>Ga0207690_10000224_pt1 | contig 42771 bp, 36 predicted proteins | sample KBSC23metaG_FD_184315 | JGI IMG/M metagenome (GOLD analysis project Ga0207690, IMG submission 184315) | Corn rhizosphere microbial communities from Kellogg Biological Station, Michigan, USA - KBS C2-3 metaG (SPAdes) (version 2) | ecosystem: Host-associated > Plants > Roots > Rhizosphere > Soil ... | reverse complement strand
AGAGAATCCACTTCCGATGCGCTGGACGCGCTCGCGTCCCGGGCACCGGCCACCGCACGTGACCGCTACACGACATTGCTCCACATCTACGACCTGCACACCGCGCCGCTGGAACGCGTCGGCGCCGCCGCGCGCTGGCAGCACCACCCCGCGGTCGCGGCACTGAAACAGGCCTGCGAGTCCGAGTGGCTGGCGGAGTTGGCGCAGCTGTCCGTGCCCGGTGGTCTCGCCGGCGCCGACCCGGTCGATGCGATGCGCGCGGTGGCCGCCCGTGACCGGCTGCCCCGGGTCTACAAGTGGCTCGCCCGCGACGCGAGCTGGCCGGAGGTCGTGCGCTTCCTCGCCCTCGAGGGCGGGCCGGACGCCGGCTTCGACGACCTCGTTGCCAGCTGCCAGATCGGCCTGTCCGGGCCGGCCAAGATGGAGCTCGCGACGAACTACTGGGACGAGATGGGCGACGGCTCGCCCGACGACGTGCACACGACGTTGCACGACCGGCTCGTCGCAGCCATCGACATGCCCACCATCCCGCTCGTCGAGCAACCGGAGTCGGCGCTCGCGCGGACGGCGTTCGGCGGGTTGCTCGCGACGAACCGCTGGCTGCAGCCGGAGATGCTCGGCGCGCTCGGTCTCATCGAGCTGCAGGCCGGACCGCGATGCCGGCTGGTGCTCCAGGCCTTCGAGCGTTGCGGCGCACCGGCGGCGGCGTACCCGTTCTACGAAGTGCACGCCGAAGTCGACCCGCGGCACGGCAAGGACTGGCTCGACAACGCGATCGAGCCGACGGTCCGCACGCATCCCGAATGGGGCGAGCGGATCGTCCGCGGTGGGCTGTGGCGCAGCGCGATCAACGCCGCGTTCCTCGACGACGTCACCTCGACGCTCGTGCAACCGGACCTCGACGAGGCGACCGCCGCGTAGGCTTCGCGCCGTGGGCGATGTCGACACCAGCCGCGGCGTCGACAGCGAGGTCGGCCGGCTGCGCACCGTCGTACTGCACCGCCCGGGCCCTGAGCTCAAGCGACTCACCCCGCGCAACTCCGCCGACTTGTTGTTCGACGCGATCCCGTGGGTCGAGCGCGCGCAGGAAGAGCACGACGTCTTCGCCGCGGCGCTACGCGACCACGGCGTCGAGGTGCTCTACCTCGGCGACCTCGTCGTCGAGACCCTCGGCTCGCCGGACGCGCGCGCCAACGTCATCGCGCACACGCTCGACGACCCACGACTCGGCCAGACGTTGCGCCGCGAAGTCGGCGCTCACCTCGACGCACTCGACCCGGCCGGGCTCGCGGACGTGCTCGTCGGCGGGCTCGCGCACGAAGAACTGCGGCGCGGCTCCGGTCTCGTCTACCAGCTCATGCACCCGCACGACTTCGTGGTGCCGCCGCTGCCCAACTTGCTGTTCACCCGCGACAGCGCGGTCTGGATCGGTTCGTCGGTCGCGGTGACGAGCCCGAGCATGCCGGCGCGGCGCCGCGAGACCTGGCTGACCGAGGCGGTCTACACCCATCACCCGCGGTTCGCCGGCACCCAACGGATCTACTCACCCGGCGAGGAGTGGCTCGAAGGCGGCGACGTCCTCGCCCTCGCGCCGGGAGTGCTCGCGATCGGCGTCGGTCAGCGGACGACGCCGGCGGGTGCGGAGACGCTCGCCGCGCGGGTCTTCGCGGCCGGTCTCGCGACCGCCGTCGTCGTCGTACCGATCAAGCAGGAACGCGCGACGATGCATCTCGACACGATCTGCACGATGGTCGACCACGACGCCGTCGTCATGTATCCCGCCGTCGCGGACAGCCTCGTCGCGCACGTCGTCACCCCGGCGGCCGACGACCAGGTCAGCGTCGCCGCACCCGAGCCGTTCCTGCGCGCGGCCGCGCGGGTCATGGGGATCGACACGTTGCGGGTCATCGACACCGGCCTCGACCCGGTCACCGCCGAACGCGAGCAGTGGGACGACGGCAACAACACCCTCGCGATCGCGCCCCGGCTGTGTGTCGCCTACGAGCGCAACATCGAGACCAACGCCCGCCTCGAATCCGCGGGCATCGAGGTCGTGCGCATCCCCGGCAGCGAGCTCGGCACCGGCCGCGGCGGCCCGCGATGCATGAGCTGCCCGGTCACCCGTGAGCCGGTAACGCCAGCAACTGCCGTCTGACCGCGGCCGGCCGGTTCGTGATGACGACGTCGACGCCGAGCCCGACCACGAAGTCGACGTCCTCCGGCTCGTCGACGGTCCACACGTGCACCGGGACGCCGTGCGCATGCGACCGTTCGACGTACGCCGGGAACGCGCGCAACGCGCGCAACGACGGGCCGACCGCGTCGGCGGGGCTCGGCGGTACGCCGTCGCGCAGCCGCAGCGGCACCCGCTGCATCAGGTAGACGGTCGGGACGGCCGGCGCGAGCCCGCGGAGCCGGCGCAGGCTGGACGACGCGAAGCTCATGACCCGCGCCGGCGCCCGGCCGTCGGCGTCCGGGCGGTCGAGTCCGAACCGCGCCAGCAGCTCGACGAGGGTCAGCTCGACCAGCCCGGCGTAGCGGGTCGGGTGTTTGGTCTCGATCGCGAGCTCGACCCGGCGCCCGCAGTCGGCGACCATCTCGAGCAGCCGTTCCAGCGTCAGCACCCGGCGGTCGACGTCGTCCGGACCGTGCTCGAGGTCGGGCGCCTCGACCCGCGACGGATGCCACGACGAGAAGTCGAGCTCGGCGAGGTCGGCCAACTCGAGCGCGGAGACCACCCCGCGGCCGTCGCTTGTGCGGTCGACGCGGCGGTCGTGCACGCAGACGAGCACGCCGTCGCGGGTGAGCCGGACGTCGCACTCGAGCGCGTCGGCACCGGAGGCGATCGCGTGCCGGTAGGCCGCGAGCGTGTGCTCGGCGGCGTCTTCCGAGGCACCACGATGCGCGACGACCTGCGGGAGTCCCGAGGGGAGGCCCAGCGCGCCCGGCACGGCCACATGCTGGCACGAGACGGGGACCGCCTTCCGGCCCTATCCTGAACGTGCGGAAAACACCGCATTGTCCGGGGAGGCCGAGGTGAGCGGGCTGCCGGGTCTCCGCCGTGTCGCCGCCGCCGGGTTCACCACGTTGCTGGCCGGCGCCGCGGCTGTCGGGCTGCACCCCGAGGCCGCCGCCGCCCAGACCTACTACTTCGAGGGCGAGACGACGGCCACCGCCGTGCACCTCACCCTCACGCAGAAGCCGTCGAGCTCGATCATCACCGCGTCGCTCGTCGACGACGCGGCGGCCTACGCCGCGAGCGCGTACGACTCGACGGGCAGCAGCGAGGCGCAGGCGGCGCCGCTCTACCCGGGGAATCTCGTCGTCCAGGGCCCGAGCCTGCTGTGCGAGGACGTGTTCGGGAGCGACCCGTTCCCGGCCTGCCCCGTCGCGCCGCCGCCGTACCCGCTGCTCGCCGACGCGAGCTACCCGCGGACGATGGTGGCGCACGCGCAGACCAACCAGTCGCCGGTCGGTTCCGGTCCGTTCGTGCTCACCCCCGCGCACGCCGACGCGACGGCGGCCGCCGACGGCAACCACGGGTCGACCGCGGGTTCGGCGCTGTCGATGCTGGCCGGCTCGCCGGCGGCGGTCACCGTTGGCGCCGCGACCGCGGTGTCGACGTTGCGGGCGACGTCCGATGCGATCACCGTGCACGTCGAGTCGGCGGTCAGCGACGTCACGATCGCGGGACTCGTGCACATCGCGTCGGTGCACGCGGTCGACGACATCACCGTCCGGCCGGGAACGAAGCCGCTCGACCACCCGAGCATCACGGTGACCGGTGTCACTGCCGCCGGCCAGCCGGCGAGCATCGACGGCGACGGCATTCACATCGCCGGGCAGAACGGGCCGTCGTTGGCGCGGCAACTCGCCGAGCAGGGCGTGACGGTGCGCACCGTCGGCGTCAATCGCGCCGACAGCTCCGGGGCGGCGCGCAGTGACGCGACCGGCCTGTCGATCGGCTTCAGCGTCCCGGTCTCCGGGCTGCCGTACATCCCGAACCCGCTGCCGCCGCCGTTCGACGCGGTGCCCGGCGTCAACGCGAACGGCACCTACGTCGGCACCATCACCCTCGGCTCAGCCGGCGCGGTCGCCGCGACTCAGGCGCAGCCCGCCTTCGACCTCGGCGGGATCATCACGCCGGCCACCGCGTTCCCGCCGGCGCTGCCGCCGGCCGTTGCCCCCGCGACGAATCCGGGGTTGCCGCAGCAAGCCGGCTCGTCGGTGCCGCCGGCGGCGGCGCCCGTCGTCGCGAGCCGTCCGGGAGTCGTTCGGTTCGTCCTCGACGCGTTCTCGCTCCGCGACCTGTACGCCGTCGTCGCGCTCGGCACCGTGCTGATGTTCGTCGGCTGGCGCGCGGTGGCGGCGGTCGGATCGTTCCGTCGTAGATCGCAGCCCGTTCCGGGGAGAAGTGCATGACGGAGGCCGACGCGCCGCTCGACCTGCCGGACCGGCGGGTGTTCTGGCAGTGGGTCTGGTCGGCCATCCGCCCGATCGTCGGGTGGGGCCTCGCGCTCGCCGGTGCGGTCGCGTTGTTCGTCGGTTGGTACGGCGTCTCCGGTGAAGCGCTGACCGCGAAGCAGATCCCTTATCTCGTCTCGGCCGGTCTCACCGGCGTCGCGCTGTTCATCATGGCCGGGGTCTTCCTCGCGACCGATGACATCCGCCGGCAGTTCAACCAGATCACCGAGCTGCAACGCAAAGTCGACGATCTCTACGCGCTGTTCGCCGCCGACATCGCGGCCACCGACGGCTCGCCCGTGGCCGCGGCCGACGTGACGGCGGCGTACGTCGCGCTGCCGGCAGGATCGTCGTACCACCGCTCGGACTGTGCTCTCGTCGCGGGAAAGCGTGAGGCGGCCGCGGTCGACGAGGCGACGGTGCGCGATCGCGGCTTGTCGCCGTGCCGGGTGTGCTCTCCCGGCAGCCCGACCGACTGAGCCGTGCTCGCTCTCGACTACCTGTTCGCCGGGCTTGCGCTCGGTGCGGTCGCGGCGCTGTCCGGCGTCGGGATGCTCGTCACCTATCGCGCGACCGGCGTGTTCAACATGGCGCACGGCGCGGTCGCGATGTTGGCGGCGTATCTCTACTGGCAGCTGACCGACCCGTGGGGCGTGCCGGCCTGGGTCGCCGCGCTGGTCGTCGTTCTCGTTTTCGCGCCGGCGTTCGGGGCCGTGGTCGAACGGGTCGTGTTCCGACCGTTGCAGCGGCGGTTCGCGTCACCAGCCGAGTCGTTGGTCGCGACGATCGGCATCCTGGTGTTGCTGCTCGGGATCGCGTATGCGATCTGGGGCACGCAGACGCGACATCCGGCGTCGTTGTTTCCGAGCGATGTCGTGCACCCCGGCGGCCTGACGGTGCACGTCGACGCATTCGCCGACCTCGGTGCGGTCGTCGTCGGCACGTTGGGTCTTGGCTTGCTGTTGCGGCTGACGCCGTTGGGCACGCAGATCCGCGCCGTCGTCGACCGGCGCGATCTCGCCGAGCTGTCCGGTGTCAACGCGGATCGAGTCGCGGCGATCGGCTGGGCGCTCGGCTCAGTCTTCGCGGCGCTGACGGGGATCCTGCTCGCGTCGCAGCTCTCGCTGGATCCGTTCAACCTCACGTTGGTCGTGTTGGAGACGTTCGCGATGCCGGTCATCGCGGGGCTGACGAACATACCGATCGCGGTGGCGGCCGGCATCGCGCTCGGCATCGGGTCGAGCGAGCTGAATCTCTTCTCGCCGGAACCCGGTCCCGTCAGCGACATCTGGAACGCCCTGCACGCGAACCTGCCGACGGTGTTGTTGCTCATCGCGTTGCTCGTGCGGAACCGGCTCGCGCAGAGCGGGGGCGACGCCGGCATCGCGGTGACGTTCGCGCAGCGCCGCGCCGCCGAGCCGTCGATCCCGATGATGGCGTTGCAGTACGGCCTCGCCGCGCTGGCATTGTTCGCGCCGCTGCTGCTCGATCCGGTGCACCTGCGACAGGCACAGGAGGTGCCGGCGCTCGCGATCATCTTCGTGTCGCTGGTCGCCGTTACCGGATACAGCGGGCAGATCTCGCTCGGCCAAGCCGGGTACGCCGGACTCGGTGCGCTGTTCTTCGCGAAGGTCAGCGGCGACACGCCGGAGCTGGTCGCGCTGTTGGTCGGTGTCCTCGCGGCCGGCATCGTCGGGTTCGCGACCGGCTATCCCGCGATCCGCCGGCGCGGCCTGTTCCTCGCGTTGACGACGTTCGCGGTCGGCACGGTGGTGAGCCGGTTCGTGTTCCAGCAGCCGTACTTCACCAACGGCGCGATCGTGCGCCGGCCGTCGGTGTTCGGCTGGTCGCTCGCCGGGGATCACGCGTTCTACCTGTTCGAGCTGGCGATGCTCGCGATCGCGTTTCTCATCATGTACAACCTGCGCTCGGGCGCGCTCGGTCGGTCGTTGGTCGCGATCCGCGACAACGAGGACGGCGCGCGAGCGGTCGGCGTCGACGTACGGGCGTTGAAAGTGCTCATCTTCACCGTCAGCGCGATGCTCGCCGGTCTCGGCGGCGCATTGCTCGCGCAGCAGAAGGTCGCATTCGATCCGACCGACTTCGATCCGCTCGCCGCGAGCCTGCCGTGGTTCACCGTCGTCGTCGTGTTCGGTGCCGACAGCGCCGCCGCCGCAGTCGCCGGCGCGGGTTTCGTCGTACTCGTCAACGCACTGGTCGGCCAGGCGTGGGCGTACGAGATGGTCGTGGGCCTGCTGGCGGCGTTCCTCGGCCGGTTGCCCGGCGGGATCGCCGAGCTGAGCCGGCGGATCATCGAGTGGGTACTGACGCCCCGGGCTTTGATCCGGCGCTACCTCGCGCAGACCGCGCCGCGGCCGGCGCCGGTGCTGTCTTCGCGTGGGCGCGCGGCGCTGGAGCGGCTTCGCGCCGCGCGGGCGGAGCGGTCATGAAGCTCGAGGGGATCGGGATCACTCGCCGGTACGGCGGGCTGACCGCGGTCGACGACGTCTCGGTCGTCGCCGAGCCGGGCCGGGTCACCGCGCTCATCGGTCCGAACGGCGCGGGCAAGACGACGCTGTTCCAATGCCTCACCGGCACCGAGCGGCCCGACGCCGGGCGAGTGCTGCTCGACGGCCGCGACATCACGAAGCTCTCGCCGGACGCGCGGGCCCGGCTCGGAATCGGCCGGACGTTCCAGCGGCTCGCGGTGTTCCCGACGATGACGGTGGCGGACAACCTCGGCGTCGGCGCGGAGAACCGGTCGCGCGGACCGGCACCGCTGCGACTTGGCGCGCTGTTGCTGGGAATTCTCGGCTTCCCGAAGGTCGACGTGGCGCGGCACCAACGTACGGTCGACGAGACGTTGTCGTTGCTGCGGCTGGATGCCGTGCGCGATGTTCCAGCGGGTGCGTTGCCCACAGGAACGCTGCGGTTGGTCGAATTGGGCCGGGCGCTGTGCAACGACCCCTCGGTGTTGCTGCTGGACGAGCCGGCAAGCGGCCTCGACACGACGGAGACCGACAACTTGCAGCACGTGATCCGGCAGGTCGCGGCCGACGGGGTCGCGGTGTTGCTGGTCGAGCACGACGTCGATCTCGTCTTCGACGTCGCCGACACCGTGTATGCGATGGCCGAGGGACGGCTGATCGCGTCCGGGCGACCGGACGACGTACGCGCGCACCCCGCGGTGCAGGCGGCGTACCTCGACGTAATGGCACCCGAGCGATGACGGTCGAGCTGTCGGTTCGCGGGCTGCGCGCGGGGTACGGCGCGGTCGAGGTGCTCCACGGGATCGACCTCGACGTGCCGTCGGGCGCGTTGACCGCGTTGCTCGGCCCGAACGGCGCAGGCAAGACGACGTTGCTGTCAGTCCTCGCCGGGCTGTTGCCGGCGCGCGCCGGTCAGGTTCTGTGGTCGGGTCGCGACATCACTTCTGTGCCGCCGGACGCGCGGGCGCGGGCGGGGTTAGCACTGGTGCCGGAACGCCGTGGCATCTTCGGCGCGTTGTCGGTGCGGGAGAACCTCGAGATCTTCGCCGGTGGTGGTGTGTCGGCGGACGCGGCGTTGGCGGCGTTCCCGGTGCTCGCCGACCGGCTCGGACAGCGAGCGGGGAGCCTGTCCGGTGGCGAGCAACAGATGCTCGCGATGTCACGCGCCTTGTTGCGCGATCCTCGCGTGCTGTTGCTCGACGAGATCTCGCTGGGGTTGGCGCCTCGGGTGACACGGCGGCTGTTCGACGTCGTCGGCGAGCTGGCCCGCGGTGGTACGACGGTCTTGCTCGTCGACCAATACCTCTCCGACGCGTTACGGCTGGCCGACGTCGTCTACGTGCTGGCGCGCGGCGAGGTCGCGTTCGCGGGCGAGCCGGCCGAGCTGGCCGGGAAGACGCTGCCCGGCTACGTCACCTCGGTCTCGGGCTGACACCTGCCGGTAAGCGGCAGCTAGGTCGCGCTGTAGGGCCACTCGTGCACGGTGAAGCAGTTCTTGTCCATGTCGGGGACCTGAGTCACCCAACCCTGCGCGGAGTCGATCCAGCGCGCGACGTTGATGCAGTTGGTCTGCGGCTCGCGAGGCGTGCTGCGTTCCTCGAAGTAGCGCGGCACCAACAGTCCGTGCGCGTCGTACGGGTGCGCCGGCCCGCCGTTCACGAACTTCTCGACGCAGACGCGGGTGACGTTGGCACCGCACGACGCGATCGCGTCGGCGAGCCACTGACCGCCGGCCCATCCTTCGAGCGCCCACTCGGACAGCTGCGTGGCCCCGCCGTGCCCGTCGGCCGCCATCTGCTGCCGGAACGCGGCAACGCCCGGGTACTTGGTGTCGGCGTAACTGCGGGTCATGCCGGTCGCGAACAACTTGTTGCGGCACTTGGGCGAGTCGCCGTAGTCGCCGCTGACCGACTGCTCCCAGCTCTGCGTCGTCAGCACCTTCGCCTGCAACGAGTCGGAGACGCCGTTGTCGTCGAGCGCCTTGCACAGCCGGATGTTGCCCTGCCGGTCGATCGTGTCGTAGACGTACTTGACGCCCTGGTCCTTGAACGCGATGGCGACCGAGTCGTAGTCGGGCAACGCGAAGTTCACCGTCTTGACGACGACCTGGTAGCCCTCGTGCCGCAACCCGTCGGCGATGCTGTTGCCGAACCGTGTCGACGCGGACTGGTTGTAGTCGACGACGCCGGCGACCTTCGCGACGCTCGGATACTTCTCCTTGAAGTAGCGGTAGACCTCGGTCCCGCCGTACAGCTGGCCCTTGATGCCGGCCTGCTTGCCGTCGCGCGGGTACTCCTCGCCGTAGATGTCCCACATGTGCGGGTACTGGTTGTAGGCGTTGTCGATCGGCTGCGAACCGACGTCCGGCACACCCTTGCTGTTGACGTACGACGCACCGGAGTACGTGAGGATCGCGTTGCTGGCGAACGCGAACACCTTCTGCGAGTCGACCAGCTGGTGCACGCAGGTGTTGTTCTGGTCGCCGCTGCCCTGGTCGTCGCAGAACTTGAGGATCAGCTGCCGGCCGTGGATGCCGCCGTGCGCGTTGATCCAATGGATAAACGCGGACAGCCCGTACGTGGGGCCGACGAACGCGCGCGCGTCGAACGGGTTCGTCTTGCTGACGATGTTGCCGATGGTGATCGTCGTCGGGGTCACCCCGACGTCGGACGCGGTGTTGGTCTCCGGCCCGCCGGACTGACCGTTGCCGGACTGACCGTTGCCGCCGCCCGGACCGCCGGTCGGCGCCGCGGTCGGCCCGCCGCCCGGGCCGACCGGACCCGTGGTCGCCTCAGGTCCGGTGCTCGGTCCGGTCGTCGCCGCCGGACCGCCAGCGCCGGACTGCAACTCCTGCGCCTTGTCGAACGCCCCGTTGGACAGCCGGGTCCCGCACGCGGTCAGCAGCAGCACGCTGACCGCGGCTGCGCCGGCCAATCGGCGGGAAGGCGCCATAGCGGGACATTGTGTCATTCGGCTCTGTTGCCAACCCCGGTGATCTCGACCCGGTCGAGCAGGTGGTGCAACCGTTCCATCCCGAGCCCGACCGCGAACCACAACGGCGCGTACGCCGGCCGGACCAGCCCGCGCCAGTGCCGCGGCACCGGCTTGCGGCCGCGCGGTCGCGAGTAGTCCCACGGCACCTCGCCGGTGACCTGCCGGACGGCCTCGCCGGTCGCCGCCTCGACCGCGAAGATGCCGGCCGTCCAGATGGCACCGCGCACCGGCCACGCCAGCTCGCGCCGGCGGGCTTCGGCGTAGGCCGGCTCGAACAGCACCGCCGCGATCCCGTAGATCGGCAGCATCCAGAGGTACGTCGTACCGGTCAGCCGCCAGTCGCCGTCGCGGCCGTGACTGCGCACTCCGGTGGTGACGATCTCGCTGCACCAACCCGCGAGGCCATAGGCCAGGAACCGTTGCGAACGCTTCACAAGTCGGCCAATCCGCTGGTCGGGGACGAGGCCCGCGCGGCGTGATGCCGCTTGGGAATCCGGCCGGCCAGCCGAGCCAGCCGGCCCGCGCTAACCGCGGCCGCCATCGCTTCGGCCATCAACGCCGGATCATGCGCACGCGTCACGGCCGACGCGAGCAGTACCGCGTCGCAGCCGAGCTCCATCGCGAGCGTCGCGTCGGACGCCGTGCCGATGCCCGCGTCGAGCACGACGGGCACGCTCGCCTTCGCCACGATGAGCTCGATGTTGTGCGGGTTCAGGATGCCGAGCCCGGTGCCGATCGGCGCGCCCAACGGCATGACCGCCGCACACCCGACCTGCTCCAGCCGCTGCGCCAGCACGGGATCGTCGTTCGAATAAGGCAGCACGACGAATCCGGCCGCGACCAGCTGGCCGGCCGCGTGGAGCAACTCGACGGGATCCGGCAGCAACCACTCGTCGTCGGCGACGACTTCGAGCTTGACCCACTCGGTGCCGAGCGCCTCGCGCGCGAGTTGCGCGGTGAGCACCGCCTCCGCGGCGGTGCGGCAACCCGCGGTGTTGGGCAGCACCTGCACGCCGCGCCGGTCGAGCACGTCGAGCACCGAGCCGGACGTCGTCGGATCGAACCTGCGCATGGCGACCGTGCACATGCTCGTCCCGGACGCGGCGACCGCGCGGTCGATCGCGTCGAGGCTCGGCGCGCCCCCGGTGCCGAGGATCAGGCGCGAATTGATCTCCCGGCCGGCGACGACGAACGGATCGTCCACGTCAGCCTCCCTGCACTGCGTGCACGATCTCGACTCGTTGCCCGTCGCGCAACTCCGCCGCGGGCCATTCACCGCGCGGTACGACGGCGCCGTCGACCGCGACCGCGCATCCGCGTTCGGTCGCGCCGTGGGTGGCGGCGAGCTCCGCGACCGTCGTCCCGGGCGGCAGCTCCCGCGCCTCGCCGTTGACGTAGACGGTCACGCCGACACCTCGTCGAGCATCCGTCCGTGCAGCACGAGCTCGGTCACCGCGTCGGCGGTGATCGGCGCGAGCAGGACGCCGTTGCGGTAGTGCCCGGTCGCGACGACCATCCCAGGCGCGACGGCGCCGATGATCGGGACGTTGTCGGGCGTCGCCGGGCGAAGACCGGTGCTGACTTCCAGCAGTTCCATCTCGACGACCGCCGGCAGCAGTTGCTGCGCGTCGCGCATCAGGTCGTAGACCGCGCCGGCCCGTGGGCGGTCGTCGTACCCCGCCTCTTCGCTGGTCGCACCGACGACGAGCTCGCCGCCGTCGCGGGGCACGAGGTAGACGGGGACACCACGCACCGAACCGCGCAGCACGTGGTCGACGACCGGCCGCGACGAGCGCAGCCGGAGCGTCTGCCCCTTCACCGGGCGCAGCTCCATCGCGGGCACGCCGGCGATCCGAGCGGAGTGGGCGCCGGCCGCGACCACGACCGTGGCCGCACTGACGACGTCACCGCCGGCCAACGTCACGCTGCCCGCGCCGACCGCGACGACGGCTTGCCGCTCGACGGTCGCGCCGGCGAGCAGGGCCTCGTGCAGCCGGCGCGGATCGACGGCGTGGTCGTCGCCGGCGTACAGCCCACCGGGGAGCCCGGCGGCGACGGACGGTTCGAGCGACCGGAGCTCGCGCGCGGTCAGCAGTTCCGACGACAAGCCGAGGCTGGCGTGCAACCGGGCTAGGTCGCGCAGCGCGGCGAGATCGGCGCCGTCCCACGCGGCGACGACCGTGCCGGTCCGCCGGTAGCCCACGTCGGCGCCGGTCGCCGCCTCGAGCTCGGCGACGAACTCCGGATAGCGACTCGCGGAGGCGAGGTTGAGCCGGAGCAGCCGCTCCTCGCCGTAGTGCAGCTCGGTGACCGGCGCGAGCATCCCGGCGGCCGCACGTGTCGCGCCGGACCCGGGCTCCGGGTCGAACACCGTCACAGTGACGCCGTGAGCCTTGAGCCGCCACGCGATGGCGGCGCCGATGATCCCGCCGCCGACGACGGCGACATCGGTGGTCGATCTCATTTCGAACTAAGGTACGCCGGTGGATGCCCGGGCTGCGCTGGCGAACGCGCGGCTCTATCTCTGCACCGACAGCCGGCGTTCCCGTGGCGATCTGGCCGAGTTCCTCGACGCCGCGCTCGCCGGCGGTGTCGACGTCGTGCAGTTACGGGAAAAGGGGCTCGAGGCCCGTCAAGAGCTCGCGTTGCTGGAGGTCGTTGCGGCGGCGGCGGAGCGGCACGGCCGGCTGTGGTCGGTCAACGACCGCGCGGACCTCGCGGTCGCCAGCGGCGCGCCGATCCTGCACCTGGGCCAGGACGATCTTCCGGTAGCGGCGGCCCGGCGGATCGCCGGCGACGACGTCGTGATCGGCCGGTCGAGTCACAATCCGGGCCAGTTCGACGCCGAGGCCGCCGACCCCGGTGTCGACTACGTCTGCGCCGGGCCGACGTGGGTGACGCCGACGAAACCGGGCCGGCCGGCCGCCGGACTGGAGCTGCTGTCGCACGCCGCCGCGATCGCGGGGCAGCGCCCGTGGTTCGCGATCGGCGGCATCGACCTGTCGAACCTCGACGACGTCCTCGCGCGCGGGGCGCGACGGGTCGTCGTCGTACGGGCGATCACCGAGGCCGACGACCCGGCCGCGGCGGCCGCCGAGTTCGCCCGCCGCCTCCGTGCCGCTCAGGAGCTATAGGGCGGGTCGGTTACGGCGAGGTCGGTGTCGGGCCGGCCAGGTGGAACGTGATCTGGCTGCTGTCTTCGTACGGATACATCCATTGCGCGACCGCGTGGTAGTTGCCGCCGTACGCGGCGGTGGGGCCGGAGCTGCTCGGGTAGCGAACCTTGCCGTCCCAGGTGTAGGTGATCGCGTGCGACGCACCGCGGGCCAGCGCGAACTGCGCGCCGCCGTACGGGGTGTAGACGGGATAGACGCCGAAGCAGCATCGCGTCGCCGGATACACCGGCTGCTGCTGGTCGTCGGTGAGGTAGACGGTGAAGCCGCCCGGGTCGACGAAACATGGCCGCGGGTCGAAGTGCTGGTACTCACCGTCCGGCGGGTCCGCCCGATGCAACGTCGCCGTGAGCGTGATCGTCTCGCCTTGCGCGTACCGCGTCTTGCTCGACTTCAGGGTGAGCGCCAGTTGCGGCGTCGCGCAGCGGAGCTGCACCGGTTTCGAGACGGTCTTCGTCACGGTCGGGGCGGGCGACGGTTTCCCGGCGACGGTCTTCGTCTTGGTCCGCACCACCGTCTGCGTCGGCCCGGGCACCGGTGTCGGGGTCGGCACGTAGACGGTGCGAGTCTTCGTCGCCGCGGGGTCCGAGACCAGTCGGGTCACCGCGACGCCGCCGCTGACCGAGACGACGACCGCCGCCAGGCATGCAAGCGCGACCGGCTGCCTCGACAAGAAGGAGCGGACGGACATGGGCTGGTACCCCCTCAGCGTTGCGAGGAGAGTACCGCCCGGAAACGCCTGTTGCGGCTGGATTGGCGGTTACTGGCGAACACGCCAGAAATGCCCCACCGGGCCGCGCCCGGACCCCAGCGCGAACGAGCCTTCGACCGCCGCGGTGATGAACTCCTTGCCGGCCGCGACCGCCGCGGGTACGTCGAGCCCGCGCGCCAGCGCCGCGGTCGTGGCCGCGGCCAGCGTGTCGCCGCTGCCGTGCGTGTGCACCGAAGGATGGCGCGGTGCGGACAGCTCGTTGAACGATTCGCCGTCGTAGAGGACGTCGACCGCAACCGGGTCGTCGAGATGGCCGCCTTTGACGAGCACCCAGCGCGGGCCGTAGTCGAACAGCCGCCGGGCCGCCTCGCGCATGCCGTCGCGATCGCGCACCTCGAGGCCGAGCAGCACCTTCACCTCGGGCAGGTTCGGCGTCACCAGCGCCGCGAGCGGGAACAGCCGAGACGTCAGCGCGTCGACCGCGCCCGGTTCCAGTAACGGATCGCCGTGCTGCGACGCACACACCGGATCGACCACGAGCGGCCCGACGTCGACGGAGCCGAGCACGTCGACCACCGCGTCGACGACCTCGCGGTTCGCGAGCATGCCGGTCTTCGTCGCGTCGACGCCGATGTCCGACGCGACCGCGACGACCTGCTCCGCGACGAACGAGCCCGGCACCGGATATACGCGGACCACGCCGCGCGAGTGCTGCGCGGTGATCGCCGTGACCGCCGTCATGCCGTGCACCCGGCACGCCAGGAACGTCTTGAGATCCGCCTGCAGACCCGCGCCGCCGCCGGAGTCCGAGCCGGCGATGGTCAGCGCGGTCGGCGGCCGGCTCATCGAGCGATGCGCCGCGACGCCATCCCCCGCGAGAGCGGAAGCGTCAGCACCGCCGCGACGACGAACGACAGCAGCGACGCGCTCATCCACGACTGTGGCGTGAACGACAGCCAGCCGGCCACCCGGTGCCAACCGTCGGCCCACCACGTCACGTAGCCCGGGTTCACCAGCTGGTACGCCGCCACGCCGAGCAGCCACGGCAGCACCATCCACGCGCGCGCCGGTGCGTTCTCGGTGACGTCCCACGTGCGGCGGCGGCCGATGAAGTAGTCGACCAGCAGCACGGCCGTCAGCGGCACGAACACCGATCCCAGCAGCAGCAGGAAGTTCTGGTACTCGCCGATGCCGAAGATGAGCGCCAACGCGGTCGCGACCGTGCCGATGAGCACCGCGAGCAGCCGCCGGTCGGCGCGCGGTACGACGTTCTGCAGCGAGACGACGGTCGAGTAGCTGTCCGCGAACGACTGGTCGAGCTCGCGCGCGACCAGTGCGCCGAACGCAAGCCAGCCGACCGGTACGGCGATGAACCGGGCGAACATGTCGTGCTGCATGTTCGCGTCGGACGCCTGCACCACCGTCAGCAACGCGATCAGGCCGAGCACGTAGCAGGCGATCTGCGCGACGCTGTAGCCGATCATCGCCGCGCCGAACGCCGACCGGCCGCTGCGCGCGTGCCGGGTGTAGTCGCTCGCCAACGGCGCGAACGACACCGCGACCGCGACCGTGTAGTCGGTGCCGGTCCAGAACCCGCTCCAGGTGCCGTGTGTCAGCGACGGCATCGGGTTGCGCAGCAACTGCACGAGCAGGTAGGCGGTCGCCACCGCGACGACGACCAGGGCGTAGCGGCGCAACACCCGGACGACCGACAGCGGGTAGATGCTCATCAGCGTCGTCAGCGCGCCGGCGACCACGACGTACGGCCACAGGTGTCCGTGCCAGCCGAACAGTTGCTGCGCGCCCTGCGAGATCACGACGATCTCGAACACCGCCCAGCCGACGAGCTGGATCACGTTGATCAGCGTCGGCAGGTAGGACAGTCGCAGCCCGAACAGCCCGCGCAGCAACACCATCGCCGGCGCGCCGGTCTCCGCTCCCGGCACCGCCGCGGCGGCGAGCATCGCCGTACCGAGCAGGGTGCCGACGACGACGGCGAGCGCCGCGGCGACGAACGACATCGTGTGCACGCCGTCCGGTTGCAACACGTAGACCGCGCCGACGGGCCCGAGCAGCGAGACGCCGAGGTTGAACCACAGCGCGATCTGGTCGAGCCAGCCGAGCACCCGCGGCGGCGGCTCCTCCAACGTGAGCGGCGCCTCGACGGCGCGCGCGCGGTCGATGGTCGGAAGTCGTTCAGCGGTAGCCGTCATGGCTGGCCACTCCCTCGGGCCCGCATTACCGGGCCGGTTAGGCGGTCGGTGGCCGGACAGCCACCCTCTCAGCCCGGTGCTTCCGAGCTCCCGCGTGCCTCGACGACGAATCTACGCCTACTGAGCCGGTCCTCGGCGATCAGGATGCCGGCCAGCACGATGACGGCACCAACGAAGTCGTTCCACCGCAGCGACTCGCCCAGCGCGGCGACGCCGAGCGTGACCGCGACGAGCGGCACGAGGTACGTCACCGTCGACGCGGTCGTCGCACCGACGTCGCGGACGAGGCCGTAGTAGAAGACGTAGGCGATGCCGGTGCCGGCGGCGCCCAGCGCGAGCACCGACAGCCACACCCGCGGCGGCAGCGATACCGAGCTGGTCGCGACGAACGGCGCGAGCACCCCGATCTCGACCGCGGCACAGGTCAGCTGCGCCGACGCGAGACCGAGCGGCGCGGCCCGGCCGGTGAGGAACCGGCGGGTGTAGACGAACGCGACGCCGTAACACGCGCCGGCGCCGAGGCACGCGAGCTGCCCGGAGAGACCGGCACCGTCGAGGCTGCGCCACGGAGCGAGCACGACGAGCGTCCCGGCGAACCCGGTGATCAGCCCGACGACCCGGGCCCGGCTTTGCCGCTCGGACGGCAGGAACAGCATCGCGAACACCAGCGTCCACAGCGGCGTCGTCGCGTTGTAGATCCCGGCGAGCCCGCTGGTGGCGCCGTTGTCCTCGCCCCACGCGAAGCCCAGGAACGGTACGACGTTCGATACCACACCCATGACCGCGGCGTGCGCCCAGACGACCCGGTCGCGCGGCAGCGGTTCCCGCCGTACCGCCATCCAGGCGAGGATCGCGACCGCACCGAGGACGATCCGGCCGAGCACGATCTGGGTCGCGCTCATCCCCTCGAGGGCGACCTTGATGAACAGGAAGCTGCAACCCCAGATCGCAGCCAGGACGCCGATCCGCGCCCACGGTGACGACATCACTTCAGCAACCGCGACATGCGCCGGTCCGCGAGCGGCTTCCCGCCGGTCTGACAGGTCGCGCAGTAGTCGAGGGTCGAGTCGGCGAACGACACCGAGCGGACGACGTCGCCGCACACCGGGCACGGGTGGCCGGACCGCCCGTGCACGCGCATGCCGAGCTTCTTCTCGGCCTTCAGGTCGGCGGCGGAGAGACCGCGGGCTCGTTCGACCGCGTCCTCGAGCGTCGTACGGACCGCGTCGTAGAGCCGGGCGACCTCGCCGTCGTCGAGGTTGGACGCGGGCTTGAACGGCGACATCTTGGCGACGTGCAGGATCTCGTCGGAGTAGGCGTTGCCGATGCCGGCGAGCTTGCCTTGATCCCGCAACAGTCCTTTGAGTTGCGACCGGTCGCCGGCGACGATCGCCCGGAAGTCGTCGAGGCCGAACTCCGCCGCCAACGGGTCCGGACCCAACCGCGCGATCCCGGGCACCTCCGTGGCCGGATCCCGTACGACGTAGACCGCGAGCCGCTTCTGCGTCCCCTGCTCGGTGAGGTCGAACCCGGATCCGTCGTCGAGATGTACTCGCAACCCGAGCGGGCTCTTGCCGCCCGGCTTCGGCGGGGCCGGCGGCAGCGAGTCGCGCCAGTGCAGCCAGCCGGCCCGCGACAGGTGCGTCACGAGGTGCAGCCCGCTCACGTCGAGGTCGAGGAACTTGCCCCAGCGGCGGGTGCCGGTGATCTCCAGCCCGGGCAGCGCCGTCACTGGCGGGTCGAACGTCTTCAGCACGCTGATCGCGGCGACGTCGATCCGCGCGATGACGCGCCCGACCGCGCGCTCGGTCAGGAAGTCGGCGAGCGCCTGCACCTCGGGAAGCTCGGGCATCGCTGCTAAGTCTCGGCTACGCCCAGCCCAGCTCGTCGAGCCGGTCGTCGTCGATGCCGAAGTGATGGGCGACCTCGTGGACGACGGTCACCCGCACCTGGTCGACCACGTCGTCGAGCGTCCGCGCCCGGCGCAGGATCGGCAGCCGGTAGATCGTGATCCGGTCCGGCAGCACCCCGCCGTACGACGACGTCCGCGCGGTCAGCGGGACGCCGTGGTAGAGCCCGAGCAGGTTCGGCGACGAGCCCATGTCCTCGACGACGACGGCAACGTTGCGCATCAGCCGGCCGAGCTCCGGCGGGATGCTGTCGAGCGCCTGCTCGACGAGCGCGCCGAACGTGTCCTCGTCGACCTCGACCATGCTGCCATCATCACCCGGTGGTCCCCCGAACCGTGCAGCCGAGAATCACTGCGTTGCGGTTCGTCGCGTGGTTCGGCCTGGTCTCGGCGCTCGGCGACGTGGTCTACGAAGGGGCGCGCAGCGTCATCGGGCCCTACCTCGCGACGTTCGGCGCGTCGGCGGCCACCGTAGGCCTCATCACCGGCGTCGGCGAAGCGGTCGCGCTGGTGCTGCGGCTCGGCACCGGCCCGCTGTCGGACCGGACCGGGAAGCCGTGGCCGCAGACGATCGTCGGCTACGCGCTGACGATGCTGTGCGTCCCGCTGCTCGCGGTCGCCGGCGGCACCGCGAGCGCGGCGGTGCTCTACAACGGCGAGCGGCTGGGCAAGGCGGTGCGGTCGCCGAGCCGGGACACGATGCTCGCCCACGCGTCCGCCGTCGTCGGCGTCGGCCGTACGTTCGGTCTGCACGAGGCGCTCGACCAGACCGGTGCGCTCGCCGGTCCGCTGCTGATCGCCGCGGTCCTGGCCCTCGGCGGCGGCTACGACCTCGCGTTCGGGCTGCTCGCCGTTCCCGGCGTGATCGCGCTCGTCGTGCTGGCCCGGCTGCGCGCGGCCGCGCCGGACCCGAGCGACTACGACCCGGCCGCGCGGGTCTCCGACGCGAAGAAGCTGCGCCTCGACAGCCACCTCCCGGTGCAGTTCTGGCTCTACAGCGCCTTCTCAGCGCTGACGATGCTCGGCTTCGCGACCTGGGCCGTGCTCGCGTTCCATCTCGAGCACGCGCACGTCCTCGCCACCTCGACCATCCCGGTCCTCTACGCGGCGGCGATGGGTGCGGCCGCGCTGGCTTCGCTCGCGGTGGGCCGGCTCTACGACCGCGCCGGGTTCCGCGGCCTCGTCGTCATCCCGTTGCTCGCCGCGGTGGTGCCACCACTCGCGTTCTCGACCTCGGTCCCGGCGGTCGTGCTCGGTGCGGTCGTCTGGGGCGCGGGCATGGGCGTGCACGACTCGACGATGCGCGCGGCCGTCACCGATCTCGTGCCGCGCGCCCGGCGCGGCGCCGGATACGGCACGTTCACCGCGATCTACGGCGTGGCGTGGCTGATCGGCGCGGCGACGATCGGTGCGCTGTACGACGTCAGCATCACCGCGATCGAGGTGGCCGTCGTCGCGGTCCAGGTCGCGGCACTGGCCGCGCTCGTCCCGCTGCTGCGCGCGGGCCGGTTCAGTGCGACGGAGAATCCGGCGTAACGCCGACCGACGCGCCGACGCAGAGGTCGTGGACGTAGACGAGCCCGCGCACGCAGACGATCCCGACGTCCGAGGGTCCGCGGTCGTGGCCGCGCACGTCGACGGTGCCGTCCTTGTCCGGGCTGCGCAGGTGCAGCTCCGGCCGGGCGACCGGGCTGGCCGAGCGCGGCGCGAGGGCCGAAGCATGCCGGACGGCCGGAGCCGGCGGGGTCCGCCGTACCGGCGTGCCGGCCGCGGCCGGGATCGCGCTCGCCGTCGCCGGCGCGACCTGCAACCGGACGTGCGGCGCGCTGCCGAAGTGCGGCGGGCCGGCGACGACCGTCACCAGCGCGACGCTCGCGATCGCCGCCGAGCTGAGACCGAGGCTGGCCCGGCCGACGCGCGGCCGCAGCGCCCGCGCCACGACGCCGAGGAGGCCGAAGCAGCCGACCAGCTCGGAGAGCCGGCGGCGCAGCCGGTGGCGCCGGGCCCGCAGCGCGGGCGAGGCCGGCTCGCTCGTGACGTCGTCGAAGCTCGCGATCACGCAGCGGACGTCGTCGTAGGACATCTCCCCGAGTGCGCGCAGCACCCGGTCGAGCCGCATCCGGGCCTCGACCATGTCGACGAGCTCGCTGCCGCTGTCGGCCGCGTCGTCGTCGCAGCAGTCGAGCGAGACGCTACGTCGCAGCCGCCGGTGCTGGTCGATCGCGGAGTTGCGGGCGACGGTCATGCACCAGCGCATGAGGTCGTCGATGTCGGTGTGCGGCACCTGCCGGGTCAGCAGCCGTTCGGCGACGTCCTGGATGGCGTCCTCGGCCGCGTGGGCGGGCACTCCGCGCGAGCGCAGGAATCGCAGCAGCCTCTTGCGCATCAGGGGCCACCAGACGGCCCACTCCGGCGTAACGGAAGGCCCCGCCGAACGTGTCATTGACGGCAGCTGCTCGCCATCGAGCACCTCTAGGAGGACACCGTGCGCGTCACCGCGCTTGCCCTTGTCGTCGTCAACGTCGGATTGGGTTGGGCGGTCGCCTCCGGGCCGGCCGCCGCCGACCCCTTGCCGAACGTCATCCGGGAGGGGATCACACCGATCCCCTCCTCGGAGTGCTACACCGTGTCGCTCAACCCGCCGACCGAGGTCAAGCCGAGCGTCACCGTCTGCCAGCCCTGACACCGCACCCCCACCTCCGTAAGGGGTGTCCTTCGCCGCGCGGCAGGGTTTTCCTGCCGGGCGGTATCGCCGCCCGGCCGGCGGGGGCCGGCCGGGCGGTCCTCACCGCAACGGGCACTGGTAGAACGACGCGTGCCGCGCGTTCGTCGACGACCGCCTGCGTCGGTCGCCGGGGCCCGCTGAGGCAGGTTTCGGAGGGCTGGAGGTGGTCGGCGGTGCCGGCCCGGGGGGGAGGGCCGGCACCACCGAGTCCTTGCCGAGTGACGACCCCGGCATATAGACACACGCACGGGCGCGGCCGTCGTTACGGAACTATTTTTTCCAGTCCGAGCTGGCCCCGGCGCCGCCGCCGTACGGCCAACGCCGCTCCGGTCGACATCGCCATCGTCGCCGCGGCGATCAGGAACCCGGCCTCCTCGTTGCCGGACCAGCCGCGATCGGTCGCGAAGGCTACGACCGGCTGCGTCTCGTCTTCGGGCGCGCCGGCACCGACCGCTTGGCTGAGCGGCTGGCTGGCGGCCTGCGGCATCTCCGCCTGGGCCTGCGGCGGCGGCTGCGCGACGGCCACCGCGCGGTCGGGGACCCCGCTGTCGTCGAGGCGGCCGGGCGGGACGACCGGCGGCGGCACGAACAGATGCCGGTGCGGCCGCGGCGGGGTCGGCACCGGCGTCGGCGGCACCGGGACCGCCGGCGGGATGACGCCGCACGAGGGGATGACCGGCGGATCCGGGACGAGTACCGGCGGCGGCGAGACGGTGACGCTCGGCACCGGGTCGATCGTCGGCGTCGGCGTCGCGGCGGGCGCCGCCACCCGAGCCGAACCGGCCGGCGTGGCCACCGGCAGCACCGGCGCGGCAGCACCGATCGCGGCACAGTGCAGGACGGGGTCGTAGCCGGTCGGCGTGGACAGCCGGTCGACCGGCGTCCAGGCTCCGGTCGGGCCGTCGGCCACGCCTCCGGTCAGGACGTCGGCATGCGCCGCCAGGTCCGACAACCGGGTACCCGGCTGTGGGTCCCCGACATCGGCTGACGGCACCGACATGACCACGGTGTTGCCGCTGACGTGCCCGGTCGCGCTGCCCGCCGCGACCTCGCCGCTCGCGCTGTCGACGGTGCCCCACTGGTAGCTCACCGTCGGCGCGCTCGGATCGGCGGACGGCGCGGTCGGGTCGCCGACCGCCGGCGAGCGCGCCCGCAGGAAGTAATGCACACCGCGGATCCCCCACGTCACGGCCCAGCCGGCACCGGTCGCGCCGGCCGGCGGTACGGCGGAGAACGCGGTGACGTCCAGCGTCGCGGTGAGGGTGCCGCGGGACACCTGGAGGCCGAGCCGGCGCAGGTCGAGCGCGTTCTGGTCGGTTCCGGACCACTGCGCGTCACCCGCGCCGTCCGTTCCTTGCGGTGCGCACCGCACCGGTCCGCCGCTCGTCGCCACCGGAGACGAGCTGCACCGGCGCGGTACGGCGTGCACCAGCAGGCTCGGGCCGGTGCACTGGCGGGTCATGACGATGCCCGCGGTCGAGCCGTCGTCGTGCACGCCGCGCGACTCGGAGTACGCCAGGATCGGAAGCCCGGATGCCGGGTCCATCGCCACCTGGATGCCGCTGCCCGCCTCGGCCGGGCCGAACGAACCGAGCCAGCCGCACGCGGTGCCGACCGTCTGGCACAGCGCGCCTTCGTGGACGGGGGAGCTGCTCACGACGCTCTGCGCGAACGTCGGATGCGCCGACGTCGCGTCGGTCGACGTCGCGAGGTAGACCCACCACTGGTTGTCCGGCGTCGCGACGTCGCGGCCCAGCGAGGTACTTCCGTAGAACGCGACCGCGACCCGGCCGTCGTCGCCGGCCACGATGGCGGGGTAGCCGGTGGCCGGGACGTCGCGGTCGACGCGCGCCGGCGCCGACCAGGTCGCGCCGTGGTCGGTGCTGTGGCTGAGCACGACGTGGTGCCCGTCGTCCCAGACCAGGTAGGCGGTGCCCTTGCGGTCGACCGCGAGCTGCGGCGCACCGTGGAACTGGAAGCAGTAGGCCTCGTCGGCGTACCAGCCGCCGGTCCGGCAGGGCAGCTTCGCCAGGACGCTCGGGCTGTCCCACTTCAGGCCGCCGTCCGACGTCGCGACGGTCTGGATCGTCGTCAGCGTGTCGCCGTATCCGGGCTGGCAGGTGAACACACCGACCGCGAGCCGCTGGCAGCCCGGCATTGTCGTCGCGAACACCGGGACGATGCCGTTCGAGCCCTGCATCACCGGTCGCGAGGTCACCCGGTTCGCCCAGCCATAGTCCCGGGTGCCGAGATCGACCACCCGGGTCAACTGCACGTACTGCGTGCCGCCGCGGCTGAGCGCGAAGTCGACGACGTCGTCGTCGGTGTCCTGGAACACCATGCCGCTCGTATCGCCGTCGATGCCGACGACGGCCGGGTTGTCGATGTCGTCGGACGACGTCGTCGTCAGCGCCGCGTTCGGGCTCGACACGAACGTGCGCGCGCCGTCGCGGGACGCACCGGCGCTGACGTTCGACGCGGGGAAGCCGGCGGCTTCGGAGCCGCTGCCGAACACCAGCCGGTCGTCCGATCCGGTCGGTGGCGACAGCGCCGTGCTGCCGGTGGGCGACATCGCGAGCGAGCAGGTGCGGGTCGACTGCGTCGTCGCGAACGTCTGGTCCGGCTCACCGAGATAGACCGGCGCGTCGTGCCCGTGCCCGTCCGCGTCGAGCGCGTACGACCAAACCGCGCACGGCATGGTCCGCACCGGCTGGCCCAGGACGTCGAAGATCGCGTTGAGCGGCTGACCCGCGGCCGACATCGCCGCCATCGCGTAGACGTTGCCGTCGGCGTCGACCGCGAGGCTCGAGTCGGTCGCCTCCTGGCCGAGGTTCGGCAGCCGCACGCCGGGCGTGAAGCCCCAGCCGGCGCCCCGGACCGGTTGCGGGTCGGGGCGCAGCGGCGCGCGGGCCGCGTCGGTGATCCGGCGGATCCGGCCGCTGACGACGTCAGTGACGACGAGGTCGCCGGCGGCGTCGAGCTGCATGCTGTGCAGCCCGGCGAAGCAGGCCGTCGTGGCCGCGCCGCCGTCCGCGCACTCGCCGCCGGTGTACCACCAGCTCGCGGCCGCGCTGCCGAGGCTGAACACGTCGTAGACGTTGCGGGTGACGCCGGCGATGGTCCCGACGACGCCGTCCCTGTCGATGCGCCGGATCCGGTTGTTGAACTCGGCGACGTAGACGCTGCCGTCGTGGCCGACCGCGAGGCCGTACGGGGCGAGGAACGCGACCGCCCGCGAATGGCTGCCGTCGCCGTAGCTGCACAGGACGGTCGCCGTACATCCGGAGCCGCCGGCGTACGTCGCGATGGCGCGCGGCGCGAGCGGGAAGCCCCACAGGTCGACGTCTTGCGTTCCGACGTTGACGGCGAGCACCCGCCCGGCGCTCGAGTTCTCGCCGGTGGTGGTCAGCTGGTCGGTCATCAGCAGCAGGTCGCGCCGGCTGTCGTAGGCGAGCGCCGCGGGTGCGATGTCGACGTTGAACGCCTCCTTGCCGTCGCTCAGCGGCTCGGCCGTCGGCGGCGGCAGGCCGAGCAGCGCGGCGGCTTGGGTCAGCAACGTGTGGGCGCGCCCGGCGACGAGGTAGTCCTTGCCACAGTAGTTGACGGCGAGGACCTGCTCGTCGAGCAGGTCGACGACGAACAGCGTGCCGCGCTTCGGATCCAGCGTCATCGCGCCGAGCCCGACGACGAGGTCCAGGTAGCTGTCGCAGAAGTCCTCGCACCGGCTGAGGCTGGTGTAGAGCGGGACGTGCAGGCGCTTGACCGCGTGGTGATAGACGGTGCCGATCGTTCCCGGCGCGACCTTCACGCCCTGCGGCCGCAACGCGCGGTCGGAGAAGTTCACGTAGCGGACGGCGTCGCCGTCGGAGATGTAGAGGTTGTCGTACTGGTCGAGCAGCAGGTACTCGGGATCTTCGAGTACGGCGTCCTGCGGCCGGCCGCCGTCGCCGGCTCCGGATTGCGGCGGCTGGCAGTCGAGGGTCAGGCCGAGGTAGAGCGGCGGCGCGGCGGCGCACGATCGCGGCGTGCCCGCGGCGATGCTGACCGTGCCGTCGGTGCCGACCCGTACGACGACGCCGTAGTTGGGGATCGCGGCGTAGGTGACGCCGTGGCTGTCGGTCACCGCGTCGACGGCGGCGCCGATGTCGGCGCCAGTGAGAAATGCGCGGTTGCGGTCGAGGGCACCGCCGGCGAGGTCGGCCGGGCGGGCGGTGTCGCCGGTGGCGGCCGAGCCGATGCCGCAGTACGCCGCCTGGCCGTTGCCGGCCAGCAGGTGCGCATGGCCGGTCGGCCCGACCTCGACGATCCGGCTGGCACCCCAGTCGGAGACGACGATCCCGTGGGCCGACGCCGCGGCGCCCATCGGGTAGGTGAGCCGGTCGCCGAGATCCTTGCCGGGGCCGCCCGCGACGGTCCGGACGGTGCCGTCGGCGGAGACGTCGCGCACCGCGTTGTTGTAGGTGTCGGCGATCAGCAGCCCGCCGCGCCCGTCCGGCGTCATGTCGCCGTAGAACCAGCCGTCGTGGTCGCGCACGTCGAACCGCGCGTTGACGAGCCGGCCGCCGTCGCCGGCGTAGCCGGGGGTGCCGCCACCGAGGCTGCCGACGTCGCCGGGCGAGACAGTGGTGCCATACATCCGGGCGGCGTCGGCACCGGTGTTGAGGCCGAGCAGGTAGACGGCCGACGAGTCGACCACCCAGACGCTCGCGAAGGCGCTGCCGACGCCGCGATAGGTCTCGCTCGAGGCGAGCAACGCGAGGCCGTGCGGCCCGACCACCATTCCCGCGATGAACGGCAGCCGCGCGGTCGGCGCGGCCTGCTCGGCGTCGCCGGGCTGCGGCGACGGCGTCGTACCGAAGGTCGTGTCGGTGAACGACGGATAGGACCCGTCGCCGGCGATCGTGTCGACGGTCCCCGCTGCGACCGTGCGCGCGTGGTCGGTGCCGGCATAGAACGTGACCGGATGCGGCGACAGGTTGAGGAAGCGGATTAGCGTGGCCGCGATGTAGCCGGGCTGGTCGGTGCCGTAGCGACCGTCGGACGGCCCGCTCGCCTGCCCGCCACCGACCGGGCTGTTGCTGACGTCGGCGGCGTAGGTCAGGTTGGAGTCGGCGACGTAGAGGTTGCCGTCGTCGTCGGCGGCCATCGCGGCGATGTTGAAGAACGCCGCGTTGCGGGCCGGGCCGCCGTCGTTGCGGCCGGCCGGGAGACCGACCGCGCCGGCGACGAACTGGTTGGTGCCGTCGGCTCGTAGCCGGCCGATGGCGGGTGCGCCGGCCGGCACGTCGCGCGCCTGCCAGTCCGGGCCGCCCGGGTCACCGGAGTCGACGTACCGGTTGAACGTGTAGAACACGCCGCCCTGCTGGTCCGGGACGATGCGGATGTCGGTGTTCTCGATCCAGCCCCAGCCGCGGCTGAACCGGCCCTCGACCGGCCCGCTGAGGTTGCCCAGCGTGCGCACCCGGCCGTCGGGGTCGAGCGTGCGGATGTAGGCGCTCGGCTGCGCGTGCAGGTCGGAGCCGACGTCGACCCAGAAGATCCGCCCGGCGTGGTCGACGACGACGTTGCCGGGGCTCACCGAGGTCTCCAGGCCCGGCAGCCCGTCGCAGCGGCCGCCGAAGACGGTGCTGACCGTGCCGGGCCCGTGGGTGATCCGCGCCGGGGGGTAGAAGACCGACTTGCGGTCGCCGGCCAGGTTGGGATCCCACGGATCGGACGGCGTACTGCGCGGTGCGGTCGTCGCGGCGGCTGCGGCCACCGAACGCGGCAGGAAGGGGTTCGTTGCCGGGCTGCCCGCGGTCGGCATCGCGTTGTGCACGCGGTTCGCGCGCGGATCCCGGCTGCCGAACTTCCCGGCCAGCTCGGCTTGGGCTTCCTGCGTCACCGGCAGCCGACCGAGCACCGGGGTCGCGGCCGGTACGACGAGGTGCCGCCCGTTGCGGACGTCGAGCACCAGCTGCCGCGGGCCCATCGTGCCGAGCGAGATGAACGGCGTCGTCAGCGCGCGGGACTTGGCCGCGGTGCCGAAGGCCGCGTTCCAGGCGGGCACCCACGCCCCGAGCAGGGCGACCGCGAGAACTGTGCGCAGCGCTTTGCCGGCCCGGTGGCGACCGTTCGGCCCGCCGCGCACGACACCTCCCCCGACGAGCCAGGCGCTGGGGAGAAGCCTGGACAAGCCAGGACAAACGGTAAGGCGCCGGTGTACCGGAAGCAAGGTAGGTACGGCTTCCACCCGGTTCGCCGGATCGCTCGCGAGCCGGGCCGAAAAACGCCAGGATGACCAGCGGGCGACCGGCGGCCGGCCGGCGGACGGGGCAGGGGGAGCGATGAACGTCGTACGGCGCAGCGCGATCGGGACCGGACTCACCGCAGTCGCGATGGTCGTCGGGCTGGCCCTGCCGCCCGCGGCCGACGCGGTGGTGGCGCCCAAGGTGACCGCGGTGTCACCCGCGAGCGGCTACACCGCCGGCGGCAACCGGGTCACCGTCTCGGGGTCCGGCTTCAGCGGCGTGACGGCCGTCTACTTCGGCGCGACCAAAGGCAGCGCCATCAAGGTGCTGTCGACCGGCAAGCTGACGGTGACCGCGCCGCCGCACGTCGACGGGCGGGTGGACGTACGGGTGAAGACGACGGTCGCGGAGTCCGCGATCGTGCTCGCCGACCACTACACCTACAAGCCGACGCCGGTCAGTGCGGTCACGGTGCTGGGCGTCACCGGCATCAGCGTCGCGCTCGGCTGGACGAACCCGAAGGATCCCTACCTCAACCAGATCGTCGTTCGGCGCAGCGCCGCGGGATCCTCCACGCCGCCGACGCTGGCGACCGGCGTCGCCGTCGCGACGCTGGCGAAGACGGCGACGTCGACGGTCGCGACGGGGCTCGCCGCCGGGTCGACGTACGCGTTCTCGGTGTTCGCCCGGGACGCGAACGGCCACTACGCGACCGCGGCGACCAAGGTCACCCACACGATCGCCTGGGGCACTCCCGATCTGACCGACCCGAGCCAGGGTTTCCCGGCGGCTGTCACGTGCGTCAGCACCTCGTTCTGCGCGCTGGTCGACCAGCTCGGTACGGCGATGAGCTTCCTGGGCAACGGCTGGCAGACCCCGCAGAAGCTGACCCTGGATCACAGCCTGACCGCGGTGTCGTGCACGGCACCGACGTTCTGCGTGGCAGTCGGGACCGAAGGCTTCGCCGCGGCGTTCGACGGGACCGGCTCGGCGCCGCCGACGACGTTCAACACCGGCGACGCGAACAACCTGACCGGGGTGTCATGCCTCTCGGACACGTTCTGCATCGCCGTCGACTCGATCGGGCAGGCGTTGACGTATCACGGCGCCGGCGTGTGGACGGCGGCCACGATCGACCCCTTCGGCTTGACCGGGATCTCGTGCGTCAGCGGGCCGTTCTGCGTCGCGGTGGACCCCGGCGGTGACGCCGTCACCTACAACGGTTCGAGTTGGACGTTCACCCCGGTGTTCCCCGGTTCGTTCTCGAGCGTGTCGTGCGTGAGCTCGACGCTGTGCGTAGCGATGGGGGAAGGCGGCGCGACGTCCGTCTACAACGGCACGACGTGGGGCCAGCACGCGACGAGCACGTTGGCGTCGGCCGCAGTGGTGTCGTGTTCCTCGACGACGTTCTGCCTCGCCTCGGACATCTTCGGCAACACCGAGGTCTACAGCAGCGTCGCCGGGACGTGGGGCGACGCACACACCATGTGCGACAGCTGCGATCTCGGCATCACCGGTGTCTCCTGCCCGGCCGATTCGCTGTGCATGGCGGTGGACGGCAACGCCGGTCGCTACTCGATCCTGAGCTTGGCCGACCAGTGGACCGACCCGGTAGACGGCGACGTCACGACGCTGCCGCAAGGCGTGTCTTGCCCGACGGCGACATTCTGCGCGCTGACCGATACCGCCGGCCGGGCTCGGCTCTCGAACGGATCGGTGTGGGACAGCGGTACGCCGGTGTTCGCGACCCTCGGTCCCGTCTCGTGCCCGACCGCGACGTTCTGCCTGGCTGCCGCGGCGATCGATGTCGCCGCGTACCAGGACGGCCAGTGGAGCGCGCTGACGAACCTCGAACCAGCAAACGGATCGACGACGATCAACGACGTGTCGTGTTCGTCGCCGTCGTTCTGCGCCGCGGTCGACTCGAAAGGCCGGGTCGCCTTCTACAACGGCACTCAGTGGAGCGCCCTCGGCACGATCGATCCCGATGCGCTGACCACCGTGTCGTGCTCCGGGCCGAAGCTGTGCGTCGCCGCCGACACGAGCGGACGCTTGCTCAACTTCAACGGCCTCACGTGGTCGAGCCCGACGTACGCCGACACGTACAACCGCGTCACCGACGTGAGTTGCGCCGGCGCGAACTTCTGCGCGGCTGTCGACGACGCCGGCAACGCGTTGTACTTCAACGGAAGCTCGTGGAGCGCGCTGAGCATCATCTCCGGCGGCGGCGGGGCGCTGTCCCTGTCGTGCGTCAGCGCGCGGTTCTGTTACGCGACGACGACCGCGTCGACTGTCAGCGGCTTCGGGCCGGGATTGACGGCGATCGAGTCCACCCTGCCGTCGCACGGCTTCCCGACTCAGATCTCCTGCAACGCGACGCCGATGTGCGTCGTCGCCGACAGCAGCGGCGAGACGATCAAGGGCATCTGAACGCGTGTCCGCGGGGCTGGTCGAGGACGTCGCGCGGCGGCTGGACGCGGGCGACGTACCCGGCGCGGCCGAACGCCTCCGGAACGTCTCCGCGCCCGAACTCGACGACGTCGATCTCGCCGACGTCGACGCGTTGTTCGCCCGATTGCCACCGTCGGTCGTCGAGGCCGACCCGCGGCTGCAACTGTTGCTCGCCCGGCTCTGCCTGGACGCGGTGCAGATCGCCCGCCGTACCGAGTTGCTCGACGGGCTGCGGTCGCGGCTCGCCGGCATCGACGCGACGGATCCGCCGACCGGTGTCGCGGTGCGCATAGAGCTCGCTCGCGATCTGATGCGCGACGGACAGCCGGAGCCCGCCGACGCACTGGCGGCCGAGGTGCTCGAGCTTGCCGGTCCGGACGACCTCTATGCCCGCGCGCTCGCCTGCGAGGTGCGCGGTCGCGCGGTCGCGTGGTGGGCGGACTCCAACGCCGAGCTCGCCGAGGCGCGCCGATGGCTGGAGCAGGGGCTCGCGGCCGCGACCCGCCTCGGCAGCGCCGACCTGAGCGCTGTCGTGCTCGGGTTCCTCGGCTACCGCGTCGAGTTCGCGGCCGGCCGGCTCGACGACGCTGCCCGCCACCTGGCCGCCGCCGCCGACGTCATCGCCGGCCGGCCGCGGCGGCGCAGCATGCTGCTGACCTTCCTCGCCGAGGTCGAGCACAACCGCGGCTGTTTCGACGCCGCGGCGGCCGCCCTCGACGAGGCGGCGGTGATCGCGGCCGGCCTCGGCGACGACCGGCTGCTGGCGTACGTCGCCTGGGAGCGCGCCCGCGGAGCCGGTTGGCAGAACCGGATCGACGAGCTGCAGATCCAGATCCTCACCGTGCAGCAACATGCCGGCGACTGGTTCGACCATCCGTCGGGAATGGCGTTCCTCGCCGAGATGGCAGACCTCCTCGACCGCAACGGCGACGACGTCGGCGCGGCGCGCTACCTCACCAAGGCGCTCGCCCGGATGACCGAGCTCGGCATCGACGATCCCGACGTGCTGCTCGTCGCCGGGGCGATCGAAGCGCGGCACGGCGATCCGGAGCGGGCGCTCGCGCTCTTGGAGCGGGTCGCCGCGGTCGGCGGCCTGCCGCCGATGCGCCGCTGGCGGCTCGACCTGCTCACGGTCCTCGCCGGCGCCCGGCTGCACGGGCGCGGCCGGCCCGGTCTGGCCGGCGAGGCCGCCGCGGTGTTCGAGACGGCCGCGATCGCCGGCGTGCCGGACGCGCCCGCACTCGTCGAGCCGGAGGCGACGGATCTGCTGGTGGGCCTGGCGGCGACCGCGGGGTCCGCCGCCGCCGCCCGGCTGTTGCACCGATCCGGTACGACGCGCATCCAGGTGCTCGGCGAGTTCAACGTCACCCGGGCGGGCGTCGGCGTCCGGCTCGCAACCGGCCAACCGGTGCAGCTCGTCAAGATGGTCGCCGCACACCAGGGTGCGATGACGGTCGACGCGGTCGTCGAGGCGCTGTGGCCGGACGAGTCCCCGGACAACAGCCGCAAGCTGCTGCGCAACGTGCTGAGCCGGCTGCGCAGCTCGCCGAGTGACCTGCTGATCCGCGACGGCGAGGTGCTGCGGTTCGGCGACGACGTCGTCATCGACGTCAAGCAGTTCGACAACGCGGCGGCGCGCGCGCTCGGGCTGCGCGGTGTCGACGACGAGGCGGCGGCCGCGCACGCGCGGGTCGCGGTCGGCGCCTACCGCGGCGACCTGCTGCCGATGGATCAATACGAGGACTGGGCCGCGGAGCTGCGGGAGCGGACCCGGAGTCGCTACACGGCGGTGCTCCGGTTGCTGGCCGACGTGGCGGAACGGCGCGGTGACGTCGACGAAGCCGTCCATCATCTGCGCCGCGCGATCGACGCCGAGCCGCTCGACGTCGACGTACAGCGGCGGCTGGTGCACGTGCTGACCCGTGCCGGCCGGACCGCCGCCGCCGAACGCGCCCGGCGGCAAGTCGAAGTGACCGAATTCTCCCTGGGTGTGCGAAACCACCCGATCTCGTGAGGCGCTGACGAGACGCCGGCCGGCAAGGCTGCTCGCGTGCTCATCACGTTCGTCATCAAGGCCGACGCCGACGCGCTTCGCGACGGGAACTGCGTCGGCTGGGCGACCGAGGTGGCGACCGGACACCGGGAATCGTTCGCGACCAGCGCGGAGCTCATCCAGCTGCTCGGCGACGCGGCCAACGCGAAGACGGAGGACAAGCAATGAACGCACGGGGAACTGAGCTGGTCGGTGCCTGCGGGCTCGCGCTCGTGCTCGGCACGACGCCGGCGAACGCCGCGTTGGTCGGTACGACGAAGTGGACGCAACTCTCGCCGGCGACGCATCCCAGCGCGCGCTACTACTCCGCGATGACGTACGACGGCTCGCACAACCTGGTGCTGTTCGGCGGATACACCGACGGTGTCGGTTTCCTCTCCGACACCTGGGTCTGGGACGGGTCGACGTGGACGAACAAGAACCCGGCGCACCACCCGAGCGCGCGCGACGGCGCGGCGATGACGTACGACAGCGCGAGCAACTCGGTGATCCTGTTCGGCGGCGAGGACGGCACCGCGTTCGCGGACACCTGGTCGTGGAGCGGCATCGACTGGACCCAGTTGACACCTGCGCAGTCACCGCCGAAGCGTGCCTGGGCGGGCATGGCCGCGTCGCCGACGACATCGGCGCCGATCCTGTTCGGCGGGCTCGACTCGGCGGGGCTCGTCGACACGTGGACGTGGGAGAACGCGAACAACAAGTGGTCGGCGGTCACGACCGCGCATCATCCGACCGCGCGCTCGGACTTCGGCATGACGTTGGACACCGTGCACAGCGAGATCGTCGTTTTCGGCGGCGGCAACTGGAGCGGAACCACCCTCAACACCGAGTACGGCGACACCTGGACGTTCAACGGCACCGACTGGACGCAAGAAGCGACGACCGGACCGCACGCGCGGGTCAACCCGCACACGACGTTCGACGGCCGGACCAACCGGGTGATCCTGTTCGGCGGCTCCGACCCCGCCGGCACCGGCGCGTACTACCAGGACACGTGGTCGTGGACCGGCTCGGCGTGGGCCGCGATGGCGACGTCGGCGAGTGCGCCGAAGCGGGACAGCGGCGTCATGGCCTACCTGCCGCCGGCGGGCAAGACGATGTTGTTCGGGGGGTTCGGGTCCACCGGCGCGAACCTCGCCGACACGTGGGTGCTGACGATGTCGGCCGTGACGACCGCGCCGTTGCCGTCCACGAAGACGTCCGCGACGAAGTCGTTCGTCGTCACGTGGGGCGCGCCGGACGCGCCGCTCACCTACACGGTGCAGTACGCCATCCGCTCCCGGAACTCGGCCGGTGCATGGGTGACTGGCGGCTGGCAGTCGTGGAAGTTCGTCGGACCGACGACGCACTCCGCGACGTTCACCGGGACGGCGGGCACGACGTACTTGTTCCGGTCGTTGGCGACGTACGGCGACGGGTCGACGACGGGGTACTCGGCGGCCGCGACCTCGGTCGTGCCGCTCGACGAGCGGTCGACGTCGGCGGTGTTCAGCGCGGGCTGGACGCGGCGGTCCGCCTCCGGTCGTTACCTCGGCACCGTCACCGACACCACGCTGGCAGGCAAGACGATGTCGATCAAGACCGCGGCGCATGCGTTCTTCCTGGTCGGCGACAAGTGCACGACCTGCGGCAAGTTCTACGTGTACGTCGACGGGAAGTTGGTGGCGACGGTCGACTCGCACGCGTCGTCGACACTGCTGCGGCAGACGTTGTTCAGCAAGGCGTTCACCGGTACGGCGACGCACACGCTGGTGGTCAAGACGATCAGTGGGCGAGTGGGAATCGACGCCATCGGCGTCCAACGCTGAACGTCGTCAGTAGCCGTTCTCGTCCCAGGCCGACGGCTTCTTGTACGGGCTCGGGCCCATCGGGCCGGTGAAGTCGGACGCGAGCGGGTTGTTGGGGTCGCCGACCTCGCCCCACGCGCCACCGAATCCGAACCAGCCGGCGTTGTTGGTGTCGACGACGTAGTTCCAGGTGTTCCACCGCTTGCCCAGGTTGTTGACGTTGTCCTTGGTGCCGTCGGGCAGGCCGCAGATCGTCGGCACGCTGGTGTTCGGGTAGTCGGCGTGACTGCCCTCACCGACGTACGAGATCGGGTGGGTGGTGTTCACCTTCGGCACGTTCGCCCACGACAGCTTGATGGGGTCGCAGGAGTGGTAGAACCACGCGACCGTCTGCGGCACGTAGTTGGAGTCGAGGCGGATGCTGATCTTCTCCCAGTCGCCCTCGTGCTGCTGGTCCGGTCCGGACCAGGTGAACTTGTCGTACGCGTAGGAGAACCAGAACGTCAGGTAGTAGCCGCCGGTGGCGAGCGTCCCGTGCTGGTAGTAGACGGGGACGGTGCCGGTGTTGAAGTCGGTCTGGCCGGGGTGCGCCGAGTCGCTGATGTCGAGGAAGAAGCCTTCCTGCCGGTCGAGCGTCGACCGGTCGCGGCCGTAGGGATCAGGGCAGTTCGGGGTGCCGGACTGCGAGGCGTACGGGCGGGTGCAATCGCTCGACCGGTAGGTGATGCCGTTGTACGTGTAGGTGTACGGCGACGAGCCGGTGCTGCCGCCGAGGCGCGCCTCGTTCACCGTGCCCTGGTCGGCGATCTCGGCGTCCGTCGTACCGGCCTTCGAGAAGCGCAGCCGCGACCGGTCGGTGATCCAGCTGACCTTGGCCGGCCAGAACTGCTCCCCGGAGTGGAACCGCAGCTGCGGCGCGTATTTCACGGCTCGATCGGCCCACGTCTCGGCCGCGGCGGCGGGCGTCGGGAGGACCGGGATCGCGATCGTGGCGAGGCCTACCGCCGCGGCGGTCGCTGGTGCCCAACGTCGGAAGAACGACATGACGCCCCCTCGTGATTACCACGCTCCGTGCGCGGATTGGCGCACACCGTAACCACGGTCGGGGCCGGTCCGCTAGGGAGGTTGGGGGTGAAATCGCGCCGTAAGCAACCGCCGCGGCTGCCGGTAGTGGAGGGAAAGGTCTGGCGTCCGCCGGGCGGGGTTCAGTGATGAAACGGAGTCCAGAAATGCGCAAGCTTCAGGCAGGTCTCGTCGGCGCCGGTGTCCTCGGCGCGCTGCTGCTGCCGGCGGCCTCGGCGGACGCGGCGAGCATCCCCGTGGGCGTCAATGGTTGCAACGCGAGCAGCCAGGGCGGTTACGCCACGGGCCAGTGCTACTCCATCACCCAGCCCGGCTACTACTACCTGTCGATCAACAACCCGTCGGGCGGCTTCGCGTCCGCCGACGTCAACTGCACGCAAGGCGGGTCACTCTCGACGAGCGACTTCACTTGGGGCTACCTCAACGGCGGGCTCTGCACGGTGTTCATCTACGCGGAGTACTCGACGACGGTCACGTTGGGCAAGTACTAGAGCTCGCGGTGTGCCGGCCGCCCCGCGAACGACGCGCCGGGGCGGCCGGACTGATCCCGGCCGGACGAGCGAGAGCAGACTGACGACGTGAGACGTACCTACCTGTATCTAGCTGCCATCTCGATCGTCGCGAACGCCGCGGCCGGCCAACAGACGACACACTCGCCCGGGCCGACAACCTTCGCTCCCGTTCTGCTCGTGCTGCTCTATCTGACGACCGCTCGCCGGAATTGGCTTGCCTGGCTGCTTCTGGAAACGATCACGGCGACCGTCGGAATTGTGTGCGCGTTCGGCACCATTTCCTCAACCACCGTCGCCGGCGTCCTCGCGCTTGCCACCACCGCCGCCGTCATCCCGCTCGAGCCAGGGAGGCCGGCGAGAGGCAGGCTCAGCGAGGGATCACCGAGCGACAACGGCGTGACCAGCTCAACGACCTGACCGGATGGTGGGCGAGGGGGGAGTTGAACCCCCACGTCCTTTCGGACACACGGACCTGAACCGTGCGCGTCTGCCTATTCCGCCACTCGCCCGAGAGGCCCGACCACGCTAGCACCCAAAGGGGGCCGTAACCCCCGCTGGATACGATCATGCCCGGCTGGGGAAGGGACGCTTCGTGGGAGTGGTGCAGCGCTTCGAGCGACGTCTCGGTGGGCTCGTCGAAGGCGCCTTCAACAAGGTGTTCAAGGGCGAAGTCCAGCCGGTCGAGGTCGCCCAGGCGCTCCAGCGCGAGACCGACGACCGCCGTACCGTCGTCGGCGACGGCAAGGTCCTCGTCCCCAACGACTTCGTCGTCGAGCTCGGCCCGCACGATCACGAGCGGCTCAGCCCCTGGACTAAAGCCCTCACCAAAGAGCTCGTCGCCATGGTCCGCGAGCACGCCACCGAGCAGGGCTACTCCTTCGTCGGCCCGGTCACCGTCGCCCTCGAGGAGACCCCCGACGTCGACACCGGCGTCTTCCGGGTGCGAAGCGGCGTCACCGCCGGGGACGTCGTCGACGGCGGCGTCCTCACCAAGACCGGCTCCCCCGCCGCCGACGCGAAGGAGACGCCGAGCCCGGACAACACCCTGCCCGGCCGGCCGCGGCTCGTCTTCAGCGCCGACGGCAAAGCCCAAGCCGACTCACCCGAAGGGCGAGGGCAGGAGCGCGCCTACTTCCTCACCCACGCGGTCACCGTGATCGGCCGCGGCGCCGACTGCGACCTGCAGCTCACCGACCCCGGCGTCTCCCGCCGGCACGCCGAGCTACGGCTGGAGAACGACGCGATCGTCCTCGTCGACCTCGGCTCCACCAACGGAATCCGGGTCAACGAGGTCGCCGTCGGCCGCCGCCAGCTCTCCCCCGCCGACCGCATCCAGCTCGGCACCACCACCCTCGTCTTCCAGCGCGACAGTCAGGGCTGACCGACGCGATGAGCGCCGTACTGTTCGTCCTGCACGTCGTCATCCTCGTCCTCATCTGGGGTCTGGTCCTGGCCGCCGTCATCGCGGTCCGCCACGACGTGTTCGGCACCCGGCGGCCGCCCGCCGCCGCGCCGCCGCAGCCGACCGCCCGCAAGCAACCGCTGCCGCCGCCGAAACAGCCCACCGCGAAGACCCCGGCCTCGAAGTCGGCCCGCACCCTCGTCGTCACCGGCGGACCGCTCGCCGGTACGACGCTGCCGCTCACCGAGCAGCCGATCACCATCGGCCGGGCCGACGGCAGCACCCTCGTCATCTCCGACGACTACGTCTCCAGCAACCACGCCCGCCTCGTCCCCAACGGCGACGCGTGGGTGCTCGAAGACCTCGGCTCGACCAACGGCACGTACCTCGACCGCGAACGCGTCACCGCCGCGACCCAAGTCCCGATCGGCACCCCGATCCGGATCGGCAAGACCGTCCTGGAGCTGCGCCGGTGACGCTCTCCCTGCGCTACGGCGCGCGCAGTGACGTCGGGTTGCTCCGCGAGCTCAACGAAGACTCGATGTACGCCGGCCCGCGGCTGCTCGCCATCGCCGACGGCATGGGTGGGCACGCCGCCGGCGAGGTGGCCAGCCGGGTCGCGATCGAATCCGTCGCACCGCTCGACGACGACCAGCCGGGCGCCGACCTCGTCACCAGCCTGCGCGAAGCGGTCGAGACCGCGAGCGGCTTCCTGCAGGACATGGCCGAGGCGGACAGCGCGCTCGACGGCATGGGTACGACGCTCACCGCGCTGCTGTTCGCAGATCGCCGGATCGGCCTCGTGCACATCGGCGACTCGCGCGGCTACCTGCTCCGCGACGGCGCCCTCAACCAGATCACCCACGACCACACGCTCGTCCAGCACCTCGTCGACGAGGGCCGGATCACCCCCGAAGAGGCAAGCACCCACCCGCAGCGGTCGTGGATCACCCGCTCGCTCACCGGCCGCGGCGAGCTCGAGCTCGACCTGTCGATCCGCGAGGCCCGCGAAGGCGACCGCTACCTGCTCTGCAGCGACGGCTTGTCCGGACCGGTCAGCGAAGAAACGATCGCCGAAACGCTGCGTACCGTCGCCGATCCGCAACAGGCCTGCGACCAGCTCATCGAGCTCGCGCTGCGGGCCGGCGGTCCCGACAACATCACCGCGATCGTGGCGGACGTCGTCGGCTCCGACCCCGCCGACGAAGCGCCGATCATCGGCGGCGCCGCGGCGGCGGCACCGGCCAGCGACGGCGACGGGCCGGACACCCCCGCGGGTCGGGCGGCGCAGCTGTCCCGGCGCGAGCGCCGCTCCGCCCGGCACGCGGCCACCGACGACGACAAGCCCGCGCCCGAGCGGCCGGAACGGAGCCGGGCCGGCCGCCGGATCGCCATCGCGTTCGGCGCCGTCGCGCTCGTCGTCGCCGCCGTCATCGTCGGCGCCTTCTTCTACATCCGAACCCAGTACTACGTCGGCGTCGCGGGCGGCGATCCGGCGACCGTCGGCATCTACCGCGGGGTCAGCGGCCACGTGCTGTTCAGCCTGTCGAGCCTCGACGGGCGGACCGACCTGCCGGTGCAAGCGCTTCCGCCGTACCAGCAGGAGCGGGTCAAGGACGGCATCGACGCGTCGAGTCGCGCCGACGCCGAGCGGATCGTGTCCGGGCTGCGCTCCGACGCCTGCCCCACTCCGTCGCCCACCCCGACTCCGACTCCGACTCCGACGGCGACGCCGACCGCGAAGCCGAAGCCGAGCTCGACGCCGGCGCCGACACCCGCGCCGACACCCACCCCCGCCTACTGCACGAGCACGCCATGAGCGTCGCGACCGTCGCACCGGCGTTCGGGCGCCGCCGGGGCACCGAGTTCGCGCTCATCGTCTTCGGCATCGTCCTGACACTGACGGCGTACGCCGCGACCGGCCTCGCGCACACCAAGCACCTGCCGACCGACATGGTCACCTACGGCCTCGGTCTCGTCGCGCTGTTCGGCGTCGCGCATCTCGTCGTACGAAAGTTCGCGCCGTACGCCGATCCGCTGCTGCTGCCGATCGCCGCCGCGCTCAACGGGCTCGGTCTCGTGGTGATCTGGCGGCTCGACCTCGCGGCCGCCGACACCGCGCGCGCGGCGCACCACGCGGCCCCGCGCGGCGCCGCGCCGCTGCAACTCGTCTGGATGTGCATCGGCGTCGCGCTGTTCGTCGCCGTCCTCGTCCTCGTCCGGGACCACCGGCGGCTGCGGTCCTACAGCTACACCGCGATGTTCGTCGGGCTGATCCTGCTGATCCTCCCGGCGGTGCTGCCGGCCAGCCACAGCGAGGTCAACGGCGCGCGCATCTGGGTCCGCTTCGGCGCGTTCTCGTTCCAGCCCGGCGAGGTCGCGAAGATCCTGCTGGAGATCTTCTTCGCCGGCTACCTCGTCCGGCACCGGGATCTGCTCCGGCTGGCCGGCCGGCGGGTGTGGCGCGTCGACCTGCCGCGGGCCCGCGACCTCGGCCCGCTGCTGCTCGCGTGGGGTGTCAGCCTGCTCGTGCTGCTCCGGGAAAGCGACCTCGGCTCGAGCCTGCTGTTCTTCGGGATCTTCCTGGTCATGCTCTACGTCGCGACCGAGCGCGGCTCGTGGCTGCTGCTCGGGCTGCTGCTGTTCGTCGTCGGCTCGCTGATCGCCTACGCCACCATCGGGCACGTGCACGACCGGGTCACCGCGTGGCTCGACCCGTTCAACAACCACATCTACCTTCGCAGCCCTGGCGGCAGCTACCAGCTCGATCAAGGCCTCTTCGGGATGGGCACCGGCGGCATCACCGGCACCGGGCTCGGTCAGGGCCGGCCCAACCTCGTCCCGTTCGCGAACACCGACTTCATCATGGCCTCGATCGGCGAGGAGCTCGGGCTCGTCGGGGTCATGGGCATCCTCACCTGCTACCTGCTGTTCGTCGGCCGCGGGTTGCGTGCCGCGCTCGGCGCCCGCGACGGCTTCGGCAAGTTGCTGGCGACCGGCCTCACCTTCAGCTTCGCGTTGCAGGTGTTCGTCCAGGTCGGCGGCGTCACCCGGCTGATCCCGCTGACCGGGCTCACGCTGCCCTACCTGTCGTACGGCGGTTCCAGCCTGGTCACCAACTGGGTGCTGCTCGCGCTGCTGCTTCGGATCAGCGACGCCGGCCGGCGGCCGCAGGCACCGCCGGCGCCGGCGCCGGACGAGAACGCGACGGTGGTGGTCCGCACGTGAACCGCCCGCTGCGCAAGGTCGCCGTCGCTGCCCTGGTGATGTTCGCCGCGTTGCTCATCAACGCCAACGTCGTCCAAGTGGTGCAGGCGCACTCGCTCGCCCATGACACCCGCAACAGCCGGCTCATCTACGACCAGTACTCGCACCTGCGCGGGCCGATCGTCGTCGCCGGCAAGCCGGTCGCGAAGTCCGTCCCGACGAACGACACGTTTAAGTACCTGCGCGTCTACCCGCAGGGGCCGCTGTACGCGCCGGTCACCGGCTACTACTCGCTCACCTACAAGTACTCCGGCATCGAAGCCGCCGCCAACGACCTGCTCGCCGGCAGCTCGGACAAGCTGTTCGTGAAGCGGCTGTCCGACTACTTCACCGGGCGCGAGATTCAAGGCGGCGCGGTCGTCCTCACCCTCAACCCGCGCGCGCAGCAGGCGGCATACGACGCACTGACCAGCCATCACTACCGCGGCGCGGTCGTCGCGATCGCACCCGCCACCGGAGCGATCCTCGCGCTCGTGTCGACGCCGTCGTACGACCCGAGCCGGGTATCGACGCACAGTACGAGGGCGAACACCGCGGCGTGGAACGCCTACCTGCACGACCCCGACCAACCGATGCTCGACCGGGCGATCTCGCAGACGTACCCGCCCGGCTCGACGTTCAAAGTCATCACGACCGCAGCGGCGCTGTCGACGGGCAACTACACCCCCGACACCGTTATCCCGGCACCCGACCGGTTGACGTTCGCCAACGGAAAGCCGCTCGGCAACTTCGCCGGAGAGACGTGCAGTTCGTCGGGGAAGATGACGCTGCGCGACGCGCTGCGGCTGTCCTGCAACACCGCGTACGGCGCGCTCGGCGTGCACCTCGGCAGCGGACGGATCGTCGACCAGGCCGAGGCGTTCGGCGTCGGCAGGTCGCTGTCGATCCCGCTGCCGGTCGCCAACAGCCGGGTCCCGCGCGAGACCGAAGTGCCGTTCGAAGCGCAGGAGGCGATCGGCCAGCACGACGACGCCGTGACGCCGCTGCAGATGGCGATGGTCGCGGCCGGCATCGCCAACGGCGGCGTCGTCATGCGGCCCTACCTCGTCGCGCAGGAACGCGCGCCGGACTCGTCAGTGCTGTCGCAGGCGTCGCCGGAGCGCCTGTCCCGCGCAGTGTCCGCGACGGTCGCGAGCCAGCTGACCTCGATGATGGAGACCGTCGTGTCGTCCGGCACCGGCACCGCCGCGCAGATCCCCGGCGTCGTCGTCGCCGGCAAGACCGGCACCGCACAGCACGGCGGCGCGTCGCCGTACGCGTGGTTCATCAGTTTCGCCCCGGCGTCCAACCCGACGATCGCGATCGCCGTCGTCGTGGAGAACACCCAGCCCGACGACACCGGCGGCGTCGTCGCCGCGCCGATCGCCCGCGCCGTCATGGAAGCGGCGCTGGGCAAATGACGCTGTCACCCGACCTGACGATCGCCGGCCGCTACGCACTCGAAGAGCGGATCGCGACCGGCGGCATGGGCGAGGTCTGGCGGGCCCGCGACACCGTTCTCGACCGGCGGGTCGCGGTCAAGGTGCTCAAGTCCGAGTACGCCGCCGATCCGAAGTTCCTCGACCGGTTCCGCGCCGAGGCGAAGCACGCCGCCGGGCTCTCGCACCCCGGGATCGCGAGCGTGTTCGACTACGGCGAGATCGGCGACATGGCGTTCCTGGTCATGGAGTACGTCGACGGCGAGCCGCTGTCCGCGCTGCTCGCGCGCGTCGGCCGGCTGCCCGCCGACCGGACGCTCGACATCGTCGGGCAGGCCGCGCTGGCATTGCAGGCGGCGCACGACGCCGGCGTGGTGCACCGCGACGTCAAGCCGGGCAACCTGCTCGTCCGCCCCGACGGCGTCGTGAAGGTCACCGATTTCGGCATCGCCCGCGTGGTCGACGCCGCGCCGGTGACGCAGACCGGCATGGTCGTCGGCACCGCCGCGTACCTCTCGCCCGAGCAGGCCGCCGGCCGTCCGATCACCCCCGCGTCCGACGTCTACTCGCTCGGCGTCGTCAGCTACGAGTGCCTCACCGGCGAGCGGCCGTTCGCGGGCGATTCGGCCGTGGCGATCGCGATGGCACACGTGTCGACCCCGCCGCCGCCGCTGCCCGAGGACACCCCGCCGATCGTCGCGGATCTCGTCGACCGCTCGCTGGAGAAGCAACCCGAGCGGCGGCCGACCTCGGCAGGTGACTTCGGCCGGACCGCGCTCGCCCTCGCCGCGACGCTGCGTCAAGGCTCCGGCGACACCCGGCTGCTCACGGCCCCGTACCCGACGGCCGCCGAGCCGTCGGCCCCGCGGCCGGTGTCCGACGCCGAACGGCGGCGGTTGCGCAACATCTTCATCGCGATCGGCGCGGCGGTCGTCATCGTCGGGTTCGTGCTGCTGCACTCGTGTGCGGGAGGGGCGCAGCAGGTGACAATGCCGCCGGTGACCGGTGAGAGCTACGACACCGCCGCGAAGGCGTTGCACGCGCTCGGGCTGAACGCGACCCGGCGCGTGATCCACGATGCCGGCCACCCGGCCGGCCTCGTGCTCAAGCAGTCGGTCGCGCGCGGCACCCGGATCGGGTCCGGCAGCAGTGTCACGCTCACCGTCGCCAGCGGGCCACGCGCCGAGACGGTCGATCCCACCGACTACGTCGGAAAGCCGGCGGCGGACGTGACCGCGGCGTTGCGGGCGAAGAACCTCGTAGTCGCGACGACGACGACCGAGACCAACGACGTCGCCGCCGGCACGGTCGTCTCGGTCGCGCCGGGCGGCACATTGCACGAAGGCGACACGGTCACGGTCACGGTCGCGACCGCGCCACCGCACCACCACAAGGGCAAGGACGACCATGGCTAGCGCACTGCTCGCCGGCCGCTACCAGCTCGGCGAAGTCATCGGCCACGGCGGCATGGCGGAGGTGCACCGCGGCCGCGACGTCCGCCTCGGCCGCGACGTCGCGATCAAGTTGCTGCGCGCCGACCTCGCGCGCGACCCGTCGTTCCAGGGCCGGTTCCGCCGCGAGGCGCAGGCCGCCGCCGCGCTCAACCATCCGGCCATCGTGGCGGTCTACGACACCGGCGAGGACCACCGCGACGGCGTCGTCACGCCGTACATCGTCATGGAGTACGTCGAAGGGCGGACGCTGCGCGACGTGCTCGCCGCCGAAGGACGGCTGCTGCCGCAGCGCGCGCTCGAGATCACCGCGCAGATCTGCGCCGCGCTTGAGCAGGCGCATCGCGCCGGCATCGTGCACCGCGACATCAAGCCGGCGAACGTCATGCTGACGACGGCCGGCGAGGTCAAGGTGATGGACTTCGCCGGCCGTCGTCA
>Ga0207690_10000223_pt1 | contig 42827 bp, 39 predicted proteins | sample KBSC23metaG_FD_184315 | JGI IMG/M metagenome (GOLD analysis project Ga0207690, IMG submission 184315) | Corn rhizosphere microbial communities from Kellogg Biological Station, Michigan, USA - KBS C2-3 metaG (SPAdes) (version 2) | ecosystem: Host-associated > Plants > Roots > Rhizosphere > Soil ... | reverse complement strand
TCGACGGTCTCGACGAGGTGGCGGATGCCGACAGCGTCGAGGGCGGCGAAGACGATATCACCGACTTCCAGGCGACCGACCTGTCCGACGCGGACCTGCAGGACATGGGCTATTCGGAGAACCGCGGCGGCGAAACCCGCGCCAAACCCGAGCGCTAGGCGGGCAGGTCGAAGCCCCGGGCGACGAGGCGCGCGCGGCTGGCTTCGCGTGCGGCCGCCCAATCGGAGGCCAGCAGGCCCAACCCCACGACGTCGGCCGGCTCGTCGTTCTTGCGTACATGCCGGCGAAAGAGCGCCTCGCGCCGGAAGCCGAATCCCTCGTGCAGCCGCCAGACCGGCTCGTTGTCGACCAGCACCTCGCACCAGAGCTTGTTCAGCTTCAGCTCGCCGAACACATGCTCGATCACCCAGTATTCCACGAAGGCGCCGATCCCCTGCCCGCGCGTCGACCGATCGGCGAGATAGTAGGCCCAGGCCGTGCGCGCGTGCTCCGGCGCCAGGTCGTAGAGGTTGGCGAGCCCGACCGGGCGGCCGTCGGCCTCGATCACCCAATAGCGCCGCCGTGGATCGATGACGGCGCCTTCGAACCAGCGTGCATGTTCGTCAGGAGTGATGGTGTGGTCGGTGTACATCCAGCGCCCGACCTCCGGCATGTTGCGCCAGGCGAGCAGCCGGTCGCGGTCGTGGGCCTCAAGCGGGCGCAGAACGACGCGCGGCGCGGATTTGGGCGGCTCGCTCATGCGGGCACGGGGGCGCTGTTGGGCTCGAGCGCCAGAATGGCGTCGGTGCTGAAGGCCGGATCGGCCGGATAGAGCTTGCCGTAGACGCCCCGCACGAACTCCAGGTCCTCCGGCAGGTCGACTGTCCAGCGAAGGTGGGCCAGCGACGGCGTGCGCGAGACGCTCTCGAGCCGATAGGTTTCAGGTCGTCGGTTGATGTAGGGCGTCACATGCTCACGCTCGTAGGGGTCGCTCGCCCGCTCGGCCGCCTCGCGCAGCGCCGAGGGCCGGATCGCTTCGACGTCCAGGCCGTGCGGAAAACTACGGACCATGCCGGCGCTGGTCCAGTCGGCGTCGGCTTCGAGATGGCAGGAGATCACCCGGTCGACCAGGGCGGGATCGGTCAGCGGGCAGTCGGCGGTGAGCCGCACGATCGTCTCGGCCTGTGGGAACGCGTCGGCGGCTTGGCGGAAGCGGTCCAGCACGTCAGTGAGCGAACCCCGGAACACCGGCAGCTTCAGGCTCTCGCAATAGGCCGCCAACGGGTCGTCGCTGGGATCGACGCTGGTCGCCACCAAGAGCTCGTCGATCCGCGCCGCGCGGCGCAGGCGCTCGACCTGGCGTCCGATCATCGGCTCGCCCAGCACCGGCGCCATGACCTTGCCCGGCAAGCGCGACGAGGTCATTCGGGCCTGGAGGATGGCGAGGTTCAAAGCCTGTGGCCCTCTCTGCGGAAGCCTCAACTAGCGCCGAATCTGCGCCTGCGACAACGCCGCCCGCCCGGTCCGCCGAAGCCGCTTGCATGGCGCGCGTCTGCCTTTAGGCTGTCGCCAGGTAAACAACTGTTCGAAAGCGGGGCCGCAGCCCGCGCCTGAGGAGCCCGAATGAGCCAGCGTTTTGAAGGCACCGACGATTATGTCGCTACAGAGGACCTGAAGGTTGCGGTCAACGCCGCCATCGCGCTTGAACGCCCGCTGCTGATCAAGGGCGAGCCCGGCACCGGCAAGACCGTGCTGGCCTACGAGATCGCCAAGGCGTTGAACGCCCCGCTGATCACCTGGCACATCAAGTCGACCACCAAAGCGACCATGGGCCTCTACGAGTACGACGCGGTGACCCGCCTGCGCGACAGCCAGCTCGGCGAAGTCGGCGTCAAGGATGTCCGCAACTACATCAAGAAGGGCAAGCTCTGGGAGGCGTTCGAAAGCAAGGCGCGCCCGGTGCTGTTGATCGACGAGATCGACAAGGCCGACATCGAGTTCCCCAACGACCTCCTGCAGGAGCTCGATCGGATGGAATTCTACGTCTACGAGACCGACGAGACGATCAAGGCCAAGGTCCGGCCGGTGGTGATCATCACCTCCAATAACGAGAAGGAGTTGCCCGACGCCTTCCTGCGCCGCTGCTTCTTCCACTACATCCGCTTCCCGGAAGCCGAGACGATGAACGAGATCGTCGAGGTGCACTACCCGGGGATCAAGCAGAAGCTCGTCGCCGAGGCGCTGCGCATCTTCTACGACATGCGCAAGGTGCCGGGTCTCAAGAAGAAGCCCTCGACGTCCGAACTGCTCGACTGGCTGAAGCTGCTGATGGTCGAAGACATCGACGCCGATGCCTTGAAGGAAAAGGATCCGACCAAGCTGATCCCGCCGCTGCACGGCGCGCTTCTGAAGAACGAGCAGGACGTGCATCTGTTCGAGCGCTTGGCCTTCTTGGCGCGACGCGAAGGCGCGGGATCGCGGCCGGGCCAGTAACTGCCGGATCGACGGCGTTACGCCGAATTCACTCGCCAATTGAAGGGGCTGCGGTCAGATTCCTGCCGAATGGACCGGAGCCTCCTCACTATGAAGCCGCTGCTTTTGCTCTCCGCCTGCACGCTGGCGCTCTCGACGGCCGCGGGATGTGCGCCGAGCGGTCCTCCGAAGGCGCGCGCGGCGCTGGACTGCCCGGCGACCCAGGGCGATCTGGAGCGCAGGAGCGCCGCTGCTGACGGCAAGAGCTGCGTCTATACGAGCCGCGACGGCGACGAGGTGTCCCTGCGGCTGATTCCCGTCGCCGCCAGCTACCAGGCCACCCTGCAGCCGATCGAGCAGGAATTGCAGGGCGAACTGCAGACCGAGCAGCAGGTGGCGGAAGCCAAGGCCGCCAGTGCGGAGGCCGACGGCAAGCTCGCCGCCGCCGCCCCGGAGACCTCCTCGGCCGCCGCAGAGGCCGCCCGGGCCGCGAAGGAGGCCGCCGACGATGCGGTCGGCCAGGCCAGGGACGAGGACGGCGACAAGGACAATACGGGCTCCGGCGCCGAGCGCGCCCACATCGACCTGCCCGGGATCCACATCGACGCCGACGAAAGCGGCAAGGCCGACGTCAATGTCGGCATGGTCCACGTGAACGCCGGCGAGGACGGGGCCGTGGTGCGGATGTCGCGCGACGTGCGCCTGCGCGGCGAGGCCTTTTCGCCGGAGAAGCGCGGCTTCCGCGCCACCTACGTCCTGGCGAAGGACAACCTGAAGGATGGCTGGAAAGCCGTGGGCTACGAGGCGGCGGGTCCCAAGGTCGGCCCGATCACGGTGGCCGTGGTCAAGTCGAAGACCGGCGAGCGCCACGACATCTTCGGCGACGTGAAGCGCCTCGTGCGCCGCAACGCCGGCGTCTAGCCGGCCCGTTGCACCTCGACGACCTTGTAGGTCAACGGCCGGCCGTCCTCGTCGGTCACGGTGACATATTCTCCCACCGCGAAGCGATGTTCGCCCAGTCGGTGCAGCGGCTCGTCGTCGGGAATCGCATCGCCTTCGTCGTAGTCGAAGAACCAGCGCGAACCACGCTTCGCCAGCCGCCCGTCCGCCGGATCCTCGTCGGGCGCGAACCGCCGCACCGCACAGGCGTCCTTGGACTTGGCGTAGGCCGCTTCGTCGATGTGTCCGTCGTCCGTGAGCGGCGCGGTCAGCGCGTAGCCGCGGTGATCGTCGCCACCGGCGAATTCGGTGCCAGGATTGCGGGCAAGCCGCATGACGATACGCGACAGGTTCATTGGACGTCCTCTTGAAAGCTAGTGAGACAAGAACAACGACGGTTCGTCCGAGTTCAAAAGCGTCCGCGTCGTTCCACCGAATATGAACTCCTGCAGCCGCGGGTGGCCGAAGGCGCCGGCCACCAGTATATCCGCCTGCGCCTTGCGCGCAGCATAGAGCAGCACCGGCGCCGCATCGCCGCTGTCCGGCAGCACGTCGACCTCGGCCTTGACGCCCCTGGCCGCATAGTAGGACTGCAGCCGCCCCGGGTCGAAGCTGCGCGAGCTGGCCTTTGGCGCGGCCAGGATCACGACCTTCGACGCCTTTTCCAGCAGCGGGAGCGCCAGGCGGGCCGCGCGGCTCGCCTCCTTGCCGCCGTCCCACGCGACCGCCACCGAGCCGCCGACGCTGAAGCCATCGCGCGCGATCAGCACCGGACGCTGCTCGTCGGCCACCATCTGCTGGAACGCCTCGGCCAGCGGCCCGCGCCCGCGCGCCGGGTCCGAGGTGAACACCACCACGTCCGACAGCCGGCTTTCCGCCGACAGGCCTGCCCAGACCGGCGTCTGCAGGGCGAGGAAGCGGCTCTTGGCATAGGCTGTGGAATCCATAGCGGCTCGCGCGGCCTTCTCTCCCGCCTGCGCGGCTTCCTTGAGCGACTCCAGGGCCGTGGTCTGCACGCCGCCCAGGAAGCCTTCGCCCATCCAGGGCATGACGTCCGCCACGTCGGCCGGCGTGTAGACGCCCAGCATCTCCGCCTGGAATGGCTCGGCGAGCATCGCCGCCGCGGCGACGGCGGCCTTGTCGCCTGCGCCACCTGACAACGGCGCCATGATCCGGGCCCAGCTCATCGGTTCGGCTCCTTCAGCGTGAACTTCATGCGTCCCGCGCCTATGCTCCATTCGATGCCGGGCGAGGATATGCCCGCATTGATCTTTGTCAGGCCATGCGCCAGTCCTGGCCGGCCACCGGCTTGACTGTGGAGGGAATGCTTTCGTGAGGAAAGGGCTGCGTCGTTCGAAGCCGGAACCGCGCGCCTGGCAGCGCATGCTGTCGGGCCGCCGGCTGGACCTGCTCGACCCCTCGCCCATGGACATCGAGATCGAGGACATCGCCCACGGCCTGGCCCGCGTGGCGCGCTGGAACGGCCAGACGATCGGCGAGCACGCCTTTTCGGTGGCCCAGCACTCGGTGGTGGTCGAGGAGATCGTCGCCCACATCAAGCCTGACGTTCAGCCCCGCTGGCGCCTCGCCGCACTGCTGCATGACGCCTCGGAATATGTGATCGGCGACATGATCTCGCCGTTCAAGGCGGCCCTGGGCGTCGACTACAGGACCTTCGAGGAGCGGCTGGAGACGGCCATCCACGTGCGCTTCGGCCTGCCGGCCAGGATCCCGGTCGAGATCAAGAAGCTCATCAAGCAGGCGGACCGCGCCTGCGCCTTCTTCGAGGCAACCCAGCTCGCCGGTTTCACGCACGAGGAATCCCTGGTGTTCTTCGATGCGCCGCCCCACGGCTACAGCCTGACCATAGAGCCCTTGCCGCCCGCGCTCGCCCAGGAACGCTATCTGCAACGCTACGCGGTGCTCTCCGAAGCGGCGGGCTACCGCTCCCACGCCCAGGCGTTCGACACCGAATGAGCGACGCCTCCGACAGCGCCGTGGTTATCGGCCTATCGGCGGTGGTCGTGGCCATCCAGGACGATGACGCGGTCGTGCTGACCGTGCGGCCGCCCGGCGCCAGCCTCGAGGGCCTGCCGTTCGGCCCCTTCGACCCGCGTGGCCACCGCACCTTCGAGCTCGCCATGCGCGCCTTCGTCACCGAGCAGACCCGCTTCACCCTCGGCTACGTCGAGCAGCTCTACACCTTCGGCGACAAGGGCCGCGACGCCCCGCTGGCGGACATGGGCGATCGCGGGGGCGATCGCGGAGGTGAGCGGGCGGACCATGGCCGGGTAATCTCCGTCGGCTATCTGGCGCTGGCCACGGCGGCCGTGGACACCCACGCGCCGGGGTCGGAATGGCGGCCCTGGTCGCGGTTCTTCCCCTACGAGAACTGGCGCGAGGGTCGGCCGGCCGCGCTCTCGCTTATCGAGGACGCCCTGCGCCGCTGGGCGGCCGGCGACCCGCAGCGGATGAGCCGCGCACGCCTGCTGTTCGCGCTGGACGGCGCGCCCTGGAACGAGGAACGCGTGCTGGAGCGCTATGAGCTGCTCTACGAGGCGGGCTTGGCCCGTGAGGCGGCCCGTGACCGCGGCGAAACCGCGATCGCCCTGCCTGCGCTGCTGGCCGCCGCCCTGGGCGAGCCCATGCTCTCGGACCACCGGCGCATCCTGGCGACCGCGGTCAGCCGCCTGCGCGGCAAACTGAAGTACCGCCCCGTGGTCTTCGAGCTGATGCCGGACGCCTTCACCCTGTCGGCCCTGCAGCGCGCCGTGGAGGCCATCGCCGGCGTGCCCCTGCACAAGCAGAACTTTCGCCGCGCCCTGGAACGCGCCGACCTCGTCCAGGGCCTGGGCCGGATGGACGCCGACACCGGTGGCCGCCCCGCCGAGCTCTACCGCTTCCGCCGCGAGATCCTGGCCGCGCGGCCGGTGTCAGGTCTCAGCCTGCCGCTGCTGCGGGAGTAGGCCGGCCTCGCGCTCCGGCGCCGACGGGACAGCTCCCTGCCTCGCCTGCCACGCCGCCTTCAGCGAGGCTGAGGTGTCACGGCTGCCGTCGGGGCTCCACCCGGGCGGGCCGAAGACCCAGCCCGGCAGGTGGCGGGGCGCGCGCACGATGTCCGCCGCGATGCCGATCCATTCGTGAAACGCCACGCGCAGGATGTTGAAGGTGCCCAGGTTGTGCACCAGGCCGTAGCGGCAAGGCTCCTCGTCCAGCTCCGGCTGGAAGGTGCCGAACAGGCGGTCCCAGACGATCAGGATGCCGGCGTAGTTCTTGTCCAGGTAGCGCGGGTTCCTGGCATGGTGCACCCGGTGATGCGACGGCGTGTTCATCACCGCCTCGAACCAGCCCGGCAGCCGGCGGATCGCCTCGGTGTGGATCCAGTATTGGTAGACCAGGCTGACGCCCTTCTGGATCGCCACCATGGCCGGCGGAAAGCCCAGGAAGGACAGCGGCAACCACAGCGCCCAGGTCCCGGCGACCCCGCCCGTCCAGGTCTGCCGCAGCGCCGTCGACAGGTTGTAGTGCTGGGACGAGTGGTGGTTGACGTGCGCGGCCCACCAGACGCGCCGTTCATGGCTGATCCGGTGGAACCAGTAGTAGGTCAGGTCCTCCAGGAGGAAGACCGCCACCCAGGCCCAAACCGCCGTCATCGGGATGTCGAACAGGCGGTGCTGGTAGATCCACACCGCTGCGGCGAAGCTCAGGCCCGCGACCGGCAGGCCGGACAAGGTCGAGAACAGGCCCATGGTCAGCGAAGTGGCCGTATCCTTGGTCTCGTATCGCGCCTCGACCTTGCCGAACCGCGCCAGCACGATTTCCAGGATCACCGTCAGGATGAAGAACGGCGTGGCGAGCGTAACCGGATCGATGGTGGCCTTCATCATGCCGCCAGCTCGCCTTGCGGACCCTTGGGCGGCCAGGCGTCCAGCGCGATCACGGCCCGGGGCGCGGCGACGTCGGCCAGGTCGATGCTGATGCGGCCGTCCTTGAAGCTGGCGGCCAGGGCCTGGGCCCAGGGAATCTGGCGCGCCACATAGCCGTCGCCCAGCCGGCATAGCACCAGGGCCATGGCGCGCGACTTGGCGACCGCGCCCAGGCCGTCGACCGCGACCCACAGCCCCTCCAGCGTCCGCTCGGGAAATTCCTCGGCCAACAGCTGGCGCGCTCTCGCCTCGTCCAGCGGCTGGACAGGCCGCGCGATATTGGCCCAGGCGGCCAGGCCCACCATGGCGGCGACGGCCACGCCGGACACCGCGAGCTGGATGAAAAAGGCCTGGTTCACCTGCCACCGTCCTCCGTGCGCCGCGAAGGTGGAGGCTGGTCGCCCCTGCGGTCAAGGAAAAGCCCTCCCCGTTCTAGACCCTGACCCATTCAGATGGAATCATCTGAATGGGAAAGAAGGGTCTATCTTCAAGAGTTTAGGGCGCGTCAGGTTGAAATGGCTTCCATTTCACTCTGACGCGCCCGGGGGAGGGCTTCGCTTCGCCGCAGCGAATTGCGCGGCTAGAACTTGCGCAGGTAGGCCACCGACCAGACGTTGGCGTCGTCGGAGCCGTGGCCCTGGAAGGCCTCGCGCGTGTAGTCGACGCGGACGCCGTTCTTCCCGTCGAAGGTGTATTGGCCGCCGACGCCGTAGTTCCAGGAATCGCCCTTGGCGCTCGCCGAGACGCCGGAGACCGATCCGGAGCCCTTGGTGTGGCCGTAGCCGACGCGGGCCAGCAGGTCGAGATTCGGCGACACCGGAAGGAAGCCCACCCCGTAGAGCGCTTCCTGGTGGTCGAGCTTCACCTTCACGTCCGTGCCGGCGACATTGACCTTGTCGTCCTTCACCCCGCCGGAGATTTCTCCTTCGACGCCGAAATACTGGCCGAACCGCGCGCCGATCCGCCCCTGGATCGCGCCGAGGTTGATGTCGTTCAGGTCGGTATCGGCGTAGCCAAGGGTCCCGTAGAAGGTCGTGCCGCTGGTCGCGGTCTGGGCCGATGCGATCGCCGGCGAGAGCGCGGCGATGGCCGTGGCGGCGGCCGCTGCAATCAGTACTTTCATCTCAATGTCGTCCTTACGCTAACCGAACAGCCCACCCTCTCGGGTTCGGCTCCAAACGCGGCCCAGGCTTGTCGGTTCGGCCATATTCGTATGGCGAACACGGTCTGTGGCCCGGTGGCCACATCACGGGCTGACGCCGGGGCGCGGCGTGCTATCACTCCCGCTTCGCCGCTGGAGACGTCCCTTGCCACAAGCCGTGATCGCCGCCACCGGCCTCTACGCCCCGCCCCACAGCCTCTCGAACGCCGAGCTCGTGGAGACCTTCAACACCTATGTGGCGCGCTTCAACGCGGCCAATGCCGACACCATCGCCGCGGGCGAAGTCGCCGCTCTGACGCCCTCTTCCGTCGAGTTCATCGAGAAGGCCTCGGGCATCAAGGCCCGCTACGTCGTCGACAAATCCGGGCTGGTCGATCCGGATCTGATGCGCCCGCAGATTCCGGAACGGTCCAACGACGAGCTGTCGGTACTGGCCGAGATGGCGGTCGAGGCGGCCTGCGAGGCCATCGCCCGCTGGGGCAAGCCGCCCGGCGAGATCGACGCGGTGATCTGCGCGGCGTCCAACATGCAGCGCGCCTATCCGGCGATGGCCATCGAGGTGCAGCAGGCGCTGGGGATCGGAGGCTTCGCCTTCGACATGAACGTCGCCTGCTCCTCGGCCACCTTCGGCATCAAGACCGCCGCGGACTTCGTGGCCTCGGGCTCGGCGCGGGCCGTCCTGATGGTCAATCCGGAGATCTGTTCAGGCCACCTGAACTTCCGCGACCGCGACAGCCACTTCATCTTCGGCGATGTCGCCACCGCGGTGATCGTCGAAGCCGAAGACCAGGCGGCCGACGGTTGGGACATCCTGGGCACGCGTCTGAAGACCCAGTTTTCCAACAACATCCGCAACAACTTCGGCTTCCTGAACCGCGCCGCGCCGGAAGGCGCGGGCGCCCCCGACAAGCTGTTCGTCCAGGAGGGCCGCAAGGTCTTCCGCGAGGTCGTGCCGATGGTCTCGGAGATGATTGTCCAGCACGCCGGCGACCTGGGACTCGACCCGACAGGGCTAAAGCGCCTGTGGCTGCACCAGGCCAACATCAACATGAACGAGCTGATCGGAAAGCGTGTGCTGGGCCGCGATCCTGCGCCGGGCGAGAACGTGATCATCCTCGACGAATTCGCCAACACCTCCTCGGCCGGCTCAATCATCGCCTTCCACCGCGCGAGCGGCGACTTCGCCGCCGGCGAGACCGGCCTGATCTGCTCCTTCGGCGCCGGCTATTCCGCCGGCACGGTGTTCGTCAGGAAGCGCTAGGCTCGGCTGCGGGCGGCGGTGCGGGTTCCGCCACCGGTTGCCTGGGCGGGTGCGTCGCTTTCCACTCCATCATCGCGCGCACCCGGCTCTCCACCGAGGGGTGGTCGTAGAAGATGAATTCCTCCAGCTTCGACGGGCTCGACGCGCGGTACTCGATCGTCTTGACCAGCGCCTTGGCCAGGCCGTCGGGCTCGTTGAAGTGCACGACGGAGAAGTGGTCGGCGTCGGCCTCCACCCAGCGGCTGAAGGTGTTGGTGAGCGGTGTCGCGAGCAGGCCCAGCACGGCGAACAGGATCGACAGCACCGGCAGGCCTGCCGGGTCGGCGATCCCCTTCACGCCCTTGGCGCCGAGGATGCGGGCTGCGGCGGGGAACAGCCGGTCGGCCAGGAACAGGCCAACCAGCGTCAGCAGCCCCTTCGCGACATCGCCAATCAGGATGTGCTTTCGCACATAGTGGCCCATCTCGTGGCCGACCACGCCGCGCACCTCGGCGAGGTCTGCATCCTTCTTGAACATCACGTCGCTCATCGCGACGCGGCCGAAGCCGAAGATGCCGCCGGCGTTGGCGGTGTAGCGGTTGGATTGCTTGGAGCCGTCGTAGATCAGGATCTTGTCGGACGGCACGCCCACCTGCTTGGCCATGGCCACCACCTCGTCGCGCACGGGTCCGGGCGGCGCGACCTTGTAGGTGTTGAACAGCGGCTCAATCAGGAAGAGCTGCAGGATGAAAAAAGCCAGCGACACCACCATGAAGCCGACCCCGCCCCAGAGCCACCAGGTCCGCGGCGCGCGGCGGATCAGCCAGTAGACCAGCAGGAACAGGATCAGGGTGGAGACCAGGCCCACCGCCATGTGCATGAAATGCTCGCCCAGCCAGCCCTGGAAGGCGCGGCTGGTCAGGCCGTAGCTCTTCTCGCGCCACCAGTTGGCATAGGCCTCCCAGGGGATCGCCAACAGGCCTTCGATGATCGTATCGACGACGACCACCACCAGCACCGCCAGCCAGGGGCGCGGCTTCGCGCGCTCGACGCCGGCGCGCAGGCCCACCAGCACGCCGCTCTTCAGCACCAGCCATGAGATCAGGATGCTGACCAGGGTCCCCCAGAGCAGCACCCAATGCCCGCCCTGCGTATAGGCGGTGGCCTTGGCGTGCGCCTCCGGCGACAAGGTCGCCAGATAGGCTGCGGTCGCCGCAGCCGGATCGAATCCCTGGGCCATCTGGCCTCCCCCTGAAATCTACGAGCGCGAGAAGGCCAGAGATTGCGAAGCTTGTCAGGTCCGAAACCGCGCTAGGCTGGCATACGAAACGGAGTCGCCGATGAAATTCCTCACCACCGCCTCGATCGCCCTCCTCGCCGCCGCCAGCCTGGGCGCGGCCAAGGCGCCTGCGCCCGCCTATGACGTGGTGATCCGCGGCGGCGAGATTCTCGACGGCTCCGGCGGCAAGCCGATCCATGGCGACGTGGCGGTGAAGGGCGACCGCATCGCCTACGTCGGCCCGCACGCCCCCGGCCGCGGCAAGACCGAGATCGACGGCGAGGGCAAGGCGATCGCGCCCGGCTTCATCAATATGCTCTCGCACTCCGAAGACAGTTTCATGGCCGACGGTCGTGGCCTGTCGGAACTGCGCCAGGGGGTCACTCTGGAAGTGATGGGCGAAGGCACGTCGGTCGGGCCGCTGACGCCGAAGATGCAGCGACTGGAGGAGCAGCGCGAACACGACATCAAGTTCCCGGTCACCTGGACCACCCTCGACCAGGGCCTGGACGCCTTCGTGCGCAAGGGCGTCTCCCTGAACGTCGCCTCCTTCGTGGGCGCGGCGACCGTGCGCGTGAACGTGCTGGGCGAGGACGACGTCCAGCCGACGCCAGAGCAGCTTGAGAAGATGAAGGCGCTGGTGCGCCAGGCGATGGAGGACGGCGCCATGGGCGTGGGCTCGGCGCTGATCTATGCGCCCGGGACCTTCGCCAGGACCGAAGAGCTGACCGCCCTGGCGACCGAGGCCGGCCGCTGCGGCGGCTACTACATCAGCCACATGCGCTCGGAGGGCGACCACATCTTCGAGGCCACCGACGAGTTGATCGAGATATCCCGCCGCTCCGGCGCGCCGGCCGAGATCTTCCACATGAAGACCGCCGGCAAGGACAACTGGCCCAAGGAAGACGCCTTCATCGCCAGGATCGAGGCGGCCCGCGCCAGGGGCCAGCGGATCACCGCCGACATGTACACCTATCCGGCTTCATCCACCGGCTTCGACGCCGCCATGCCCACCTGGGTCCAGGCCGGAGGCGTGGAGGCCTGGATCGCGCGGCTGAAAGACCCGGCCACCCGCGCCAAGGTGCTGGCCGAGATGCGCCAGGATCACCCCAAGGACTGGGAAAACTCCTACCGCCAGGCCGGCCCCGAAGGCACCCTGCTGGTCGGCTTCAAGAGCGCGGCGTTGAAGCCGCTGACCGGCAAGACCTTGGCGCAGGTCGCCAAGGAACGCGGGACCTCGCCGGAAGACACCATCATCGACCTGATCATCGCCGACGGCTCGCGCATCCAGGTGGTCTATTCCTCGATGAGCGAAGCCAACGTCACCAAGCAGATGAAGCTGCCCTGGGTGAGCTTCGGCTCCGACGCCTCGGCCCAGGCGCCGGAGGGCGTCTTCCTGCTCTCCTCCACTCACCCGCGCGCCTACGGCAACTTCGTGCGCGTGCTGGGCAAGTACGCTCGCGACGAAAAGGTGATCACCCTGCCCGAGGCGGTGCGCCGGCTAGCCGCCCTGCCCGCCCACAACCTCGGCCTCCACGACCGGGGCCTGCTCAAGGCTGGCTACTATGCCGACGTCGTGGTCTTCGATCCCAAGACCGTCACCGACCACGGCACCTTCCTGAAGCCGCAGCAGCTCGCCACCGGCGTCACCGACGTCTGGGTCAACGGCCAGCAGGTGCTGAAGGACAGCCAGGCCACCGGCGCCCATGCGGGCCAGGTGGTTCGCGGGCGCGGCTGGAAAGGCTGGAAGGACGGCGGCTGCCGCGCCTCGGCGAAGGCCTGGACCTGGTGAGATTCTAGTCTGAAAGCCCGCCTAAGTGATTGAATTATTACTCAATTCGTCATGGCTCGGTTTATCCGGGCCACCCAGCCCAATGCAGTCGCCTCATCGCCAGCCGTTCGGCATCGGGCTGGATCACCCGGACAAGCCGGGTGATGACGATCAAAGAGAATATAGCTGAGCCATCAATCTAGCGGTCCTTCTCGCGCTCGCCGATCGCGGCTTGCGCGGCGGCCAGGCGGGCGATCGGCACGCGGTAGGCCGAGCAGCTCACGTAGTCCAGGCCAATGCTCTCGCAGAAGGCGATGGAGGCCGGATCGCCGCCATGCTCGCCGCAGATGCCGAGCTTGACGTTGGGCCGCGCCGCCCTGCCCCGCTCGGTGGCGATGCGGATCAGGTCGCCGACGCCATCCTGGTCGAGGCTGACGAACGGGTCCTTCTCGAAGATGCCCTTGTCGATATAGGCGTTGAGGAACCGACCCGAGTCGTCGCGGCTGATGCCGAAGGTGGTCTGCGTCAGGTCGTTGGTGCCGAAGGAGAAGAACTCGGCGTTTTCAGCCAGGTCCGCAGCGCGGATGGCGGCGCGGGGCAACTCGACCATGGTGCCGACGAGGTATTCGATCTCGCGCCCCTTCTCGGCGATCACCTGCTTGGCGACGCGGTCGGTCAGCTCGCGCAGGAACTTCATCTCCTCGCCCTTGGCGACCAGCGGGTGCATGATCTCCGGGATCGGCGCGGGCTTGCCCGACGCGGCGACCTCGCAGGCCGCCTCGACGATCGCGCGGACCTGCATCTCGTAGATTTCGGGGAAGCTCACGCCCAGCCGGCAGCCGCGCAGGCCCAGCATGGGGTTCACCTCGTGCAGTTCCTGGGCGCGGCGCAGCAGCTTGCCGGCGTCCAGCCCGGTGGCGGCGGCGACTGCGGCCACATCTTCCTCGGTGTGCGGCAGGAACTCGTGCAGCGGCGGGTCGAGCAGGCGGATGGTGACCGGAAGACCCTCCATGATCCCGAACAGCTCCACGAAGTCGTCGCGCTGCATCGGCAGGATCTTGGCGAGCGCCGCGCGGCGGCCAGCCTCGTCGTCGGCCAGGATCATCTCGCGCACCGCTGCGATCCGCGCGGGGTCGAAGAACATGTGCTCGGTGCGGCAAAGGCCGATGCCCTCGGCGCCGAACTGGCGCGCGGTCTTGGCGTCGACCGAGGTCTCGGCGTTGGCGCGGACCTTCAGGCGGCGCACCGCGTCGGCCCAGCCCATCAGGGTCGCGAAGTCGCCGGAGAGCTCCGGCTCGATCATCTTGACCACGCCCGCCAGCACCTCGCCGGTCGAGCCGTCGATGGTGATGGTGTCCCCGGCCCGGAACGTGCGGCCGCGCACGCGCATCTCGCCGGCCTTCAGGTCGATGCGGATCTCGCCGGCGCCGGAGACGCAGGGGCGGCCCATGCCGCGCGCCACCACCGCGGCGTGGCTGGTCATGCCGCCGCGCGCGGTGACGATACCGCGGGCGGCGTCCATGCCGCGAATGTCCTCCGGCGAGGTCTCCTCGCGCACCAGGATGACGGCGCCCGCCGATCCGCCCTGGATCTCGGCTTCCGCCGCGGTGAAGACGATCTTGCCGGTCGCCGCGCCGGGCGAGGCCGGCAGGCCGGTGGCGATCACCTCGCGATTCGACGCCGGGTCGATGGTCGGGTGCAGCAGCTGGTCCAGCGAGGCGGGCTCCACCCGCATCACCGCCTCTTCGCGGGTGATCAGCTTCTCGTTGGCGAGGTCGACGGCGACCTTCAACGCGGCCTTGGCGGTGCGCTTTCCGTTGCGCGTCTGCAGCATGTAGAGCCGGCCTTTTTCGACCGTGAACTCGATGTCCTGCATGTCGCGGTAGTGCTTCTCGAGCTTCTCCACGACCGCCTTGAACTGCACGAAGACGTCGGGCAGCGCCTCCTCCATGGAGGGGTTCTTCTCCCCCATCTCCTCGCGGGCGATCCGGGTCAGCGTCTGCGGCGTGCGGATGCCGGCGACCACGTCCTCGCCCTGGGCGTTGATCAGGAACTCGCCGTAGAGCCGGTTCTCGCCGGTGGACGGGTTGCGGGTGAAGGCGACGCCCGTCGCCGAGGTCTCGCCCATGTTGCCGAACACCATCGACTGGACGTTGACCGCCGTGCCCCAGCTCTCCGGAATGTCGTGCATGCGGCGATAGAACTTCGCCCGGTCGTTCATCCAGCTCGCGAACACCGCGCCCACCGCGCCCCAGAGCTGGGCCTGCGGGTCCTGCGGGAACGGATGGCCGAGGTCGTCCTCCACGGCCTGCTTGTAGTCGGCGACCACCGCTTCCCAGTCCTCGGCCGAGAGCGCGGTGTCGACCGTGACGTCGAGGCGTTCCTTATGCTCGTCGAGGATCTCCTCGAACATGTGGTGGTCCAGGTCGAGGACCACGTTCGAATACATCTGGATGAAGCGGCGATAGCTGTCGAAGGCGAAGCGGCGGTCGCCGGCGAGCTTGGCCAGGCCCTCCACCGTCTGGTCGTTCAGGCCGAGGTTCAGCACCGTGTCCATCATGCCCGGCATCGAGGCGCGCGCGCCGGAGCGCACGGAGACCAGCAGCGGGTTGGCCGCATCGCCGAACGCCTTGCCGGTCAGCGTCTCGACCACCTTCAGGGCCGCGGCGACCTGCTCTTTCAAGTCGGCCGGATACTGCTGCGAATTGGCGTAGTAGTGCGTGCAGGCCTCGGTGGTGATGGTGAAGCCCGGCGGCACCGGCAGGCCCAGCGACGACATCTCAGCCAGGTTCGCGCCCTTGCCGCCCAGCAGGTTCTTCATCGAGGCGTCGCCGTCCGCGCGTCCGCCGCCAAAGGCGTAGACCCACCGCGTCTTCACCATCGTCTCGGCCGGCATCGATGTCCTCTTTCGTCCCGCTCATTCCCGGCGAAAGCCGGGGGGTGTCTACCCAGTGATCTGACTGAAGTCCGCCACGCGCCCCATGGCGTCGCGCACCTTCATCAAAAGCCGCAATCTGTTTTCGCGTTCCGAGGCTACCTCGGAGTTCACTAAAACCTTGTCAAAGAAGGCGTCCACCGCCGGCCGCAACGCAGCGAGTTCCTGCATGGCGGCCTCGTAGTCTTCCTTGGCGAGCGCCTTGCCGACCTCGATCTGCATGTGGCCGACCGCGTTGACCAGCCCGGCCTCTTCCGGCGGCGCGCCCTTGAGCTCGGCAGGCTCGCCTGTGGGCAGCGCCCCCTTCTTCTCCTCGGCCCTGAGGATGTTCACCGCGCGCTTGTAGCCGGCCAGCAGGTTCCTGCCGTCGTCGGTCCCGAGGAAGCCGTCCAGCGCGTTCACCTTGGATACGATACGCACGAGGTCGTCATCGCCTAGCGCGAACACCGCATCCACCAGATCGTGCCGCTGGCCCTGCTCGCGCAGCAGCACCTTCAGGCGGTCGGCGAAGAAGGCGATCGATTCGGCCGAGGCGAAGGCCTTGAGCGGCAGCCGCGTGCGGGTCTGCAGGACGATGCGGATCACGCCCAGCGCCGCGCGGCGCAGCGCATAGGGATCGCGGCTGCCGGTCGGCCTCTCGTCGATGGCGAAGAAGCTCACCAGGGTGTCCAGCTTGTCGGCCAGCGCCACGGTCGCGGCCACCGCCTGCACCGGCACGTCGTCGGTCGGCCCTTGCGGCTTGTAGTGCCAGCGGATGGCATCGACGATCTCGGGCTCCAGGCCCTCCTTCTCGGCGTAGTAGCCGCCCATCGCGCCTTGCAGCTCGGGAAACTCGCCGACCATGCCGGTGACGAGGTCGGCCTTGCAGAGCCGCGCGGCGCGCATCGCCAGCGCCTTGGTCTCGGCGTCATCGCGCACATAGGGCGCCAGTTCGCCCGCCAGCGCCGTGATCCGCTCCACCCGCTCGTACATGGTCCCGAGCTTGGCGTGGAAGGTCACGCCCTTCAGCTTCTCCAGGCGGTCTTCCAGCCGAACCTTGCGATCCTCGTCCCAGAAGAACCGCGCATCCGACAGGCGCGCCGACAGCACCTTGCCGTTTCCGGCCGCGATGGCCTTGCCGCCGTCCGGCGCCTCGATGTTGGCCACGGTGATGAAGTGCGGCACGAGGAAGCCGGTCTGCGGATCGCGCACGGCGAAGTATTTCTGGTGCGTGCGCATCGAGGTGCGGATCACCTCGGGCGGCAGGTCGAGGAACGCCGGATCCATGTCGCCCAGGATCGGCGTCGGCCATTCGGCGAGGCCCGCGACCTCGTCCAGCAGCCCCTCGTCTTCCACGAGCTCGAAGTTGCGCGCGAAGCACAGGGTGCGCGCCGCATCCATGATGCGTTCCTTGCGCTCCTCCGGGTCCAACACTACGAAATGGCGCGCCAGGCGGTCGGCGTACTGGTCGAAGTCCCGCGCCTTGAACGGCTGGGCGGAGCCCATGAACCGGTGGCCTTCGGTGGTGTCGCCGGACTGGGTTTCGTCGATCCAGAACGGGACCACCTCGCCGTCGAAGACGCAGAGGATGCGCTTCAGCGGCCGCACCCACTTCAGAGTCCCGCGTCCCCAGGTCATCGACTTGGGCCAGGGGAAGCCCCGGACGATCGTGTCGACCATCTCCGCCACGATGTCGGCGGTCGGACGGCCGGGCTTGTGGATATGTGCGAAGTAGACGCCGTCCTTTTCCGTGAGCTGGTCGCGCGTCAGCCCGGTCGAGCGCAGGAAGCCTTCGACGGCCTGGTCCGGCGCGCCCACGCGGGGTCCCTTGCGCTCCTCATGGCGATCGCTTTGCGCCGCCGGCAGGCCTTCGGCGACAAGGGTCAGCCGGCGCGGCCCGGCAAAGGTCTTCAAGGCCTCGGGCAAGAGGCCTTCCGCCGCTAGCCGCTCGCGGGCCAGGCGTTCGAGATCGCGCGCCGCCTGCGCCTGCATGCGCGCCGGGATCTCTTCCGAGAACAGTTCGAGGAGGAGTTGCGGCATCGTCTAGCCGTTCCCGCCTTCGTTGGCGACCCAGGCTTCCGCGCACATCCGGGTCAGGTCGCGGATGCGGCCGATGTAGCTCTGGCGCTCGGCCACCGCGATCGCGCCGCGGCTGTCCATCTTGTTGAACAGGTGGCTGGCCTTCAGCACGTGGTCGTAGGCCGGCAGAACGATGGCCTGGCCCTGCGGCCCCTTGATCGCCAGCAGGCGCGGCACCTCGGCCTCCATGTCCTCGAACTCGCGCTTCAGCATGTCGACGTCATAGCCATGGAAGTTGGCTTCCGACTGCTGGCGCTCGTTCTCCAGGAACACCTCGCCATAGGTCATCGGCGCCGGCCCGTCGGGGTCGTTGAACGCGAGGTCGGTGAAGTGGTCGACGCCCTGCAGGTACATCGCCAGGCGCTCCAGGCCATAGGTCAGTTCGCCGGCCACCGGCCAGACGTCGAGCCCGCCCACCTGCTGGAAATAGGTGTACTGGGTGACTTCCATCCCGTCGCACCAGACCTCCCAGCCGAGGCCCCAGGCCCCGACCGTGGGGTTTTCCCAGTCGTCCTCGACGAAGCGGATGTCGTGCAGGCGGGTGTCGAGCCCAATGGCGCGCAGGCTGCCCAGGTAGAGGTCCTGCAGGTCGTCCGGGTTCGGCTTCAGGATCACCTGGTACTGGTAATAATGCTGCAGGCGATTGGGGTTCTCGCCATAGCGCCCGTCGGCCGGCCGACGCGACGGCTGCACATAGGCCGCGCGCCAGGGCTTGGGCCCGAGCGCGCGCAGCACCGTCGCCGGATGCAGGGTCCCCGCGCCCACCTCGATGTCGTGCGGCTGCAGGATCACGCAGCCTTGCGCGCCCCAATATTCGTGCAGCTTCAGGATCAGGTCCTGAAACGAAAGCGGCTTGTCGGGCATCGGTTTGGGAGCTGTTCGCAGGCGCAAAAAAAGTCGGCGGACCATAGGGCCCGCCGACCGTGGCTTCAACCCGCTCCGAAGGGCGGGAAAGCGTCCCTTGGGCCTCAGGCGTCGCTTAGTTGCCCTTGGGAGCCGTACGCTTGCCAGCGTTGGACATCGGCTGGCCGTACTTGGCGCGATTTTCCGGGGTGTCCGGGATCGGGCCGTTCGTCGTGGTGGTGTTGGTGACCGAGGCGCCCGAAGCCGGGTCCGTCGTGGTCACGGAGGTCGACACCGCCGTCCCGGTCGCAGCGCTGGGCGCGGCGGCCGTATCACCCGTCGCGGTCGTTGGAGCGGGCGCGGCGGTCGTGGTGGTTGTGGTCGTCGTCGACGCGCCGGTCTCAGGCTGTTGTGCGTAGGCGACCCCACCGATGAGGGCGGTCGCGGCCGCGGCAGTAATCAGATGCTGGATCTTCATGGCGTGGGGTCTCCATTGCCGTTATCGGCAGATAAAATCCCCACGCCGGTGAAGGTTCATTTCTTCTTGGGTTCAGCCGGCGGTTCGGCCGGGGCTTCACTCGCCGGCGTCTGTTCCGTCGCAGCCTGCTCCGCGGCCGCCTGGTCCGGCAGTTTCGCCGGCACCGAGCCTGGGACCATCAACTGGTCGACCACGTGGATGATCCCGTTGGAGGCCATCACGTCGGCCTGGATGATGTTGGCGTTGTCCGCCTTCAACTGGTCGGTGGTGCCGTCGAGCACGATCTGGTCGCCCGCGCCCGAGGGCACAGGGCCATGCGCCCCCTTGATCTTCGAGGAGTCGACGCGCGCGTTGATGATGTAGTGCAGCAGCGTCTTCTGCAGCGCCGCCTTGTCCGCCATCATCGCGTCCAGCTTGGACGGCGGAAACGCCGCGTCGGTGGGCGCAAAGACGGTCAGGTTCGGGGATTTCTGCAGCAGGCTCGACAGGTTCGTCGCATCGAGGGCCTTCACGAAGTCGGTGAACTGGCCCGAGGACCGCAGGGTCGAGGCGAGGTCGCCGTTGGGGACCAGCTTGGCGCCCGGGGTGGCGGGCGCGGCGGCCGGAGCAGCCGGGGCGGCCGCTGCCGCCGGAGGTTGGGCGGCGGAAGGTTGCGGGGCGGAAGGCTGGGCGGCGGGTGTTTGGGCCATCGCGGCGCCGGCGATCAGGGAAACGGCCGCGGCCGCAGTCAGTAAGCGATCGATATTCATCAGGTCCTCAAAATTGCGATGCGAACTATCGGGCGGGAGAGCGCTGGGTACGGCCAGGGTTGGCTGCTGTCCAGCCATCGAGGCCCTCAGTGTCCCACCTCCGCAAATCGTGAATATGGCGTCCCGCGGCCAAAACGAGGGCGGCTGGAAGCCCTAAACGCCTAGATTTCAGGCGCCGTCCAGCGAGGCAGCCCAGGAATCGGGCGTGCGGATGCTTCTTGCCCAGCTTGGGGCTCCGGCCGCGCCACGCCCCTGCTCCACGCCGATAGCGTCAGCGGACCGCCGCACCAGGATGGGGACAGGTCGCGTCGGAAGCAACGTCAACAGTCACGGCCGGCCCAGCCTCACGGGGCCGCGCGGGAGCGAGCGGATGAAACTGATCATGGCGATCGTCAAACCCTTCAAGCTGGACGACGTGCGCGAAGCGCTCGTCGGCGCCGGCGTCGAGGGCCTGACGGTTTCGGAAGTGAAGGGCTACGGCCGCCAGAAGGGGCAGACCGAGATCTACCGGGGCGCCGAGTACCAGGTGAATTTCCTGCCCAAGGTGAAGCTGGAGGCGGTGGTCGACGACGCCGCGGTCGCCAAGGCCGTCGAGGCCGTCAAGGCCGCCGCGGCCACCGGCAAGATCGGCGACGGCAAGATCTTCGTCCTCAACGTCGAGGACGCCGTGCGCATCCGGACCGGCGAGACCGGCGTCGCGGCGCTCTAGCGGTCAAAAGGAACAAGGGGACCTGACCAAATGAAATTCATCGGATTCAAAAGGCTGGCGGGGCTTTCGCTCGCCGCCGCTGTGGCGGGAGTCCTGTTCGCGGGCCCCGCCCTCGCCCAGGCGCCCGCGCCGCCGAAGCTCGATAGCGGCGACACCGCCTGGATGCTGACCTCGACCGCCCTGGTGCTGATGATGACCATACCGGGCCTGGCGCTGTTTTACGGCGGCATGGTGCGGCGCAAGAACGTCATCGCCACCGTCGCCCAGTCGTTCGCCATCACCTGCCTGGTGACGGTGCTCTGGATGGTCGTCGGCTACACGACCGCCTTCACCACCAATCCCGATGCGAGCCTCAACCGCTACATCGGCGGGTTCGGCGCGATGATGATGCGCGGCGTGAGGGTCGACCAGGCCAACGCGCTCGCCGGCACGATCCCCGAGTCGGTCTTCATGATGTTCCAGATGACCTTCGCGATCATCACCCCGGCGCTGATCGCCGGCGCCTTCGCCGAGCGGATGAAGTTCTCCGCCCTGCTGCTGTTCACCGCCCTGTGGTCGCTGATCGTCTACGCGCCGATCGCCCACTGGGTCTGGGGCGGCGGCTTCCTGGGCGGCCTGGGTGTGCTCGACTTCGCCGGCGGCACGGTCGTCCACATCAACGCGGGCGTGGCCGGCCTGATGTGCGCGCTCGGGCTCGGCAAGCGGAAAGGCTACGGCAGCGAGAACATGGCGCCCCACAACCTGGTCTTCACGATGATCGGAGCGAGCCTGCTGTGGGTGGGCTGGTTCGGGTTCAACGCCGGCTCGGCGGTGACCTCCGGCGCCCTGGCGGGCGCGGCCATGCTCAACACCCAGGTCGCCACCGCCGCGGCGGGCCTCACCTGGATGGTCATCGAGTGGGTCGAACGCAAGAAGCCCGGGATGCTGGGCCTGGCGTCGGGCGCGGTGGCGGGCCTGGTCGCCATCACTCCGGCCGCCGGCTTCGTCAATCCGCAGGGCGCCCTGATCGTCGGCGTCCTCGGCGCGGCGGCGGCCTTCGCCGGCGCGGTCTGGCTGAAGCGCCTTTTGAAATACGACGACAGCCTCGACGCTTTCGGCGTGCATGGCATTGCCGGCATCACCGGCGCCCTGCTGACCGGCCTGCTCGCCGACGCCACGATCAACCCGCTCGGCAAGGACGCCAGCCTGCTGAAGCAGCTGATCGGGGTCAGCGTCACCATCGCCTGGACAGCTGTCGCGACCCTGGCGATCCTCTACATCTGCAAGTTCACCATTGGCTTGCGCGTCTCCGAGGAGGGCGAAGTCGAGGGCCTCGACCTCGCCCTGCACGGCGAAGCCCTGCACGAATAGTCGTCCACGCGACCGCGCCACGGAACGGGAATCCTTCAGGGCTCCCGTTTTCGTGTGCGCTACGCCGGATCCGGCCAGGGACCGCCCAGGCGGCAGCGCTGCACCCACCAGTCGGGCGCCAGCGCCTCGATCCGCTCGGCAACGCTCTCGGCCTCGATATCGCTGGCGCAGAGCGCAAAGCAGGTGCCGCCCGAGCCGGACACCCGCGCCAGCAGGACCTCCGGCTCTCCGGCGAGGGTTTCCAGCACGGCGCCGACCGCCGGCGCCGTGGCGATCGCGGCGGCCTCGAGGTCGTTGCGCTGCCCTCCGAGCCAAGCGGCGAGCTCCGTCGCATCCTCGAAGGCGTCCGGCGCGGCGGGCGGGGCGACATCGCCGAACCGGGCGTCCGCGTCGAAGCGCCGGTAGACCTCGGCGGTGGATACCGGAACCCGCGGGTTGATCAGCACCGCGTCCAGCGACGGCAGACCCGGCGCCGGCGACAGTCGCTCGCCGCGCCCCTGGGCGATCACCGGCCCGCCCCACAGGCAGGCTGCGCCGTCGGACCCGAGCGACGCCGCCACCACCTCCAGGCGAACGTCGTCAAGCTTGAGGGCCAGCGCCTCGCGCAGGAGCCGAAGCGCCGCCCCGGCGTCGCTGGAACCGCCCCCGAGTCCAGACGCCACCGGCAGCCGCTTCTCAAGACTCAGGCCCACCAGAGCCACGGGACGCCGCGCCTCGGCGATCAGGGCGCGGGCGGCGCGCAGCACCAGATTGTCGCCATCGGCGGAAAGGCCGCTCGCGAACGGCCCGGCGACGCGCAGCGACAGCTTCTCGGCGTCATGGGTCGAGACCAGATCGCCCACGTCGGCGAAGGCCATCAGGCTGCAGATCGGATGGAAGCCGCCCTCTTCCGGCGCGCCCACATGCAGGAAGAGGTTGACCTTGGCCGGGGCGAACGCGGTCCGCCCCATGGCTATTTGTCGGCGAGCTTGGGCGTCGGGCCATCCGGCCCGAGGCCCGAGGCGAGCTTGGTCTCGGCGCTCAGCTTGATCTTGTCGTCGGGCTTGAGCGTCAGCACGCGGCGCCACTGGAACTGCGCCTCGTCGCGCCGGCCCACCTTCCAGTAGGCGTCGCCCAGGTGGTTGTTGATCTCCGGATCGCCCGCCTCGAGCTCGACAGCCTCCTCCAGCTTCTGGACAGCCTGCTTGTAGTCGCCCAGCCGGTAGTAGGCCCAGCCCAGCGAATCGACCATCGCCCCCGAGCGCGGATTGGCGCCGACGGCCTTCTGCACCATGGCCATGGCTTCCTTGAGGTGCTCGCCCCGATCGATCCAGGAATAGCCAAGGTAGTTCAAGAGCTCCGGCTCGTCCGGACGTTCCTTGAGCGCCGCCTGCAGGTCGGCCTGCGCCTCCGGCCAGCGGTTCAGCCGCTCGTAGGACACGCCGCGGGAAAAGAGCAGCCGCCAGTCCGGCGTCTTGGATTCGGCGATCAGGCCCGTCAGGACCTCGGCGGCCTCAGCGTATTTCTCGTCCGAGCGCAGCAGGTCGGCCAATGTCACCCGCGCGTCGATATCGCCCGAGGCCGCCGCGGCGCGCGCGAGCTTGAGCGCGGTCTCCTTGTCGTCGCTCGCCTGGTAGGTCCAGGCGAGCTTCGCCTGGGCGGTCGAATATTCCGTCGAGCCAGGCTTGGGATGGCTGTAAGCGGCCCGCGCGGAGTCGGTATCGCCTGCGCCTTGCATCAGGTCGCCGACCATGACCCAGGCCTCGTCACGCTGCGGATCCAGCCGCAGGACCAGGCGCAGGTAGGCGAGCGACAGCTGGGTCTGCTTGGCCGCGATCATGGTCGCCGACGGCGCCAGCAGCGCCTGCGCCGCACCCTGCCGGATGGTCATCATCGGCGGCGCCGCCTTTCCCTCCGACGCCCGCGCCTTGGCCGCCTTCACCGCCACGCTGCCGGGCTCGCGGGCCAGGTGCTCCTCGTAAAGCGCGAGCGCGTCGACGCGCCGACCACGCCGCTCAAGGAACTCGCCGTAACCGATCACCGCCATCTCGGTCGGATTTCTGACCGAAACCGCGGCCTTGTAGTCGGTCTCGGCCTCGCCGTAGCGCTTGGCGCGCTCGAACAGCGCCGCCTGGCCGAGCTGGCCGAAATAGTCGACCAGCCGATCGCCGCGGATCTGTGGCCGGACGAGGGAGTCCTCCACGTCGCCCGCCTCCGCCGCCGCCCAGGGGGCCAGCAGGACCGCGGCAGGCTTGTGCGGGAAGGCGATGCTGTCGTTGGCCAGCAAGGCCTTGGCTTCCTTGCCCTTGCCGTCGGCCATCGCCTCGACAGCGACCACCAGCTTGCCCAGGCGCTTGGAGGCCTCCGACGCATCGTCGCCGGTAGGTGCGAGGGTGGCTGCCCGGTCGATCTCGCCGGCCAGGACAGCCGCGGTGAAGGCGCGCTCGGCGATCATCGGATTGCCGGTCTCGACACGCGCGCGGTCGAAGAACCGCACGGCGTCGGCGCTCCTGCCGTTGTTCAGCGCCGACTCGCCGGCCAGGAATATACCGTAGGGCGACACGCCGGTGGCGAGGTCGTTGGCCGGCGGCGGCGTCGGCGTCGGCGCCTTCTGGCCGGCCGGCGCCGTGGCGCAGGCGGCCAGCAGGACGAGCGGAGCGGCGGCGGTCAGCAGCGAAGAAAGGCGCATGGTTCGACCTTCGGCCCTAAGGATGGCTGCGGCAAGGCGGCGTGCTGTCACAAACCCCCAAGGGCTCACATGTTGGGGTAGTTGGGCCCGTCACCGCCTTGCGGCGTCGTCCAGACGATGTTCTGCGACGGGTCCTTGATGTCGCATGTCTTGCAGTGGACGCAGTTCTGGAAGTTGATCTGGAACTTCGGGTTCTCGCCCTTGTCGTCGTAGAGCACCTCGTAGACCCCGGCGGGGCAGTAGAGCCGCGCCGGTTCGCCGTACTTCGGCAGGTTGATCGAGATCGGCACCGCCGGATCGCGCAGCTTAAGATGCGCCGGCTGGTTCTCGTCGTGGTTGGTGTTGGACAGGAAGACGCTGGAGAGCTTGTCGAACGACAGCACGCCGTCGGGCTTCGGATAGACGATCGGCTTGAAGTCCTTCGCCAAGCCCGTTGAATCCGCATCGTTCTTGGCGTGGTGCATCGTCCCGAAGAACGAGAAGCCGCCCAGCAGGCTGGCGCACCACATGTCGAACACGCCAAGGGCGCCGCCGAGGATGGTGCCGAACTTCGACAGGATCGGCTTGGCGTTGCGCACGATGTTCAGCTCCTTGCGAACCCAGGAGGCCTGGTAGGCCTGCTCGTATTCGACAAGGTCGTCGCGCGAGCGGCCGGCCTGGATCGCCGCGAACGCCGCCTCGGCGGCCATCATGCCGCTCTTCATGGCGTTGTGGCTGCCCTTGATCCGCGGCACGTTCACCAGGCCCGCGCTGTCGCCCAGCAGCACCCCGCCCGGGAAGTAGAGCCGGGGAACGGATTGCAGGCCGCCTTCGGAGATGGCCCGCGCGCCATAGGCGATGCGCTTGCCGCCCTCCAGGAACTTGGCGATCTCGGGATGGTGCTTGAAGCGCTGGAACTCGTCGAACGGCGAGAGCCACGGGTTCTTGTAGTTGAGGTGCACCACGAACCCGAGCGCCACGTAGTTGTCGCCGAAATGATAGAGGAAGCTGCCGCCGCCGGTCTTGTCGTCCAGCGGCCAGCCGACCGTGTGCTGCACCAGGCCGGGGCTGAACACCGCGTCGGGGACCTGCCAGATCTCCTTCAGCCCGATCCCGTACTTCTCGGGATCGCAGCCCTCCGCCAAGCTGTAGCGGGCGCGAAGCTGCTTCGAGAGCGAGCCACGCACGCCCTCGCCGATAAAGACGTACTTGCCGTGCAGCTCGATGCCCGGCTGGTAGTCCGGGCCCTTGGCGCCCGTCTTGTCGATACCGAAGACGCCGGCAACGACGCCCTTCAGCGCGCCGGCCTCGTCGAACACCGCTTCGGAAGCCGCCATGCCTGGATAGACCTCGACGCCCAGGGCCTCGGCCTGCTGGCCCAGCCAGCGGCAGACATTGGCCAGCGAGGCGATGTAGTTGCCGTGGTTGTGCATGAGCCCAGGCATGCCGAACATCGGCAGGTCGGCGGACCCCTGCGGACCCAGCAGCACGAACCTGTCCTCGGTGACGGGCGTCTCCAGCGGCGCGCCCATCGCCTTCCAATCCGGGAAGAGCTCGGAGATCCCCTTCGGGTCGATGATGGCGCCCGACAGGATATGCGCCCCGACCTCGGAGCCCTTCTCAAGCACCGCGACCGAGATCTCGGAGCCCGCGGCCTGGGCGAGCTGCTTCAGACGGATCGCGGCCGACAGGCCCGACGGCCCCGCGCCCACGATGACGACGTCATACTCCATCGCCTCGCGTTCTTCGGCTGGGTTGGCCTCTTCGCTCATGTGCCCCGATGCTCCGTTGATCCCGTGGCGGACTTATCGGAAGGTCACCTAGCGGCGGTCAAGGAAAAGCCGCCGAACGCGCTCTGGGGGGATCGCCATGCGTCTGCTTGCCTTGGTCTGCGCGCTTGCGGTCGTGGGGTCCCAGGCGCAGGCCGCCACAGCCCGCTGGATCGGCAGTTGGGGCGCCTCGCCCGCCCCGCCGATGGCCGCGCCCGCCAGGGCTCCGGCGCTGGGCACGCCCACCTTCAACAACCAGACCTTCGTCCAGGTCGTGCGGCTGAGCGCCGGCGGCCAGCGGCTGCGCCTGCGCCTGACCAACGAATACGGCGCCCAGCCGCTGGCGATCGGCGCGGTGCGGATCGCACAGGTGAACAGGGACGGCTCGGTCGCGCCAGGCAGCGATCGCCCGGTCCTCTTCTCAGGCGCTGCGGGCGCGACCGTACCGCCCGGCGCGCCCCTGGTGAGCGATCCGGTCGCCCTGCCGGCCAAGGCGCTGGCCCGCCTGCGCGTCAGCCTCTACCTGCCTGGCGACACGCACGGCTGCACCTGCCACATGAGCGGCTCCGAGCTCGCCCAGGTCACGGCCGGCGACACCACCAAGGAAGTTGGCCCCATCACCGGTCCGGCCACCTGGCGCGCCTTCCTCTCCGGCGTGGAGGTGGAGACCACCGCGTCGGCGGCGCCTGTGATCGTCGCGTTCGGCGATTCCATCACCGACGGCTTCACCTCGACGAACGGCGCGAACCGCCGCTGGCCTGACCGGCTCGCCGAGCGCCTGGCCGAACGATCGCCAAGCCGGCCGGTCGGGGTGGTCAACGCCGGCATCGGCGGCAACCGCGTGCTGAGCGACGGAGGCTTCGCCATCTTCGGCCAGAGCGCCCTCACCCGCTTCGACCGCGACGTGCTCTCGGTCCCGGGCGTCAGCCATGTGATCGTGCTGGAGGGCGTCAACGACCTCGGCTCGAGCAAGACCGACCCGCCGACCGCGGAGGCCCTGATCGCCGGATACCGCCAGATCGTCGCGCGTGGCCATGCGCACGGCCTAAAGATGATCGGCGCGACCATCCTGCCCTATGGCGGCGCGGCCTATTTCGGCGAACCCGGCGAAGCCGTGCGCCAGGCCGTCAACCGCTGGATCCGCACCCGCCACGAGTTCGACGCGGTCATCGACTTGGACGCGGCGATTCGCGATCCGGCGCGGCCCGAGCGAATGCGGGCAGACCTGCAATCCGGCGACTGGCTGCACCCCAATGACGCCGGCTACCGGGTCATGGGCGACGCGGTCGACCTGGGGCTATTCCGCTAAGCCGCGGCCTTGCCGGCGTAGGCCGCCTCCAGCTTGGCCACGTCCAGCTTGTTCATCTGCATCATGGCCGCCATCGCCCGCTTGCGACCCTCGGCGTCCGGGCCGCCGACGGTCTCGAAGAGCTGCCTGGGGACGACCTGCCAGGAAAAGCCGAACCTGTCCTTCAACCAGCCGCACTGGCTGGGCGCGCCGTGCTCGAGCAGCGCGTTCCAGTAGCGGTCAACCTCGGCCTGGCCGTCGCAATCTATGACGAAGGACACCGCCTCCGAGAAATGGAAGACCGGCCCGCCGTTGATGGCGCTCACCCGCTGGCCGTCCAGTTCGAAGTCTACGGTCATGACGCTGCCTTCGGGCCCCGGACCGCCCGGCCCATAGCGCATCAGGTTCAGCACCCTCGAATTGGGGAAGATCGAGACGTAGAAGTTGGCGGCCTCTTCGGCCTGGGTGTCGAACCACAGGAACGGATGGATCTTCGGCATGGGGTCCTCCTTGGGGCTTCCGAGGCCAAAGGACGGCCGGGCGACCCGCGTTCCGACGAGGGGACGGTCTTTTTTCTCCTAGGCCTTCTCGAACATCACGATGAGGTTGTTGGCCGGCATCGAAATCCGCTCGGCCAGCGCCAGGCCCTGCGTCCGGGCGAGCGCGGCGACCTCGGCCAGGTTACGCAGGCCCCATGTGCGATCGCGCGCCTTCAGGCTCTGGTCGAAGGCGAGGTTGCTGGGCGCGGTCTCGACCCCAGCCTCCAGGAATGGCCCGTAGAGAAACAGCCGCCCGCCCGGCGTCAGCACCTTCCCGGCCCCGGTCATCAGGCCTTGCGTCGCCGCCCACGGCGAAATGTGGATCATGTTGATGCAGACCACGGCGTCGAACGGACCTTCCGGCCAGGTGGACGGATCGGCCGCGTCGAGCCGCAACGGCGGGGCGAGGTTGGCGAGGCCCGCCGAGGCCTGCCAGGCGGCCGTGCTCGTCAGGGCCTCGGCGTCGCGGTCGGTCGGCTGCCAGCGCACCGCCGGCAGGGCCGCGGCCAGGAATACCGCGTGCACTCCGGCTCCGCTCGCCACCTCCAGCACCCGTGCGCCCTCGCCAAGCCGCGGCGACAGCACGTCCAGGATCGGCTGGCGGTTGCGCTGCGTGGACGGGGCCGTGCGCGCGCCTTCGGGGATCGCGTCATCCATCGCGCCACCCTAGACCAGATCGGCCGCCAGCGCCGCTGATGGCGCCGCGAGGCCTTCTCGTATTGCTCCAAACGCCGGGACGCGGTTCTGTCGGCGCGCTTCAACGGGATGAGGGAACCACCATGGCCAACGGAAACCCGGGCTCCGGCCTGCAGCTGCGCTCGCTGATCAAATCGAGCGGCGAGCTGGAGCTCTCCCTCGCCAAGGTCGACATCCCCGACCCGGCTCCCGACGAGATCCTGGTCCGCGTCGAGGGCTCCCCCATCAACCCTTCGGACCTCGGCTTGCTGCTGGGCCCGGCGGACATGTCGACCGTCAAGGCCGTCGGGTCTTTGGTGACCGCCAGCGTGCCGCAACGCTTTCTGCCGGCGCTGGCCGCCCGCGTGGACCAGTCCATGCCGGTCGGCAACGAGGGCGCGGGCACAGTGGTCGCCGCCGGCTCCGACCCGGCTGCCCAGGCCCTGCTCGGCAAGCTGGTGGCCGGCATTGGCGGGGCGATGTACGCCCAGTATCGGACCCTGAAAGCGGCCGACGCCCTGGTGCTGCCGGCCGGCGCAACCGCGGCCGACGGCGCCTCCTGCTTCGTCAACCCGCTGACCGCGCTCGGCATGGTCGAGACCATGCGCAAGGAGGGGCACACCGCGCTGGTCCACACCGCCGCAGCCTCCAACCTCGGCCAGATGCTGCAGAAGATCTGCCTGAAGGACGAGGTCCCCCTGATCAACATCGTACGCAGCGCCGAGCAGGCGAAGATCCTGACCGGCATCGGCGCAAAGCACGTGCTGGATTCGACCTCGCCCAGCTTTGTCGCCGACCTCACCGACGCGCTCGCCGAGACCGGCGCGACCCTGGCCTTCGACGCCATCGGCGGCGGCAAGCTGACCAGCCAGATCCTGGGCGCGATGGAGGCCGCCTTGAACCGCACGGCCGCGGTCTACAGCCGCTACGGCTCGGCGACGCACAAGCAGGTCTACATCTACGGCGGCCTCGACACCTCGCCCACCGAGCTCGTCCGCAGCTACGGCATGGCCTGGGGCGTCGGCGGCTGGCTGCTCACCTACTTCCTGATGAAGACGCCGCCGGCCGAGGCTCAGCGTCTGCGCCAGCGGGTCGCCGACGAACTCAAGACCACCTTCGCGAGCCACTACACCGCCGAGATCAGCCTGGAAGAGGCGCTGAAGCCCGAGATCATCGCCGCCTACAACAAGCGCGCGACCGGCGAGAAATACCTGATCAACCCGAACAAGGGCCTCGGCTGACCGCGCGACCGCCAATGTCGCAGCCCCAGCCGTCCGATCCGGTCGCAGCCAACCTCGCGCAGGGCATTGGCTATTTGCGCGCGCATCTGCTGAACCATGCGGAGATCACCCTTCGCCGGGTGCTCGAGGTCGATCCGAACCATCGCGAAGGCCGCCGCCTGCATGGCATCGCGCTCTGTAAGCTCGGACGTCACGACGATGGCATTGCCGCCATCGCCTCCGCCACCGAAGCCGAGGCGGGCAACGCTCGCGCCTTGGCCGACCTCGCCGTGGCCCTGCGCGACGCGGGACAACCGGACGCCGCGGAACGGGCCTATGCGCGCGCGCTCGCGGCCCAGCCGGCCACGGCGTCGGCTCCGCCCCTAGCCGACCAGGTCTTCAGCACCGACCTCGCCGGTCAGGATTTCAACGTCGTCGACTACCCCTATCGGGCGGAGATCCGCTATGGCGGCGGCCGCCCGCCGCACCCCGAACTCGCGGCCCTGATCAGCGCGGGCCGGGACAGCTTCCGCGAACGGCTCACCGACTGGAGCGCCCTGCAGCCGGATTTCGCGGATGTGACCTTGGGCGGGACCTACGACAGCGATCACCCCTTCTGGCTCAACTCGTGGTTCCCGCCGCTCGACGCCATCGCCCTGACGGGAATCCTGCGCGCCCAAAATCCGCAACGGCTGGTAGAGATCGGCTCCGGCGTTTCGACCAAGTATGCGCGGCGCGCCGTCCAGCGGTACGGCCTTCGCACAAGGCTGACCTCGATCGATCCGCACCCACGCAACGAGATCGACCGGCTCTGCGATCAGGTGATCCGCAAGCCGCTCGAGCGGTGTCGGACCGAGATCTTCGAGGTTCTGGAACCGGGCGACATCTTCTTCCTGGATTCATCGCACCGGAGTTTCCAGAATTCCGACGTCACGGTCTTCTTCCTCGAGATCCTGCCGCGGCTGAAGCCGGGCGTGATCGTGCATGTCCACGACATCTACCTGCCCGACGACTACATCGCCGGCCACGTGCCCAGGCTGTGGAACGAGCAGTACCTGCTGGCGACGGCCCTGCTGTTCGGCGCCCAGCGCTTCGAGATCCTGTTCCCGAGCTGGTTCGTAGGCCGCGACCCGCAGCTTCGGGCCCACGCCAATGCGGCCCTGCGAAGGGGGCCGATGGCCGAGCTCGACCTCTACGGCGCGAGCTTCTGGATGCGGATGACCTAGTCGTCCGAGCCCTGCGGCGGGATCGCGATCAGTTCGATCTCGAAGAGCAGCGTGCTTCCCGGGGGGATCGGCCCGCGGTCGGTGCGGTCGCCATAGGCGAGCGCGGCCGGAATCACGAAGCTCCAGGTCTCGCCGACCCGCATCATAGGCACGCCCTCCTGCCAGCCCTTGATCAGGCGGTTCAGCGGGAAGGTCGCGGGTTCGCCCCGCTCGCGCGACGAGTCGAAGACGCGACCGTCGATGAACTTGCCGACGTAGTGGATGGTCACGACGGCGCCGGGCGCGGGCTTGGCGGCGCTGGCCGGCGCGGCCTTGTCGCGATGGTACTGCAGGCCGCTGGCGGTGGTGGTCCAGCCGGGCCGCGCGGCGCTCCAGGCCTCATAGGCCTTCTGGCCCTGGAGCCACTGCTCCTGCGGCGTGCCGCTATAGGTCGCGGGCGTGACGGGTGCGGGCTTTGGCGTGGCGCAGGCGCTGAGCGTCAGCGCGGCCAAGGCCAGCATTGGCAGTTTCAACGACATCCATGGATCCCCGACTCCGATGGCGGGAGGTTCGCAGAGCCGGGCCGTCCGGTCGAGACGCCCTAGTGCCGGCGCGGGATCACCACCGGCAGAGACTCGTAACCCTTCACGAAGATCGAGTGCGTGCGCGTGGGCTCCGCCACCAGCTCGATCGACGGGAAGCGCTTCATGATCTCTTCCCAGATGATGGTGAGCTGCAGTTCGGCGAGCCGGTTGCCGACGCAGCGATGGATGCCGAAGCCGAACGACATGTGCTGGCGCGGCCGCTCGCGGTCGATGCGATAGCTCTCCGGATCCTCGACCATGGAGGCGTCGCGGTTGCCGGAGACGTACCACATCACCACCCGCTCGCCGGCCTTGATCATCTTGCCGCCGATCTCGGTGTCGGCGGCGGCCGTGCGCGCCATGTGCGCCAGCGGCGTCTGCCAGCGGATCGTCTCGGAGACCATCGAGGGGATCAGCGCCGGATCGGCCCGCAGCTTGTCGTATTCGCGCGGGTTCTTGTTCAGCGCATAGACCGAACCGGAGATGGTGTTCCGCGTCGTGTCGTTGCCGCCAATGATCAGCAGGCCCAGGTTGCCGGCGTATTCGGCACGGTCCATGTCGCGCGTCGACGCCCCGTGGCACAGCATCGAGATCAGGTCGCCCGCCGGCGGCGCGTTCACCCGCTCGTTCCACAGGCCCACGAAGCGGGCGACCATCTCGTCCAGAACCTCGCGCTTGTGCTCCCAGCTCTTCACCGGCCCGTGGCCCGGCGCGTTGGTCATCATGTCCGACCAGTAGGGCAGGAGCTGGCGCTCCTCCTGCGGGAAGTCGAAGAGCGTCGCCAGGGTCATCGCCGTCAGCTCTTTCGAGACCTGCTCCACCCAGTCGAATTCCTCGCCGATCGGCAGGCGGTCGAGGATCTGCCCGGCCCGCTCACGGATCACCGGCCCCATGACCTGCAGGTTGGAGGGCGCAACCACCGGGCTCACCGTCTTGCGCTGCTCGTCGTGGCGCGGCGGGTCCATGGAGATGAAGCTCGGCCGCGTACCGCGCCGGGCCTGCTCAGCCTTCGACTCCAGGCTCTGCAGGGTGATGCCGTCTGCGGAGGAAAAGGCGCCGTGGTTGGAATCCACCGCCATGATGTCGTTCCAGCGGGTGATCGACCAAAAGGGGCCATAGTCCGGCGAGGTGACGTGGTGGACCGGATCTTCCTCGCGCAGCCGCTCGAAGATCGGCCAGAAGCTGTCCTGCGCGAACAGGTCTGGCTGGGCCGGGTCCAGCGCCTCGATCGGCTGGGCGTAGATGCGCGCCCGCGCCTCGGCCTTCAGGTCCACCGAACCGTCGTGCATCGCGACCTCCCGGGTTTCGTGTCGTTACGCCCATTCAGGACCCGTCCGGCCCGGGGCGCAAGGCCGGCCGTAATCGGTGGGTGACAGCCTCGCCTCCAGCCGCCAAGACTGAAGTCCATGCCCGCCGCCAACGAGTCCGCCGCCAGGCTCTCCGAATCGCTGCTCGCCTTCTGGGCGGACGGCGGCGTCGACGCCATGCTGCTGGACGAACCTCTCGACCGTATCGCGGCCGGACGGATCTCTCCGCCCCGGCCGCCGGAGCGCAAGGCGGCCACGGCGCCTGCCCCGGCGCCGAGCCGCGCGAGCGGTCCTGACATTTCGGCCGCTGTCGCCCGGGCGCGCGAGCTCGCCGCCGGCGCCGAAACCCTCGAGGCCCTGGTCGAGGCCATCGCCGGCTTCGACGGCTGCCCGCTGAAGTTCGAGGGCGCGGCGTCCCAGGCGGTGGTCTATCGCGGCGATCCGGCTGCGCCCCTGATGGTCATCGGGGAAGGCCCTGGCCAGGAGGAGGACCGCCAGGGCAGGCCCTTTGTCGGGCGCGCCGGCCAGCTTCTCGACCGCATGCTAGGCGCCGCCGGACTCGCCGACCGCGTGCTGATCACCAACACGGTCTTCTGGCGCCCGCCTGGCAACCGTACGCCGACACCCGCCGAGCAGGCGGTCTGCGCGCCGTTCGTCGAGCGCGCCATCGCTCTGGTCCGGCCGAAGATACTGCTCCTGGCGGGCGGCGCCTCGGCCAAGGCCATGCTGAAGAAAGACGAAGGAATCCTGTCGCTGAGGGGCCGTTGGTTTGAGTGGCGCTCGAACGACGGAAACCTTGAACTGCCGGCGTTGCCGACCCTGCATCCTGCCTTTCTGCTGCGCCAGCCCGCGGCGAAAAAACGCGCCTGGGCCGACCTTCTTACCCTTACGGAAAGACTTGATCGGCAGGATAGACCCGCCTAACCCTGGCCGTTGGGGGGCTTCGAGAAGAGGATCGCGCATCGCTCGCGTCAGACGGGCCCGCGCGGAGAGAGACGCATGACGCTGAACAAGCGCTTGCGGGTCGGGGCCCTCGCCTTCGCCTGCTCCATAGCCCTCGTCGCCCCGGCTCCAGTCTGGGCCGAAGCTCCGCAAGCCCTCTCCAGCGACGACGCCAAGGCCTATGCGGCCGCCTTCGACGCGACCCAGCGCGGCGATTTCATCGACGCCCAGATGCAGACGGCCGCGGTCAAGGACCGCTCGCTCCTGGGCTATCTGTCGTTCCATGAGCTGATGCACCCGACCGCGCACGTGGCGGCGTTTGACGAGCTTTCCAACTGGCTGGCCAAGTTCCGCGACCTGCCGGTCGCCGACCGCATCTTCGCCCTGGCCGCCAAGCGCAAGACCGATCCCGCCGCCGACGCGCCACGCCCGCTGATCGCGCTTTCCGACAGCCCCGCCGCCGCCAATCCGGTGCTTTCCGCCAAGGCCCGCAGGGGCCGCGACGCCTTCTACGCCGGCGACCTGAACCGGGCCCTCAAGCTGGCCTCGGCGTCGGGCGACCGCTGGATCGAGGGGCTGGCCGCCTATCGGCTGAAGTCCTACGATCGCGCACGCGCCGCCTTCGCGGACCTGGCCCGCGACGGCGAGTGCGACGCCTGGCTGCAGTCCGGCGCCGCCTACTGGGCCGCCCGGTCCGCCGAGGCTCAGAACGACGCGCAGGGCTCGGCGCAGTATTTGCGCACCGCGGCGCGCAATCGGGAAACCTTCTACGGCATGCTGGCCGCCCGCCAGTTGAAGCTCGCCGACCAGGCGCTCACCGCGGCGTCCGACGACCGCGTCGCGCAGCTTCTGCTGGCCGCCTACACGACCCAGGCCGCCAGCGCCGACCAGGCCGCGCTCGCACATTTCGTGGCCAGCGATCCGCGCGCCCACCGCGCCGCGGCCCTGGCGCAGATCGGCCGCGGCTCGGACGCCATCCAGGAGTTGCGCGCCGGCATGGCGCTGGCCCGTACGCCGGACGAGCAGGCCAGGTGGAAGGCGCTCACCCTGGCGATGGGGACCTCGCTCGCCGACCGCGCCAGCCCGCCCGCCAGCGCCGACCTGGACTATCCGACGCCGCAGCTCTCGCCCCGCGACGGCTTCACCCTCGATAAGGCCCTGGTCTACGCCCTGGTCCGCCAGGAGAGCCGGTTCAATCCGCAGGCCGTCTCGCCGGTCGGTGCGACCGGCCTGATGCAGCTGATGCCCGAAGCGGCGGCCCGCGCGGCCGGCGACGACAAGCTGAAGACCGACATGACGCCCTTGTTCGATCCAGCCTACAACCTGCGGGTCGGGCAGGACTATTTCACCTGGCTGCTGGATCGCGGCGTCGGCCACGACTTGATCCGCGCCGTGGCGGCCTACAACGGCGGGCCAGCCGCCATCGCCAAGACCGTCCAGGTGCTGGGTAATGATACCGACAGCCTGATGTTCATGGAAAGCCTGCCGGCCCGCGAGACGCGGATGTACGTCCAGCGCGTCCTGGCCGGCTACTGGACCTATCGAAAGATGTGGGGTGAGGCCTCGCCCAGCCTCGACGCGCTCGCTTCCGGCGACAAGGTGATCGACGACCGGCTCGACCTAGGCCAGCCGCGCAGCCCTGCGCCCCAGTTCGCCACGCAGACGCTTCAGGTCGGGCTGAACTAGGCGCCGCGCCGCGCTGCGCGCGATCAGCACGCCGTAGCTGCGGCCGGACAGCGCCCGCCCCTCGCCCACGATCAGGGCGTCGCCGCCCCCATTCCGTACGTGGTCGCCCAGCGCCTCGAGCCAGCCCCCGCGCAACCGGATGTTCGCCGGCGCCACCAGCAGCCGCTCCGACCGCGCCGCAGCAATCGCCGACGCAAGGTCGGCGGCGAGTTCGGCGCCGGTCTCCTCGCGCAGAACCTCCAGCAGCCCCGGCGGGCCGCCGCCGGCGATCAGCACCTCGCGCACCAGGCCGTCCACCGCCGCCGAGGTCAGCGCCGCCAGCAGGGCCGGCAGCCTCTCCGCGGCCTCACCCGTCTCCACGATCACGCTGAGCATGGCCGCACCAAGCGCAGCCTCTGGCTGAAGGTCAATTGGTTCTTGTTTCGTTCTCATCCACTCGCTAATCTCGGCCGGTGACCACCTTCACCCAGCAGATCCCAGGCGCCATCCGAGGCCGCGGCGCGCGCACCAACGCCACGGGCAGGTTCGAAAGCCAGACGCGGGAGGCCTTCGACGACGGTTGGACGCCGGACGATGTCGAGCCCGTACAGCTCGCCACCACGGTCTCGCCCGAGAAGGCCAAGGTGATCATCACCCACAACGACAGCCCCGATGTCGGCTTCTCGGCCTCCATCAACCCCTACCGGGGTTGCGAGCATGGCTGCATCTATTGCTATGCACGCCCGGCGCACGCCTACATGGGCCTGTCGCCCGGCCTCGACTTCGAATCCAAGCTGTTCTTCAAGCCGCAGGCCGCGGCGCTGCTGGAGCGGGAGCTGTCGAAGCCGACCTACGTCCCCGAGGTGATCCATATCGGCGGCAACACCGATCCCTACCAGCCCCAGGAGCGACGCCTGCGGATCACGCGGCAGATCATCGAGGTTCTGTCGCGCTTCGGCCACCCGTTCACGGTGATCTCCAAGTCGGGCCTGATCCTGCGCGACCTCGACTTGCTCGCGTCGATGGCTGAGCGGAACCTGGTGCGGGTGGCGATCTCGATCACCACGCTCGACCGCAAGCTCGCCCGCTCCATGGAGCCGCGCGCCGCCACGCCCGGCAAGCGGCTGGACGCCGTGCGCCGCCTGACCGAGGCCGGCGTGCCGACCGTCGTGATGTTCGCGCCCTGCATTCCGGCGCTCAACGACCATGAGATGGAGGCGGTGCTGGAGAGCGCCGCCGCCGTCGGGGCGCACGGCGCGGGCTACGTCGCCCTGCGCCTGCCCATGGAGATCGCCGACCTCTTCCAGGAATGGCTCGCCACCGACCACCCCGACCGGGCGTCCCGCGTCATGTCGCTGGTGCGCCAGATGCGCGGCGGCAAGACCTACGACAGCCAGTGGGGCAAGCGTATGAAGGGCGAAGGCCCCATCGCCGCCCTCATGTCCCGCCGCTTCGCCACCGCCAAGGCCCGCTACGGCCTGGCCGGCAAACTCCCGCCCCTGGACCTGACGCAGTTCCGCATACCTCCGAAGGCCGGCGACCAGATCGACCTGTTCGATTCCAAAACGTCTTCCGTTTCCGGGGAAGGCTCTTGAGCTTCAGCGACTGAACACGCCCACCAGCTCGATGTGCGGGGACCAGAGGAACTGGTCGACCGGCAGGACACGCTCCAACGTGAAGCCGGCGTCGATCAGGGTGCGGGCGTCGCGGGCGAAGGTCGCCGGGTTGCAGGAGACGCCGATGACGCGGGCGACCGACGAGCGCGCCAGTTCAGCGGTCTGCTCGGCGGCGCCGGCGCGCGGAGGGTCGAAAACCGCGACCTCGGTCTTCTTCAGTTCCTCGGCGAGCACCGGACGGCGAACCAGATCACGGGCCTCGGCCGTGACACCGTGCAGGCCGGGCGCCGAGGCGAGCGCGCCGGTCAGCGCCCGGATCGCTTCGGGCGCAAAGTCGGCCGCATGCACCTGCCCGATTTGCGCCAGGCGGAAGGTGAAGGTCCCCACGCCGCAATAGAGGTCGGCGATCCGCGCGGCGCCCGCCGCCTCGGCGACCACGAAGGCGGCCATGGCCTCTTCGGCCTGAGTGGTCGCCTGCAGGAAGCCGCCCGAGGGCAGCGACACCACGGCCGGGCCTAGGCGCACCTGCGGCTGGCTCGCCAGATAGGCCACCTCGCCGTCCAGCGTCACCCGCGCGAAGTCCGCCTCCGCCGCCCGTTCGGCGAGCTGCACCCGCGCGTCGGCAGAGAGCCCTCCCGACTTCCGCTCGACGCCTGAGATGTCCACGTCCAGGCCGCTCGACGTCAGGGTGACGTGCAGGGTCGGCGCGGACTTCGGGTGCTCGAACAGCGGCGCGGCCAGCCGCTTCAGCGCCGGGATCGCGGCCTGGATCGCCGGAGCGGAGATCGGGCAGACCGCGATGTCGACCAGGTCCCAGGACTTGCGCGCCTTGTAGCCCAGCCGTGCGGCCTCCCGGCCGCCGCGCCGGGCGTGCAGCGCCACCCGCCGCCGCGTGCCAGGGGCGGCGGCGAAGGGCGCCAGGATCTGCGGCTCGATCCGCTGACGCGCCAGGGTCGCCGCCAGCCGCTCGACCTTCCAGGCCAGGTAGGGCGCGTGCGCCCAGTGCTGCAGCGCGCAGCCGCCGCAGGTCCCGAAGTGCGGGCATGGCGGCTCGACGCGCTGCGGGCTCGCCTCCACGACCTCGATCAGCTCGCGCAGTTCGCCCTGCCCCGCCGCCAGCACCCGCTCGCCGGGCAAGGTGAAGGGCACGAAGGCCGGCCCGCTCGCGAGGCCGTCGCCCTCCCCGCCTACGGCCTCGATCGCGAGCTCGACCGGCGGGCCGGAAGGACGTGTCGGCCGGCTCGGCGGGCGATGGCGGCGAGGCTTGGGCGGCATGTCTGGAAGGGCGTCCTCGCGCGAGTGCGTCAAGCGGGATGAACGAAGATGAACGGCCCACTCAATTTCCGTTCAGCTTCGCCGAAGCATAACCATGCCCGAAGCCGCCGAAGGGCCGCTCCAGGAATTCGAGAGAGGGATACCCATGACCAAGTCTTCGACCTTCGCCAAGGGCGCGCTGGCGGCTGCCGCCGGCCTGGCGGCGCTCGGCCTGGCCGCGAGCGCGTCGGCGCAGGCCTACGGCGGCGGCTACGACCCCTGCCAGCGCGAGGCCAGCGGCCGCGGCGTCACCGGCGCCCTGGTGGGCGGCGCGGGCGGCGCGGTGATCGGCTCGCAGATGGCCGCCAGCGGCCACCGCAGCGACGGCTCGCTGCTGGGCGGCATCGTGGGCGCCATCGCCGGCGCGGCTATCGGCCATTCGACCGCGGCCTGCAACACCGCGCCGCGCTACGCCGACGCGCCGCCGCCCCCTCCTCCGCCGCCCTCGGCCTATGCCGAGCCGCCGCCGCCCCCGCCGCCTCCGGCCTACGAGGGCGCCTACTACGACGGCCCGCCGCCGGCGCGCTACGCTGAGCGCGACACCGTCTGGGTCTATGGCCGCCACGGCGCCCGCTTCCGCGTGATCGAGAGCCGTCGCGGTCCCGACGGCTGCACGGTCGCCGAAAGCCCGGTCTACATGCCGGACGGCCGCGTCGACACGCGCTTCGTGCGCGTCTGCCCCGACTATCGCGGACGCTATCACGTCGTCGACTAGCGGCCGTGCGCGGCCGAAGCGTCAGGGGCCGTCCGCCGAGCGGGCGGCCCTGTTTCTTTGCCCAAAGCAGGTATTCGCGGTTGCCGTCGCCGCCCTCGATCGGGCTGTCGAGCGTGGCCTGGACGCTCCAGCCCGCCTCCGCCAGGAACGCCCTGACGGCGTCAAGCGCCTCCGCCCGCGCGGCCGGGTCCTTGACCAGCCCGCCCTTGCCGACCCGCTCTGGCCCCACCTCGAACTGCGGCTTCACCAGCGCCACCAGCTCGGCGTCCTCGGCCGCCAGGCTGAGCGCCGCCGGCAGCGCCTTGGCGAGGCCGATGAAGCTCACGTCGCAGACGATGAGCTGCGGCGGCTCGGCGATCTCGGCGGCGGTCAGGCCGCGGACGTCGCGGCCTTCCAGGCTCACCACCCGTGGATCGTCTTCCAGGCTGGCGTGAAGCTGGCCGCGCCCGACGTCGACCGCATAGACCCGCCGCGCGCCGGCCGCCAGGCAGACCTCGGTGAAGCCGCCGGTCGAGGCGCCGACGTCCAGCACCACGCGGCCGGCGACCGCGATGGGCCAGGCGGCGAGCGCATGTTCCAGCTTCAGCGCGCCGCGGCCGACCCAGGGATGGGCCGGCGTCGCGTCGATCACGGCGTCCTGCGCCAGCAGCTCGGCGACCTTCAGCACCGGCCGGCCATCGGCCATGACGCCGCCCGCCTCGATGGCGGCCCGGGCCTTGGCGCGGCTTTCGAACAGGCCGCGCGCGACCAGCAGGAGGTCGGCGCGGGTCTTCAGGCCGGCGCCTGCTCGTCGACGAACAGCTTCTTGAGTTCGCCCTTCATGATCTTGCCGTTGGCGTTGCGCGGCAGCACCTCATGCCAGAACTTGATCGCCACCGGCACCTTGAAGGCGGCCAGCCGCTCGGCGACATGGGCGCGAAGCTCCTCCTCCGTCGCATGCATGTTGGGCTTCAGGGTCACGACGGCGCCGGGCTCCTCGCCCAGCGTGCGGTGCGGGATGCCGACGACGGCCGCGTCCATCACCGCCGGGTGGTCGTAGAGGGCGTTCTCCACCTCCACGCAGTAGATGTTCTCGCCGCCGCGGATCAGCATGTCCTTGGCCCGGTCGATGATGTAGCAGAAGCCCTCCTCGTCCAGCTTCGCCAGGTCGCCGGTGCGCACCCAGCCGTCGACGAAGGTCTGGGCCGAGGCCTCGGGCTTGTTCCAGTAGCCCTTCACGTTCATCGGCCCGAACGACCACAGCTCGCCGACCTGGCCGGCCGGCAGGACCGTCTTGCCGTCCACCGGATCGCGGATCTCCAACCTGGCGACCGCCGCGGCCACGCCGCAACTGTCCGGGCGGTTGGCGTAGTCCTCGCCGCCGTTGGAGGTCACCGTCGCCGAGGTCTCGGTCATGCCCCAGCCCTGGCCGGACTGCGACTTCGGAAAGGCCTCGCGCAGCCGCTTCACCAGTTCCGGGGAGGACGGCGCGCCTCCGTAAGCCACCGATTCCAGCGACGACAGGTCGTAGTTGGCACGCGCCGGATGCTCGACGAGCTGCCAGGCGATGGTCGGCACGCCGCCGGCCGACTGGACCTTCTCCCGTTCGATCAGCTCGAAGGCGCGGATCACGTCCCACCTGTGCATCATCACCAGCTTGGCGCCGGCGAAGAGGCTGGGGTTCAGGATGGCCATGCAGCCGGTCACATGGAAGAACGGCACGGAGATCAGCGACGAGCGCTGGGGCGCATCCGGGTCGGGCGCGGGCGGCTGCTCGCCCTTGCGCAGGAAGCCGCGCGCGCCGGCCGCCGCGGCGGTGAAGATGTTGGTGTTGACGCTGCGCTGGGTGCCGAGCGCCCCCTTCGGCTTACCCGTGGTGCCGGAGGTGTAGAAGATGGTGGCGTCGTCGTCCGGCGAGATGTCGGCCGGCGGGATCGGTTTGTCCGGCAGGTCCTTCCAGGCGCCCGGCGTCCCGATCACATCCTCCAGCGTGGTCACCAGCGGGTGCGCGATCTCCTCTCGCGCGCGGCTGACGTAGACGCGGACGAGCGCCGGGCAGTTCGGCAGGTGCTCGGTCATCCGCTCGTAGCGTTCGGCGTCCATCAGCGCGACCTTGGTCCCGGAATCGGTCAGGCCGTATTCCAGCTCCGGCCCCGTCCACCAGGCGTTCAGCGGCGTCACCACCGCGCCCAGCGAGATCGCCGCGTAGAACGAGACCACCCACTCCGGCAGGTTGCGCATGATCACCGCGACCCGGTCGCCCTTGGCCACGCCCTGGGCGGCCAGTTCGGTGGCCAGCGCCGCGACCGCGCGGTGGAACGCCTCGAAGCTGACGCGCTCGTCCTCATAGACCAGGAAGATGCGCTCGCCGTGGGCGCGGGAGGCCTCCACCACCGCGCGCAGGCTGGGCGGCAGGTTCTTCCAGACCTTGGTCCGCACGCCCCGGATATCGACCTCCTCGATCTCCAGGACCGAGCCGGGCTGGCTGATCAGGGCGTTCGCCTGCTCGATCGACATGGCGGGCCAGCCGGGGGGCAGAACGGCCTCTGACATACGTCGTCTCCTATGTTCGCGCGCCTGGCCTCAAGCCCGCGCGGCGTCATAGGTGAACAACCATAACCTAGCGCCGGAGGCAAACGCCGCCGTGGCGCGGGCTTCCGGCGTGCGGGCAGCCGGCGGCGCCCGGCGGACGCGCGGTCCGTCGGTAAGGGCGTGGGGCCACCCCGGCCTCGCAGGCCATCTTTCGGGGGCCATCTGTCGGGGGGCCATCTGTCGTTCGGTGGATGCGACGCAGGCTCAGCGGCGCGGCGGACCGGTGGCGTGGCGCACGCCAAGGCCCCGCCGGGCGCGGCGGGCCGGGGCGGCAGGCGCGTCAGCGCCTGGGCGGCGCCGGAGCCTGCGAGCCTGGCGCGCAGGCCGGCGGGGGCTTTCGGCGCAGGCGCCGCCATCGCGGGCGGCGGATGGGACGCCATATGCGCCAGCAGTTCGCGAAGGGTGGGCAGCGCCGCAGGCTCGGCGCCCGGCAAGGCCGCCGCGTCGGCGGCGATCCCGTCCAGGGTGCGCAGCAGGACCGGCAGGCTGGCCGGCTCGGCCTCGCGATCCCGGTCGCGGTCAGGCTCGTCGCGCCCGCGCCCGGCGGGTTCATGCCAGTCGGGCCGCTCGTCCTCGGGCCCCTCGCCTTCGCGTTGGCCGTCCCGTTCCGCCAGCGCCGCTTGAGGTTCCGGCCGCATCGCCGGCGCACGCCGCAACCGCAGTTCCAGCGCAGTCGCCACCCGCACGGCGAAGAAGCAACGGTCGAACAGCCGGAAATATTCCAGTTTGCGCGCCGCCTCCTCCGCCCGCTCCGCCTCACCCCCAAACGCCACGCCCAGCCGATAGGCGCACTGGCTCAACTCCAGGAGCATTGCACAACGGGGATCGGCGCCGGTCATTTGGAACAAATGTAGAACATCAACCCAATCGCGTCAAGGAA
>Ga0207690_10000222_pt1 | contig 42867 bp, 36 predicted proteins | sample KBSC23metaG_FD_184315 | JGI IMG/M metagenome (GOLD analysis project Ga0207690, IMG submission 184315) | Corn rhizosphere microbial communities from Kellogg Biological Station, Michigan, USA - KBS C2-3 metaG (SPAdes) (version 2) | ecosystem: Host-associated > Plants > Roots > Rhizosphere > Soil ... | reverse complement strand
CTCGTTCCAGTTGCCGATGAACCGGATGCCCGGCCAGTAGACCGTCAGCAACTGGAACGAGTCGGTCGTCGTCTTCCGGTAGTCCTCGTCGAGCTCGCCGAAGATCTCGTTGTTGCGCGGCTCGCGCCGGAATGCCTGCACCGCGCGGATGCCGCGCAACGACTCGGTGAAGTGCACGATGACGAGCGCAATCGCTTCCCGGGTACGGCGGTAGGCGGCGGTCGACCGGCGCTGGTACCACCGCGACAGCCACAACAGCGGCACGAACGACGCGAGCGAGACGAGGCCGAGCGGCCAGTCGAGCACCAGCAGCACCGTGCCGACGGTGACGATCGACAGCACCGCGGTGACCAACGTGTCGAGACCGGCGTCGAGCATCGCGCTGATCGAGTCCATGTCGGACGTGAGCCGCGAGATCATCCGGCCCGACGTGTAGCGCTCGTGGAACGACAGCGAAAGCCGTTGGAAATGGCGGAAGACCCGTTGCCGCAGCTCGAGCAGGATGCGCTGCCCGATCCGGCCGGTGCCGAGCACGAACGTGCGGTAGAGCCACGCCTGTAGCACGGCGCAGCCGACGATCAGCGCGGCGACCAGGACGAGCGGCCAGTCGTCACCGCGGCGGGCCGCCGGGATGCCGTGGTCGATGCCGATGCCGACCAGCGCGGGAATGGCCATCGACGCGACGACACTGACGACGATCGCGATCGTGTAGACCCAGACCGCGCGCTTGTGTGGCGCGAGCAGGTCGCCGAGCAGCCGCCGGGTGCGCCGGCGCAGCAATGCCGACAGCGTCGCGGCGACGTCCTCCTGCGTCTCCGCCGCGACGCCCCGCCACTGCTCGACCGTCGTCGTCATTGGCCCGCCCCCGCCGCCATGTCCAGAGACAGCGGACCGACGGTGAGAACCTCCGCGTACGCCGGCAGCCGCATCAGCTCGCTGTGCGTCCCGACGGCGGTGATCCGGCCGTCCTCGAGCAGCGCGACCCGGTCGGCGAGCGCCACCGTCGACGGCCGGTGCACGACGACGATCGCGGTCGTGTCGCGCAGCACCCGGGCGAGCGCCGCCTCGACCTTCGCCTCGGTGTGCACGTCGAGCGCCGACAGCGGATCGTCGAGCACCAGCACGCTCGGCCGGGCGAGCACCGCGCGGGCCAGCGCGAGCCGCTGCCGCTGGCCGCCGGACAGCGACAACCCCTGCTCGCCGATGCGGGTGTCGAGCCCCCACGGCAGCGCGTGCACGAAGTCGGCCTGGGCGAGCTCGATCGCGTCGTCGATCTCCGCGTCGGTCGCGTCCGGCCGGCCGAGGACGAGGTTCTCTCGGACGCTCATCGAGAACAGCACCGGGTCCTCGAACGCGGTCGCGATCCGGGACCGCAGGTCGGCGAGCGCGAGGTCGCGAATGTCGACGCCGTCAAGAGTGATCCGGCCCTCGGTCACGTCGTACAACCGGGCCGGCAGCGCGGTGAGCGCCGTCTTGCCGGAACCGGTCGCGCCGACGATCGCGAGCGTCTCGCCGGGCGCCAGGTCGAGGTCGATGTCGTGCAGCGTCGGGGTGTCCGCGTCGGGGAACGCGAACGAGACGTGCTCGAAGCGCAGGTGGCCGCGCACCTCCGGCAGCGCGACCGGCGCGGCCGGGTCGACGACCGACGGCGCGGTGCGGAACACCTCCTGGATCCGGTCGGCGGCCGTCGCCGCCTCCTGTGCCATCGAGAGGATCCAGCCGATGTCGATGATCGGCCACTGCAGCAGCACGAGCAGCGTCGTGAACGCGACGAGGGCACCCAGCGACATCGAGTGGTGCGCGACCGCGAGACCGCCGATCAGCACCACGAGCGCCATGACGACGTTGGGGATCAGTTCGAGCAGCGACCAGAACCGCCCCCGCAACGCGACCATCTCCAGCGCCGAGCCGCGGACGACCTCGGCCTGCCGGACGAACTGCGTGTGCAGCAGGGTGCCGCGGCCGAACGCCTTCGTCACGCGGATGCCGCTCGCGGCTTCCTCGGCGGCGGTCGCGAGGTCGCCCTGCTGGTCCTGCATGCGCCGCGCGAGCATCGAGTACTCGTTGCCGAACCGCCGGGCCAGCCAGATCACCGGGACCGTCATCGCCGCGACGACGAGCCCGAGCGGCGGGTAGGTCGCGACGAGGAGCACGACGACGGCGACGTACTGGACGACGTTGACGACGAGGAAGATCGCACCGAACCCGAGGAACCGGCGGATCGACGACAGGTCGGTGGTGGCGCGGGAGAGCAGCTGCCCGGTCTGCCACTGGTCGTGGAACGCGACCGCGAGCCGCTGCAGGTGCCGGTAGAGATCGTCGCGGATGTTGGTCTCGACCCGCAGCACCGCGATCGACTGGAGGTAGCGGCGGGCGAAGATCAGCACGCACTCGGCGATGCCGAGACCGAGCGCCGCGAAGAAGATCGGCACCATCGCGCCGCGGTCGCCGCGGGCGATCGGCCCGTTGACCGCGGCCTCGATCACCAGCGGGACGAGCGTGCTGGCCGCGACCATCGCGAACGCGGCGAGGAACATCACCCACATCTGCCACCGGAACGGGCGCAGGTAGGTGCGAAACGCGTAGAGAGAGCGGTATCTCCCCAACCCCCGTGCCGCGTCCATCACTGTTTGCACGGTACCCGTGGGCACCGACAGTTCGGAACCGATTTAGCGGTTAGCGAACTGGGCCTTACCCGGGCCGTTCTCGATGAACGACTGCATGCCGATGGTGCGGTCCTCGGTGCCGAAGAGGGCGGCGAACTGCTGCCGCTCGATGGCGAGACCGGTGTCGAGGTCGACCGACAGGCCGGCGTCGATCGCCTCCTTCGCGGCCCGCAGCGCGTAACCCGGCCCGGAGGCGAACTGCGCCGCCCACTTGTGCGCCGCGTCGTACACCTCTTCGGACGGTACGACGGCGTCGACCAGGCCGATCCGCAACGCCTCCTCCGCACCGACGAACCGGCCGGTGAAGCAGAGGTCTTTCGCCTTCGACGGGCCGACGAGGCGCGCGAGCCGCTGGGTGCCGCCGGCCCCCGGGATGACGCCGAGCAGGATCTCCGGCTGGCCGAGCTTGGCGTCGCTCGCCGCGACCCGGTAGTCGGCGCACAGCGACAGCTCGCAGCCGCCGCCGAGCGCGTAGCCGGTGACCGCCGCGACGACGGGCTTGGGGATCTTCGCCACCGACGTGAACGCCGACGACAGCCCGGCGGAGCGGTCGACCATGTCGGTGTAGGACATCGTCGCCATCTCCTTGATGTCCGCGCCGGCCGCGAACACCTTGGGTCCGCCGTAGATCACCACCGCTCGGACCTCGCGCCGCTGCGAGGCCTCGAGCGCCGCGGCCCGCAACTCCTCTTGCACCTGCGCGTTCAACGCGTTCATGGGCGGGCGGTCGAGACGGATCGTGCCGACACCGCCGTCGACCTCGAGGGTCACAAACTCAGCCATGGGAGGCAGGGTACGTGGCAGGGTAGCGATGTGCACTGGCCCGGCAGCCCATTCCCCTTGGGGGCGACGTGGGACGGCGAGGGCACCAACTTCGCGCTGTTCGCGCCGGCGGCCGAGACCGTCGACCTCTGCCTGTTCGACGACGACGGCCACGAGTCGAGGGTGGAGCTCGACGAGGTGACGTACCACATCTGGCACGCCTACCTGCCACGCGTCGGGCCGCGGCAGCGGTACGGCTTCCGCGTCGACGGCCCGTACGACGCGAGCCGCGGCCTGCGCTGGAACCCGAGCAAGCTGCTGATCGATCCGTACGCGCTCGCCCTCGACGGCGAGTTCGTGCTGGACGACGCGGTGTTCGGCTACCCGCAGGGCCGCGACGACACCGTCCAGGACCACCGCGACTCCGCGCCGTACGTGCCGAAGTCGGTGGTCGTGCACGACCCGTTCCCGTGGGGCGAGGACCACCACCGGCCGCACACCGCGTGGGCCGACACCGTCATCTACGAGCTGCACGTGAAGGGCTTCACCGCGCGGCACCCCGAGGTGCCACCGGAGATCCGCGGCACCTACGCGGGGCTCGCCCACCCCGCCGCCATCAGCCACCTGCAACGGCTCGACGTGACCGCGGTCGAGCTCATGCCGGTGCACCACTTCGTCAGCGAGCCCGCGCTGCTGCGGCGCGGCCTGTCGAACTACTGGGGCTACAACACCCTCGGCTACTTCGCGCCGCACGCCGGCTTCTGCTCGAGCGGCTCGCGCGGCGAGCAGGTGCGCGAGTTCAAGTCGATGGTGCGCGCGCTGCACGCGGCCGGCATCGAGGTCATCCTCGACGTCGTCTACAACCACACCGCCGAAGGCGACGAGACCGGGCCGACCCTGTCGTTCCGCGGCATCGACAACCCGACGTACTACCGGCTGCGCGCCGACGATCCCCGTCGCTACCTCGACTACACCGGCACCGGCAACACCCTGAACGCGCAGCAGCCGCACGTGCTGCAACTCATCATGGACTCGCTGCGTTACTGGGTCACCGAGATGCACGTCGACGGCTTCCGCTTCGACCTCGCGTCGGCACTCGCGCGCAGCTTCCACGACGTCGACAAGCTGTCGGCGTTCTTCGACATCATCCAGCAGGATCCGGTGCTGTCCCGGGTCAAGCTGATCGCCGAGCCGTGGGATCTCGGCCCCGGCGGCTACCTCGTCGGCGAGTTCCCGCCGCTGTGGACCGAATGGAACGGCCAGTACCGCGACACCGTCCGCGACTTCTGGCGCGGCGCCGAATCCGGCGTCTCCGGCCTGGCGTCACGGCTGTCCGGGTCGAGCGACCTCTACCAGGACGACGGCCGCAAGCCCTACGCGAGCATCAACTTCGTCACCTGCCACGACGGCTTCACGTTGCGCGACCTCGTCTCCTACGACGGCAAGCACAACGAGGCGAACGGCGAGGACAACAAGGACGGCAACGACGACAACCGGTCGTGGAACTGCGGGGTCGAAGGCGAGACCGACGACCCCGCGGTCAACGCGTTGCGCGGCCGGCAGATGCGCAACTTCCTCGCCACGCTGCTGCTGTCGACCGGGGTGCCGATGCTGCGGATGGGCGACGAGCTCGCGCACACCCAGCACGGCAACAACAACGCGTACTGCCAGGACAACGAGACGTCGTGGCTCGACTGGTCGGCGAGCGGCAGCGAGTTCGTCGACCTCGTCGCGCGGCTCGTCGGGCTGCGGCGCAACCACCCGGTGTTCCGGCAGCGGGCGTTCTTCGAAGGCCACCGGCTCGACGACGGAGTGAAGGACGTCGCGTGGTTCCGGCCGGACGGCAGCGAGCTCGACAACGACGACTGGGGGTCGTCCTCGGTGCGCACCGTGGGGATGTACCTGTCCGGCCGCGGCATCCGGACCCGCGGGCCGCGCGGCGAGCGCATCATCGACGACTCGTTCCTGCTGCTGTTGCACGCCGGCGACGACACCGTCGAGGTGAAGCTGCCCGGGCCGCCGTGGGCTTCGTCGTACGCGATCGAGCTCGACACCGCGCAACCGCAGCTCGCGCCGGGCGGGCACGTCGACGTGTCCGCGACGGTCACGTTGCCGCCGCGGTCCGCGGTGCTGCTGCGCGCCGACTAGATCGCGGTGTAGGCGGTGCTCTCGACCGGCACCGCGATCAGCCCCAGCTCGGCCGGCGACGCCAGCGACGGGTGGCTCGGCAGCACGCGGACGGTGTAGCCGAACGCGCCGCGCCGGTCGAGCCGCACCGAGCCCTCGTATCGGCAGGTCGCGTCGGTCTGCTCGGCGCAGGTCAGCGGGAGGAAGTCGGGCCGGCGCAGTTCGTCGTGCTCGTCGACGACGCCGAACGCGACCTGCACGCTGACGTCGCTCGGGTCGAGCCCGCCGAGGTCGACGACGGCCCGCAGGTCGAGCTCCTGCCCGAGCTCCGGCGCGTCGGCGACACCGCTCGTCTCGACGTGCGCGACCCGCACCCGCGGCCACGCCTCCCGCACCTTGCGCGACCACGACGCGAGGTCGCGCGCGCCCGCGTATCCCTCGGCCGCCAGCGCACGCGACGACGTCGCCGCCGGTGCGTAGAGCTGGACGACGTAGTCGCGCACCATCCGGCTGGCGAGCACCTGCGGCCCGAGCGACTGCAACGTGTGCCGCACCATCTCGATCCACCGCCGCGGCAACCGGTCGCGGTCGACGTCGTAGAACCGGCCGCGCACCTGGTTCTCGATGAGGTCGTAGAGCGCGCCGGCCTCCTGGTCGTCGCGCACGTCCGGGTCGATGCCTTCGGCCGCGCTCGGGATCGCCCACCCGTTGGCGCCGTCGTACATCTCGTCCCACCAGCCGTCGCGGATCGACAGGTTGAGCCCGCCGTTCAGCGCGCTCTTCATGCCGGAGGTGCCGCACGCCTCGAGCGGCCGCAACGGGTTGTTCAGCCAGACGTCGCACCCGTGGTAGAGGTAGCGCGCCATGCCGATGTCGTAGTCGGGCAGGAACGCGATCCGATGCCGCACCAGCGGGTCGTCGCTGAACCGCACCATCTGCTGCACGAGCGCCTTGCCGCCGTCGTCGGCCGGGTGTGACTTGCCGGCGATGACCATCTGCACCGGCCGGTCCGGGTCGAGCAGCAGCCGGGTCAGCCGTTCGGGATCGCGCAACATCAACGTCAACCGCTTGTACGACGGCACCCGGCGGGCGAAGCCGATGGTGAGGACATCGGGATCGAACGCGGTGTCGATCCAGCCGAGCGCGGCCTCCGACGAGCCGCGCTGCAGCCACGACTCGTGCAGCCGCCGCCGCACCTCGTCGACCAACCGGGTGCGCATGACCCGACGGGTCGCCCAGATCGCGTCGTCGGGCACCTTGACGATGCCCTCCCAGCCCTGCGCCTCTTCGACGAGCTCGCGGCCGATCTCGCGCGCGGCCAGCTCCATGACCTCGCGGGCGACCCACGTCGGCGCGTGCACGCCGTTGGTCACCGACGAGATCGGTACGTCGGTGCTGTCGAAGCCGGGCCACAGGCTGGCGAACATCTCCCGGCTGACCTCGCCGTGCAGCTTGCTCACGCCGTTCGCGCGGGCGGCGAGGCGCAGCCCCATGTGCGCCATGTTGAAGACCTCGGGGTCCTCTTCGGCGCCGAGCTCGAGGATGCGCTCGACCGGCACGCCCTTGGCCGCGTTGCCGCCGCCGAAGTGGTGCTCGATGAGCTCACGCGGGAACCGGTCGATGCCGGCCGGGACCGGCGTGTGCGTCGTGAACACGGTGCCGGCCCGCACCGCGGCGAGCGCCTCGTCGAGGTCGAGACCGTGCTCCTCGGTGAGCTCCCGGATCCGTTCCAGGCCGAGGAAACCGGCGTGCCCTTCGTTGGTGTGGAAGACCTCCGGCTCGACGTGCCCGGTCTGCAGGCAGAACGCGCGGATGGCGCGGACGCCGCCGACGCCGAGCAGCATCTCCTGCTGCAGCCGGTGGTCGGTGCCGCCGCCGTACAGCCGGTCGGTCACCTCGCGCTCGGCCGGCGCGTTGTCCTCGATGTCGGAGTCGAGCAGCAGCAACGGGACCCGGCCGACCTGCGCCTGCCAGATCTGCGCCTTCAGCGTCTTGTCGTCGGGCAGCCCGACGCTGATCCGGACCGGCGTCCCCTCCTCGTCCCGGAGCAGCAGCAGCGGCAGGCCGTTCGGGTCGATCGGCGGGTAGCGCTCCTGCTGCCAGCCGTCGGCGGACAGGCTCTGCTTGAAGTAGCCGCGGCGGTAGAGCAGGCCGACGCCGAGGATCGGCACGCCGAGGTCGCTGGCCGCCTTCAGATGGTCGCCGGCGAGGATGCCGAGGCCGCCGGAGTACTGCGGCAGCACCTCGGTGATGCCGAACTCCGGGGAGAAGTAGCCGATCGCCTGCGGGACGTTCTCGAGGCCCTGGTACCAGCGCGGTTGGGTGAGGTAGTCCTGCAGGTCGTCCCAGGCGTCCTGCAGCCGGCGCAGGAACCGCCGGTCCTTGGCCAGCGCGGCCATCCGGTCGGAGCCGACCTCGCCGAGCAGCTTCACCGGGTCGTGCCCGACGGCGTCCCACGTGTCCGCGTCGACCGCCTCGAACAGGTCGAGCGAGTCGGGGTGCCACGACCAGCGCAGGTTGAGCACGAGATCGCCGAGCGGCAGCAACGGCTCCGGCAACGCGGCGCGGACGGTGAACCGGCGCAGAGCTCTCACGCCGGGGACCCTACTGCGGCCCAGAACGAATCGGAACCCGAGCCATGGGTAGGTTCGGACACGATGATCGGACGCATCCCTGTCACGGACATCCGGCCTGCCGTCGAGTGCGGGCGCTGGCCGGCGAAGGCGGCTGCCGGCGAGACCGTGCCGGTCACCGCGACCGTCTTCCGCGAGGGCCACGACGCCGTCGCCGCGGACGTCGTCGTGACCGCACCCGACGGCAAGAAGCGGCCGTTCAACAGGATGCGCAAGCTGCCCGACGGGGACGGCACCGACCGGTGGACCGCCGACGTCTACGTCGACCAGGAAGGCACCTGGACGTTCGCGGTCGAAGCCTGGTCGGACCCGATCGGCACCTGGCGTCACGACGCCGAGATCAAGGTCCCGCTCGGCCAGGACGTCGACCTCGTCTGCGAGACCGGCGCACGGCTGCACGAGCGCGCCGCCAAGGCCGCGCCGAAGGCGAGCCGCCCGGCGGTTCTCAAGGCCGTCGAGGCACTGCGCGACGCGGACCGCTCCCCCGAAGACCGCATCGCGCCGGCCCTCGACCGCGACCTCGTCGCCGTCGTCGACGCGCACCCGGTCCGCGAGCTCGTCACCGCGAGCGGCAAGCACCAGCTGTACGTCGAGCGCGAGCGCGCCCGCTTCTCCGCGTGGTACGAGCTGTTCCCGCGCTCGGAGGGTGCGAGTCTCGACCCGCCGAAGTCCGGCACCTTCGCGACCGCCGCGAAACGACTGCCGGCCATCGCCGCCATGGGCTTCGACGTCGTCTACCTGCCGCCTATTCACCCGATCGGCACGGCGTACCGCAAGGGGCGCAACAACACCTTGACGCCGGAGCCCGGCGATCCCGGATCGCCGTGGGCGATCGGTTCGGCGGACGGCGGGCACGACGCCATCCACCCGGACCTCGGCACTCTCGACGACTTCGACGCGTTCGTCGCCGCCGCGCAGCAGCACGGTCTGGAGGTCGCGCTCGACCTCGCCCTGCAGTGCTCGCCCGACCACCCGTGGGTCACCGAGCACCCCGAGTGGTTCACCATCCGCGCCGACGGTTCGATCGCCTACGCCGAGAACCCGCCGAAGAAGTACCAGGACATCTACCCGCTCAACTTCGACAACGACTACGACAGCCTGTCCCGCGAGGTCAAGCGGGTCGTCGATCACTGGATCGACCACGGCGTGCGGATCTTCCGGGTCGACAACCCGCACACGAAACCGGTCGCGTTCTGGGAGTGGCTGATCGCCGAGGTCCGCAAGGATCACCCGGACGTCATCTGGCTCGCCGAGGCGTTCACCAAGCCGCCGATGATGCACATGCTCGCGAAGGTCGGCTTCACCCAGTCCTACACGTACTTCACCTGGCGCAACGAGCGCTGGGAGCTGGAGGAATACCTCACCGAGCTCTCGCAGGAGACCGTCGACTTCCTGCGTCCCAACTTCTTCGTCAACACGCCGGACATCCTGCACGCGTACCTGCAGTACGGCGGGCCGCCGGCGTTCCACATCCGCGCCGTGCTGGCCGCGACGATGTCGCCGTCGTGGGGCGTCTACTCCGGTTACGAGCTCTACGAGCACGTCGCGGTGCGGCCGGGCAGCGAGGAGTACCTCGACTCGGAGAAGTATCAGTACCGGCCGCGCGACTGGGACTCCCCGCACTCGCTGGCGCCGTTGCTGACCACGCTCAACGCGATCCGCAAGGCGCATCCGGCACTGCGGCAGCTGCGCAACCTGCGCTGGCACCACCCCGACAACGACCAGGTCATCGCGTTCTCCAAGCGGGAGAACGACGACTGCGTGCTCGTCGTCGTCAACCTCGACCCGCACGGCGTCCGCGAGGCGACGGTGCACGTCGACATGGCCGCGCTCGGTCTCGACCCGGGCGAGTCCTACACCGTGCACGACGAGCTGTCCGGCGAGACCTGGACGTGGGGGGAGCACAACTACGTCCGGCTCGATCCGTTCGTCGCGCCCGCGCACGTGCTCGCCGTACGGCGGACGACACAATGACGGCGCCGCACGAAGAGCGCGTCGTCGACGGCATCGAGGAGCCACGCAACCCGGACTGGTACAAGCGCGCGCTGTTCTACGAGGTGCAGGTCCGCGGGTTCCACGACAGCAACGGCGACGGCACCGGCGACCTGCGCGGCCTCACCCAGAAGCTCGACTACCTGCAGTGGCTCGGCATCGACTGCGTCTGGCTGCTGCCGATCTACGAGTCGCCGCTGCGCGACGGCGGCTACGACATCGCCGACTACCTCAAGGTGCTGCCGGAGTTCGGCGACCTCGGCGACTTCGTCGAGCTGATCGACGCCGCGCACCGGCGCGGCATGCGGATCATCGCCGACCTCGTCATGAACCACACCAGCGACCAGCACCCGTGGTTCCAGGCGTCGCGCACCGACCCCGACGGACCGTACGGCGACTTCTACGTGTGGTCCGACGACGGCGAGGCCTACAAGGACGCGCGGATCATCTTCGTCGACACCGAGACGTCGAACTGGACGTGGGATCCGTTGCGCCAGCAGTACTTCTGGCACCGCTTCTTCTCCCACCAGCCGGACCTGAACTTCGAGAACCCGGCGGTGCAGGACGCGATCCTCGAGGTGCTCCGGTTCTGGCTCGACCTCGGCATCGACGGCTTCCGGCTCGACGCGATTCCCTACCTGTTCGAGGAGGAAGGGACCAACTGCGAGAACCTGCCGCGCACCCACGAGTTCCTCAAGCGGGTGCGCAAAGAGGTCGATACGCTCTACCCCGACAAGGTGCTGCTCGCCGAGGCCAACCAGTGGCCGGCCGACGTCGTCGACTACTTCGGCAGCGGCGACGAGTGCCACATGGCGTTCCACTTCCCGGTGATGCCGCGCATCTTCATGGCCGTACGACGCGAGCAGCGCTACCCGATCTCGGAGATCATGGCGCAGACGCCGGCCATCCCGGACAACTGCCAGTGGGGCATCTTCCTGCGCAACCACGACGAGCTGACGCTCGAGATGGTGACCGACGAAGAGCGCGACTACATGTACTCCGAGTACGCCAAAGACCCGCGGATGAAGGCCAACATCGGCATCCGCCGGCGGCTCGCGCCACTGCTCGACAACAGCCGCGACCAGATGGAGCTGTTCACCGCGCTGCTGCTCTCGCTGCCCGGCTCGCCGGTGCTCTACTACGGCGACGAGATCGGGATGGGCGACAACATCTACCTCGGCGACCGCGACGGCGTCCGGACGCCGATGCAGTGGACGCCGGACCGCAACGCCGGCTTCTCCACGACGGATCCGCAGCGGCTGTACCTGCCGGTCATCATGGACCCGGTCTACGGCTACCAGGTCATCAACGTCGAGGCGCAGATGCGGTCGTCGACGTCGCTGTTGCAATGGACCCGCCGGATGATCGAGACCCGCAAGCGCCACCCCACGTTCGGCATGGGCACGTTCGCCGAGCTGTCCGGCAGCAACCCGAGCGTGCTCGCGTTCGTCCGCGAGTTCGGTGACGACGTCGTGCTGTGCGTCAACAACCTGAGCCGGTTCGCGCAACCGGTCGAGCTCGACCTGCGCCGGTTCGAGGGCCGCACCCCGCTCGAGCTGCTCGGCGGGGTGCACTTCCCGCGCGTCGGTGAGCTGCCCTACTTGCTGACCTTGCCCGGTCACGGCTTCTATTGGTTCCAGCTGGCGACCGGGGAGGCGTGATGGTCGGCGTACTGACCGCACTGCCCGACTGGCTGCCGCAGCAGCGCTGGTTCGGCGCCAAGGGCCGCGAGATTCACCGCGTCGACGTCGTCGCGGATCGGGTGCTCGTCGACGGCGATCCGGCGCTGCACCACCTGCTCGTCGCCGTCGATCTCGGCGAGGAGACCGAGACCTACCAGCTGCTCGTCGGGTCGCGCTCGGAGCTGCCGGCCCGGCTCGCCCATGCGCTCATCGACGGCGACGACGACGCCGTGTTCTACGACGCGGCGCACGACAACGAGCTGACGCATGTGCTGCTGCAACTGATCCGCGGCGGCGACGACGAAGCCGGGCTGCGGTTCCGCCACCTCCCCGGCGTCGAGATCGAGACCGACCTCACCGGCATCGTGATGAGCGCGGAGCAATCCAACACCTCGATCGTGTTCGGCGACTCCTACATCCTCAAGCTGTTCCGCAAGGTCGCGCCGGGGCTCAACCCCGACCTCGAGATCACCCGCGCGCTGGCCGAGACCGGCACCCGCGCGGTCGTGCCGCCGCTCGGCTGGATCGAAGCCGAGACGACGACGCTCGGCATGCTGCAGCCGTTCCTCACCTCGGCGACCGAAGGCTGGTCGCTGGCGGTCACCAGCGTGCGCGACCTGTACGCCGAGGCCGACCTGCACGCCGATGAGGTCGGCGGTGACTTCGCCGGCGAGTCCGAGCGGCTCGGCGCCGTCACCGCCGAGGTGCACGCGCTGCTCGCCGAGGTGCTGCCGTCGCGGCTGGCGGACGAAGCCGAGAACGCCGCGACCGCGAAGCAGATGCACGAGCGGCTCGACGCGGCGCTCGCCGTCGTCCCCGAGCTCGCCGCTCATGCGGACGGGCTGCGGTCGGCGTACGACGCGCTCGCCGCGCTGCGCACGAGCGTCCCGGTCCAGCGCATCCACGGCGACTTCCACCTCGGCCAGGCGCTGCGCGTCGACGACGGGTGGAAGCTGATCGACTTCGAGGGCGAGCCGGCCCGGCCGCTCGCCGAGCGGGTCGCGCTGATGAGCCCGCTGCGCGACGTGGCCGGGATGCTGCGCTCGTTCGACTACGCCGCCCGCCACCTGCTCGCCGAGCAGGGCACCGCCCCGAATCTCGAATACCGGGCGGCCGAATGGGCAGAGCGCAACAGAGACGCGTTCTGTGCCGGGTACGCCCGTGCCTGCGGTCGCGACCCGCGCGACGACGCGGTGTTGCTGCGGGCGATGGAGCTCGACAAGGCCGTCTACGAAGTTGTCTACGAGGCCCGCAACCGGCCGACCTGGCTGGCGATCCCGCTCGGTTCGATCGAGCGATTGGTGAGGTGACGACGTGGCGGTGAAGGACATCGACCGGCTGGCGGAAGGCACGCATCACGAGCCGCACGCCATCCTCGGCGCGCACCCCGGCAAGGGAAAGGTGACGATTCGCGCGCTGCGTCCCAACGCCACCACGGTCACCGTCGAGGCCGACGGGCAGCGGCACCCGATGAAGCACGAGCAGTCCGGCGTCTGGTCCGTCGTACTCGCGCGCACCGACGTGCCCGACTACCGGCTGCTGGTCGACTACGGCGACGGCTTCGAGCACCGGCAGGACGACCCCTACCGGTTCCTGCCGACCCTCGGCGAGATGGACCTGCACCTGATCGGCGAAGGCCGGCACGAAGAGCTGTGGAACGTTCTCGGCGCGCACATCCGAACGTTCGGTCCTCCTTCCGACCCGGTCACCGGCACGGCGTTCGCCGTGTGGGCGCCGTCCGCGCGCGGCGTAAGGATCAGCGGCGACTTCAACGGCTGGAACTCGGTCGCCTATCCGATGCGCGCGCTCGGCTCGTCGGGCGTGTGGGAGCTGTTCGTGCCCGGCGTCGGCAACGGCGCGAAATACAAGTACGACGTCCTCGGCGCCGACGGGGTGTGGCGCGGCAAGGCCGACCCGATGGCGCAGCACACCGAGCACCCGCCGGCGACGGCATCGGTCGTCTTCACCAGCGACTACGAGTGGACCGACGGCGACTGGTGCGCGAAGCGGTCGCAGACGGACTGGCTGCGCGCGCCGGTGTCGGCGTACGAGGTGCATCTCGGATCGTGGCGGCAGGGCCTGTCCTACAAGGAGCTCGCCGAGCAGCTCGTCGACTACGTCGTCGAGACGGGCTTCACCCACGTCGAGCTCCTGCCGGTGATGGAGCATCCGTTCGGCGGCTCGTGGGGCTACCAGGTCACGTCGTACTACGCGCCGACGTCGCGGTTCGGCTCACCGGACGAGTTCCGCTATCTCGTCGACAAGCTGCACCACGCCGGCATCGGCGTGATCGTCGACTGGGTGCCGGCGCACTTCCCGAAGGACGAGTGGGCGCTGGCCCGCTTCGACGGCACCGCGCTGTACGAGCACGCCGACCCGCGTCGCGGCGAGCAGCCGGACTGGGGCACGTACGTGTTCAACTTCGGCCGGCGCGAGGTGCGCAACTTCCTGGTCGCCAACGCCTGCTACTGGCTGGAGGAGTTCCACGTCGACGGGCTGCGGGTCGACGCGGTCGCGTCGATGCTCTACCTCGACTACTCGCGCAAGGAAGGCGAGTGGCTGCCGAACGAGTACGGCGGCCGGGAGAACCTCGACGCGATCGCATTCCTCCAGGAGATGAACGCCACCGCTTACAAGCGGGTGCCCGGCGTCATCACGGTCGCGGAAGAGTCGACGGCCTGGCCTGGGGTGTCCCGGCCGACGTACCTCGGCGGGCTCGGCTTCGGCTTCAAATGGAACATGGGCTGGATGCACGACACGCTCGAGTACGCGTCGAAGGATCCGATCCACCGGCAGTGGCACCACCACCAGATGACGTTCTCGATGGTCTACGCCTTCACCGAAAACTTCATGCTGCCGCTCTCGCACGACGAGGTCGTGCACGGCAAGGGATCGCTGCTCGGGAAGATGCCCGGCGACCGCTGGCAGCAGCTCGCCAACCTGCGCGCGCTCTATGCCTACATGTGGGCGCACCCCGGCAAGCAGCTGCTCTTCATGGGCAGCGAGTTCGGCCAGGAGTCGGAGTGGTCGGAGGCGCGCTCGCTCGACTGGTGGCTGCTCGACCTGCCTGACCACCGCGGCGTCTGGCAGCTCATCCGCGACCTCAACCACGCCTACCGCGCGACGCCCGCGCTCTGGACGCTCGACGCCGAGGGTGACGGCTTCCAGTGGATCGACGCGAACGACGCCGAAGGCAACGTGTTCTCGTTCCTGCGGTGGGGCGCGGACGGATCCGCGGTCGCCGTAGTGGCGAACTTCTCCGGCGGCCCGCACGAGGGCTACCGCGTCGGCCTGCCGTTCGCCGGCGAGTGGCGCGAGCTCGTCAACACCGACGCGGACGTCTACGCCGGCAGTGGCGTCGGCAACCTCGGCAGCGTCACCGCGACCGAAGAGCCGTGGCACGGCCAGCCCGCGTCGGCAGTGCTGCGGGTCCCGCCGCTCGGCGTCCTCTGGCTCACCTCCCCCGCCAAGTCAATTGCGCGATAGCGGACTTCTAAGGGGGCTATTGCGCAATTGAGTTAAAAGAGGGCGTTCGCGAGCGCTCGCCGCCCTTCGGCCAGCCGCGGGTCCTCGGGATCGAGCAGCTCGAACAGACCCAGCAGCCGTTCGCGCACCCGGTCGCGGTCGGATCCCGCCGTACGGCGAACCAGCCCGATCAGCCGGTCGATCGCGGCCTGCGCCTCCCCGACGACCATGTCGACGTCGGCCGCGGTCAGCTGCGCGTCGACATCGTCCGGCGCGCCGGCCGCAGCCTGCTGCACCTTCGCGGGGTCGAGCCCTTCGGTGCGGGTGAGCAGCTCGACGCGGGCGAGGGCGAGCCGCGCGCCCTCGTCGGCGGGATCGTTCGCGAGCAGGTCGCGGAAGACCGCGGCCGCCGCCGGCAGGTCGCCCCGTTCGAGCGCCGCGTCGGCGAGGTCGTACGCCGCCTGCCGCGGGTCGGCCGCCTCGGCCGGTGCGACCGTCGCGGCGCCCTCGCCGCTCGGCTCGGCCGCCACGTGCCGGCCGGTGACGCCGTTGGCGGCGGCCACCCGCAGCACCTCGTCGAGCACCGGACGGATCTGCTGCTCCGGCAGCGCACCCTGGAACAGCGGCACCGGCTGCCCGCCGATGACCGCGAAGACCGCGGGGATGCTCTGCACCTGGAAGGCGGCGGCGAGCCGCTGCTCGGCGTCGCAGTCGATCTTCGCCAGTACCCACGCGCCGCCGTCGTCGGCCGCCATGCGCTCGAGCACCGGCGACAGCTGCTTGCACGGCCCGCACCACGACGCCCAGAAGTCGAGGATCACCGGGACCTGCATGGACTGCTCGACAACCGCGGTCTGGAAGTCGGCCTCGGTGACGTCGATGACGTGCGATCCGCCGCCGCCCGGGCCAGGCTCGCGTGGCGGTGCCGGCGGCGCGGTCGCCCGCGCCTTCAGTCCGGAAAGGTCGACGGCGCCGGGGAGCCGGAAGTCGGTGGGGCGCATGCTCACGGCATCCAGGGTAGGTGGCAGCGTTGAGCAGATCTCAACGGGTCATAACCGATCGACCGACTGCGCCGCTGCCCCATTCGGCCCAGGATTCGACCTGTTCGGTACTGCGGGCAGCCCGCCGGCAGCGACATCGAGGACTCTCTTCTTGGGGGAGCGATGAAGATCAGGTACGGCGCCGTCCTCACGGCAACCGCTGCACTCGTCGCGGGTCAGTTCGCGGTCAACACCGCGGAGGCCACGCAAACCGTCACCGCGAGCTTCACCGTGCCCGGCCACGCCACGGTGGACGTGCTGTCCGACCAGTCGTGGTGCGACAACAGCGGCCCGCACATCACGCTGTCGTCGTCGGTGAGCCTCGGTGGCTTCGCGATGGAGATGACGTTCAAGAACAACGTCAAGGGCACGCACACGTACCAGACGGTCGGGCAGGCGGAGCTCACGCTCGTCAGCAACACCGGATCGTCGACGCCGCAGATCAACAAGCAGCCACCGCTCGGCGGTGTCGGTGGTAACCCGTGGATCTACTACCAGGACCCAGCCGGCGGCAACTACTACATCGGCCGCTGCGTGCAGAACGGCAAGATCGGCGTCACGCACGGACACTTCGCGACGAACTTCGACGTCGGGGCGTTCAGCGCGCTGACCGTGTCGACGATCTCGTGCAGCAACAAGGGTTCGAGCCTGGCGGTCGGGTCCGACAACGGCACGGGTGACGTCAACGCGAAGGTCGTCTTCTCGAACTCCGACCTGGGGCTGAACCCGCAACACATCAACGACTCCGACGTGGGCGCCGCCTGGGCGTTCAACCTGTTCGGTGCGCAGCACGTCAAGAAGGGCGGCAACGTCGGCGGGCCGGGCGGCAACCCGCTCGTCGGCACCGACATCGGCGCCGGCCCTGACATCTCGTCCTTCGTCGCCTTCGGCGGCACCCACCACGACTACGGTCGGTGCAACCAGATCTGACGGATCGGGACGCGAAAGGGGCCGGGTCATTCGACCCGGCCCCTTTCGCGTGCGGTGAGATCCGTTACAGCGCACCGACACCTTGCGGGGTGCCCAGCCCGGTCGGGCCGTCGTACCCGGCGACCGCGGTGCAGAGGTACGCCACCGAGCAGTTGCCGTTGCTGCCGCTGGTGACGTCGCGGAGCGAAGTCGGCTTGGCGTAGACGCTCGACGCCGTCGACACGTGGTTGCCGGCGACGGCGTACATGCTCGCCACGATCGGCGACGCGACGCTCGTGCCGCCGAAGACCAGCCAGCCGCTCTGGCCGTAGCTGTCGTAGACCGCGACGCCGGTGTTGGGGTCGGCGACCGCGCTGATGTCGGCGACGGTGCGCCGGCCGCAGCCGCTGTCCTTCTGCCAGCTCGGCTTCGGCTCGTACGCCGAGCAGCCGCTGCCCGCGCCGGTCCACGCCGACTCGGTCCACGCGCCGCCCTGCTGCTTGAGCGAGGTGCCGCCGACCGCGATGACGTACGGCGACGCGGCCGGGTAGGAAACGCCGTAGCCGCTGTCGCCGGACGAGGCGGTCACCGCGATGCCCGGTTGGTTGTACGCCGCGTCGTAGCTGGTCTCGCCGGAGAACTCGTTGCCGCCGTAGCTGTTGCTGATCGCGACCGCGCCGAGCTTCGCCGCCGTCTGCACCGCGGTCGAGAGGTTGCCGACGGTCGCCGACGTGGCTTCGACGAGCAGGATGTGGCAGCTCGGGCAGATCGCCGACACCATGTCGAGGTCGAGCGCGATCTCCTGCGCCCAGCTGCTGCTCGGCGACGGCATCGAGGTGCCGCCGGACTGGTTGACCTTACGGAAGCAGCCGTTGCTCGTCGTGCACGGCGCCAATCCGTACTTGGACCGGTACGTCGCGAGGTCGGCCTCGGCGTTCGGGTCGTCGTAGGCGTCGACGATCGCAACCGTCGCGGTGGTCGACGTCGCCGGCACCGCGTAGGCGCTCTGCAACGCGGCCGGGCCGTAACCCGCAGGCCCGCTGGTGCTGCCGGTGCGCGGCTTCTTGCCGTTGCTGCTCATGTCGCGGCGGATGGCCGAACAGGAGACCCAGCCGGTCGGCGCGTGGTCGCAGGCGTGCACGTCGCGGTACGTCACGGCGGTGGCCGCCACGTCCGAGCCGGGGGCGTCGGCGGCGTACGACGCGACGCTGCCGCCGAGCGCGATGAGGACGGCGAGGGGGGCGACGAGGCGGGCGGAGCGGGATCGAGCGGGCATCGAGTGCTCTCCGACGGGAACTAGGGGCGGGCCATCCGCGCAGTAGTCCTATCGGACTATCGAGGGCTACTCCTTACGGCCTAAAGGCAGGGATTGTTGCCGCACCAAAGGCCAATCCGGGCATCTCGGCGCGGTCAGCCGACCGCGAACCGATCGACGGTCACGACCGAGCCGGTCGCACCACGCCGGTGCGTACCGGTCACGACGATCTTCAGCGTGTGCACCTTGTCGGTGAGCCGCGACAGCGTCCGGCTGACCGCGTACGCCGTCGCGCCGTAGTTGTCGATCGTCGCCTTCAGCACGCCGTCGAGGTAGACGCGGGCGATGCCCTGGTCCGCGGCGCGCATCGTCAGCCAGCTGACCGACGTGCCGCGGAACGTGAACGTCACCGCCGCGCCCGCGACATCGGCGACGTACGCCCGGCCGGCGGAGAGGTGACTGCTGGCCACCGAGCGCCACGTCGTCGCGAGCACAGGTGAGGCGGTCAGCGTGCGGCCGACGGTGAAGCCGTCGATGACGACGAAGGTGCCCTTGCCCGCCGTCGCGCCCTTCACCCCGAGTACGACGATCCGCAGCGTATGGCGTTGGTTGACCAGACCCTTGACGATGCGCGCAACCCGCGCATGCACAGCGGTGGCGTAGTTGTCGACGATGGCCTTGCGAACACCGTCGACGTACACCGCCGCCTTGCCCTGGTCCGGCCCGGTGTAGGTCCACCACGTGACGCCGGTGCCGTTGAAGACCCACGACGCGGTCGCGCCGGCAAGGTGCTCGCGGACGTAGCTGCCGCCGTACGCCGTCGTCGTGCGGACCGACGCCCACGTGGCGCGTACCGCCACGTTCGACTCCTGCACCGTACGAAGCGCGCGGAACGCGGTGCTCGACGAGGTCGACGGGTTGCCGGCGAGGTCGTGCGTCGCCCCGGCCGTCGCGACGACCGTGTAGTGCTGGCCCGCGACGAGTGGCGCGGACGGCGTCAGCCGGACCACGTCGTACGAGCCGCTGCAGGCGACGGCGGTCGATCCGGACAGGCAGGCGACGCGGGTGCCGACGGCCGTGGTGGTGCCGGTGAGCACGAGCTTGACGCCGCCGCTCGCGAGTCCGGTGACGGTCTCGCCGAAGTGCACGGCCGCGGCGGCGGTCAACGCCGCCGGTACGGACACCGCCGTGACCGACGGCGCGGTCGTGTCGAGCGACCCGCCGCCGGGCGATGTCACCGGCGCGTTCCGGACGGTGAAGGTCACCGGCGCCGCCGCGGTCGTGTTACCCGCCAGGTCGGTGGCCGCGACGGTCAGCGTGTGCGAGCCGTTCGAGAGCCCGCTCGGCGTCGGCCACGGGCTGCTGCACGCGACGAACGCGCCGCCGTCCACCGCGCAAGCGAACGTGACCGTCGGGTCCGCGTCGGTGAAGCGGATCGTGGGGTTCAGGGTGGATGCGTCGGGCGCGGTGACGGCCGGCGCGGGCGGCGGCGTCGTGTCGACGGTCCACTGCCACGTCACCGGGTTGCTCACCGCGGACCCGTTCGTCGTCTCGACCGCGAACGTGTGCGCGCCGTCGCCGAGCGGGGACGCGACGGTGTAGATGGTCGCCGCGGTGGCGTCCGGCGTACCGCAGGCGGTGAACGCCGCGCCGTCGAGCGAGCAGGCGAAACCGGTCGTCCCGCCGGTCTGGCCGAGGTCGGTCGCGATATAGGTGAACGACGGAGTCGTGACATTGCTGGGCGAAGCGGGGGCAGCAGTGAACGCGGCCGGTGCCGGCGTGAGGCCCAGGTTGACCGTCCACGCGACGTCGAGCGGCGCGCCGGCGTTCCCGGCGCCGTCGGTCGCGGCGACGGCGAGCTGGTAACGGTCGCCGTCGGTCGTCGCGCCGGCGACCGCGAACGGGCTGCTGCACGGCTGCGGGCCTTGGACGATCGCATTCGTGGTCGTGTCGGTGACGGTGCAGCTGAACGCGACGCCGCTCGGGTCGAAGTCGGTGAACGACACGGCCGGTGCGGTGTCGTCGGTCGGATCGGCCGGGCCGGTGACGAGGCTCGGCACCGGCGGGGCGGTCGTGTCGACGACCCAGTCGACCGCGCTCGAGCTGGCGTTGCCCGCGGCGTCGGTCGCCGTGACGGCCAAGTGATGCGTCCCGTCGGCAAGCGCCGTGACTGACTGCGGGCTGGTGCACGCGCCGAGCGCGTTGCCGTCGAGCGCGCAGGTGAAGGTGGCCGCGTCGACGGTGCTGAAGCCGATCGAGGCGTCCGTCGCGCGCGTAGGGCTGGCCGGGCCGAGGATCACCGGCACGTCCGGCGCCGTGGTGTCGACGACCCACGAGGTCGCGGCGGCAGCGGCGTTGCCGGCCGCGTCGGACGCGGCGACCGACAGCGTGTGGTTGCCTTCCGCGAGCCCGGAGGCGGTGAACGGGCTGGTGCAGCCGGTGACGGTGCGCTGCGCGGCGGTGCCGGCGTCGACCGTGCAGGTGAACGCGACAGCGCTGGTGTCGGAGTCGCTGAACTGCACCGCGACGCTCGTCGCGCGGGTCGGCGACGGCGGCGCGACGACGCTCGGCGCGGCCGGCGCGACCGTGTCGATGCGCCAGGAGTACGACGACGACGACGAGCGCGCACCGGTCAGCTGCGACTTCACCGTGAACGTGTGCAGGCCGTCGGCGAGCGACGGCATCGTGACCGGCGGCGTGCAGCTCGACGTCCGCGAGCCGTCGTGCGAGCAGAGGTAGGTGTAGCCCGCCGGCGGGGTCCAGTTGAACGTCGCCGTGGAGGTGTTGGTGGGGTTCGCCGGCTTGGTGGTGTACGCCGGCGGGCTCGCGTGCGGCTTCGGCGCGGCCGCGGCGGTCCCGGCGAGCGGGCCGGCTACGGCGACGACGGGCACCGCGGTGACGACCGCCCAGGTGAGCGCTTTGGCGACGACGGCGGAGTACCTCGACATGCGACCGAACCCCCACAAATGCATACGGAATCTGGCAAAAGCCTTCGGCTCAGCCCGAATCCGCCCGCACCGCCATCTGGTCGGTGGGGTTCGCCCATTCGGGTGTTCGGCGCGCTCAGCCCGGACCGGGCTCCCAGCGGCTCGATCTGTCAACGAGCGAGCCGCGGAAAAGTCGCGCAGTCGCGCTGGCTCCGACCCGTCAGAACCGCGGCGGCTCGAGGTAGCTGCCCCACACACCACGCAGGGCGTCGCAGATCTCGCCGAGGGTCGCCTCGACCCGGGCCGCGTCGAGCATCGCCGGCACCATGTTGTCGTCGGTGCCAGCGACCTCGACCATCCGCGCGAGCGCCCGCCGGACCGCGTCGTTGTCGCGCGCCGCACGGCGGTCGCCGAGCACCCGCTTCTGCTCGCGCTCGACCTCGTGCGAGACACGCAGGATCTCCAGCGGCTGCTCGACCGTCGACGTGTGCGCGTTGACGCCGACGATCTTCTTGTCGCCCTTCTCCAGCTTCTGCTGGTAGGAGAACGCGGCCTCCGCGATCTCCGCCATGAACCAGCCGTCCTCGATGCCACGCAGGATGCCGCTGGTCATCGAGCCGTCGCTGCTCATGCCCTTGATCCGCGCGAAGATCTCTTCGGCCTGGCGCTCCATCTCGTCGGTGAGCGCCTCGACGTACCACGATCCGCCGAGCGGGTCGGCGACGTTCGCGACGCCGGTCTCCTCCATCAGCACCTGCTGGGTGCGCAGCGCGATCTCCGCCGCCTTCTCCGACGGCAGCGCGAGCACCTCGTCCAATGCGTTGGTGTGCAACGAGTTCGTGCCGCCGAGGACGGCGGACAGCGCCTCGACGGCGGTGCGGACGATGTTGTTGTCGGGCTGCTGCGCGGTCAGCGACACGCCCGCGGTCTGGGTGTGGAATCGCAGCCATTGCGCCCGCTCGTCGGTCGCGCCGTAGACGTCGCGCAGCCAGCGTGCCCAGATCCGGCGCGCGGCGCGGAACTTCGCGATCTCCTCGAAGAAATCGACGTGCGCGTCGAAGAAGAACGACAGGCCGGGGGCGAACCGGTTGACGTCGAGACCGCGCGACAGGCCGAGCTCGACGTAGCCGAAGCCGTCGGCCAGCGTGAACGCGAGCTCCTGCGCGGCGGTCGAACCGGCCTCGCGGATGTGGTAGCCGGACACCGACAGCGGCTTGTACCGCGGGATCTCGGCGTACGTGTAAGCCATCAAATCGCCGATGAGCCGCAGGTGCGGCTCCGGCGAGAACAGCCACTCCTTCTGCGCGATGTACTCCTTGAAGATGTCGGTCTGCAACGTGCCGTCGAGCTTCGAGATGTCGGCGCCCTGCCGCTCGGCGGCGACGAGGTACATGCAGAAGATCGGCACCGCCGGACCGTTGATCGTCATCGACGTCGTGACGTCCTGCAGCGGGATGCCGTCGAACAACACGTCCATGTCGACGGCGCTGTCGATCGCGACGCCGCAGTGGCCGACCTCGCCGAGCGAGCGCGGGTCGTCGCTGTCGCGGCCCATCAACGTCGGCATGTCGAACGCGACCGACAGGCCGCTCCCGCCGGCGCCGAGGATCATCTTGTAGCGCTCGTTGGTCTGCGCCGCGTTGCCGAAGCCGGCGAACTGCCGGATCGTCCACGTCTTGCCCCGGTAGCCGGTGGCGTAGAGCCCGCGGGTGAACGGGAACTCCCCCGGCCAGCCGATCCGCTCGAAGCCCTCGTACGACGACTCGTCGGCCGGCCCGTAGACCGGCTCGACCTCGACGCCGGACAGCGTGGTGAAGTCGGCGTCGCGCTTGCGCGCCGCGTCGTACCGCTGCTGCCAGCGCTCGCGACCGGAGGGGGATGTCATGCCTAAATAGTAGGACGTCCTAGTAAGTGACGCGAGTCTCCGGCCGCCGTACTTCTTCACATGCGACGCAACCTCGCCCTCCTCGCCGTCGTGGCGGCGGCCGTCACCGGTGCCCCAGCGGTCGCCGCCACGAACCACGCGCCGAAGCCGCAGATCCACGACGGCGCGGGCGACTGGGCGGTGCCCAGCCAGGACATCCTCGACGGCACCGTGACCGCGAGCGCGAAGACGATCACCGCCGTCGTGCACTTGGCCGCCGCGCCCGTCCCGGGCGTCGTCACCACCTACGCGGTCACGTTCCTCGTGGGGTGCAAGGCCTACGCCGCGAGCTATCGCTGGACCGGCGCGCCGCAGGCCGAGGCCGCGTCGGTCGCGGAGTACCCCTGCTCGAGCGGCAGTGGGCCGACACCCGACGTCCCGGCCCAGCCCACCGCGACTTACCCGGCCACGGGCTCGGTCTCCGGCAACAGCTTCCGGATCAGCTTCGCGGCGCTGCCCGGGCTGCACCTCAAGTCGAAGGTGTACGCCGCCGCCTTCGCGCAGACTCCCCCGGCGACGGTCACGTCCTCGGCCGACCCGAGCAAGGACGACATCGGCGGCGACATCGCGTTCTCTCGCCAGTTCATCCTCGGTAAGTAACGGAGCCCTCCCATGCGCATGCGTCGCACTGCCCTCCTGCTCGCCGTCGTGGCGGCGGCCGCTACCGGTGCCCCCGCGGTCGCCGCCACGAGCCACACCGTCAAGCCGCAGGTGCGCGACGCGGCCGGCGACTGGAAGGTCGCGAACCAAGACGTCCTCGACGCGACGTGGACCGCGACGGCGAAGCAGCTGCGCGCGGACCTGCACCTGAGCGCGCCGCCGGCGGCGCCGATGCCGGCGCTCTACGACGTCGTCTTCGTGGTCGGTTGCACGCCGTACTCGCTGCACCTCACGTGGACCGGCAGCATGTCGAGCTCGAAGGCGACGCTCGACCGCTATGCGTGCAGCACCGGCGACATCGTCATGGACGAGATCACCGGCGGGCAACCGGTCGAGAGCACGCCCGCGACCGCGACCATCACCGCCACCGGGCTGCGTATCGTCGCCGCACCGACGGCGGCGCTGCACCGTGGCGTTCGCGGTTACGCGCTGGCGGAGGCGCGGCTGTCGCCGATCATCGTCGGCACCGGCCTCGACACGGACAACCCCAGCTACGGCGGCGACATCGGCGCCGGCAAGGGCTACTTCCGGCTCGGTTCGTAGCGAAGGTCGCCTACGCGGGCAGGTCGATCCAGATCTGTCGTCCGGCGGTCCACTGCAGGTAGCCGGCGTAGTCGTCGGCGATCTTCACGCCCATGCTGCCCGGCCCGGCGGCGTCGCTGACGGTCCACGACACGATGTCACTGGGCAATCCGGCGTGCGCGCTGTCACTGCCGACGACGCTCCCGTCGCACGCCGGTGCCGGAACGGCCTCGGTCTGCACTGCGACCGAGTCGGCGCCGTCGTACAGGCACACGGTCCCGACGGAGAAGGCGAGGTCCTGGCCGTGTGCCCACACGAAGGCCCAGAACTCGGCGCTGCGGCCGATCGGCGCGTGCCCGTACGACGTCGCGATCGGGCCGTGGCCGCTCGTCAGCGTCGTCGTGAACGAGATGGGGCGAGTGACGGTGTAGGTCCCCGCCACCGGGAGCGACCACGAGATGCGTTCCGGCGCGGTCGCCAGGACCACGAGCCAGTAGGTGCCGCGCGGCAACGACGTGATGAACGCGGTGGGGCGCTGCTCGAATCGATACCCGCCCGAGCCGTTGGGCAGCGCCATCGCCATGACGGACAGATGACCGCTGATCCCGTTGGCCGTCGCCTTGCGGGTGTTCACGAGCGCGACGCCGACGAAGTGCGCGGGATCGCTGACGGTGAGATGCGCAGGCAGGTCGACGCCGGGGTCACCGAGCGGCAGATCGCGCGCGAGCCGAACCGTCGTGTAGCCGGAGTGTTTCGCGTAGACGGTGAGGCCGGTCGCCGCATGGGCGTCGGCGGTCTGGATGCCGCCCGGGATGACCGCGGCGGCCAGAAGGAGCGCAGGCAGGGCGCGCCGCAGCATGCGGCGCGCCCCACCCGTCACGGTCATACCGGCGCGCAGATCCATGGCGAGTAGCTGGTGTTGCCGTCGAACCAGCCGACCTGGACGCACTTCGTGAGCGGCGAGTTGCTCCGCGTGGTGAAGCTTCCGTCGGCCTCGGCGGCGGCCACGCCGCGGGACCAGCCGGACGCCGCGGTGAGCTTCGTCACGCCATCCTGGGTGATCACGCAGGTCACCTCGGCCGAAACGGCGGCGGCACTGGTGACGACCGCGGCGGTCTGCACCTCGAACGTGATCTCACCCGGCGAGCCGACGCCGACCGGCGCCTGCACGAACTCCGGCTGGCACCACTGGAAGTACGCCGTCACGCCGGAGAGGCCAAAGCCACCCGAACCGAGGAAGTCGCCCGCGGTTGCGGCGTTGGCTGCCGGAGCTGTCGCCACGATGGCGCTCGCGACCGCGAGGGGAATCACATAGAGCTTTTTCAACGTGGATCGTTCCTTTCCTGCCCCCGCGGACGTATCCACGGGAAGTGATCCGACCCTGGCATTCGGTACGGACGCGCAGGATCGGAAGGGCCGGGACGAACCCGACCTGCGCGCCGACGCATCGCCGCTACGCGCCCTCCCGTCCGCGCGGACCGCTGGTGAGACCCGCCCACATTCCGGATGGACGTTGTGCCCATCAGCCGCTATACCTTCCGGAAGGTCAATCGCTTACGCAGCGCCTTGTCTCCGGTTAACGGCTCGGGGTCGATTGCGGGCTTTTGTCCCATTTATCCGGCTAGAAGTCGCCGGCGTCGATGCGCAACGTGCGCAACAGGTCGAACAGGTCGCGCAGCTGCGCGTCGTCGTACGCCTTCAGCCCGAAGCCGTCGGCCATCAGGTCGGCGGTCGCGCGCTCCACCAGTGCGGCGCCTTCGGGCGTGAGCGACGCGAGCACGCCGCGGCCGTCGCGCGGGTTCGGCCGCCGCTGCACCAGCCCCTGGGACGTGAGCCGGTCGACGATGTTGGTGACGCTCGTCGGATGCACCATCAACCGCTCGCCGATGACCGACAGCGGCAGCGCGCCGCTGCGGCTGAACCGCAGCAGCACCAGCGCTTCGTAGCGGGCGAACGTCAGCCCGTGCGGCTTGAGGATCCCGTCGAGCCGCGACAGCAGCAACTGGTGCGCGCGCATGATCGACGTAGCGGCGCGCATCGCGTCGGCCGCGCCGAAGTGCTCGCCCCACAGCTCGCCGGCCCGGGCGATCGGGTCGAACGGAAGTCCGAGTGGACGCGGCACGGCGTTACGGTAGCCGGACCGCGGACACGACAGACTGTCGTCGTGGACTGGAGCCTCCGCGGGTGCAGCCGGCAAGGGCACGCGACGTACGCGCCGGACGAACCGGAGTTGCGCGAACGGTTGCGCACCGACACGGTGCTCGGCGACGCGTGGCGGTGCCTGCGCTGCGGCGACTTCGTTCCCGGTCCGCCGCGCGGTCACGGACCCGCCGACGAGGCGCCGATCGTGCTGCGCGGCAAGGCACTGCGCGAGGCGTTCATCTTGCGCATCCTCGCGGTCGAGCGCTGGTTCCGCGCCGCGCTGCTCGCCGCGCTCGCCGGCGCGGTCTTCTACTTCGAGAGCTCGCAGACCTCGCTGCAGCAGCTGTTCGAGCACGCGCTGCCGCGGTTCGCCGCCGCGGCGAAGTCGTTCAACTACGACCTGTCGAAGAGCCCGACGCTCGCCGAGGTGGAGAAGCTGCTGCACTCCCGGCACAGCACGCTGCACCTCGTCGAAGGATTCCTGATCGGCTACGCATTGCTGCAGTTCGCCGAGGGCATCGGCTTGTGGAGCCTCAAGCGCTGGGGCGAGTACGTCGCGGTCGTCGGCACCAGCATCTTCCTGCCGCTCGAGGTCTACGAGCTGACGAAGCACATCACCTACGTCAAGATCGGCGCGCTCGTCATCAACCTGCTGCTGGTCGTCTACCTGATCGTGAGCAAACGGCTGTTCGGCGTCCGCGGCGGCGGCCGGGCCGCGCACGCGAAGCGGCAGGAGGAGTCGCTGCTCGAAGTCGAGGCAGCCGCCGTCGAGCGCGGAGCACCGGAGCCCGGCTAGTGCGCCGGGGCACCGCGCTCGCCCTGCTCGTGCTGACCCTCGCGGCCTGCACGAGCGGCCCGCACCGCCGATCCGCCGTACCGCCGCCGGCTACCCCGCCATCGGCGACAGCCACGGCCGCCGGGCACACCGTCTGGCTGTGCCGTCCCGGTACGGCGCCGGATCCGTGTGACCGCGACCGCACGGCGACGGTCGTCGATGCCGAGGGCGGGCGGCGCACGGAGCCGCCGCGCACCGACGGGCAACCGGTCGACTGCTTCTACGTGTACCCGACCGTCAGCAACCAGCGCACCGCCAACGCCGACCTGACCGTCGAGAAGGAAGAGATCGACGTCGCGGTCGCGCAGGCGTCGCGGTTCTCGCAGGTGTGCCGCGTCTGGGCGCCGATGTACCGGCAGCGGACCGTGCGCGACCTGTTCGACCTCGGCCACGGCGCGGCCGGCTCGACGCCGAACCGGATCGCCTACGCGAGCGTTCTCGCGGCATGGCGCGACTACCTCGCACACGACAACCACGGCCGGCCGGTCGTGTTCGTCGGGCATTCGCAGGGCGCGGCGATGCTGGTCCGGTTGCTGCGCGCCGAGATCGATCCGCATCCGGCCTTGCGCCGGCAGGTCGTGCTCGCCATCCTGCTCGGCGCGAACGTCACGACCGCGACCGGCAAGACGGCCGGCGGCAGCTTCGCCCACCTGCCGCTGTGCACTCACGAGGGCGAGTCGGGTTGCGTCATCGCCTACTCCAGCTTCCCGTCGCAGCCGCCGCTGCTGGCGTTGTTCGGTCGGCCCGGGCGCGGCGTGTCCGCGCTCTCCGGCGACACCCGCACCACCGGGCTGTCCGTCGCGTGCGTCAACCCGAGCGGCCTCGGCACCGGTACGACGTTCCTGCATCCGTACGTGCCGAGCGACGCGCTGCCGGTCGCCGGCGTGACCACGCCGTGGGTCGGCTTCAGCGGCCGGTTCACCGCGACCTGCCGGCACGGCGGCGGCGCGACCTGGCTCGAAGTCGTGCCGGCCGCGGGCAGCCGGGCCGACGCGCGGGCATTGCTCGCGCAGTCCCTCGGACCCGTGTGGGGCTACCACATCGTCGACCTGACGCTCGCCCTCGGCGACCTCGTCACCGACGTGCAGCTCGCGACCGTAGGACCTACGTCGTGAGCCCGTCGAGGAGCGCATCGGCCGCCGAGTAGGGATCGAGGTCGCCACCGGCGACCCGGCCGGCGAGCTCGTCGAGCAGCGACCCGCCGCGCAGGTCGCCGATCCGTTCCCGGAGCGCGGTGACGGCGATCGCCTCGATCTCGTCGGCCGCGCGCACCCGGCGCTTCGCGTCCAGCCGGCCGGTCGCGACCAGCCAGTCGTGGTGCTTGTCGAGCGCGGTCATGACGTCGTCGATGCCCTCGCCGCGCGCCGCGACCGTCTTCACCACCGGCGGCTGCCACTCGTCCGCCGTACGGCGCTCGCCGAGCGAGAGCATGTGCCGCAGGTCGCGCGCGGCCTGGTCGGCGCCGTCGCGATCCGCTTTGTTCACAACGAAAATGTCGGCGATCTCGAGGATGCCCGCCTTCGCGGCCTGGATCGCGTCGCCCATGCCGGGCGCGACGAGGACGAGCGTCGAGTCGGCGAGCGAGGCGACCTCGACCTCGGCCTGGCCGACGCCGACCGTCTCGACGAGGACGACGTCGCAGCCGGCCGCGTCGAGCACTCGCAACGCCTGCGGAGTCGACCACGCGAGCCCGCCGAGGTGCCCGCGGGAGGCCATCGACCGGATGTAGACCCCGTCGTCCGTGGCGTGATCCTGCATCCGGACCCGGTCGCCGAGCAGCGCGCCGCCGGAGAACGGCGACGACGGGTCGACGGCGAGGACGCCGACCCGCAAGCCCCGGGCGCGGTACGCCGTGACCAGCGCCGACGTCGTCGTGGACTTGCCGACGCCCGGGCTGCCGGTCAGCCCGATCACCCGCGCCGATCCGACGTGCGGCATGAGCGCGGCGGTGACGTCGCGCAGCACCGGCGACGCGTTCTCGACCAGCGAGATCAGCCGGCCGACCGCGCGCGCGTCACCGGCCCGGGCTCGCTGGACGAGCTGCGCAGCGATCCCGGTTGGCGGCGACGTCACCTCACGCGCAGCAGCAGCGCGTCGCCCTGGCCGCCCCCGCCGCAGAGGGCAGCCGCGCCGAGACCGCCGCCGCGGCGCTTCAGCTCGTTGACGAGCGACAGCGCGATCCGCGCGCCGGACGCGCCGATCGGGTGGCCGAGCGCGATCGCGCCGCCGTTGACGTTGACCTGGTCGGCGTCGATGCCGAGCAGCTTCGTGGAGTGCAGCGCGACGGACGCGAACGCCTCGTTGATCTCGACCAGGTCGAGCGCGCTCGCGTCGAGGCCGGCGCGCTGCAACGCCTTGTCGATCGCGTTGGCCGGCTGCGCCTGCAACGACGCGTCCGGTCCGGCGACGACGCCGTGGTAGCCGATCTCGGCGAGGATCGGGGCGCCGAGCTCCTCGGCCTTCGCCTGCGACATCACGACGACCGCGCACGCGCCGTCGGAGATCTGCGACGCCGAACCGGCCGTGATGGTGCCGTCCGGCGCGAACGCCGGCCGCAGCTTCGCCAGCGCGTCGACCGTCGTGTCGCCGCGCACACCTTCGTCGGTGGTGACGAGCACAGGATCGCCCTTGCGCTGCGGCACCGGCACCGCGACGATCTCGTCGTCGAACGCGCCGTTCTTCTGCGCCAGCGCGGCGAGCTCGTGCGAGCGGGCGGCGAACGCGTCCTGCTCCTCGCGGCCGATGCCGAGCTTCGCGTTGTAGCGCTCCGTCGACTCGCCCATCGCCACCTGGTCGAACGCGCAGAACAAGCCGTCGTGCGCCATCGAGTCGAGCAGCGTGCCGTTGCCGTACTTGTAGCCCTTGCGCGCACCCGCCAGCAGGTGCGGCGCGTTGGTCATCGACTCCATGCCGCCGGCGACGACGACGTCGTACTCACCCGCGGCGATGAGTTGGTCCGCGAGGGCGATCGCGTCGAGGCCGGAGAGGCAGACCTTGTTGATCGTGAGCGCCGGGACGGTCATCGGGACGCCGCCCTTGACCGCCGCTTGCCGCGCGGTGATCTGCCCGGCGCCGGCCTGCAGGACCTGGCCCATGATGACGTAGTCGACCTGGTCGCCGGTGATGCCGGCGCGCGACAGCGCCGCCTCGATCGCGATCCCGCCGAGGTCGACGGCTTGGAACTGGGCAAGCGATCCGAGCAGCTTGCCGATGGGCGTGCGCGCCCCTGAGACGATGACTGAGCCAGGCATGCTGCCACGATAACCGCGTGACAGATTCCGATCGAGCGCCGTGGGCGGTCCGCAGAATCGACCACGTCGGCATCGCGGTCCGCGACCTCGACGCGGCCGTGGACCTCTACTCGTCGCTGTTCGGGCTGACCGTCGCCGGCCGCGAGACCAACGAGGCGCAGGGGGTCCGCGAAGCGATGCTGTACGTCGCGGACGCGCCCGGGGGCGCGTCGTACGTGCAGTTGCTCGAACCGCTCGGTCCGGACACCCCGGTCGGCAAGTTCCTGGCCGCCCGGGGCGAGGGCGTGCACCACGTCGGGTACGGCGTCGACGACGTCGCGGCCGCGCTGGCGGCGCTGGCGGATGAGGGCGTGCGGCTGGTCGACGAGCGGCCGCGGCACGGCTCGCTCGGCGCGGCGATCGCGTTCCTGCACCCGAAGAGCGTGGGCGGGGTGCTGACCGAACTGGTGCAGGCGGCGCGCTCCTAGCCCGTGGGCGTTTCGTCCCAATAGCAGCCGGGAATCGACCGGTCAAGTACGTGACGCCCGAAATGTCCGGGGTCACTTGACCAGGCGGAGGACGGCACATGAGCGGGTCAGATCACGGCGATCGACGACGGTTCGCGACGGTAGGCATCGCCGGGGCGGCACTCGCGCTCTCCGCGGTCGCCGGCGTACCCGCCCTGGCCGACTCGCAGGGCTCGCACGGCGCGTCCGGATCGCACAGCGCTTCCGGCTCGCACAGCGCTTCCGGCTCGCACAGCTCGCAGCGCTCGCACTCGGACGGCGCGACCGCCGCGGCCGCGCACAGCTCGGGCGGCCACGGGGCGTCCGAGACCAGCCCGACGAGCAGCACCGACTCGGACGGGCACAACCCGCCGGGCAACAACGGAACCGTCTTCATCCACGACGTCGCGGGTGACCACAGCCCGCACAACGTGCCGCACGTGAGCTGCGACTTTGCGGTCGACCTGTTCGGCTTCGACGCCGGCCAGACCGTCACCGTGTCGTTCGCCGGGCAGGCGCCGACCGGCAAGGACACCGCGCTCGGCGGCACCTGGACCGGCGTGGTCAGCGACGACGACGCGAGCGGGGCCGGCAACGACTTCGACGACGAGTTGACCTACACCGCCGACGACCTCGGGGTGACCACGCTCGGCGCTCCGGCGCACCAGGGCTACCACGTGAAGATGACCGTCGCGACGAACGAGCCGGGCGGCAAGAAGAGCAAGGTGTTCTGGATCGAGCCCTGCGCTACTGCTCCGGAGGTCGGCGGCACCGGTACGACGGTGGAGGGGACCGGAACGACGAAGACGACAACTCCCGCCGCCACGACCTCGGTGTTGGGCGAGAAGTTCACCCGCAACGGCACTCCGGCCGCGTCGGTCCTCGGCACCTCGACCGCACTCCCGTTCACCGGTGCCGAGATCGGACTCATGACCGCGGCCGGGCTCGCGCTGCTCGGCGGCGGTACGACGCTGGCCGTCGCGGCCCGGCGCCGCCGCCGGGGGCTCGCGAGCTAGCGCAGGCGCCGGCGGTCGCGGGCCTGCCAACACGGCCGGTGCCAGTGCCGCCGGTTGCCCTCGTCGCCGGACCGCCAGCACACCAGGTGTGGCTGCCCCGGGGTGATCTCGTGATCGCACCCGGGGCAGCGGTAGGTCTTGACCGCGGCGGTCCCCGTCATCGTCCGCACGTACCAGTCGCCGTCGGGGTGCGCCTCCAGGACAGGGACGCCTTCGGTCCGCAACGGCGGCGGCTCGTCGTCGCGACGGCGGCCGGTACGGCGCGGGCTCACAGGTGGCGCAGCAGCGGCGAGGCCGGGTAGCCGAGCCGGTCGAGAGCATCCGCCACCTTCACCGGACCGAGCTCGTCCAGCAGCGCGAACGGGCCACGCGGGTAACCGCAACCGAGCCGCATCGCGGTGTCGATGTCCGCGCGGCCGGCGTAGTTGTCGTCGAGCATCCGGACCGCGTCGTCGAGGTGCGGGTAGACGAGCGACTCGACGACCCAGCCCGGCTGCTCGCGCTGCGGCACGACGGCGTGGTCGAGGGCCGGTACGTCGACCGCCGCGGTCGGCTCGCCCGCGGCGTAGGAGTAGTAGCCGCGGCCCGACTTCCGGCCGAGATGGCCGGCCATGACGAGGCGCTTCAACAGCGGCGCGGCGGCGTAGCGGCGGTCGCGGGTCTCGTCGTACATGACCTCGAGGACCTCGACGCAGACGTCCAGCCCGATCAGATCCATCAGCGTCAGCGGACCCATCGGGAACCCGGTCGCCTCGACGACCAGCCGGTCGATCTCGCCGACGCTGCGGCGGCCGGTCTCGGCCATCCGCGCGGCGTCGTTCAGGTAGCCGAACAGCAACGCGTTGGCGACGAAGCCGGCGCGGTCGCGGACGACGACCGGCGTCTTGCCCACCGCGCCGGCGAGGTCCCGGATGCCGGCGACCACGTCGGGTTCGGTGAGCACGGTGTGCACGACCTCGACGAGTCGCATGACCGGCGCCGGGTTGAAGAAATGCATGCCGACGACGCGGCCCGGCCGCTTGGTCGCGGCCGCGAGCTTCGTCACCGGGAGCGACGAGGTGTTGGTGGCGAAGACCGTGTGCACCGGGCAGATGCCGTCGAGCTCGTCGAACAACTGCGCCTTCAGGTCGAGCCGTTCCGGGATCGCTTCGACGACGAGATCCGCGGCGGCCAGGTCCGCGCGACGCTCGGTGAACGTGAGCCGGCCGAGCGCGGCGTCGTAGCCGGCGGGGTCGAGGCGACCGCGGTCGCGGGCCCGGGTCAGCGAGGTGTCGATCCGCTGGCGGCCCTGCGCGGCGAGGTCGGCGGTGGCCTCCACCGCGACGACCGCGAGCCCGGCGCGCGCGAACACTTCCGCGATGCCGGCGCCCATGGTGCCGAGCCCGACGACGCCGACGGTTTCGAAGGTCACGAGAGGGAGTGTCTACCAGAGTCGCGGCGTGCTCGGCTCGAGGCCGCGCAGCTCGTCGTAGTCGAGGACGAGGCAGGCGATGCCGCGTTCGGTCGCGAGAACGCGGGCCTGCGGCTTGATCTCCTGCGCGGCGAAGACGCCGCGCACCGGGCGCAACAGCGGATCGCGGTCGAGACGTTCGAGGTAGCGGGCGAGCTGCTCGACGCCGTCGATCTCGCCGCGGCGCTTGATCTCCACCGCGACGTGCGCACCGTCGGCGTCGCGGCAGAGCAGGTCGACCGGGCCGATGTCGGTCGGGTACTCGCGCCGCACCAGGGTCCAGCCGGCGCCGAGAACCTCGCAGCGGTCGGCGAGCAGTTGTTGCAGGTGCGCCTCGACGCCGTCCTTCTGCAGGCCCGGGTCGACGCCGAGGTCGTGAGCGGTGTCGGACTCGATCGCCTCGATCGTGATGGCGAGCTGCTCGTTGGCCTTGTTCGTGACCGTCCAGCGGCCGGGCTCCTCGCGCAGCGCGCACGGCGGCGACATCCACATGAGCGGCTTGTAGCCGCCGGCGTCGGAGTGCACGAGCACGCTGCCGTCCGCCTTGCAGACGAGCAGCCGGGTGGCGAGCGGCAGGTGCGCGGAGAGCCGGCCGGTGTAGTCGACCGAGCAGCGCGCGACGACGAGACGCACGGAGCCGAGCCTATGCCGGGCAAGTCGGCGATATCGTCCTGCCGTGGACGGATCGCAGAGCTGGTCGGACCTCACCGCCGACATCGTCGACACCCCGCACCGCGACGTACTCCCGGATCACGACGTACTCCCGGATCACGGCGCGGGCGGCGGAGCCGCGGGTACGCCGTCGTCGTGGCTCGCGGTCGGCGCGGCAGCGCTGGTGATCACACTGGTCGGGATCGTGCTGGTCGCGATCGGGCGCGGGTCGAGCTCGGACGCGAACGCCGCCGCACTGGTCTACGGCGCCGCGCAGAAGACGCTGGCCCAGCGCAGTGCCGTCGTGACGGTCAGCGGGACCGTGAACGCCGCCGGCCGTTCGATCCCGATGACCGGCAGCGGGATCGCGGACTTCGCCACTCCCGCGATGACCCTGAACCTGACGATGCCGATCAACGGCATGACGCTCGCCGAGCGCGAGCTGATGGTCGACGGGCAGATGTACCTCGCCATCGACATGGCCGGTCACGACCTGGGTGATCTCACCGGCGGCCGGCATTGGCTCGCCCTGCCGGTCGCGCAGCAAGCCGGCCAGCTGGGCAGCGGCGACCCGCTGACCCAGTTGCGGTTGCTGGCCGCGCGCGGCAACAAGGTGGTCTCGCTCGGCACGTCGACCGTCGACGGGGTGAAGGTGACCGGTTACGAGGTCACGCCGACCCTCGCGCAGATGCAGCAGAACATGCAGCAGATGCTCGCGCAGATGAAGTTGACACCGGCCGAACGCAGCCAGTTCGACCAGTTGACGGCCAACATCCACATGAAGCCGCCGACGCTCGACGCCTGGTTCGACTCGGGCCAGCTGTTGCGCAAGATGCGGATGCGCATGTCCTTCAGCGGCGCGGTGTCGGCGAGCGGCACGATCGATCTGAAGTTCAGCCGTTACGGCACGCCCGTCCACGTCGACGCACCGAGTCGCGGCGACGTCATCAGCTACGCCGACTTCCTTCGTCTCGTTCAGTCCTCCGGCGTCAAGTTCCCGTGAGCCCGGAGCCGGCGCGCCGGTTGTCCGGTGGACGGGTCCGCGTCACCCGCCAGGGCGAGGCCATCGACGAGGTGCTGCGCACCGCCGACGGGTTCCGGACCGCGCAGGATCTGTACGGCGCGCTGCGCAACCAAGGCTTGTCGGTCGGTCTCACGACGGTCTACCGGCACCTCAAGGTGCTCGCCGACGCCGGCGAGATCGACGTCGTACACCGACCGGACGGCGAGGCGCAGTACCGGCTGTGCTCCCCCGCCGAGGTCGACCAGGGGCATCACCACCACCTCGTCTGCCGGGTGTGCGGCCGGTCGGTCGAGGTCGAGGGTCCCGAGGTCGAGCAGTGGGCCGAGCGGGTCGCCGCGGCCGCCGGTTACACCGAGATCAGCCACACGGTCGAGGTGTTCGGCCTCTGCCCAGAGCACTCAGCGGCACCGACAGCGCGTAAAGCGCCGTAGCCGTCGCCAGGATGGTGAAGCTCGGCGGCAACGTCGGGACCGCGTAGGCGAGCGACAGGCCGACCCACACCGCGAGGGTCGCCAGCCCGGCGGACAGCGCGAGCCCGGGCCACGGCCGGTCGGTCAGCCGTTGCGCCGCCGCGGCCGGTGCGGCCAGCAACCCGAACAGCAGCAGCGCCCCGACGACCTGGCTCGCCTCCGCCGCGCTCGCGCCGACGATGCCGAGGAACACCGGGCCCAGCAGTCGGACCGGCACGCCGCGGGCCGCCGCCACCGCCGGGTCGAGGCTGGCGAACAGCAACGGCCGGGCCATCGCCAGCACCAGCACGACGAGCGCTACGGCGACGACCGCGGCGGTGACCGCGGCACCCGCGCCGATCCCGAAGATCGAGCCGAACAACACGGTGACACTGGCCGCCGAGTTGCCGCTCGCGTGCCGCGTGGTGAACAGCGCGAGGAAGAACACCCCCAGCCCGAGCACCCAGGCGAACGTCGTACCGATCACCACGTCGTCCGCGACGCCGCGACCGCCGAGCAGGCCGAGAACCGCACCGACGCCGACCGTCGCGACGAACAGGCCGAGCCGCAGGTCGACGCCGGCGGCGAGCGCAGCCAGCGCGCCGGTGTAGGCGACGTGCGACAGCGCGTCGCCGGCGAAGACCTGGCCGCGCAGCACGACGAAGTAGCCGACGATGCCGGACAGCACGGCGACCGCGGTGCCGGCCAGCAACGCGTGCTGCATGAACGGCTGGGTCAGCATGCGAGGCGCCGATCCGCGAGCGCGCGGTAGCCGCTCGCCAGCAGGAAGAAGGCGAACGCGAACGTCGTCACCCAGAACCCGATCGGGTACGGCGAGAAGTACGCGATGCCCTCGCCGAGCCAGGTGACGAGGACCGCGATCGCGATCGACAGCGCGACACCGGCGTAGGGGTTCGCGGTCAGCCGGACCGCGGTCGCCGCCGGTGCGACCAGCAACGCGAACACCAGCAAGGTGCCGGTGACCTGGCTGGTCCCCGCGGCGGCGATGCCGAGCAGCACCAGGAACGCCGCGCCGACGAGCCGCACCCGCACGCCGCGGGCCCGCGCGACGTCGGCGTCGACGCTCGCGAACAGCAGCGGCCGCGCGATCACCGCGAGCACGACCAGAACGACGGCGCCCGCGATCAGCAGGGTGCGCACCTGGGTGCCGCTGACGCCGATGATCGTGCCGAACAACAGGTCGTTCAGGCCGGACAGGAATCCGTGGTACAGGCTCACGAACAGCAGCCCGCACGCCAGCGCGAACGACTGCACGGTGCCGATGACGGCACTCTGCTCGCGGACCCGGTCGGCGGGCAGCGCCGCGATGACAAGCGCGCCCGCAACGCAGAACCCGAAGAAACCGACGCTCTCGTTGACGCCGAGCCAGGTGGCACCGGCCGCGCCGGGAAAGCCGATCAGTGCCAGCGTGTGCCCGGCGAAGCTCTCCCGGCGCAACACCATGAAATAGCCGATCGCGCCCGCGACGATCGCGACGATCGTGCCCGCGCGCAACGCGTTGACCATGAACGGGAACTGCAACAACTGGCGGACGTCGGAGACGAGGTTCCACGTCAGGTGCGCGGTCATCAGTGGTGCTCGTGCGTGTCCGGCTGACCGACGACGACGAGCCGCCCGGTGCGATCCTGGAGCACGTCGATCGGCGTGCCATAGAGCATCGTCAACGTCTCCGCCGTGATGACGTCTTCCGGCGCGCCCATGACGGCACCGCCGTGCGCGAGATAGAGAACCTGGTCGAGGTACGGAAGGATCGGATTGACGTCGTGCGCGACCAGCAACACCGCGACGCCCTGGCTGCGGCACACCTGCTGGATCAGCGCACTGACGCTCGCCTGGTTGGTCACGTCGAGCGAATCGAGCGGCTCGTCCAGCAACAACAGATCCGGCCTCCGTACCAGTGCCTGCGCGATCAGCAGCCGTTGCTGCTCGCCGCCCGACAGCTCGCCGATCGGGCGGTGCGCGAACGTGCTCGCGCCGACCAGCTCGACGACTTCGTCGACGCGTTCCCGCGCCGCCTTCGACCGGGCGCCGCCGAACGGCAACGGCACGCCCCACCGGTCACCGTCCCAGCCGAGCCGTACGACGTCGACGCCGCGCACCCGGGTGCCGGCGGCGAACGCGTGCCGCTGCGGCAAGTAGCCGATCCGCCGGTTCGCCTGCCCCGGCGCCTCGCCGCGCACCCGCACCGCGCCGGACGCCACCGGCAGCAGGCCGAGCACGACCTGCAGGAACGTCGACTTGCCAACGCCGTTCGGCCCGAGCACCGCGACGAACTCCCCGGCCCGGACGGTGACGTCGACGTGCGACCACACCACCCGGCCGCCGCGGCGCGCCGACGCGTCCCGCGTCTCGACGACGGGATCCGCCGTACTCATCGGCCGGTCGCCTGACGCAACGCGTCGCGCAACGCCTCGAGCTGCGCCACCTGCCAGTCCTGGAACGACGCCGTCGGCGGCGTCAGTGTCTCGGTGACGGACACGACCGGGATGCCGTGCGCGCGCGCCGACGCGACCTGTGCGGCGATGTCCGGCGTGCTGTTCTGCCGGTTGTAGACGTACACCTCGATCTGTCCCGTCGCGATCTGCCGGTCGATGGTGGTCTTGTCGGCGGCGGTCGGCTCGGCACCCTGACTGATCGCGGCGAGGAACGACGCGGGCGTCCGCACGTCGAGGCCGAGCGCTTCGGCAAGCGGCACGACGACGCTCTCGCTCGCGCCGATCGGAGTGCCGCCGTACGCCGCTCTTATTTCGCCGATGAGCTGGTGGTACGTCGCCAGGCCCGGCGCCTCGAACGCCGTACGCCGCTCGTCGAAGTACGCCGCGTCGGCGGGATCGATCCGCTTGAGACCGGCGGTGATCGCGTCGGCGACCGTCGCGACGTCGGCGGGCGAGTACCAGCGGTGCGGGTTGCCGCCGGTGCGGACGCCGACGAGCTTGCCGACGTCGAGGTCGACGCGATGCGAGTCGGGGTTGGCCGCGGCCGCCCTCGCGGCCCAGCGGTCGTAGCCGATGCCGTTGACGAGCAGCAGCCGCGCGGTCGCGATCGTCCGGCCGTCCGCGGGCGTCGGCTCGTAGTCGTGCGGGTCGACGTGGGGGTTGCTGATGATGGTGTGTTCGCGCACGTGCGCGCCGCCGAGCTGGGCGAGGATGCTCCCCCACGCGCTGATCGTCGCGACGGCGTCGAAGACGCGGGCATCGGCGTCCGCGGACAACGAGGGTGCGACGACGCAGCCGCCCGCGAGGCCGACAGCGAGGGCGGCGGCTACCGAGGTCAGGCCGGCGCGCACACCGCCGAGGCTAGCCCACTAATCGAATTGATTGTCAATATCGGTTAGGCCGCGAACGCCGCGACGAGCTAGGAGGCCCGGTAGTAGTCCCGCCAGATGAGTCGGTGCACCGGTATCCAGCGCGGGATCGATCGGATCCCCGGGATGAACGGGACGAGCACCAGCCCGACGGTGAGCAACGCCATCAGGCCCCACACCAACGCGTCGGCGTTGCCGGACGTCGAGAACGGCGCGACCTGGTACCAGAACGTGTACAGCCAAAGCCAGGCCTGGCCCGGGTAGTTGCCGGTCTCGTTCATCATTCCCCACTGATCGCCACCGAGGTGATCCGCACGGGCGCGATCCTCGAGGTAGCTGCCGTCTGCGATGAACAGCAACGGCTTGGTGTAATCGACGGCGAAGAACTGCTTCTGCGCCAACAACGCGCCGTCCAATCCGCCGGACTGCGCCATCGTCAACATCCGGTTCAGCATCACCGGAATTGGTCCGTAGTCGCCTGCGGCCACCTTCGTGGGATCGTTGTCCGGCGCCTTGGTCAACGCGTCGTCGTACCCGGCCGCCCACGCCTGCTGCTGCGTGCTCGTCGCCGCCGACCACTGGCTCAGCGCGGCCGCGAGGGTCGGGTCGGCCGGGACTGACGTGAGGGGCCCGACGACGAAGTCGTGCACCGTGTCGATCGGGTGGGTGACACCGGCGATGTGCTGCAACGAGACCGGCCCGATCTTCTGCGCCGCGTCGGGCGTGTGCGTGTACGGCGCGCCGTACGTCGCCGTACCGCTGGTGCCGTCCATCTCGGTAGCCGCGGTCAGGACGAAGTCGTTCGGCGCCGCCCGGCTCCACGTCGAGATCGTGATCTGTCGCTCGTCCGGCGACGAGAACAGCGCCGCTAGCAGGACGGTCAGCAGGCTGACGGCGACGAGCGCCGCCACGAACTCTTTGACGAGGTCGTACTCGCGGGTGCGTCCAGCCCACTTCTCCGGCCGCTCGCGGCTCTCGGCGACGCGAACGCCAGCGGTAGCGGTCATGGCTGCGACCGCAGTTCCGGAGCAACCCGATCGAGCGGGTCGAGCTCGAACGGTGGTACGACGCCACGCTTGCGGACTTGCAGGATATGGACGCCGATGATGACGCCGACGACGAACGGCAGCAACGCGACGTGCCACATCAGCATCTGGCCGAAGTCGGTGACGTTGAAGAACGCGCCGATGCCGGCTGCATTCAGTCCGTCCTTCGCCTGGGTGCTGATCCATTGCGCGTCGAAGTTCGACTGGATGAGGTAGCCGGTGAACGCCGTACCGATCGAACCGACAAAGCAGAGTGAACCGGTGATCCACGTCATCGCGCGGTGGCCACGCCACGCGGCCATGAAGAACTTGCCCCACAGGTGGATGACCATGAACGCCATGAACAGCTCGACGCTCCACAGGTGCAGGCTGTTGACGAAGTGCCCGGCGTCGGACCGGTGCCACCATTGCGGACCTTCGACCGCGAGCAAACCGCCGGTCACGAGCACGACGAGGAACGCAGCAAGCGTGAGCACACCGAACACATAGATCCACGACGAGACATACACCGGCTGCCGATCCGGCAACAACTGGTCCGGCGGAAGCGCGCGGACCAGCCGGCCCCGAAGGCGGCCGGTCCAGCTCGGCTGCACCGCGGGCGCCGTCATCGCCGACGCTTGCGATTCGGGAAGGGCAGCAGCAGCGCGGCGACGAAGATGCCGACCATCACGGCGACGACGACGAGGTTCGCGACCGAGATCTGCACGACGCCCCAGTGCAGGTAATGGCCTGGATGGTTCAGGTTGATCGGAGCGGCAAGCAGCATCACGACGTCCTCCGAGGTGGTCGTCCTTGCCGCTAACAGTCAGCCAACGCGGCTGCCCCGGATAGGGCCGAAAGTCCCGGTTACCAGCTCGCGGAGACGCCGACTCCCTACCGTGACCGCACGTCGAACCGGTCGAGCATCATCACCTTGTCCCACGCGGCGACGAAGTCGCGGACGAACACGTCCTGCCCGTCGGCCGCGGCGTACAGCTCGGCGATCGCGCGCAGCTGCGCGTTCGCGCCGAACACCAGGTCGACCGCGGTCGCCGCCCACTTGGGGCTTCCGGTGGCCCGGTCGGTGCCGTCGTAGCCGCCCTCGACCGACTGCGACACCTTCCATTGGGTGCCCGGGTCGAGGAGGTTGACGAAGAAGTCGTTGGTCAGCGTTTCCGGCCGGCTGGTGAACGCGCCGGTCAGCACCCGCATGCCGCCGACGAGCGCGGTCGTCTCCGCGGCGGTCAGCGTGAGCATGTTCGCGCGGTCGATCAGCAGGCGCTCGGCCGGCAGCTTCTCGCCGTCGCGCACGTAGTTGCGGAAGCCGTCCGCGGTCGGTTCGAGCACGGCGAACGACTCGACGTCGGTCTGCTCTTGCGTCGCGTCGGTGCGGCCCGGCGTGAACGGCACGCTGACGGTGACGCCGGCGTTCGTCGCCGCCTGCTCGACCGCCGCGCAGCCGCCGAGCACGATCAGGTCGGCGAGCGACACGCGGACGCCGCCGGACTCGGTCGCCTTGGACTGGGCGGCGTTGAAGTCGTCCTGGATCTCGGTCAGCCGGGCGAGGACCTTCGCCAGCTCGGTCGGGTCGTTGACGGCCCAATCCCGTTGCGGCGCAAGGCGAATCCGGGCGCCGTTCGCGCCGCCGCGCTTGTCGGTACCGCGGTACGACGCGGCCGACGCCCATGCGGTGGTGACGAGCTGCGCGATCGACAGGCCCGACGCGAGCAGCGTGCGCTTGAGCTCCTCGACGTGCGCCGGCGAGACCAGCTCGTGGTCGACCGGCGGCACCGGGTCCTGCCACAGCTGCGGCTCCGGCACCCACGGGCCGAGGTAGCGCGTGACCGGGCCCATGTCGCGGTGCAGCAGCTTGTACCAGGCCTTCGCGAACGCGTCCGCGAGCTGATCCGGGTGATCCAGGAACCGCTTGGTGATCTGCCCGTAGTTCGGGTCGAAGCGCAGCGCGAGGTCGGTCGTCAGCATGACCGGCGCGTGCCGCACCGACGGGTCGTGCGCGTCCGGCACCAGGTCGGCCGCGGCCGGGTCGGTGGGTACCCACTGCTTCGCACCGGCCGGGCTGGTCGTCAGCTCCCACTCGAAGCCGTACAGCGTCTCGAGGAACGAGTTGTCCCACGCCGTCGGGGTCGGCGTCCACGCGCCTTCGAGCCCGCTCGTGATGGTGTCCTTGCCCTTGCCCGTGCCCGCGGTGCTCAGCCAGCCGATGCCCTGCTGCTCGATCCCGGCCGCCTCGGGTTCCGGCCCGACGTAGTCGGCGGAGTGCGCGCCGTGCGTCTTGCCGAACGTGTGGCCGCCGACGATCAGCGCGACGGTCTCCTCGTCGTTCATCGCCATCCGGCCGAACGTCTCGCGGATGTCGCGGGCCGCGGCCAGCGGGTCCGGGGTGCCGTTGGGGCCTTCCGGGTTGACGTAGATGAGGCCCATCTGGACCGCGCCGAGCGGGCCGGACAGCTCGCGGTCGCCGCTGTAGCGCTCGTCGCCGAGCCAGGTGTCCTCCGGACCCCAGAAGATCTCCTCCGGCTCCCACAGGTCCTCGCGGCCGAACCCGAACCCGAACGTCGTGAAGCCCATCGACTCCATCGCGACGTTGCCGGCGTAGACGATCAGGTCGGCCCAGGAGATCTTGCGGCCG
>Ga0207690_10000220_pt1 | contig 43152 bp, 51 predicted proteins | sample KBSC23metaG_FD_184315 | JGI IMG/M metagenome (GOLD analysis project Ga0207690, IMG submission 184315) | Corn rhizosphere microbial communities from Kellogg Biological Station, Michigan, USA - KBS C2-3 metaG (SPAdes) (version 2) | ecosystem: Host-associated > Plants > Roots > Rhizosphere > Soil ... | reverse complement strand
GGGCAAGCCGCGCGAGGCGGCGGGCAAGATCCTGATGGCCACCGTCAAGGGCGACGTCCACGACATCGGCAAGAACATCGTGGGCGTGGTCCTGCAGTGCAACAACTACGAGGTGATCGACCTGGGCGTCATGGTCCCGGCCGACCGCATCCTGGACGAGGCGGTGGCGCACAAGGTCGACATGGTGGGGCTGTCGGGCCTGATCACGCCCAGCCTCGACGAGATGGCCTATGTGGCGGGCGAGATGGAGCGGCGGGGCATGAAGATCCCGCTGCTGATCGGCGGCGCCACGACCTCGAAGACCCACACCGCGGTGAAGATCGAGCCCAGGTACAAGGGCAGCCAGACCACCTATGTGCTGGACGCGAGCCGTGCGGTCGGCGTGGTCTCCGGCCTGCTCTCGCCCACCGAGCGCGACCGGCTGATGGCCGAGACGGCGGCGGACTATGTGAAGGTGCGCGCGGCCTTCGCCCGCGGCCAGGACAAGCGCGCGCGGGCCACCCTGGCCGAGGCGCGCGACAACGCCTTCACCCCCGACTGGACCGCCTATGAGCCGCCGAAGCCGACGTTCGTCGGCACACGGACGTTCGCGGCCTACGACCTGGGCGAGCTCGCCCGCCACATCGACTGGTCGCCGTTCTTCGCGAGCTGGGAGCTGATAGGGCGCTATCCGCTCATCCTGGAGGACGACGTGGTGGGCGAGGCGGCCCGCGACCTCTTCCGCGACGCGCAAGGCATGCTGCAAAAGATCATCGACGAGAAGTGGTTCGAGGCGCGCGGGGTGGTGGGCTTCTGGCCGGCCAATGCCGACGGCGACGACATCGCTCTCTATACGGACGAAACGCGGCAGACCGAGCTCGTCCGCCTGCACAGCCTGCGCCAGCAGATGGCGAAAGACAAAAGCCAGGCGGACGGCGGGCGCGCCAACGTGGCGCTGGCCGATTTCGTGGCGCCGGTGGGCGCACGGCCCGACTGGGTCGGCGGCTTCGCCGTCACCGCCGGCCACGGGGAGGCCGACATCGCCAAGGCCTTCAAGGCCAAGGGCGACGACTATTCGGCGATCATGGCCTCGGCGCTGGCCGACCGCCTGGCCGAGGCCTTCGCCGAGGCGCTGCACCGCAAGGTCCGCACCGAACTCTGGGGCTATGCCCCCGACGAGCCCTTCGACGTGGACGCCCTGATCGCCGAGCAGTACCGCGGCATCCGCCCGGCGCCCGGCTATCCCGCCCAGCCCGACCATACGGAGAAGGCGACCCTCTTCCGCCTGCTGGACGGCGAGGCGGCGACGGGCATCGAGCTCACCGAGAGCTTCGCGATGTATCCGACCGCCGCGGTCTCGGGCCTCTACTTCTCCCACCCGGAGAGCCACTACTTCGGCGTCGGCCGGATCGAGAAGGACCAGGTCGAGGACTATGCCCGGCGCAAGGGGATGAGCGTCGCGGAGGTGGAGCGGTGGTTGGGGTCGATCTTGAATTATGAGGCTTGAGGACGAGCGGCCTCTCGTGACTCCAAGGCGAACTTGGCAAAGTCCGCATAGCGAAGCTGGTTGAGATCGTTCAAAGGTCGGGCCGTTGTCCTTGGGTGCCACTTCACGGAGGCAGCGAACGCCTACCCAGGCCTACCATTTGTGGGCGTTGTCGTCGGTCGACTCCACAGCAGCGACCTCGTCGTCGGCCCACATGGGCGTCAGTTCGGAGAGCCAGACAGGGATCACCTCGGCGAGCTCGTTGTAGGCGTGTTGGAACGTCCCAAGCGCACCGACCAAGAGATTGCAGGCGGCCGTCGTGTTGCTGTCTCCACGGGCCTGGCGCCCGAAGTAGGCGATGTGGTCCTCGTAGTCGGTGCGACAGTAGAGTCCCGCCACACCATTCCAGTTCGGATGCGCAAACTCGCTCAGGTGGTCGTATGCCTTGAGGACCCCGGGCATATCTCTGTCCAAGTGACGGAGCATGGTCATCACGTTGATGGCCTCGGGCAGATCGTCTGGATCGACCTTCCAGCCTAGCCACATACGCCGGACGTCCTCGTTGATGGCGCTAATTCCATGCTCAGCGCGGTTCTCGATCAGCTTGAGCAGTCGCCACATCATGGCGGCGGCTTCTGTGACGCACCGGGCCAAGATAATCCCCACCGCCTCATCTCCCCGCTCCAGCGCAGCAGTTGCGTTGCGGCTCAGTTCTTCGACGCGCCAGAGCAAACATTCGCGCAAACACAGGACGAAGAACGGGGCCTTCTCGCGCACGCCGACCGCAGCAACATCAATCTCGGTCGGTAAACAGCCGCCACGGCGGCTCAACCAATCGTGGAGAGCACGCAAGTCGGGGGTGGCTTGATCGCGCGCCACTAGAAGCGCGCCGGTGGAAAATCGCGGGAGATCAACACGATACGGTCGCTGTGCCCCCCATCGGCAGTAACCAGCCTAGGCTCGGCGGCGAGCATGACCGTCCCAATGCGCTTAGTGACCAAGCGCTCGCGAGCACAGTCAGGCCCTTCAAATTTAGCGTTGGGACAGACGCGGGGCGCGTTGCTCAATATCATTCTGCCCTCAACTCCACTCCGCCCTTGAAGATGCGAACCTTACCAACGATGTCAGCGTCGGTGATCTGGAGCATCTGTTGGCGTAGTCCCGTTGCAACTCGCACGCGAGCGGCGAGACCGATTAACAGAGCCGTCGTTTGGCAGGCGTAGGCTAACGCGTCGCCGCTACCGTCAACGAAATCTCGGTACGTGTCTCGGCGAGCTTTGAATTGCGCTTCGTCTCTAACCTCGATGGGCTCGGATCGCGGCCTTACCGTGCCGTCGGCGGCCGTCAGAGGAAAGTGCAGCCCCGGTACGACCCCGCCTTTTACAGGGTTAAGCCGGAGCTGCATGAGATGCAACTCATGGGTGTTGCCTAAGGGAGCTATATGGATGATTGCATTGCGCAAGTCGGTCAGCACTTTGAGCCAGCGCCCCTCAGCTCCCGCGGCGTGGAGCTCAGCCAGTAGCGGGTGCTCTGCAGGGGAGCTCCGTGTCCGCTTCAAGATGGTTGCTAACGTGGTGACCTCGCGCGTCGACCTGTTCAAAACCAGCCGCCAGATGGTCTCGGCGATAAGATCCCGTAAGCCGGCAGCATCGGCCAGGAAGGCGTGCATGGCAGCTTCGATATGAGTGCGAAAGAGGTTGGAAAAGAGTTGCCCTTCCACGGGTGCCGCGTATTTGCCGTCAAGGTCGGTCAGGTGGAGCAGAAGGCATGCCCGGTAGGCTTCGCTGAGATCGCGGATGCGGAGAGTGAGCAGCCGATGATAGGTCGTAAAGCGGCCCGCGATATTCAGTATTTCGGCGGTAGCCTGCTCGGGCACATTCTTAACATCGGACCAAGCCCGCTCACCGGTCATCGCGGCGAAGCCTGCTCCGGCCGTGTATATGTGGAAGTCAGGCGGCTGCAGTTCGCTGATCGGACCCGTGTTGGTGATAAAGTCCACGCCGAGAGTATCGAGGCCAATGGAACCCAGAGCCAGATAGACACGTCGGTAGGGTTGGGTCGGAATCGACAGGAGATGGCATCGTAGGTCAGGGCCGATGCGGATGTTGGCATCCCCGATGTCATAAGCCCGAAGGCCGCCCGGGAGATGCACGATGCGTAGCGCCGGTCGGCCGCTGTCGGCACATTCGTCTGTCATACTCATCACCCGATGACGGTAGCGAGGACATCCCCGCTGCCAATAGGGGTGTGACCGGAGCACATTTTTCGAGGTGTATGAATGTCGCGTCGGGGGCTTGGAGTTAACTTCCGCCCCTGGCGCAAGGGCGCCTTTCGCCACCACTCGATCCTGCTCCGCCGCCCGGCCGCCTCAAGGACGAGCCGCTGGGCGGTCGGCTGCGCCGATCCTTGACCCGGCCGGGCCGCGGAGCTTTGGGCTTGGCATGGGCTTAAGGGCGGGTGTGGCGTCGAGCATGAGCCGCGGCTAGCGCCAGCAGGGAACCAGCTTCACTGTGTGCCGTTTCTCTGCGGAATTGCGCCGCAGGGCTTGGCGGATTGGGCGGGCGCGTCGACAGCGGTGTTCGTCACGGCCGTCTTGGTCACGACTGGCGTTGACGGCGCCGCCGCCGGCGGTGGTGGTTGCACTGCTTGTGCGGGCGCCGGGCTAGCCGCGCCCGGCGTCGGCGGGGCGGCCTGCGGAGACCTCGAAGCAGGGAGTTCAGCGCTCGACGTGGCGGCGGGGATCGGGAGTTGCGCGACCTGTTGCTCCGCGCCGGCGCGGAACCGGAACGTATGAACATCGCCGTTGAACGCGACCTGCACGACGATGTCGGTCAAGGCGTCCTTTGCCATGCGGGGCTTTTCGATGACGATCTGGCCGCCGTTGATCGCGCCAACATCCACGGTCGTGGTTTGGAGGATGCGGCCCTCGATGCTCGAGATCGCCTGATCGAGCGCGGCGGAGATCTGATAGATGCCCGCGCTCGTGTCCGCAGCCGCGCGCTGCGTCAGGACGTTGGCGAGCGCGGGGTTGTAGGTGCGGTAATTGTAGGTCGAATGGATGCCGCCGTAGGGCGTGCGCGTGGAGACGGACCCATACCCGTAGGAATAGGCGGATTGCTGGGCGGAATAGGTCTGAGCGGCGCCTGCAAGCGCGACGGCGAATGCGGCCCAGGCGGCGCGGGAGCGCGCCTCCTTCTCCAGCTCGCTAGCGGTGTAGAGCCTCATCGGCGCGCCGGCGCCGGTGGAGACGCTGATATTCTCGTAGCCGATGTTGGCGGGCGACGGACCGTTGTTGAACGCCACCACATCAAGGATGAGCCGACCGGCGAACTGCTTTGAGGACGGCGAGACGCGCAGCACGCCGTGTTCCTTGACGGAAACGACGGTCGGCGCGCCGTGCTCATAGCGGATGCCCTGGCCCTGGATCGCCTCGGGTGCGACGGCATAGCTGGTCGCGCAGCCCGAAAGGCCCGCAAGCGCGATGAAGCCGGCCATGCCAGCGACCAAAGTCCGTTTCATCTGAGCCCCCCGGCCAGGCCGCCTATCGCGGCGGCTTGACCTTAGGTCGTAAGGTTAACGCGGTGCAATTGCATTCTCCTGCCAGGGGTTATGGTGGTTGTGCTTTGGACGCCGAGAACCGCTCCTGCATCTCCGCGTCACGATAGCCGGCTGGCCGGGCACCGGAGATGAAACCCCCTCCGTCTCGCCGCTGCGCGGCGATCCACCTCCCCCTGTTCGCGCTGCGCGCTGGGGGAGGATCTGGCGATCGATGTTCTTGATTTGTTCTTGACTTTGCGGGGGATTTGAGCGATCCTTTGGGCCGGGATTTTCCTGCGTAGGCGCTGATCGGGCCGAGGGGGTGGGGGTGGGGCTTGCCCCTTCCGCCACCCGCTCTCTGGCGGGCGGTCCCGCCGCTGCGCGAGGGAGGCAGGAGCGGGCTGCGCGCGGGGTTGGCGGAGGTGGCGATGGCGGACGATGGGGGACCTCGGGCGAGGATGCTCGCTGGGGAGAGCGTGTTCACGCCCGAGCTGGGGGCGGCGATCTGTGCGCGGGTCGCGGCGGGCGAGAGCCTGATGGCGGTGTGCGGCGCGCCGGAGATGCCGCACCGCTCGACCGTGCGCAACTGGGCCACGCGGAACAAGGCCTTTGCGGCGGACCTCTGGGACGCCATGCGCGCGGCGCGCCTCGAGCGTCGGCGGCTGGACCGGGAGGTGGCCGCCGCGAAGGCGGGGCTGCCCCGGCCGGCGAAGGGCGGGAGCGAGAGCCGCTACACGGTCGAGATCGGCGAGGCGATCTGCCTGCGGTTGGCGAATGGCGAGAGCCTGATCTCCATCGCGCGCGACCCGCAGATGCCCTGCTACGGAACCATCTATGGCTGGCTGAAGCGGCATGCGGACTTCCTGGCGGCCTATGTGGAGGCGCGCCAGATCCAGGCCGACTTCCTGTTCGACGAGGCGCGCGAGGTGGCGCTGGGGGCGACGCCCAAGACGGTGTGGGCCGACCGGCTGCGGTTCGACACCATCCGCTGGATGACGGCGCGCATGGCGCCGAAGAAATACTGCGAGCGGCTGGTGGTGGACGCGGAGGTCTCCGCGCGGCGGGCCGAGGCGGCGGCGGCCGATCCGGAGCGCGCGCCGATGACGGTGATCGTCAAGCGGTTCTGCGACGTGACGCCTGAGGACGAAGCCGCGGCGGCGCAGACCGAGGCCTGGTACGAGGCGCGCGACCGCGGGCGCGGGCGAGGGCGGTAGGGCCGGCGCGCCGCCGCAAGGCGGCGGCGTGGGTCAGCCCGGGCCCGGCTGGGTGTAGGGAAAGCCGCGCGGCATGGTCTTGGGATGTTCGGCGACGGGGGCGGGCCGGCCCGACGCGGCGTGAGGCCGCCGGCGCGCGGGCCGCTTCGCGGCGTGGCGAACCGGGCGCGCGTGGTGCGGGCGAGCGCGGTCAGGCGACGCGGTCCGCCGGTGGCCGGACGGCCGCAGGCTTCGGTGCGGCGCCGGCGGCCTTGCGGCCGGCTTTGCGACGGGCTTTGCGATGGGGACGGCGGCGGTCCTGGGGCGCGAAGTCGGGATCGGCGCCGGCGTGGGCGCAGGGACCGGCGCAGGCGCCACGGCGTGAATTGGCGGCGTCGGTGCGGCTGGCGGAGGCGTGGCGGCCGGCGGCGCAGGCCTGGCCGCGACAGGTTCGGGGGCCGGAGCCTCGGGGACCGGAGCCTGAAGGGCAGGGCGGCTGTGGGGCGTCAGGCTCCAGGCGAGCGCCATCGAGGCTGCGGCGGCCACGGCGACGCCCAACGCGATCCAGGCAACGGGAAGGCGGCGCCGCACCGGCGCTTCGGGCGCCCATTCGAGCGGCTTGATGTCGATCCACTCGGGCGCGCCGGGCGCGACGTTCCAGCTATCGTCGGCGTTGAAATAGAAGCCGACGCCGGTCGGCCGCCCGGTCGATGCGCCTGCTGGCTCGGTGGACATGGCCTCAACCCCTGGGTGGCCGCAGCCTCAGGCCGGTAATTCCCGACGCCGCGGAATCGTTGCGTGGCGCAGGTCCGGCGCGGCTTGACAGCCCGCGGCGACGCTTGGGTCAATGCGGCATGAACCGCCTGCCGATTCTGATCGCCGCCGCGTTCCTGGGCCTTGCGGGCGCGGCCCATGCCGACCCCTGCGAGGCTGTCGCGCGGACGGGCCCGGTCCCGGCCTATCTGGCGTTCGGCGCCAGCTTCTCCGGCAAGGTGACGGTGGTGATCGACGGGGATTCCATGTGCGTGGCCGTGGGCGAGGGGCGGGAAAACCTGGTCGAGGTGCGGCTGGCCGACTTCTTCGCGCCGGAACTCAGCGCGCCGGGCGGGGCGGCGGCGAAGGCGGCGCTGGAGAAGGTGGCGCTGGGGCGCCAGGCACAGTGCGTCGCGAACCAGCGCACCTATGACCGGATCGCCGCGCGCTGCCGGATCGACGGCCAGCCGGTGGGCGACCTGATGCGCCTGGCGGGGATCGCCGAGGGCGGCCACGGGCGCGGGACGGGCCGGCGCAATCCGCCCCTGGCGAGGGCCGCGGCCTCGGCTTCCGCGGCTGCGCCGATGGTCGTGCCCATGGTCGGGGGAGGCGCCGGCGCGCCGAGCCGCGGCATGTACCGGTCCTGCGCCGCGGCGCGGGCGGCGGGTGCGGCGCCCATGCGGATCGGCACGCCGGGATACAACCCACGGCTGGACGGCGACAGCGACGGGATCGCCTGCGAGCCGATCCGGGAACGGCGGTAGGGATGGGCCGGCTCTGAACGGACGTCAGAGGCTGACCTTGGCCTGACGGCGGACGCCGGCGAACGGTGTCTTAAGCCTGGCGCGGCTAGGGTTTTCGCCGCATGGCCGCCGAACCCCTCAACGCCCGAGCCGAACGCCGCGTCGCGCGGCCCTCGCCCCGGTGGGTGGGGCTGGCGGCGCTGGGCGTGGCGGCGATCGCCTTCGTGACGCTGTGCCCGATCGGGCTTCGGCCGCATCTGGCGAGCGGCGACCAGGAGCGGTTCGCCGCCTTCCTGGCGCTGGGGGCGCTGGCCGGGCGCGCGGCGGGGCGGCGCGGGCTTGCGGCCACCGCGGCGGTCGTGCTGCTGGCCTTCGGGCTGGAACTCGCGCAAGGCCTCGCGCCCGGCCGCCACGCGGGCCTCTCCGACGCGCTCGTCAAGGCGCTGGGCGGGGTGGTGGGCGTCGCGGCGGCGCAGCTTGCCTATCCGCTGCGACGCGCGCTGGCCCGCGCCGCCGGATGGCGGCGCGGGGCCTTGAGCCGCAGGCCCGTCAGCTAGGGCAGGTTGGCCAGCCAGGTGGCGACGCCGCCGTGGCCGGCGCAGGTGCCGGAGCGGTGCTGGCTCATGCTGGAGGTGCCGTCCTTGCAGGTGGCGGTGGGCTTGCCGGCCCGCGCTGGACCGGCGTTGGCCGCGACGGTCGCCGAGGCCCGCGTCGGGCCGGCGGCCGGCGCCCTGGCCGCGGTCGCCGCGGGCGCAGGCTTGGGCGCGAAGATGGACTTGGCGGCCGTCGCCAGGCCGGACGACGCCGGGGCGGCCTTGGCCGTCGTCGTCGTGGTGGTCCTGGCGGACGCGGGCGCCGGGGCGGGCGCGGCGGCCGCGACGCCCTTGCAGGCGGCCTTGTTCTTGTTGCCGGCTTTCGAGCAGTCGTAGTTGCGTTCCGCGGCGGCGGGCTTGGCGGCGGCGGTCGAGGCTTTGGCGGCCTTGGCGGGCTTCGCAGCCTTGGCGGCGGGCGCGGCCTTCGCGGCGGTCTTGCAGGCGGCCTTGTTGGCGTTGCCGGCCTTGGTGCAGTCGTACTGGCGGTCGGCGGCGCCGGCCACGGTGGAAAGGGCGGCCGCGGCCAGGAACACGGCGGCCCCGAGGCCTAGAAGTCTGCGCATAGTGCTCTCCATTGTGGGCCCACCCCGTCTTGGATCGCACGCTCCCACCGCTTGCCGACCTGGACAACAGGATTCTCTCAAGCTGGCCTTTCGCGGGGGTCTTGCGCGGGGGCCTGGCGGCCCGGCTCAGTCGCGGGTGAGGCGCATCTGGCGCCTGGCCTCGCGCGCATCGATGCCAAGCGGCCAGGCCAGGCCGCCGCGCCACTTCACCCGCCCGCAGCCGGGGCAGGTCCAGCCGACGCGGCGGGCGACCTGGGTGAGCGTGGTGGCGTGGCCGCCGGCCCGCAACTGGCGCAGCCGCTCGATGATCCGCTCGGCCCGATAGGTCTTCGACCAGCCGCACAGGGCGCAGACGAGCTGGAAGCGGCTGCCCGGCCAGCGGCGATGGTCGCCCAGGGTGGAGGTGTCGCTGGTAGGGATCGGCTGCATCGTCATGGAACGAACAAAAGCAGAACATCACGAGCTTGGCGAGTCCCGAAGTGGGGGCCGGCGTTCGAGAGGATCGAGGTGACCGGCAGGTGGGCGTGACGCAGCGGCTGGCCTTGTTCGGCGATCACCTCGTCACGCGTCAGGTCCATCGGCGTCGGCGCCTGGCCTGCGGCAAAGTTGAGCGGACATAGCGAACCGCAGCCAAGTTCGCCTATCATGCGAACATGCCGACTACGCTTGACCAGGGCGACGCCGGGACCACGACCGCCTCGGTGACCTATCACCTGCCGGCCGAGCGCCTGCGCGAGGCGGTGACAACCTATTATCTGGTCAAGGTGACCGGGCCCGGCACGGTCTGGGACCAGATCTTCCCGGAATGGCCGAACTTCCGGCTGATCCTGTCGGGCGACTGGGAGGCGCACTTTCCCGGCGAACCGCATCAGGTGGTGCCGAAGATCGGCATCAGCGGAGCGCTGCAACGGGCGCTGTGGGCCGGTGGCTCGGCCGGGGTGATGGTCGGCGTGGGGCTGATGCCGCAGGGCTGGCCGCGGCTCACCGAGCGGCCCGCCAGCCAGTTCACCGACCGGCTCGCGCCGCTGTCCGAAGCGCTCGGCCCGGTGGCGGACGAACTCTACGCAAGGTTGAAGGCGGCGGACGGCGACGCCGCGATCTACGCGGTGCTGGACGAGGTCTTGGGCGGGCTCCTGACCGAGCGGCCGGAGGCGACCCTGGTGGCCCAGGCGCACGCGGCGCTGCAGGACCCGCAGGTGCAGACCGTGGCGGACTGGGCGGGGCGTTTCGGCCTGTCCTCACGCCAGCTCGAGCGGTTTTCGCAACGCTATTTCGGGCTGTCTCCGAAACGGCTGCTGCGCCGGCAGCGGCTGCTGCGCACGCTTGCCGCCATGCGCGAGGCGCCGGAGGGGACCTGGACGCAATTCCTCGACGACCAGTTCACGGACCAGGCCCACTTCATCCACGAGTTCAAATACTACATGGGGCTGTCGCCCTCGGCCTACCTGGCGCGGGAGCAGCCGTTCATGGCCGAGGCCTGGAAGCGGCGCAAGGCCCTGCTGGGCTCGCCCGTCCAGGTGCTGCAGCCACCGTCCAACAAGGCGCGGTAGACCGCCGTCGATGACGTTTTGGCGATAATTTTCGCATGTCGCGTTATTACAATTCTCCGTTGAGCTAACCCGGTTCACTGACCCCACTGTTCGGGTTCGATGTGGGTGAGAGATGAACGACGGGGTGGATATCGTTGTGGGCCGGCGGCTGAAGGCGCGCCGCAGGCTGCTCGGGATGACGCAGAAGGGCCTTGGCGCGAGCTGCGGCGTCACCTTCCAGCAGATCCAGAAATACGAATGCGCCGTGAGCCGGCTGTCGGCGGCCATGCTGTGGAAGCTGGCCTGCGCGCTCGATGTGGACATCAGCTACTTCTTCTCCGGCCTGACCCGCGAGAGCGAGACGGGCGAGAAGCGCCGCCCGGCGTTGGTCGGGGTGGCGGCCAGCTTCTAGGAGCGAGCGCGCTTTCACCTCTTTTGCTTAGGCGGCGTCCGCCGATCCCTCTTTTGCCTAGGCGGCGTCCGCCGATCCCTCTTGTTTAGGCGGCGTCCGCCGACGCCTCTTTTGCTTAGGCGGCGTCCGCCGCCGGGGCCGGGGCGCAGTCGTGCAGGATCCGGGCGAGTTCCGTCTGGCTGTAGGGCTTGGCGAGCCGCGGCAGCCCTTCACCGGCGCCCGGCGGCAGCTCCGCATAGCCGGTGGCCAGCACCACGCCCAGTTCCGGGCGGCAGGCGCTGATCTCGTCGGCGAGCTGCAGCCCATTCATTTGCGGCATGGCGTAGTCGGTGATCACCAGGTCGACGGCGTGTTCACCGAGCGCAGCCAGCGCCTCGGCGCCCGAGCCCACGCCGATGGCGTGGTGGCCGAGGTCTTCGATCAGGGCGGTCATGTTGTTCAGCACCAGGCTGTCGTCGTCGACCGCCAGCACCAGCAGGGGCCGGTGGTTCGCCGGGTCCGGCGCAACGGCGTCCGGAGGGGCTTCCTGGCGCGCGCCGAGGGCGTCGGCCCGGGGCAGCCAGATCTCGATGCGTGTGCCGCGGCCGGGCCGGCTCGACAGCGACAGCCGCCCGCCGGATTGCTCGGCCAACCCATGCACCATCGGCAGGCCGAGGCCCGTGCCCTTGCCGATCCCCTTGGTCGTGAAGAAGGGCTCGATCGCGCGCGCCAGGATGTCCTCGTCCATGCCCTCGCCGGTGTCGACGACACTCACCCGCACGTAGCGGCCGGCGGGCAATCCGAGCGCGGACCCGGCCTCGAGCGCCTGTTCCCGGGCCTCGATCTCGATCCGTCCGCCCTCGGGCATGGCGTCGCGCGCGTTGACCGCCAGGTTCAGCAGCGCGTTCTCAAGCTGGTTTGCGTCGGTCAGCGCCGGCGACAGGCGGCCGGGGAAGTGGCTGACGAGCTCGATCGACGGGCCGAGCGAGCGCTGAAGGAGGGCTGTCATGCCGCCGACGAGCTCGGCCACGTCCACCCCTTCCAGCTTCAGGTCCTGCTTGCGGGCGAAGGCCAGCATCCGCTGGGTCAGGGCCGCGCCGCGCTGGGCGCCCTGCATGGCGTTGTCCAGCAGGCGCTCGGCCTTGGGGTCGTCGGGCAGCCGTTTGCGAAGCAGTTCAAGGCTGCCCAGCACCGCCATCAGCAGGTTGTTGAAGTCGTGGGCGACGCCGCCGGTCAACTGGCCGATGGCGTCGAGCTTCTGCGCCTGGAAGAGCGCCTGACGGGTTTCTTCCAGCTCGCGCTGCGCCTTCAACCGCTCGGTGATGTCGCGGGTGATCTTGGCGAAGCCGATGATGTGGCCCGCATCGTTGCGGATCGGATCGATGATGACGTGAGCCCAGAAGCGGACGCCGTCCTTGCGGACGCGCCAGCCCTCCTTCTCGAAGCGGCCCTCGGCGGCGGCGGTGCGCAGCGCCCGGGCGGGCTCGCCGGCCTCCTGGTCGGCCTCGGTATAGAAGCGTCCGAAATACTGGCCGACGATCTCATGGGGCGCGTAGCCCTTGATCCTCTGGGCGCCGGCGTTCCAGTTGGTCACCCGGCCCTGGGGGTCGAGCATGTAGATGGCGTAATCGGTCACCGCCTGGACCAGCAGACGGAATTCCTGCTCGCTGCGCCGCAGGCTCTCGTCCGCCGCGCGGCGCTCGGTAAGGTCGCGGGTGACCTTGGCGAACCCGATCAGGTTTCCGGAAGGATCGCGGATCGGGTCGATCAGCACGTGGGCCCAGAACCGCGAGCCGTCCTTGCGGAGCCGCCATCCCTCGGTTTCGAAGCGTCCTTCCCGGGCCGCCGTTTCGAGCACCATGGCGGGAACGCCCGCGGCCCGGTCCTCCTCGGTGTAGAAACGCGAGAAGTGCTGGCCGATGATTTCGTCTGCTTCGTAGCCCTTGAACCGTTGTGCGCCGGTGTTCCAACTGCTCACCTTGCCTTCGGCGTCGAGCATGAAGATGGCGTAGTCGGTGATGGCGTCGACCAGCAGGCGATAGCGGTCGTGGTGGTCCCCCAAGGCCTCGATACTCTTCACAGCATCCATCAGGCCCCCTGCGGCCCGCAAACAAGCACAGCCCCGCACGACGTAGCGCGCAGGATTTCAAAAGGTTCCCGATCCTTGCTTTGCCATCCGTATAGGGAGGCCTAGGCTCGGGGCCATGGCCGTCGCCTTCACCCGTGAGGAAGACTACGAATCCCAGGCCGCCGACCTGCCGGACCGGCCGGTCTCGCCGCATCCGAACCTGGTGACCGCCAGGGGGCTCGCCGCCATCGAGGCCGAACTGGCCGCCGCGCGCGCCGCCTATTCAGCGGCCCAGGCGGAAGGCGGGGTCAGCGCCGACCGCACGGCCATGGCGCGGGCGACGCGCGACCTGCGCTACTGGTCGCAGCGCCGGGCCAACGCCCAGCTCACCCAGCCTGAGCCGCAGGCTGGCAAGGCGCAGTTCGGCCGCACGGTCGAGTTCGAGCGCGAGGATGGCCGCCGCCAGGCCTTCCGGATCACCGGCGAGGACGAGGCCGATCCGGCGAAGGGATGTGTCTCTTACGTCTCGCCCCTCGCCGTGGCCCTGCTGGGCAAATCGGTGGGCGACGTCGCGAGCGTGAACGGCGCCGAGGTGGAGATCATCGCCGTCGATTGAGCCAGATGAAGCTCAGGCGCCAGACGCGGACTTCCGGCGCCGACGGCGACGCTGCGGCAGGTTCGGATAGACCGGCAGGTCGCGGTAGGCGGCGTTGTAGTCGGGCGCGTCGCGGCGCACGAACCGCTGCTCGAAGAAGGCGGCCAGAAGGCCGGCCACGATCACCACCGCCAACGGGTGGATCCCGAGCGATCGGAGGGAGTGCAGGATCTCGTAGATCTGGCTCATGACGGATACCGGCGCGATATCTGGCCAGTTTAGGCGGCTATCCCTAAACGCCTGTGAAGCAAGTTGGCTAACGCTGTCGAAGTCTTCCCAGCCGCAAACCGAGGCGGCGGCCCACGTCCGGTGCGGCCGGATCGGCGGCAAGACGGTTAAGATTCTGCGGATGGCCAACGGCCTCGGCCCCGGCGCGGCGTTCAGATCGGGGGCGTCGTCTCGGGATCCGCCGATGAGGCCGGCCTGGAGGCCGACGCGGGGGCCGGGAGCTGGTCGGCGGCGACAGCGGCGGTGTCGGCGGCGGCGGTTTCGGTCGCGGGGGTGGCCGGGGCGGCCGGCGAGGGCAGGGCGGCGGTGATGTCGGGGGGCGCGTCCGCGGCGTCGGGCTCCGGCGCATGGCGGCTCGGACGGGGTTCAGCCTCCGCCACCTGCAGCGCCGGCGCCGGCGTCGCGACGGGAATTCCGCCCGCTCGCTGCAGGGAACTCAGCGACGCATGAGGGAACGGGCTGGGACCGGCCGGGACGACCTGACGGCCAACCCCGAACGCAAAGCTGCCCAGGGCGACAAGCCCCAGCGCCAGGACGGCGAGCCGGCTGTCGCGCCGGGAATGGGGCTGGATTGCAAGGCCGGCCATGACGAACGAACCCCGCCGCGGCGCGATCGTTCCGACGCGCGGGTCAGAACCTGTCAGTTTCCGCGCGGCCCGGTGGCGCGGCCGGCGTGCGAGACGGGACCGCCATAGCGCGCACGGTTCTCAGGGGTGTCGGGGACCGGGCCGTAGCGGTCATAGCCGTTGTTGGCGACGATCGCGCTGGCCGGCTCGCTGTAGGCGTCGGCGTAGTTGGTCCCGACGCGGGCGTCGGCGAAAGCCAGGCGCACCTGGTCCATGGCGTCGCGCACGGCGACCTCCTGGCACGAATGACCGAGGTTGCCGGCCGAGGGCCTGGCTTCGTTCAGCCGGTCGCAGATGCGGCCCGCCGTGTCGTTGACCCGCATCCGCAGGACGTCCCGGTCGCGGCCATAGCTGAGGTCGAGGTCGGCGTAGCTGACCACCTCGGTGATGGCCTGGGGCCGGGCGCGGGCGCCGTGACCGGTGACGGTCAGCTCCTCGACGGTCTGGGCCAGCGATGGCGTCGCGGCCGCGAGCGCGGCGGCGGCGGTCAGGGAAAGGGCGAAGTAACGCATGGAACGCGGGCTCCTTCTTCGGGCTCGCGGTCAACTGCGCAGCCTGGAGCGGGGTTCCCGCCCGGACGCTCAGGCGTCGATGGTCTGTTTGATCCGCCTGGGCACCAGGAAGAGGATGGGCAGGATCGCCGCGTAGAGGGCGATGGTCGCCCAGATCGTCGTCGAGTAGCCGCCGTGGTGCTGGTAGAGGTCCGACCCCCAGAGGTCGCCGAACCGCTGCGAAATCCAGAACAGCGCCAGGAACAGCATCATCATCGTGCCCTCCAGGCCCTTGGGGCAGGAGCGCATGGCGAGGTCGGTGAACGCCGCCTGGCCGATGCCGCCCAGCAGGCCGAGCGGGATGGCGGCGAGCAGGGCGGACCGCGCCGAGTGGACGAACAGCAGCGAGACCATCTGCGGCACCGCCAGCACGGCGCCAATCCACAGGAGCGCGCCGAGGTTCAGGCGCCGGGCCAGCCAGGCATAGAGGGCGTACATCGGCAGGAAGCCCACATAGAAGATCGCGAAGAAGGCGCCGACCTGGGCGTCGCTGGCGTGCAGCTCGTTAGCCATGTGGTACTGCAGCGGCAGGCCCGCGGCCGGCCCGAACTGCCAGAGAAGCTGGATCATCACCACCGGCCAGATCGCCCAGGTCCGCAGCAGCCGCATGACGTCGGCGCCCAGCGTCAGGCCCTGGGGCTCGGCGCCGGCCCTGGCGTCGTCGAACAGGCGTCTCGGCCCCAGCGCCCCGAAGGCGGTCATCCCCAGCATCAGCACCGCGCCCAGGAGGAAGATCGCCCGGGCCGCCGTGGCGGCGTCCGCGCCCTCCAGCACCCCGGCCAGGACGCCGCCGGCGAGCATGGCCAGCACCTGGGGCGCCAGCGTCGCGACATTGGTGATGGTGCTCATCTGGCCGGTCATGGCGTGGTGGCGGCCGACCGCGGTCGAAAGCCCCGCCGCCGCGCCCGCCGTGAACTGCATGAGGCCGGTGACCAGGAAGACCCCGCCCAGCAGCACGCCGTAGCTCGGCGCGATGAAGGCGAGCGCCGCATAGAGCACGGCGCAGGCGAAGCCGAAGACCACCAGGTGGCCACGGTCGCCGGCCCCGAACGGGCTCCAGCGGTCGCGGATGAAGCCGAAGACGAAGCCCAGGAACAGCGGGATGGAGACGATCAAGTTGAACTGCGCGGCCTGGTGCGCGGTCAGGTGCAGGCGGTTCTTCAGGAAGAAGGTGATCGGCAGGCCGATCAGGCCCCAGTAGGGCGCGGCGAAGTTGATGATCAGGATGGGTACGCCGGCATAGAGCAGCAGGCGTAGCCTGCGGGCCGGCGGCAGGGGCGTCGCGCCCGCCTCGACGAGTGTTTCAGCCGCCATCGATCCCCCCGTTGCGACAGGCGTAGCGCGCCGCCGCCGGCTGCGAAACCCCTGCCGGATAGCGTGCTTGGGGAACGGGCTGTTCCCGCGCGGCGGCGGTGCTAGGGTCCCGTCGACGATCCAACGGGAGGCCAGGGGCCATGGCGCGCAATCTGATGATCTCGGTTCTGGCGGCCGCGGCGATCGCGGGCGTGGCGGCGGCGGCAGTTCCGGCGAACCTGACGGCGGCGCTGGCCGACAAGGCGCGGCCGGCCACGGACAGGGAACGCGACGCGGCGCGCAAGCCGGGCGAGCTCCTGGCGTTCGCCGGCGTGAAGCCCGGCCAGCAGGTCGCCGACTTCATGATGGGCGGCGGCTATTTCACCCGCATCCTGGCGCCGGCGGTGGGGCCGACCGGCCGGGTCTACGCCTACCAGTCGGCCGAGTTCATCAAGTTCCGCGCGGCCTACGGGACCGAGCAGTCGGCGGTGGCCGCAGACTACAAGAACGTGACGCCGCTGACCGGGACGATCTCGCAGGCCGGCCTGCCGAGCGGGCTGGACCTGGTGCTGACCGTCCAGAACTACCACGACCTGCACCTGAAGGCCTTCCCGGCGAACACCGCCGACGACGCCAACAAGGAGATCTTCAAGGCGCTGAAGCCGGGCGGGCTCTATGTGGTGGTCGACCACGCCGCCGCCGCCGGCGCGCCGCTGAGCGTCGCCGACACCCAGCACCGGATCGACGAGGCGACCGTCAAGAAGGAGGTCGAGGCCGCCGGTTTCAGGCTGGTCGCCGAGGACAAGATGCTGGCCAACCCCGCCGACCCGCACGACAAGCTGGTCTTCGACCCTTCGATCCGTGGGCATACCGACCAGTTCGTGCTGAAGTTCCAGAAGCCGAAATAGCGGCGGGGAACGCGCGCAGGCGATCTGCGTCTAACCAGCAAGGCTCAGCCGGAGACGATGACATGGCGATCAAGATGCTCTTCACGCCCAACGGGCCGATCGCGGTCTCCGGCGACCTCTCGGAGCTGAAGCTGACGGATTCGACCGGCCAGCCGATCGACGTCTCGGGTGAGAAGAAGATCTTCCTGTGCCGCTGCGGCGGCTCGGTCACCAAGCCGTTCTGCGACGGCACGCACACGACCATCGGCTTCCAGGCGGCCGAGGCCGCGGTGATGAGCCAGGGCTGATCGGGCGCGGCCTCTTGCGGGCCCGGGTCAAGCGCCACACCTGCTCGGTGAAGCTTCAACTCGAAAGGCCAAGAGAATGTTCGATCACCTGTCCGTCGGCGTCCGCGACCTGGCCGCGGCGCGCGCCTTCTATGACGCCTTCCTGGCCCCCCTGGGGCACGCGCCGGTCCCGGCGGGCGAGACGGAGCTGGCCTACGGCCCCGGCGGGGCGGCGGCGCAGTTCTACCTCTATCCGGTCGACGGCGGGCAGGTGGCGGGGCAGGTCGCGGGGCTGGGCGCCCACATCGCCTTCGCCGCCGACAGCCGCGCGGCGGTGGACGCGGCCTACGCCGCGGCGCTGGCGGGCGGGGCGGTCAGCGTCCGCGCCGCGGGCCTGCATCCGGACATCGCCGCGGGCTACTACGGCGCGGTGCTCTACGATCCCGACGGCAACAAGCTGGAGATCGTCGCCGGGACCATGCACTAGATCCTGCGGACGGGTGAAATGGCTTCAATTTCACCCTGACGCGAGCTAGCCGGCGGGATGAGGGTGCTCGCCGGCGTGGCGGCGGATCGTGCCGGCCACCGCGATGAAGCGGCCGCCCTGCCACAGCTCGGCGCGGATGTCCGCCCGGCCGGGCGGGCGCAGGCGCACGATGGCCTCCTCGTCGCGGGCGCAGTAGAAGCTGGCGTCGGCTTGCAGGCGCCCATCGTCGTGGACCAGATAGATGCGGTAGACGGCCATGGTCTGGCTCCTGTGCGCGCCCCGCGAATCCTCTAGTCCCGCAAGGCGACGAGGGTATGTCGCGGGCAAGACAGGCGGTCATTTGCCCGCCTTAGTTGTGGCGCAGCTTGCCCGGGCGTGAACGACGACACAGATAATGCGGTGAAGCTTGGGCTGTAGCAAAAGGCGTCCGCGATGCTCCGGACAGTGATGCAGGCGTTCATGAGCCCCGTGGCGGGGCCGGTGGGCTTCGTGCTCGCGATCGCGATGTGCGGCCTGCTGGTGGCGACGACCATGACCGCGCAGCAGAACGAGGCGGCCCTGCGCACGAAGATCGCGGCCCTGGCGGCCGAAAACGTGAGGAACGGAATGGTGCTGCATGCGCGCCTGGCCGCCTGCGAGGGTGCGCCCGCCGATCTCGCCCGCGCCCGCGAGGCAAACGCCAATACCAGCCCGGAGACCCGCGCCCAGCGCCTGGCGGGTCAGGGGCCGGCGGGCTTCGACGTCTGCGCGCGCATGGAAAGCGCCGACCGCGCGGTCCTCGAGACCCTCAAATGAGGGTTGCGCCTTTGCGGACGGCGACGCTCGCGCTCGCCTGCCTGACCCCCGCCTGCCTGACCCTGGGCGCCTGCGCCAGCCTGCGCCCCAAGCCGCAGCCGCCGCTGATCATTCCCGCGCCGCCGGCGTCGAAGCCTGCGCCCGCGCCGGCCGCGCCGCCGGTGATCGTCAAGGTGCCGGTGCCGGTCAAGGAGGCCTGCGTGCCGAAGAATTTCCCACGCGCGCCGCGCTATCCGGACAGCGACGCGGCCCTGCGCGAGGCCGGCGGCGCGGCGGACCGCTATCAGCTGATGGCGGCCGGGCGGCTGCTGCGCGACCGCCGGCTGGCCGAGCTCGAGAAGATGATCGAGGCCTGCCGCTAGACCCTGACCCGTTCGGATGGACTCATCTGAACGGGAAAGAAGGGTCTATCTTCAAGAGTTTAGAGCGCGTTGGACGGGTGAAATGGCTTCCATTTCACGCTGACGCGCTCTAGCGGACGCCAGCCGCTACTTGCCGCCGCCGGAGGCCGCCGCCTTGGCCGAGGCCAGGGCTTCCTTTTCCTCGGTGCGCGCGCCGGCCAGGATGCCCGGAAGCGCATAGTTGCCCTCGTGGCAGGCGTATTCGTAGATCGGGCCCTTGGTGGCGTTCAGCGCCACCTCGCCGGTGTAGGGCGCGGTGTAGGTCTGCGGGTCGTTGACCGTGAAGCTGTACTTGATCTGGGTCGGGCTGACGCGGGTGAAGCGCTCGACGATCTTGGAGCCCACCGAGGCGCCGCGGAAATTCTGCTCGGGCCGCATGTTGGTGGTCTCGACGACCAGGGTGTCGCCCTCCCAGTGGCCGAGCGAGTCGCCCATCCACAACTTCACGTTGTCTGCGGGGTGGTGGCCCGTCAGGCGGATGTGGCGCAGGTCGTGGACCATCTCGACCTCGATGGCGACCTCGTCCTTGGTCTGCACGATCTGGTAGTTGTTGTTGTAGAGCAGCGGCAGCATGGGCGGGCCGGCGCTGGAGCCGAACGACAGGATGCAGCGCTCGCCGAGCGAGCGGTTCTCCGGATTGTCGAAATTGCTGCGACGGAACGCGGCCATCCGCGTGCGCAGCTTCTCCTGCGCGTCCTTGGTCATCGGCGGCAGGCGGCCGTTGGCGGGCGAGACCAGGATCGAGTCCCGCTTGATCCCGCCCAGGTCGATGATCCTGGTGCCCGGGTCCACCCAGGCGGAGTTGTAGCCGCAGTTGACGCCGGTGAAACCGCGCCCGCAGTTGGTGGGCAGGTCGGTCACCTTGGCCTTGGGATCCGTGGGCTTGTTGCCCTCCGCGACCAGCTCGGCGTTGGCGCCTTCGAGGGCCTTCACCTCCTGATCGGTCAAGGCCAGGCGGTCGCCGTACTTCTTGTCGCGCTCGAAGGGGGTGATGGTGGCGTTGGTCCAATTGCCCTGCAGGTCGGGCTGGCCGAAGGCGGTGCGTGGCGCGGTATAGCCCGCGGCCTTGCCCGTCGCCTGCGCGCCGGTCCGCGCGACGGCCGCGGGTGCGAGCGCCAATGCGCCCAGGGTCACGATGGCGGAAATGTCCCTCAGTTTCATATCGGCGTCTCCCAATCCCAGCGTCTTCTTATAAGCGGCGCGAGAGTACCGGATTTCCCAATGTAACGCGACGGCAACTCACGACGGCAACTCGGGCGCTTGCCGGCTGGAGCCGCTTGAACGCCGCGCGCGGCTGTGCGAGGGCGAGGCGATGAGCGACACCCCTTCCGACCGCACCCTGCCCGACCGCCTGGCCACCGATCCCGACAGCCCGTTCTATGACGCCGAGCTGCTGGCGCGGAACATCGGCGTCCGCTTCAAGGGCGAGGACAAGACCAACGTCGACGAATACTGCGTCTCGGAAGGCTGGGTGAAGCTGGCGGTGGGCAACGGGCGCGACCGCCGCGGCAAGCAGCTCACCATCAAGCTGAACGGCCCCGTCGAGCCCTATTTCCGCGACGAGGGCTGACGAGCGCCTTAACCTTTGGGGGAGGAAGGCGGCGTAACCTGCGACCATCGGACATGGCGAAGACGGCCGTCGTTCGATGAAATAAGGCGATCCCTGCGGGGGGGAGGAGACGCGATGTTCGATCTGAGCGTGGTGGCCTTCGCCGGGCGTTGGATCCTGGTCGACGAGGCCGAAGGCGAGCTCGGCGAGTTCGCCAGCCGGGACGAGGCGCTGAAGGCGGCCGGCGATTTCGCGGTGCTCGACCGCGAGCCGCGGCACGTGCTGATCCAGGACGACGTGGGCGAGTGGGACGAGCAGGTCGTCGAACCGCCCAGAGTCCAGTAGGCGCGTCCAGTAGGCGCGTCCAGCAGGCGCGTCCAGTCGCGCCGACACGCACGGCGCCGCTTCGTTGCGCCGCCGGGCGGGGCTGAAACAGAGCGGCCCGACCCACGCCACGATCCTGCGGGACCAAGGCGACAGCCGCTTCCGGCCGACACTCCCCGAGGGAGGCTCCCTTGCGCCATTCCGTCTGGCCCAGCTTCATCTGGCCGCACCTTCGCCGGCGCGACGTCGGGACCGCCGCGACGATCGGGCGGCTGATCCACTGGATGGGCGTCATCGTGGCGGGGCTCTGCGCCCTGCTGGCGGCGGAGTTCGCGGTGGAGGGCTGGGCGACCCACCTCAGCCGCAGCCTGCTGGTCGCCGCCTTGGCGCTGACCTTCGGCACGCGCGGCCTGCGCTACGTGCTGGCCCGCGAATAGCCTGCCCCGAATAGCTTGCCAGCACGCCGGCCGCGGCGTCTGGATGGCGCCATGAGCGACGCCACCGCGATCCCCCCCGACGGCTGGAAGCACACCGGCGTGCGTGTCGTGCCCGGCGACCAGCTCGACGATTCCACGCCGCAGACGCCGGGCATGCACCGCGCCGCGGCCATCGACCGGGCCCGCATGGGCGCCCAGAAGCTGTGGGCCGGCACCGTCCACATCCACGCCGGCGCGAAGACCGGCGCGCATCACCATGGCCCGCTGGAGAGCGTGATCTATGTGGTGAGCGGCCGCGCGCGCATGCGCTGGGGGGAGCAACTGGAGTTCGTCGCCGAGGCCGGCCCCGGCGACTTCATCTATGTGCCGCCCTTCGTGCCGCACCAGGAGATCAACGCCTCGTCCGAGGAGACGCTGTCCTGTGTGCTGGTGCGAAGCGACAGTGACGCGGTGGTGGTGAACCTGGAGATCGAGCCGGTCGAGAAGCCGCAGGGCGTCCCCTGGATCGACCCGATCCATAAGGGGTAAGCGGGCTTCCTTTCCCGCGCAGCGGGAAAGGAAGTGTCGGCGCTGGCTGGTTTTGTCCGTCCTTGGGGAAACCCCAAGGGAGACGAGGCAATGCGCTATCTGACGATCTATCGGCCGGAGGCCAGCGAAGAGGGCGGGACGCCGAGCCCCGAGCACATGGCGGCGATGGGGCGGCTGATCGAGGAATGGACGGCCAGGGGCGTCCTGATCTCCACCGAGCCGCTGACGCCGCGCGACCGGTGTGCGCCTTCGCCTCTCGAACGGCGAGTTCACGGTTTCCGAAGAGACCGTGCGGGCCGGCGGTTTCGCCCTGCTGAACTGCCCCTCGAAGGAGGCCGCGATCGAGAGCTGCAAGGAATTCCTCAAGGTGGCCGGCGACGGGACGTGCGAGATCCGCCAGATCCTGGAATTCGGCCCGCCGCCCGCCTGACGCGGCTAGAGCCCTTCCCACTCACGATGGATCATCGTGAGTGGGAAGGGATCCAGACAGGGTCTAGGGCTGGCCCAGGTACTTGTCGAACCAGCCGAGGATGCGGGCCTTGAGGTCGGCCTTGTGCGCGGCGTCGCGGATGCCGTGGCCTTCGCCGGCGTAGATCACCAGGCTGTTGGGGACGCCCATGGCGTCGAGGCCGGCGTGGAACTGCAGCGACTGGTCGGGCGGGCATTCCACGTCGCGTTCGCCGACGTAGATGAAGGTCGGCGTCCTGGCCGCCTGGATGTAGCGGATCGGCGAGAACTTGTCGTAGGCCGCCGGGTCCTTGTAGGCGGTCGTGCCGAAGAACGGGACCATCCACTGGTTGATGCCGTTCTCGCCGTAGTAGCTGACCCAGTCGGCGATGCCGGCCCCGGCGACGCCGGCCTTGAAGCGCTGGGAGTGGGTGACGGTCCACATGGTCATGAACCCGCCGTAGGAGTGGCCGTAGACGCCCAGGCGCTTGTCGTCGATGGGGGCGGCCTTCTCCACGGCGTCGACGCCGGCCAGGATGTCGCGCAGGTCGCCGCCGCCGAAGTCCCTGGCGACGGCCTTGGTGAAGGCTTCGCCCTGACCGAAGGAGCCGCGCGGATTCGGCTGGAAGACGAAGAAGCCGTGCTGCACCAGGTCGTTGGTCGTGCCCTTCCACATGTAGGTGGGCTGCACCGCCGAACTCGGCCCGCCGTGGACCAGCACGATCATCGGATAGGTCTTGCCGGGCTCGACCCGGGCCGGGCCGGTGAGCCAGCCCTGGATGTCGAAGCCCTCGTTCTTCCAGTGGATGCTCTTCGCCGTGACCTGCGGCGCCAGGGCGTCGTTCTCGTGGGTGATCTGATGCGGCTTGGCGATCGGGCCCGCGCCGATGTGCGGCGGGGTGGTGAAGTCCTCGGCGACGCCGGCCATCAGCTTGCCGTCCCCGCTGATCGAGACGCGGCCTTCGCCGGCCTGGAAGGTGACCGGGCCGGAGAGCAGGGTCTTCATCGCGCCGCTCGTCGGGTCGACGGTGAGCACGACGTTGTCGTCGTCGACGATGGCGGTGGCGAAGAGCGCCGAGCGCCGCCAGATCAGGGAGGACAGGCTGCCCTTGTAGCCTGGCGTCCTGTCGACCGCGGTCCCGCCGGCGAACGGCGCGGTCCAGAGATCGCCGCCCACCGGGCCGAAGTCCGAGGCCAGGCCGCCGATAAAGGCCACCGTCTTGCCGTCCGGCGAGACGCGCGGGTACTTGATCTGCACCGGAGGCGCCGCGATCTCGCGGAACGAGCCGTCGAGGCCGACCGCGGCCAGCCTGGCGATCCACCAGTTGTTGTCGCCGTCGCCCTTGGCCTCAGAGGCCACGAAGGCCTTGCCGTCGGGGGTCCAGTCGTACTCGTAGACGTAGGTGTCGGCGGGCGAGAGGAACTTCAGCGGGCCGCCGGCTACCGGTATGACGGCGATGCGCTGCTCGTCGGTTTTCGCGCCGATCTCGCCGACCAGGGCCGCGCCGGCCTGGGTCGCGCCGGCGATCTTGCGGGGCCGCGCGGTGGCCAGCACCGCGAGCGTGGCGCCGTCCGGCGACCAGTGGGGATCGCCCAGGAAGCCGTCGAAGCTCAGCGCCGCCTGCGCCTGCTCGCCGCGGATCACCTGCAGGGTCGCGGTCCTGGCCTTGCGGTCGGTGGAGACATAGACCAAGGCGGAACCGTCCGGCGACCAGGCCGGGTCGGCGTAGGCGCAGGCCGCGCAGGGATCGAAGCGGGCCACGATCGCTCCGTCGATGCGCTTGCGGATCACGACGGCGCCGTGCGGCTCAGCCTCCGACGTGGCGATGTCGTCGGACTCGATCGCGGCGACCAGGTCGCCCTTCGGGGAGATGACGACCTGGTGATACTGGTGGACCGCCGCCGGCTGCGTCGCCGCGGTCGCCGCCGCCAACGCCAGGGCCAAGACCGAAACCGCCATCACCACGCTCCCCCCGGAAACTCAGACCACGGACTTGGCTATGGGATGAGCGGGCGAGCGGCAAGGGCGCGCTCCTCCCCTCGTCCCGAAGAGGGCGGAGGAGGTGGATCGGCGCGTGGCGACGAGCGGAGGCGGCGCGCGCGATCGCCCCCTCCGTCAGCTACGCTGACACCTCCCCCGAAGTCTTCGCTTCGGGGGAGGAGCGCTAGCTAGGCCGCATCGACGAGGACGACTTCGGTGTCCTCGAGCGCGGTGACGCGCAGGGCGGACTCGCCGGTGATCGCGGCGCCGTCGCGCGCGTCGAGGCGCACGCCGTTCACCTCCAGCGCGCCGGTGGCGGCCACCAGATAGGCGTGGCGGCTGGGGTCGAGCGGATAGTCCGCGGTCTCGCCGGCCTTGATCGTCGCGCCGGCCACGCGGGCCGCGGTGCGGATCGGCAGGGCGTCAGCGTCCCCGGGGATGCCGGAAGCCAGCGTCACGAACCTGCCGGCGCGGTCGTCCTTCGGGAACGGCCGCGCGCCCCAGGCGGGCGGGCCGCCGGACTGCGCCGGTTCGATCCAGATCTGGAAGAGGCGGGTCGTGTCGCTCTCCAGGTTGTATTCGGCGTGGCGGATGCCGGAGCCGGCGCTCATCACCTGCACGTCGCCCGCGCCGGTTCGGCCTTCGTTGCCCAGGCTGTCCCTGTGGGTGATCGCGCCTTCGCGGACATAGGTGATGATCTCCATGTCGGCGTGCGGGTGCGGCGGGAAGCCAGACTGCGGGGCGATCTCGTCGTCGTTCCAGACCCGCAGGGAGCCCCAGCCCATGCGCTTGGGGTCGTAGTAGTTGGCGAAGGAGAAGTGGTGCTTGGCCTTCAGCCAGCCGTGGTCGGCGCCGCCGAGGCCCGCAAAGGGACGCTTGTCGATCATGATGTTCCTCCTGGCGCCGCCTTCAACGGAAGGGCGCCGTTTCGAGGATCAAGATAGGCTTCCGGTTTGAGAGAGAAAGCGGGCTGCAGGCAGAAGATTGTTTCCAGATCGGGAAGAAAGATCGCCACGGAAAACACGGAAAGCGCGAAGCGCGATTTTGTCTCCGCTGATCTGAGATCTTGCTTCCGGCTTCTTCCGTGTTTTCCGTGGCCATTCTCATCACGGGCGGGGCGGGGCGAGGCGTTATGCGTTGGGTTGGATGGATGGCGGCTGTCGCCGCGGTGGGTTTGATGGGCGCCAAGGCTCCAGGCGACTGGCGGGCGCTGGATCCGGACAACACCCTGGTGATCGAGACCTCCAAGGGCCGCATCGTGGTGGAGATGGCGCCGGTGCTGGCCCCCAAGGCGGTGGAGCGGGTCAAGCGGCTGACGCGGGAGAAGGTCTATGACGGCCTCCTGTTCCATCGGGTGATCGAGGGCTTCGTCGACCAGACCGGCAACCCGAACAACCGCGACGGCGGGACCTCGGCCTATCCGGACCTACCGGCGGAGTTCAGCGCGCGGCTGCCGGCAGGGACGCCGTTCACGACCGTGGTCAGCCGCAGCGACGGGATCGAGGGGTTCGTGGGTTCGATCCCGGTGGCGGGGATCTCGGCGCGGGAGCAGGCGCTGGGGAGCGACCATCGCGCTCGGGTCTGGGGCGCCTATTGCGACGGGGTGGCCGGCATGGGCCGCCAGGCCGGCGTCGACACTGCCAACAGCGAGATCTTCTTCATGCGCGCGCCGGCGCGCCGGCTCGACCACGACTATGCGGTCTGGGGCCGGGTCGTGCAGGGGCTGGACGTGGTTCGGGCCATCAAGGTCGGCGAACCGCCCGCCGCGCCGGACCGGATGCTGCGCGTGCGGCTGGCCGCCGACCTGCCCGCCGCGGAACGCCCGAAGCTGGAGGTCGCCGACACCAGCGGCCCGGCGTTCCGGGCGAAGGCGGCGGCGCTCAAGGCCAAGCTCGGCGCGCGGTTCAACGTGTGCGACGTACCGATCCCGATCCGACAACCTTGACGTGCGACAAACGGGCGCAGGTCCGCGGGGTTTCCCGCTCTTAGTGCGTTAACCCTGACCTCCTACCGCTGCGGTTGCAGCACGCGGGGCGAGATGAAGTACGAAGTTGTCGAACAACTGGGCGAGTGGATCGTTCGTCGCGACGGGATCGAAGTCGCGCGCTTTACCGAGCAGGTCGCGGCGCTGACCGACGTGGCCGAGAGACTGGGCGATACTCAGACCTCGGACGACAGCTATTCGCTCGCCATGCGATACGAAGCGCGAGGCTAAGGCCGAGGCGTCGACTGACGGCGACGCCCAGGGTGGGCGGTGAATTCGCGTCGGGTACCCGACGAACACGCACGATTTACTAAGCTGCTCTTAAGATTTGCTTTGGCCCCGGGCTGCGGCGAGCGCACAGTGCCGCCTGGCCGTGCTATTCGGCGCGGCCACCACAAGGCGAATTCGCTGGTTTATTTCTGCTACATCCATCGCGCGAGTGGCCAGGCGCCGCATTTCGAGGTGCTGCCCGAGACGTCGCACGTCGGCGCCATGGAGCACGCGGCGCAGATGATGGCGCAGCGGGCCGACGCGATCCGCGCGGAAATCTGGGACGGCGACCGCCTGGTCTTCAGCCTGCCGCGCGCGGCAGCGCCTCGTGAAGGCGCGTCGCACGCACCACGCTAGAGCGGCCGCCTCCGCGCCGGGTGAGCTTCACACCCGCATTTCGAAATAGGCGACCTCCGATCCGGCCGAGTGGCCGAGCATGGTCAGGCGAAAGGCGCCGCCGTCTTCCAGCTTCAATTCGGCCTCGCCGGCGCGGAACGCCTCGGCGGCGATCTCGGGCGTGGCTGTGAGCTTGCCGCGCAGGCGCAGCGGTCCCAGGCGCAGGGTCGAGGGATCGCCCTGGATCTCGTAATCGACCGGCCCGGTGAACCCACGACAATGGAGCTCGCCGGCGCCCAGGTGGGCCGGAAGCTGTTTACGCAGACGCGCCATCAGATCTCCTCTTGGGTGAAGCTAGATAACGCCCAAGGCACAGGTTCGATCCCGCGCTCGGCCCGCGGCGGCGGGCTTGACGTGGGGGCGCCCTTGCTACGGCGCGTGGGGCAGGGCCTCATCCTGGGAAAAACGGGTGAGGAGACGTCAGGTGAGCGAGTTCGTCGCCGGCAAGGTTCCGGAGCGCATGGGCTTCGGCCGATCCCTGGCCTTCGCGGTGGCCGGGGTTCCGCTGACCGCGGTGGACGTGGCGCTGCTGATCTACCTGCCGCCGCACCTCAGCGGACGCCTGGGCGTGCCCCTGACCGTGGTCGGGCTCTGCTGGGCCATCGTGCGCCTGCTGGACATCGTGGTGGACCCGGTCCTGGGCGTGGCGATGGACGCCACCCGAAGCCGCTTCGGCCGCTATCGCCTGTGGATGGTGCTCGGCGCGCCGATCCTGATGGCCGCCACCTGGATGCTGTTCTTCGCCAAGCCCGGGATCGGGGCGGCCTACCTGATCGGCTGGCTGCTGGCGCTCTACCTCGGCCGCTCAATCCTGCACGTGGCGCATCCGGCGTGGGCCGCGACCCTGGCCCGGACCTACAACGACCGCGCGCGGCTGTTCGGCGTGCTGGCCGCGGTGTCGGTGGCGGCGACACTGCTGGTGCTGCTGCTGCCGGTGGCCAATTCGGCGATGGGCGGCGACGAGGGGCGCAACATCGAGCTGATGGGCTGGTTCGTGATCCTGGCCGCGGCGCCGGCCATCGGGCTCGCCGTCTGGCGCACCGGCGAGCGGCTGAGTCCGGCGACGGAAACCGGCCGCGCGGCGATGAAGGACTACCTGGAGTTGCTCACCAAGCCGGACCTGGTGCGGCTTTACCTCGCCAGCACGGCGCTGACGCTCGGCCCCGGCTGGATGAGCTCGCTCTACCTGTTCTTCCAGGCGAGCTACAACGGCCTGGCGGCCGACAAGGCCTCGATCCTGCTGGTGATCTACACCCTGGCCGGGATGGCGGGCGCGCCGGCGATGGCGCACCTGGCGACGCGGATCGGCAAGAGCCGCACGCTGATCGGGGCCACGATCGGCTATTCGGTGGGCCTGTGTACGGTGCTCTTCACGCCGAAGGGCTCGCTGCTCGGGACGACGCCGACCATGCTCTGGTGCGGGGCGATGGGCGTGGGCTTCGAGCTGATGGTCCGCGCCATGCTGGCCGACGTCGCCGACCAGGTGCGCCTGGAGCAGGGGCGTGAGCGGCTGTCGCTGATCTACTCGCTGAACACGCTGACCACCAAGATCGCCACCGCCGCCGCCGTGGCGATCACCTTTCCGCTGCTGCAGGCGATCGGCTACTCGCCCAAGCCCGGCGCGCACAATACGCCCGAGGCGATCTGGGGCCTGGGCCTGACCTTCGCGCTCGGGCCGATCTTCTTCGTGCTGCTGGGGGGCTTAAGCGTGCTCGGCTGGAAGCTGACCGCCGAGCGCCATGCGGCGATCCGCGCCCAGCTCGACCTGCGCGACGCGGAGATGGCCGGGACGGTGGCGCTGGGCGACGCCTAACGCTTCTTGCCGAGCTCGGCGGCGATGTCCTTGGTGAGGCGGCCGACCTTGCGGTGGGCGGCGGTGAGCTGGTCCTTGGTCACGCCCCAGCGCTTCATCCAGTATTCCACGGCCTTGCGCTCGGAGAGGTCGAGGCGGTCGCGGTCGATGAAGCCGCGTTTGTCCTTCAGGCCGGGCATGGGGCGATCCTCCGAGGCGGCGAAGCCTAGGGAGCTTCCTTGCGCCTGGGAAGCGCGCCAGCCTAGGGTCCTGACGCCGGCGGCCCCGGCCTGGGGACGGGAGAGACGTTCGGATGCTGCGATCCTTGAGCGTGCGGGTGCTGATCGCGCTCGCGGCGGGCCTGGCGCTGGGCGCGGCCGCGGCGGCCTTCGCCGGGCCGGAGGTCAGGCGCGGCATCGAGCTCTTCGAATCCGTCGGCGGCCTGTGGCTGAACAGCCTGCGGATGACGGTGGTGCCGCTGATCTTCGCGGTGCTGGTGACCGGCATCGCCGGCGTCGCCGACGCCGCGGCGACCGGGCGGCTGGCGGTGCGGACCCTGTTGCTGATTGTGGCGCTGATGACCTTCAGCGCGGTCTTCGCGGTGGTCTGGGCGGCGGGGTTCTATGCGCTCTGGCCGGTGGGCGCGACGGGCGTGGCGGCGTTGCGGGCCGGGGCCAGCGCCGCGCCCGACATCGCCAAACAGGCGCCCAGCCTGATCGAGTTCGTGAAGGGCCTCGCGCCGCAGAACGTCATCGAGGCGGCGTCGCAGGACGCGATCCTGCCGCTGGTGGTGTTCGCCGGTTTCTTCGGCTTCGCGGTCACCCGCCTGCCGGACGCGCGGCGGCGCTCCATCACCGAGTTCTTCGAGAGCATCGGCGAGGCGATGGTGACCATCGTGCGCTGGGTGCTGTGGGCGGCGCCGGCGGGGGTGTTCGCGCTCGCGCTCGGCGTGGGCCTGAGGGCCGGGATCGGGGCGGCGGGCGAGATCGGCCACTACATCGCGGCCATTTCGCTGGGCAATGTCGCCATGACCCTGGCAGCCTACGTGCTGGCGGTCGTCTGGGGCCGCGTGCCGTTGGGGCGGTGGACGCGCGCCGTGGCGCCGGTGCAGGTGGCGGCGTTCGCCACCCAGTCCTCGCTCGCCTGCCTGCCGGCGATGATCGAGCGCTCGCGCGACGACCTGGGCATCCCCGACCGGGTCACGGGCCTGGTCCTGCCGCTGGCGGTGGCGCTGCTGCGGGTGACCGGGCCGCTCGCCAACCTGGGGGTGGCGCTGTTCCTGCTGCGCGTCTACGGCCTCGAGCCGAGCACCGGGCAGTATGTCGGGGCGGTCTTCGTCTCGGTGGCGACCAGCCTCGCCTCGGTGAGCCTGCCCGGTCAGGTGTCGTTCTTCGCCAGCATCGCGCCGATCTGCCTGACGCTGGGCCTGCCGCTCGATCTCCTGCCGATCCTGATCGCCGTGGAGGTGATCCCCGACATCTTCCGCACCATCGGCAACGTCACCGGCGACATGGCGATCACCGCCATCCTGAGCCGCGGCGAGGCGCCGTCCGTCGAGACCAGGACCGCCGCCGAGGCTTGATCACCGGCCCGCCGGGCCCTACCCACCTTGGCCATGGCGAACGAACCGTTTTTCAAGATCGAGGGGACGCACTACGTCCCGACCCCGGCGAGCCGCGGCCCCTGGAACCCCAACTCGCTGCATGGCCGGGTGATCGCGGGCCTGCTGGGCGCGGAGATCGAGCGGCTGCACGGCAGCGCCGAGTTCATGCCCGCGCGGCTGACGGTGGACATGTACCGCCTGCCGGACCTGTCGCCGGTGGAGGTCGTCACGCGGGTGGTGCGCGAGGGCAACCGCATCAAGGTGATCGACGCGGAGTTCATCTCCGGCGGGGTCAGCGCCGGGCGCGCGACCTGCCAGCTCCTGCGGCGCACGGAGAACCCGAAAGGCAACGTCTGGAAGCCGCCGAGCTGGGAGGTTCCGGCGCCGGGCGACATCGCGCCGCCCACGGACGGGCGCTCCGGCATGGGCGGGATGTGGGCGACGCGGCGGATCGAAGGCGACTTCGGGACCGTCGGGCGCAAGCGCATCTGGATGAGCGAGGTGCGCGAGCTGGTGGAAGGGCGGGCGTTGACGCCGTTCGTGCGGGTGGCGGTCTCGGCGGACTTCGCGAGCCCGTTCGCCAACGCCGGCGACGCGGGCCTGGAGTTCATCAACTCCGACGTCACGGTCTATCTGCACCGCGAGCCCCGAACCGAGTGGATCGGCTATGAGGTGGTCAACCACGGGGCGACCGCGGGCGTGGCGATCGGGGAGTGCTTCCTCTACGACGAGGACGGGCCGATCGGCTCGGCGTCCTGCGCGGCGCTGGCGCAGCGGCGAATGGCGCGAAGCTAGGGCTGCCCGGCGCTCCAGGCGCGGCGCAGCACCAGCAGGAAAAGGAGCGCCAGCACCGGCGGCCCGAGCGGGACGCCGGCGAAGGTTGCGAGCGAACGCGAGAAGAGCGGCAGGGCGAAGGCGGCCAAGAGGCCCAGCTTCTCCCAGGGCCGGAAGCCGCCGCCGACGCCTTGCGCGAACAGCCAGGCCAGCGGGACCGCCGCCAGCATCAGGTCGTAGTCGAGCAGGAAGGGGCTCGCGAGCAGGGTCCCGGCGACCAGGGTCGCGGCGGCGGCCCGGTCGCTGCGGCGGCGGTGGAAGACGACGGCGACCGCGGCGGCGGCGGCCAGGGCGACGAGCGCCTGGACGGCGTAGGCGGCCGCGACCGGGCCATGCCACAGGCGCACCGCGGCGAAGGCGCTCTGCATCTTGGCCGAGCCGACCATCTCCTGCTCGAGGGCGGCGCGGGCAAGGCTGGAGGTCGCGAAGAATCCCACCCAGGCTGGCCAGCCGAAGGCCAGGACCGAGGCTGCGATGAGGGCTGCGGCGCAGGCGCAGGCGCCGGCGATGGCCTTCCACTGGCGGCCGGCCAGGAGCGCGACGGGGATCAGCAACCCCAGGTGCGGCTTGAAGATCAACGCGCCGAGGCAGGCGCCGGCCAGGAAGGGGCGGCTTGCGAGCAGCAGGCCGCCGGCCCCGAACAGGGCGGTGGTGAGGAAGGCGTTCTGGCCGTGGCCGAGGTTCGAGAAGGTCGCCGGAAAGGCCAGGGCCGCCACCACCGAGGCCGAGCGCGCGAGCCAGCGGCGGATCACCAGCACATAGGCGAGGCCCGTCGCGATGAGCCAGGCGGCGAGCGAGGCCAGGTAGGGCAGGGCCGCCAGCGGCAGGCAGATCAGCAGGAAGACCGGCGGATAGAAGAAGGCCGCGTAGCCCAGGCGCGCGCCGGGGAAGACCGACTGCTCGGCGGCCGCGTGGAGCGCCGGCTGGTAGACCTGCGCCGGGTGGCCGGCGAGCGCCAGCCTGGACGCGGCCCAGAAACTCAGGAAGTCGGTGCCGAGCGGCTTGCCGGTGGGGTCCAGCCCGCCGCGCGAGAGGACGACCAGGCCCACGACGCCCACCATGATGAGGCCGGCCAGGATGCGCAGCCAGGCGCGCGCGCGGCCGTCATCCAGCCAATCGGCGTCACGAAGGAACGGGAGCGCCCTGCCGAACATGGCCGCGACCATGGCCCGCGCCGGTTTCGCAATCTCTAAGGGAAAAGAGTGGGCTCTGAGGTGAAGAGAGGGGCCGCTCCGAATGAACGCACGGCGCGACCCCTTCTGCGCGTCGCGTGTGGTTGAAGCCGCGGCGCCGCTTCAACCTAGGCCCTGGGTCGGGAACCCGACAGGCGACGGCCTGACGCGCGGCGTCCTGCCACAGCATGGCCAAGCTCGCCACGCGGCGCCATGCTGTCCCCAAGGGCCGCGTGGATGGCTCGCTGGGAGGTTGTTCGATGCGGATGTGGAAGGTCCTAGGCGGCGCCTTGGCCGCGGTTGCGCTGCTGGCCGCGCCGGCGCTCGCCAACCCGAAGAATGCGCTGGACGCCTATGTGGCCAAGCCCGATCCGGCGTTCGCCTGGAAGGTGGCGGGAAAGATCTCCGGGCCCGGCTACCACGGCGCGGTGCTGGAGCTGACGTCGCAGACCTGGCTGACTTCGAAGCAGGTCGACAAGCCGGTCTGGAAGCACTGGCTGACGGTGATCGTCCCGGACAGGGTCAGCTACAGCAAGGCTTTCCTGTTCATCACCGGCGGCAAGAACGACGACCCGGCGCCGACCAAGGCCACGGACCGCTGGGCGCAGATGGCCGTGGAGACCAACTCCGTCGTCGCCGAGCTGGACGACGTGCCGAACCAGCCGTTGCGCTTCACCGAGGACCCCAAGCCGCGGGTGGAGGACGAGATCATCGCCTATCAGCAGGCGAAGTTCGCGCACGACCGCAACCCGATCGACCTCGTTCGCCTGCCGATGGTCAAGAGCGGGACCCAGGCCATGACGGCGGTCCAGCAGTATCTGGCGAGCGAGGCGGGCGGGAAGCTGAAGGTCGACGGCTTCGTGGTCGCCGGCGGTTCCAAGCGCGCCTGGACGACCTGGCTGGTGGGCGCGCTGGACAAGCGCGTGGTGGCGATCATCCCGATCGTCATCAATGTGCTGGACGTGGACGCCACGACCAAACACCACTGGGAGGCGATGGGCTATTTCTCGCCGGCCCTGAAGGACTATGTCGACAATCACCTGATCCCCGACATGATCGGCAAGCCGGGCCTCAACGAGGTCAACCGGATCGAGGATCCGCTGAACTACCGCGACCGGCCGTCGATGAAGATGCCGAAGTACATCATCAATGCCGTGGGCGACGAATATTTCCCGCCGGACAACACGAAGTTCTCCTACCACCTGCTGCCGCAGATCAAGCGGCTGCGGATGATCCCCAACTCCAAGCACTCGACGGCGGGCACCGACATCGCCGAGAGCATAACCGCCTTCTACGCCGCGGTGCTGAACCACCGGCCGATCCCGAGCTACTCATGGACCGTGCGCAAGGACGGGGCGATCGTGGTGAAATCGCCGACCAAGCCGCGGGAGGTGCTGCTCTGGCAGGGCAACGATCCGAAGGCGCGCGACTTCCGGGTCGACACCATCGGCAAGACCTTCACCTCGACGCGCCTCAAGCGCGGCAAGGACGGGACCTGGGTCGGCAAGGTCGCCAAACCCAAGTCCGGATGGACCGCCTATTTCGTGGAGCTGACCTATCCGAGCGGGATGAAGTACCCGTTCAAGTTCACGACCGAGGTCTCGGTGATCCCCGACACCTTGCCCTACAAGTGGAAGGACGCGCGGCCGATCATTGCGCCAGACGGGAAGTAGGGCTGGCGGGAAGCAGGGCCGACGGAAGATCGGAAGAAGTTCGCGGGGAGGCTTGGGTGGACCTCCCCGCGCCGCCCTCAGGCGGCCAGCCGCTCGCCTTCATGGGTGGCGATGTTGGCGAACCGCGGGAACTCTTTTTCCGGCTGATCTGCCGAAACCGGTGGCCATAAGGCCGCAGCGTCGTCCGCCCAGAGACGGGGCGTGTCGTCCGCATTGAAGATGAAGCTGAGGCCCGACATGCCGGCCGACGGAGCGGCTTCGACGACGGCGACCCACGTTGCTACAAACTCGCGTAGCCTATTGCGAAATCCAGCCATGCTCTTGTGATCCCAACATCACAGACCCCCGGTCCCAACACCGAAGTTAACAAGTTCTTATCCATATTTCTCCTGAGAGGCGAGTCGGTTCCCTTTTCAAGCGAATCGAATCTTCGGAAGCTTCACCTTGACCTGAATCATCTAGGCCTCTCGGTCGCGAGTTCCTGGGTCTTCCACCGTTGCGGGGAAGTGGCTCGACGGCCACTTGGCTGGAGGGGCGGTGGGGAGGTCAGACCACTGAAGCAACTTCTCCCGCAAGGGAGAAGGCACATCACTTCAGGGAAAGGTCTGAACCGCGAGCATCGTTGGCCAACCGTCGAATCTCCGCCTAGGACTTGAGGATGTTCCCGCCCATCGCCCGCCCTGACGTCCTGGCCCTGCGCACCTCGCAGATCCGCGAGGTGGCCAACGCCGGCATGGGTCGCGAGGACATCCTGGCCTTCTGGGTCGGCGAGTCCGACCAGCCGACGCCCAGCTTCATCCGCGAAGCCGCGGCCAAGGCGTTGCTCGAGGGCGAGACCTACTACACCCACAACCTCGGGCGGGCGGACCTGCGTGAGGCGCTGTCAGCCTATCTGACACGGCTGCACGGACGGGCGATCGGGACCGAACGGCTGGCGGTGACCAACTCCGGCGTCAGCGCCCTGATGTTGGCGGCCCAGGCCGTGGTCTCGCCCGGCGACAAGGTGGTGGTGACCTCGCCGATCTGGCCCAACGTCGTGGAGATCCCGCGCATCCTGTCGGCGCGGATGGAGACCGTGGCGCTGGACCGCGCCCAGGGCCACTGGCGGCTCGACCTCGACAAGCTGATGGACGCGCTGACGCCCGACACCCGCGCGGTGTTCCTCAATTCGCCGAACAACCCGACCGGCTGGACGCTGCCGGCGCAGGACCGCGCGGCGATCCTGGAGCGCTGCCGCAGGTACGGCATCTGGCTGATCGCCGACGACGTCTATGAGCGGCTGAGCTTCACGCCGCGGGTTTCGCCGGCCTCATTCCTGGAGATGATCCAGCCGGACGACCGGGCGATCAGCACCAACAGCTTCTCCAAGGCCTGGCGGATGACCGGCTGGCGGCTCGGCTGGATGGTGCTGCCGCCGAAGTTGGTCGAGGCGATGGGCGTGGTCGTGGAATACAACACCTCCTGCGCGCCGGACTTCATCCAGAGCGGGGCGATCGCGGCGCTGAACGACGGGGAACCGTCCATCGCCGATCTGCGCGCGCACCTGATGGCGCAACGCGACCTGGTGGTGACGGCGCTGCGTGCGATGCCGGGCGTCGAGGCGCCGGAGCCGGAGGGCGGGATGTACGCCTTCTTCCGGATCGAGGGGCAGGACAACTCCATGGCGCTGGCCAGGGACCTGATCGACAGGGTCGCGCTGGGTGTCGCCCCCGGCTCGGCCTTCGGGCCGGAAGGCGAGGGCTGGCTGCGCTGGTGCTTCGCCCACAGCGGCGAGCGCAACGCCGCGGGGCTGGAGCGGCTGGCGGGCTATCTGGCGGCGAGCGCGCGGGCGTAGAGCCAGGCCATCAGCCCGGCCTGGGCGATGGCGATCATCCAGAGCATCGTGCGGAAGGGCTGCTTGCGGGTCTTGTGCCGGAAGATCTGCGAGGCCGCGAAGGCCCCCGAGGTCCCGCCGATCGCGGCCAGCAGAAGCAGGGTGCTTTCCGGCGTGCGGTAGCGGCCTTGCTCGGCCGCGCGCTTGTCAGCCCGGAAGGCCGCGAAGGCCAGCAGGTTGATCAGCAGCAGATAGAGGGCGACGAGGACGAACACGCCCGGGAAGCTAGCCGGACGGCCTTAAGATTCCAGCTCGGGTTCCCTCTCAACCGTCATTGCCGGCGCAAGGCCGGGAATGGCGGTCGGAAAGGGGTGACGGTCAGTTCGGGGTGGGCGCCGGGGCTTCGGCCGGTGGAGCGGCGGCCGGCTCGGTCGCGGGCGCGTCGGCGGGCGGCTCGGCCTCCGCCTCGCTGTTCACCTTGAAGGAGGCGCCCATGAGGGTGGCGCGGGAATCCAGCGCCTTGGCGGTCGTCTCGCACTTGGCGGGCAGCGCCCAGCTCATCCATTCCTGGGCGAGACGCGCCTTGGTGATCCCGGGGCCGGCGTTCCACATGGAGCGCCCCTTCTGGACGGCCGTCGCGCCGACCACGTTGATCGGGCGCAGGCTGGCCTTTTCGGCGGCGGTCATCGCGGCCTGGAATTCCTTGAGCTGGCGGCGGCCGTCCTTCTGCATGTCGGCGTAGACCTTCAGGTCGTCGGAGAGCTTGCGCCCTGGCGGCCGGTAGGTGGTCTCGATGCGGGTGACTTCGGGCATCACCTGGTCGTGCAGGTCGAGGTAGCCGCGCAGCGAGCCGTAGCACCAAGCCACGAACTGATAATCGTCGTGCGGGGCGCCGGCCGGCCAGCGTTCCTCGGCGGGTTGAGCGTCGGCGGCGGGGGCGTCAGCCGCGGGGGCGGCCTCGGCGGCGGGCGGGGCCGCCTCGGCCGCGGCGGGCTGGCCTTGCAAGAGCAGGAGGAGTGCGAGTGCGATCGGAGCCATGGGCGAAGCTTACCTCAGAGATTCCAGCTATTTTCGGGCAAAGGCTAAACGCCGGCGGGTCCGTAGCCGCCACCGCCCGGCGTTTCGATCTCGATCATGTCGCCGGCCTGGACGTCGAGGGCGAAACAGCCGGGCAGGTCTGTAACCTTGCCGGACGCCGCGATCAAACGCTGGGCGCCGGGTAGGGCTGGGCCGCCGCCGGCCAGGCCCTGCGGGGCGTGCTCGCGGCGGGAGGACAGCAGCGCGGCTTCCATGGCCGAGAGGAAGCGGATGCGGCGAACCGCGCCGTCGCCGCCGCGGTTGGCGCCCGCGCCGCCGGAGCCGCGGCGGACGCCGAAGCTCTCGACGCGCACGGGGAAGCGGCGCTCCAGGATCTCGGGATCGGTGAGGCGCGAGTTGGTCATGTGGGTGTGGACCGCACTGGTCCCGGGCGCCTGGGCGGTGGCGCCGGACCCGCCGCAGATCGTCTCGTAATACTGGCGGGTCTCATCGCCGAACGTGAAATTACTCATGGTTCCCAGGGAGTTTGCCATGACTCCTAAGGCGGCGTAGAGGGCGTCGACGACGTGCTGGCTGGTCTCGACGTTGCCGGCCACGACCGCGGCGGGCGGGTTCGGGTCCAGCATCGAGCCACGCCGGGTCAGGATGTTGAGCGGCTCCAGGCAGCCGGCGTTCAGCGGGATGTCGTCGTCCACCAGGGTGCGGAAGACATAGAGCGCCGCGGCGTCGACGATGGCCGAGGGGCCGTTGAAATTGGTGGGGACCTGGTCGGCGCTGGCGGTGAAGTCGAGGGTCGCCGTCCCGGCCGCCGCGTCCACCGTGGTGGTGACGACGATCTCGCCGCCGCCGTCCATCGGCACGCGGGCCGCCCCGTCGGTCAGCTTGCCCACCGCGCGGCGCACGGCGGCGGCGGCATTCTGCTGCACGAAGGTCATGTAGCGGGCGACGGCGTCGCGGCCATAGGTGCGGATCATCTCGGAGACCGCGGCCCCGCCCGCCTGGCAGGCGGCGATCTGGGCCTTGAGGTCGGCGAGGTTGGTGTCCGGGTTGCGGGCGGGCCAGGCGCCGGAGGCCAGCGCCGCGCGGGTCTCGGCCTCCAGGAAGCGGCCGTCGCGCATGATCGGCAGGGCGTCCAGCATGACGCCCTCCTCGTCGATGGTGCGGGAGAAGGGCGGCATCGAGCCGGGCTGCACGCCGCCGATGTCGGCGTGGTGGCCGCGGGCGGCGACGTAGAAGGCGGGCTTATGCTCCTCCCCTGAAGCGAAGACCTCGGGGGAGGAGCGAGGATCCATGAAGATCGGCATGACGACGGTGATGTCGGGCAGGTGGGTGCCGCCGGCGTAGGGGTTGTTGAGCGCGAAGGCCTCGCCGGGGTGCAGGACGGGGTGGCGGTCGCGGACGGCGCGGACCGAGGCGCCCATGCTGCCAAGATGCACCGGCATGTGCGGGGCGTTGGCCACGAGGCCGCCGTCGGTGTCGAAGAGGGCGCAGGAGAAGTCCAGCCGCTCCTTGATGTTCACCGAGTGGGCGGTGCGTTCCAGCGCCGCGCCCATGGCCTCGGCCACGCCCATGAAGCGGCGGTTGAAGAGTTCGAGAGTGACCGGGTCGGGCTTGTCCAGCGCGATGGCATGGCTGCGGGCCACGCCGGTGGCGGTGAGGCGGATCAGGCCGTCGGCCTCGGCGGTGGCGCGCCAGCCGGGGGCGAGCGCGATCTGGGTGTCGGGACGGACGATCAGGGCCGGTCCGTCGAGGGTCGTGAAGCCGTCGGCGGCGACGACCGGCGCATCATGCCAGGCGCCGTGGGCGAACATGCGCAGGCTTCCCTCCCCTTTATGGGGAGGGCGTCGAGCGTCAGCGAGACGGGTGGGGAAGTCGCGTTCAAGCGCCGACTCCGCTCTTCGGCCCACGCTTCCCCACCCGTCTCGGGCTTCGCCCTCGCCACCCTCCCCATAAAGGGGAGGGAAGGCCTCCGCCTCGACGGCCGCGATGAGGATCGTGCGGTCGGGCTCGGTGAAGCCGAACAGGCGGTGGTGGGCGGCTTCGAACCGGGCTTTCGCAGTGGCGAGGTCGGCGAGCGGGACCGGCAGTTCGGTGTCGGCGCCGTCGTAGCGCAGGCGAAGCGTCTGGCGCAGCTCGCCCGGCTCGGCGCCCTGCTCGGCGAGGGCCGCGCGGGCGGCGGCCTCGACGTCGGCGAGGCGGGTGCGGGCGCGCTTCAGGCCGGCCGCATCGAGCGGGGCTTCGAGGCCGGCCTGGCGCAGGGCGGTCACCTGGGCCTGGCCGATGCCCCAGGCCGAAAGGACGCTGCCGTAGCGCGGGCAGAGGATTTCCGTCACGCCCAACGCCTCGGCGGTCTGGCAGGCGACCTGGCCGGCGGCCCCGCCGAAGGCGGTGAGCGCATGGTCGCGGGGATCGAACCCGCGCTCGGTGGAGATGCGGCGCACGGCCTGGGCCATCTGTTCGACCGCGACAGCCACGAAGCCCTCGGCGGCGGCCTCCAGGCTGGCCGCGCCCATGGCCTCGGCGAGCTCGGCCAGGCGCGCGCGGGCGGCCTGCGGATCGAGCGGCCGCTCGCCCCTGGGCCCGAACACCGAGGGGAAGAACCCCGGATCGAGGCGGCCCAGCACCAGGTTGGCGTCGGTGACGGTGGCCGGTCCGCCGCGGCCGTAGCAGGCCGGACCCGGATCGGCGCCGGCGCTGGCGGGGCCGGCGCGGGCGCGCATGCCGTCGAAGGTCAGGATTGAGCCGCCGCCCGCCGCCACGGTCTCGACGTCGAGCATCGGGCTGCGGATCCTGGCGCCCGCGACCCTGGCGGTGTCGCGCCGCTCGAGCTGGCCGGCGTAGCGGCAGACGTCGGTGGACGTGCCGCCCATGTCGAAGCCGAGCACGGCCGGAGCCTCGGCCTGCGCCGCCGTACGCGCCACGCCGACCACGCCGCCGGCCGGCCCGGAGACCACGGCGTCACGGCCGCGGAAGGCCTCGGCGCGGACCAGGCCGCCGGAGGAGGTCATGAAGAACAAGGGCGCGCCCGCCACCGCGTCGGCGACCTGCTGGACGTAGGCCTGCAGAACGGGGGTCAGGTAGGCGTCGGCGATGGTGGTCTCGGCGCGCGGGATAAATCGCGGCAGGGGTGAAACCTCATGGCTCAGCGCCACGAACTGGAACCCGGCAGCCTTCGCGATCTCGCCGGCGCGGCGTTCGTGCGCCGGGTTCAGGTCGGCGTGCAGGAAGGCGATGGCGGCGGAGGCATAGCCTTGGGTGACAGCGGACTTGAGCTTTTCGGTGAGCGCCGCCTCGTCGAGCGGCCGCACCACGGCGCCCTGCGCGTCGAGGCGTTCGTCGGCCTCCACGACGCCCGAATAGAGCGCCGGCGGGCGCACGATGGTGAGCGCGAAGAGCTCCGGCCGCGCCTGGTCGCCGATCAGCACCGAATCGGCGAAGCCCTGAGTGGTGACGAAGAGCGTCTTGGCGCCGGTGCGTTCCAGGAGCGCGTTGGTGGCCACGGTGGCGCCCATCTTGATCGTCTCGACGCGATGGGCCGGGAAGGGCGCGCCGGGCTCCGCGCCCAGGACGCGGCGCATGGCCTCCACCGCGGCGTCCGGATAGGCCGGCGAGGCGGAGAGCAGCTTCAGCGAGGTTTCCGCGCCCGCGTCAGGGCCGGCGACCACCTGGCCGATCACGTCGGTGAAGGTGCCCCCCCTATCGATCCAGAAACGCCAGTTTGTTTCGGCCACCTATCGGCGCTCCGCGGAAAAGGGGGCGATCCAGAAGCGCCGAGACCTGTCCAAAACTTAACCCGTCCCGTGATTGTCTTCGACCGGCCACACTCGTAAGGCTGCTTATCCCAATGAGCTTCTGGCGCAAGATAGCCGGCCTGGCCGCGCGAAACCTCGACGAGGCCGAGTGCGACATCTGTCCGCCCGGGCTGCCGGGCGAGGACCCGGCGTTCTCGACGGCGGTGACAGCGCTGGGCGCCAAGCTCGCCAAGGCCGACGGCAACGCCCAGGCCAGCGAATACGCCGCCTTCGCCGAGGTGTTCCAGCCCGAGCCCGCCAGCGCCGGCAATGTGCGCCGCCTCTATCAGCTCGCGCGGCAGACCACGCGCGGCTTCGAGAGCTATGCGCGGCGGCTGGCGAAGCGCTACCGCAACTGTCCGCAACTGCTGGAGGACGTGCTGGACGGCCTGTTCTTCGTGGCCACCTCCGACGGCGTGGTGACGGCAGAGGAGCTCGTCTACCTGGAGCGCGTCTCGCAGCTTTTCGGCCAGAACCCGCTGGTGTTCCGCCGCGTGAAGGCCACGCACCTGGGGCCGGAGGCGGGCGATCCCTACGTCGTGCTGGGCGTGGCGCACGACGCCTCGGATGCTGAGGTGCGCGCGGCGCGGAAGGCGATGCTGTCGGTGGCCCACCCGGACCGGGCGCGGGCCCGCGGCCTGCCGCCCGAGTTCATCGAGGTGGCCGAGGCCAAGGCCGCGGCGATCAATGCGGCGTTCGACGCGGCCATGCGCGAGCGGCGCGCGCTGGCGCTGCAGGGTGCGGCATGACTTCGCGAAATTTCCCCTTTCAGGGCGCCGGCCGTTGACGCCGGGAACTCCAAGGGCGACATATTCGTCTATAGGCTTGGCCCCTGGCCGAGCTGGGGGACAGTGAGGACGTCATGGTGAAAGAGTTCGCCGCCCGTCACGGGTCCGCCCTGCGCAGTCTGGCCCTGATCGGCGGGTTGCTCGCGACCATCGCCGCCGTAGTGGTTGGCGCGGTGCTGGCCGTTGTGTTCGCCGCCACCGTCGCGGTGATCGCCGTGATGGCCTCGGCGCTCCTGTGGTTCGCCGGCCTTGCGTTGCGCGCGCGGCGCACGGCGCGCACCCGTAGCGACGGCGTCATCGAAGCCCGCCACCTCGGCGGCCACCATTGGGTGGCCTACGGCTGGAACGAGCGGGTTTAGCTCTCGCTGGCATCCCGGAAAGCGTGAAACGCTTGTCCGGGACCCATAAGCACTGATTTTGCAAGTTCTTCCGGCGGCGCCGCCGTGCGCTTGCAGCGCATATGGGTCCGGACAGCCGCTGCGCGGCTTCCGGGATGACAGCTGTTGTGACGTGGCGTGAGCCTTGCTCCCCGGGCCGCTGGCCCCTACCGTCAATTCAAACAACCGTTGGGAGGACGGCATGAGCATCGGCGTGATCGCGACCTTGAAGATCCAGGACGGCAAGGGGGGCGAGTTCGAGGCCTTTTTCACCGAGCTCGCGAAGCAGGTGCGCGCCAACGAGCCGGGCAATGTCGCCTACCAACTGACCAAGAGCCGCACCGAGCCAAACACCTACAAGGTGCTGGAGCTCTACAAGGATCAGGACGCGCTCACCCATCACGGCGGCACGGACTATTTCAAGGCCGCGGGGCCGAAGTTCGCCGCGGTGCTCGGCGGCCGTCCGGAGATCGAATACCTGGACGGCGTGGGCTGACCGCAGAACGATCGCGAAAGTAAAAAGCCCCGGCCGTGAGGCCGGGGCTTTTCTGTCGCGTCGATCGTCCGCCCTAGAACGCGTCAGGGTGAAATGGAAGCCATTTCACCCGTCCGACGCGCTCTAAACTCTTGAAGATAGACCCTTCCTTCCCATCCAGATGAGTCCATCTGAATAGGTCAGGGTCTAGGCGAGGGCGAGCGTCCGGCGACGGTGGCGCAACACGCCGCCGAGGCCGCCGAAGCCCATCAGCATCATCGCCCAGGTGGCCGGCTCGGGAACCGACAGGGCCACGTTGTCGAGCAGGTTGCCCTGCTGGTCCGACGGGCCGGTCTCGGTGAACACCAGGTGACCCGCGGTCGAGGTGGAGAAGGTGATGGTCTGGGTGGTGAAGCCGACCGACGACGCCAGCGGCCCGAAGGTCTGGCTGAAGTCGCCGAGGCTGACCGTCGTGGACTGGGACGAAGCGCCCCGTTGGTTGCCCGCCAGGTCGAAGGTCACGGTGTAGGTGCCCGGCCCGAAGTTCGCCACCGAAGTCAGCTGGCCGGCCGGGTTGTTCCCGCTGCCGCTGCTGCCGTCGAGGTCGATGTAGCCGCCATGGCCCGGAATGAAGTCGAAGCTGCCACCGGCGCCGATCAGGTCGACGGAGCTCGGCGGAGAGGTGACGTTGAACGTGGCGTCGCCAGTCCAGTTGAGCTGGTCGGCGTGCGGGCTGCCCGCGTCGAAGTTGTCGGAAAGCAGGATGGTCGCAGAGGCGTTGCCGGCGACCAGCGCGACAGCGGCGCTCACGCCAGCCAGAAGAAACTTGGAATTC
>Ga0207690_10000219_pt1 | contig 43461 bp, 46 predicted proteins | sample KBSC23metaG_FD_184315 | JGI IMG/M metagenome (GOLD analysis project Ga0207690, IMG submission 184315) | Corn rhizosphere microbial communities from Kellogg Biological Station, Michigan, USA - KBS C2-3 metaG (SPAdes) (version 2) | ecosystem: Host-associated > Plants > Roots > Rhizosphere > Soil ... | reverse complement strand
CGCCACACCCTGATGAAGAACCGCGATGTCATCCCGAAACAGCCACGACCCCTTGTGAACGAGCATAACAGGGGTGCGCCACGTTACATCGAACTTCGTTACACCAGCCGGGGGCGCCGCGAGGTGAATATCAAGAGACCAGACGCCATCCCGCTCTTGCCACCCACTTGACTGATACAGCGGAACCGGGGCCGGTTGCCCCATTACGGTACTTGTCAGCGCAAAGGTGGGGGCGACCGTCGCCGCCGAACTGGCTGAGGGCCAACACACAGCGGTGCCGCAGACGATGGCCAATGCGGCCACCCCTGCGCGCCAACCAGCGGTTCCCATACTCGTCATTTCGACGGCCGACGCCCCTTCTCCTTCCGCACCGACCGGAATGTCAACCGCCACCTACTGGGGCGCATGATTGCGGGTTCGCTCGGCCGATGGAGGCAGCCGCGCCGCCAAGAGATCGGCGGGGTCAATGCCGACCCGCTCGGCGATCGAGGCGACCGTTCGGAGCGTCAGGTTTCGAGTACCGCGCTCGATGTGGTTCCAGTAGACACGGCTGACATCCATCACTTCGGCCGCGAACGCCTCTTGCGAGAGTCCGAGCGACTCCCGATAACTGCGTAAGTTGCGCCCGAACCGCTGCGATAGATCTACTCCCTCCACGCAGTGAAACGCTTCCGACACGTGACGTATGAGTCTACCAACACATACGGCACGTGCCTTGTCAGTATACGTTTCTCCGGCTAATGTTCCGCTTCATGCCCTCCTTGCGGGGGGCGGGTATCTGTGTGGGCCTGCCCTCCGCACCCGCAGGGGAAGGGCAGAACGCGCTGCTGAGGACGACGGCAGAGCCGAACTCGGTTCGGAGGCCGTCAATCCAGCAGGAATGCCCAACTGCTACGCCGAAAGGAGTGACCGTGGGGCGGGGCACGCGCTTTGGCGTGCCGACAGTCGCCTGGGGGGTTTAAGCAGACTCGCGGGGTCCTTTTCGATGCGGCCCGAAGTTCTGCTCCTAATCCTGCGGCACCTGGAACGGCTCACGCATGTGTATCGATGGAAGGCCCAAAAGGGGGGCCGTCCGAGGACGGAAAGGTGAGAGGTAATGCCTTCAAGATCGAGATGGGCGCGCTTCCGTCGACTGGCTGCGACGTCCGCGACGGCGCTGGCGTGCGCGGTCGGGTTCCAAGCGGCCGTCGTAGCACCCGCCTACGCAGAAGCCGCGGTCGATGTGAGCATCTTGACTAACACGACTGAGGTTCCTGCCCTGCCCGACGGCTCGGACATACCAACGACCAATGACTTGATTGATGTGACGGCGCTCAAGTGCCCCCCTGATGAGTTCGGCTTCGCCAATGCGATTCACCACCACTCGATGCCTGTGCGCGATCAAGTCACGGGCAACATCGCGTATTACTGGAACGTCGACATCCACGTGTACAAGGACTGTGGGCATGCTGCCTACATCAAGCAGATGGATGCCTACCCATCGGGCGTTGACGAGGCGTCCGGCTACCGCTTCGACTACACCGTCGAAAACGTCATCGATCCCAAAGGCGCGTCGGGACACGCAACGGGTCAGTTCTCGTATTTCCCGGTTCGGGTAAACGATCCCTGTCCGCCGACCACGGACGGGTGCCCACAGGACGTTGACGTGAGTCTCAAGTCGCACCCCACCGTCTTCTGGACGGTGAACACGCGCGGAGACAAGCCACACGCAACCGAACAGTTGAGCTAACGGTTCGGCTCGGCCCTCCCTCGGGGACGTCAGCCGTGCTCATCGAAACGCCTCCCGCGCCACATCACCATGTCGAGCGGATCGGAACCTCCCGATCCCCGCGCAACGTGCTGTGTCGGCTGCGGCCCAATCATCCAAGACAGGGCGAGCGAGCCATCGGTCGCCGGAGCGATTCCGGGAGGGAATCACGTTGAGAAGGTCAGTCGTAATGTCCGTGGCGGCGGCGTTTGCAGTCGCTGCGGTGGGTGCAGGAGTTGCTGCTAACGCGCAGCCCTCGCCCACCAAACTCCAGATGGCGGAAGCACACGCCATCGACGTCCTGAACGCCGAACTTCATGTCGCCCGGCCCCCATCCGCGTCAGCCCAGGCTCGCAGGTCGGCTGAAGCGATCGAGAAGCGGTTTTTCGCATCGGGCAGCAAATCGAGGGCCCTCGCCATTCTGGCGGAGGCGCCGCCGACCGAGCAGAGCCTCGTCGCATGGGATGTGGCGCACGTACTCGACGGCGTCGCGCCAAGTGCGACGGTGAGCACGGCGTCCCCGATGAGCATTGGCCAGAACCCGCCGCCGGACCCGAACGACCTACCGCAGCCGAGCACCGACGACGACCCTGCACCGCCGCCGCCAAGCGCCGCGTATCCCGAAAGCATTCCAAACTGCTGGCACGCGAGTCTGGAGTTCGTCTATACCAAGAATCATGCCGGGCATCTGAGAATGACATACCGGCACAACGTCAAGTACTGCCAGGATCCCGACAACCCGGCGCTCATCAACTTCGACCCGAGCATGGGCGGGGTGACAGCCGAAGTGACGTATTGCTCCATTGGTTGGATATTTGATTGCACGGTCGACGCCACGGTGCCGAGTTCGTTGCCGGTCTCGAATCCGGGGCATTACCCCTTCGTAACCACGACCGTTGCAGCGTCGTACTCTTTCAGCTTCGGGGTCGGCTACGGCCCGATCAGTCACGACTTCACGGTCGCCGAGCGGTCGAGCACCACCGTAACGATGCGGATGTCGCCCGGGCCCGTCTACGGCATCAATGTGACGGGCACATGCCAAGGTGAGGTCAGGAGCTGCCGCTGGGTGAAGCCCGATAGCAGCGCGTAGCGCGTTCGGCGGGGGGAGGTCCGATGGCTGGGCCTCCCCCGCACTCCGCGCTCTCGACGCGGGCACCGCGCCCTCAGGGCGCGTCGCGAACGTCAGTCGTCGAAATCGTGCGCGATGATCCTTGAACTACCGCGCGGATCGAACAGGAGAGCCCTCGCGATGGTCACAGCAAAGCGGTCATGGCCGAGATCGCTCGGGGTCGTGTCAACGTTGGCCACGGTTGCTGTCGTCGGACTCATAGTCTGGGTCGTGGTCGAGTCCGTTGTCGGCTTCGCCAGCGGGCGACATCTCGATGTCGTTGAGCAGTTTCGCGTTGTGGTGCCGAGCGGGCCGGGCACCGGTCAAAACAAGACCGTTGCCGCTACGGTGAGCCTCAGCCACCCAAGCGGCGGACAGCGAATCGTGGCTCTGCTTCGTGATATTGCACCGCTCCTTCTCGCGTTCGCCGCGCTCTTGATATGGGCGCGGCTGGAAAGGGCTCTCACACCGGGCGCGACCAACCGAGTTAGGGCTGCGCGGTACCTCTGGATGCTGGCAGCCATCATCGGGCTAGGCATTCCCTTCGAGCTGGCTCTCTCTCACGGGCTCAACGAATCGCTCGTCCCGGCAACAGGTGTGGCACAACAAGCCGTTGTGGCCAACCACGACTTGTTCTGGCCCTGCATCGGTTTGCTCGTCTACTCCCTGTCCCGGCGACTAAGCCGAAGCGAGGAAACGTAGCGGCCGGGCGTCCCGAACGCTTTACGAAAAGCAATCGAGGTCGTCAGGGCGGATTCGATCGCCCGGAGCAATGGTGCGTCCTGCGGCCCGAGCGTCTCTAGCTACTACGGGTCATGCGCCCGGCTGGCAGCGCAGGTCAGATCGGGTGATCTTTTCTCAATGGCGGCTTGTCGCGTCGTGTCTGCCGATCACGTGCGGTACACCTCTGAGCAAGCCGCATTTGCGATAGCTGTGTGACGGGTCCGCTTCCGACCAGATGTGACGCAACGAAGGATGCTCGGAAGCCCAATCGACCCGCGTTTAGGTCCCCTGTGACGACGGCTCGCCCGGTGGGAAGCCGGGACCCGTCGGGGATTGCTCGCCGTTGTCGGACTGATGCTCCCCGCGCCTCCGCGTCGCGGTCGGCGGTTCCCGGCGATGCCTTGTCGGGTCTCGCCATGTGGAGCAGTCATGTACGACACGAACGATGCGGTGGGGTTGGTGGCGCGGGGTTTGCGCGCGGGCTGGCTGTTGTCGGTGTATCCGGATGCGGCGGAGGCGGGTGGCTGCTTCCGCTCGACGGCCCGTCCGCGCGGCCCGGGCGAGTGGCGTCCGGGCGGTGACCCGCTGGCCGCGTCGGAGCGGGCGGCATCGGAGGCGGCGCGGCGGGCACGGGGGAAGGTGCGCCGGTATTGCGCGGCGAACCGGCTGAACCGGCTCGGCACGCTCACCTACCGGGGTGCGGGCTGTCACGACCCCCGGCAGGTGCGGTCGGATGCGGGCCGGTTCTTTCGCCGGCTGCGCGCCGCGCTGCCGGCCGGCGCGGCGCTGCCGTATCTGTGGGTGCCGGAATGGCATGCGGGCGGACACGGCCTGCATCTGCATTTCGCGGTCGGCCGGTTCATTCGCCGCTCGGATATCGACGCCGCGTGGGGTCACGGGTTCGTCCACATCAAGCAGCTCGGCGACGTGCGGGTCGGCGCAGGTGCGCTCGGTGAGGCACGGCTCGCGGCTCGGTATCTCGGCAAGTACGTGGGCAAGGCGATGGACGAGCGCCGGGTCGCAGGGCTGCACCGCTACGAGCGCGCCGAAGGCCATGACCCGCGCGTCGTGCACGTCGAGGGGCGCAGCAGGGATGCCGTGATCGCGGCGGCGAGCGCGCGGCTTGGCCGCGACCCGGAGCGGGTCTGGACCTCGGACGACACGGAAGGCTGGCAAGGACCGCCTGCGGTGTGGGTCCAGTGGCCGTGAAGCGCGCCTTCGACCTGCGCGCCTGGGTGGAAGCCTCGCGCGCCCGGCAAGGGTTACCTGCGCGGGTCAACGACCGGGGGGCGCTCGGTGCGGTGGCGGCGCTGGTCGGCGCGGGACGGGCGGGCGGCGCGAAGCGCCAGCCGCGACCGCCGTCCCGTCCGCGCCGGACAGCGCCCACGCCGCCCCGGACGCTGCCCGCCACCTGACCCAGGGTAGGTACCGAGCGGGTCAGTACCGCCAGGTGATGTCCACGCGGGTCGGGTCGAAGTGCCTCCCTTGCGTGGCGGGGCCGATGGTCACCCGTTCGATGACGGAGCGGACGATGGCCCGCTGCCGGTCGCCGCTCAGGTCGGCCCACTCGGCCGCCAGCGCGCCACCGTCCCCGACGTAGTGGGTCAAGGCATCGGTCCGGGTGATCGCCGCAAGTCTGCGTTCCAACACGTCGATGTCGGCGGCGGCAGCGCGTGACCCGGCCAGCATCGCGGTTCGGTCGATCTCCCCCCGCGCGAACATCACGCCCAGCTCGTCGCGGCGTGCGGCAAGGGTGGCGATCTGCTCGGCGAGCACGTGCGCATCGGCGGCGTCGACGTTCTCGGCGGTCGCGATCGCGGTCTGCAACCCCGGCCCGTCCAGCGCCATCAGCACCGCTCGGTACACGATGTCCTCAAGCGGCTCGGCTATGACGCTCAACCGGCCGCACCCGTAGCCGTTGGGCGGAGCGGCGCACACATAGCGGCGTTGCCCGCCCCTCGGCCTGGCGATCAACGGCCGGTTGCACCGCTGGCAGCACACCAGCCGAGTCAGGAGATACCGGCGCGGGGTGCGGGCGGACTTCCGCGACGGGTCGTCCAGGACCGCGCGGATACGTGCGGTCTGCTCCGTGGTGATGATCGCGGGCCACTCGGCGTCCGCGACGATCTGCCCGTGATGCTCCCGCTGCCCGCTGATCCGCGCCGAGTACAAGATTCCCCGCAGGGTTGCCATCGACCACACCCCGCCCGACACACTCGATACGCCTGTGTCGTTGAGCCAACGGGCCAGCGATGTCAGTGACTCCCCGGCCAGGAACCGCGCCGCCAGATCGCGCAGGACCGCTGCCTCGTTCTCTCGGATGGTCAGCCGGTCGGCCTCGTACCCGTACGGGCGCGCGCCGCCGCCGCCCCGCTTCCCGGCGAGCGCGTTCTCCTCCATCTTGCGGCGGACCCGCGCTGCCTTGTGCTCGCTCTCGAACCGAGCCCATGCGCCGACCGTGCGCGCGACGGCCCGACCGGTGGGGGTGGACAGATCGAACAGCCCAGCCTCGACGGTCTGCACCAGCAGTCGCCGCTCGTCGCAGACGCCGATGAACTCCTCCAACTCGGCAGGCGAGCGGTGCAGCCGGTCAGGATGCCAGGCCAGCACGGCGTCCAACTCGCCCGCGCGCATCGCCGCCAGCAGCCGCAGATAGTCCTTGCGCGGCTTGCCGCTGTACGCCGAGCGGTCGTTGTCCACGAACACATCCACGACCGTCCAGCCCAACCGGGCCGCCAACTCCCGGCACTTCTTCTCCTGACCCACGACGCCCAACCCGTCGCCCTCACGGTCAGAACTGATGCGGCAATACACCCCCGTACGAACCACATCCGGCACCCTAGAAGCAGACTCACCGACAGACGCGCAACGAACTGGTGACATTGACGAAGCCTCGCCTTCGTTACGCTCCCGGGACGTGAGCCTCTATGCGGCGTACGGCAGCAACATGGATCCGCAGCAGATGCGGCGGCGCTGCCCGCATTCGCCGGTGCGCGGAACGGGTTGGCTGGAGGGCTGGCGGCTCACCTTCGGCGGCGAGGACGTCGGCTGGGAAGGCTCCCTCGCGACGCTCGTGGAGGACCCGGGCAGCCGGGTGTTCGTGGCGCTCTACGACATCACCAGCAGCGACGAAGCCCACCTCGACGAGTGGGAGGGCGCCGACATCGGGCTCTACCGCAAGATCCGGCTGCGCGTGCAGACGCTGGAGGGCGAGGCGCTCGCGTGGCTCTACGTCCTCGACGCCTACGAAGGCGGGCTGCCGTCGGCCCGCTACCTCGGCATCCTCGCCGACGCCGCGGAGGCGGCCGGTGCGCCGGACGACTACCTGCTGGAGTTGCGGGCCCGGCCCTGCCGAGCGATCGGCGAGTAGCGCCGCCGGACCGCCCTGCTCACCCACCGTGACGACCCCTCGGCACCCTGTTTGGGGACCCAAGCACTCTGGCGCTTGACGTCAACCCGGAGGTGCTTGACGTCAAGCGCCTCGCGGGTTGGGCCGCCGAACAACAGGGCACCCACCGGTGACGCTTCGTGACCAACGCCGGTCAGCCGGCGCCGCGCAGGAAGCCGGCGATCACCTCCGCGCTGCGGCGGCCGTCGTGCCACTCGCGGACGAACGCCGGCCCGCGCGCGGCGACCGTCCGCGCCCAGTCGCGCTCGTCCAGCACCCGCCGGAGCACGTCGCCCAACGTGTCCGGCGTCGCCTCCAGCGTCGGGATCTCGGCCGGCACCCGCGCCCGCACCCGCTCGTGGATGTGCGAGATGCTCACCCGCCCGGTCGCCATCGCCTCGCAGGTGAGCACGCCGTAGTTGCCGATGCCGAAGTGATCCAGTACGACGTCCGCGGCGCGGATCAAGGCCGGTACCTCGGCCGCCGGCACCCCTTCGATCCGCCGGTACGTGATGAGCCCGCCCGCCTCGAGTTCGGCGAGCGCCGGCTCGATGAGCTCGGTGCCTTTCAGCGCCCGGTGCGACGGCGCGTGCACCACGACCGGCCGCTCCCGCCGTAACGGCTCGTCGCCGGGCGTCCACACGTCGAGGTCGACGACGACCGGCAGCCAGCTCGCCGCCGGGACGTCGTCCAGCAGGTCCGGAGTCGACACGTACGTCGGCCCGTCGAACGCCGCGACCAGCGGCGCGAGCTGGTCGACCTGGCGTTGCAGCCGCGCGGTCAGCGGGTCCTTGCGGTCGCGGAACGGCGACCATTCGTAGCGCTCCGCGTGCACCCGCGGATCGCGGATCTCCGAGCCGTGGAACACCAGCCCCACCGCCAGCCCGGCGTCCCGCAACCGGCGCGCGTCGGCCGCGAAGGTCTTCCCGTTCAGCGTCCCGGCGACCGGCCGGCCGGCCTCGATCAGCAGATGAGTCAGCTCCGCTTGCAGGTGCATCTCCATGCCGACCTGCCACCGGACGTCGCGCGCGAACGCGTCCGGGGGCACCTCGACGTCGACCGGGAACGCCAGCGCGGGGTGCGGTACGGCGAAGACCTCGACGCCGACGCCGGGCAACTCGCGCCGGACCGCGCGCGACCAGGCCCAGCCCTGCCCGGCCATGTTCGCCGGGCCGATGCCGAGCACCGTGGTGCCGACGGCGAGGCCGGCGCCGGTCGCGACCGCGCCCGGCTCGCGCACCCGCACCGTCGATCGCGGCTTGGCGCCCGCCAGCCGCGCGGCCCGCCGCATCTCCGCGCCCACTGCGACGACGTCCGCCGCCGGCGGCAGCGCCGGCCGGAGCAACTCGGCCCAGCGGTCCGATCGGCGGCGGCTCCGGCGCCACGACCGGACGAGGCGATGGCGCAGGCTGCGCAGCCGCGGCGGCCAGCGCGACGGCCGCGACGGATGGTCCGGCGGCGGCACCCGCAGCCGGACGACCTCGACGCGGTCGACGTCCGTGCGATCCTCGCCGCCGGGGATCGGGCCGAGCAACGTCACCGGCAGGCTCGCGGACGCGGTCGCGGTCACGTACGCCGCGGCCCGTGGATCCCGGCCGACCTGACTGCCGGTCAGGACGACGACGCGAGCCGCGGGATCGGCTGCCATCAGGACGGAACGAGCGTCCGCAGCTCGCGCTCGAACGGCTCCAGTTGCGCCTCGCGCGTGTAGGCGGCGGCGTAGTCGCGGCAGGCCGCGGCGTCCTCCGGTGTCGCGGATCGCGCCGCGTCGGCCGCCTTGACCAACGCGTCACGGATCGCGCCGGCCGACAGGTCGGCACAGGGGAACCACATCGGGTATCCGCGCAGCACGTCGCTCGCCGCGGCTTCGGGGACGTGCACCGACACGATCGGCTTGCCGGTCGCCATGTACTCGTAGACCTTGCCCGACGTCACGTACTTCGATCCGGCGAGCGCGAGCAGCAACACGTCGAGCGAGTCGTACGCCGCCGCGACCTCGGTCTTCGCGACCGGTCCCTCGTAACTCACACCGATGCCCTCGTCGACCGGAATGTTCGCGCGCAGCACCGCCGACGAGGTGTTGAAGTAGCCGAGGTGCCCGAACAGCTTCACCCCGCCGTCGGCCAGCCCGGGCTCCTGCCGCGCCAGCCGCCAGCCGGCGAAGAACTCCGGCAGTGGCACCCGTTCGGTCATCGTGCCGAGGTAGCCGAACTGCAGCGGACGATCGTGATGTGGTTGCAACGCAAGGAGATCGCCGAGCAGCGACGGCTCCCAACCGTTCTCGACGATCAGCATCCGGTCCGCGACCTCCGGGTAGCGGTGCATGTGCCACTCACGCAACGGCTCGTTGACGAACGTCGCGCGGCTCGCGTTGTCGAGAATGCGCCGCTCCCAGTCCCACGCCGGATGGCCGTCGGGGTACGCCGGAGCGTCCTCGTAGAGATTCAGCGTCCACGAGTCGCGGTAGTCGACGACGTACGGCAGCCCGACCTCGTCGTACAGATGCCAGGCGATCGCGAACGCCGCGTGCGGGTTGCCGGTCGCGAGGCACAGGTCGAACGGCTGCGTCGCGTGCAACGACCGCGCCCGCGCCGTCGCCGGCTTGATCCACGTCGCGTACGGCTCCGGGAAGTCGCGCTGCTCCTGCCGCTTGTAGAGCTTCTCCGCGACCACCGGGAAGTGCCCGCGCAGCCAGCTGTAGCGGCGCAGGCTCGGCTCGAACCGCCAGCCCGGGTAGCGGACCCGCTCGACGGTGACGGACGGATCGACCCGCTCGGACAACGACGGATCCCAGGACTGCACGTAGTCGCGGAAGTATTCCTCGTTGATCGTGAGGACCGTGACGTCCCAGCCGCGCGCCGCGAAGTGGTTCGCGGTCGCGAGCGAACGATGCACCCCGCTCGCCCGCGTCGGCGGGAAGTAGAACGCGATGTAGAGCAGGCGCGGCTGCCGGCTCATCGTTCGCCGGGCGCCTCGCCCGCGCCGAGCACTACTCGCCGTACGCCCGCCCATGACGACGGGTCGGTGATCCGGCGGCCGTCGACGACCGCGACCGCGCCCGGGAAGTCGCTCGCGCCGAGCGACGCGTACTCGCGGTGGTCGGACTGCACGACGACGCCGTCGACCGCGGTGCCGATCGCATACGGCGTGAAGCCCATCGTGGCCAGCTCGTCGTCGGTGTACATCGGGTCGTGCACGGCGACGTCGGCACCGGCCGCGCGCAGCGCGGCAACGGTCGGGAACACTCCCGAGAACGCGGTCTCTTTCACGCCACCTCGATAGGCGACACCGAGCACCGCGACCCGCTTGCCGGCCAGCCCGCCGAGTGCGTCCGCGAGCAAGGTGACGGCGTACGACGGCATCTCGACGTTGGCGGCGCGGGCCGCGGCGACGACGGTCGCGTCGGGATCGTTGAACAAGTAGAACCGCGGATAGACCGGAATGCAGTGCCCGCCGACCGCGATGCCCGGCGAGTGGATGTGGCTGAACGGCTGCGAGTTGGACGCCTTGATCACCGCGTGCACGTCGATGCCGACCCGGTCGGCGAAGCGCGCGAACTGGTTGGCGAGCGCGATGTTCACGTCGCGGTAGGTCGTCTCCGCCAGCTTCGCCAGCTCGGCGGCTTCGGCGCTGCCGAGATCCCACACGCCGTTAGGGCGGTCGAGGTCGGGGCGGTCGTCGAAGTCGAGGATCGACTCGTAGAACTCGACCGCGCGCTTCGCGCTCTCCGCGTCGGTGCCGCCGACCAGCTTCGGGTAGCGCCGCAGGTCGGCGAACACCCGGCCGGTGAACACCCGCTCCGGGCTGTGGCACAGGAACAGGTCGACGCCGATGGTGAGCCCGGAGCCCTCCTCGAGCATCGGCCCGAACCGCTCGCGGGTGGTGTGCACCGGCAGCGTCGTCTCGTAGCTGACGAGGGTGCCGGGCTTGAGCCCCTTCGCGACCGCGCGGGTGGCCGCGTCCATCGCGCCGAAGTCGGGCCGGGACTCCTCGTCGACGACGAGCGGTACGACGAGGACCACGGTGTCGCTGTCGGCGACCGCGGCCGCCGTGTCGGTGGTCGCGGTGAGCCGGCCGGCGGCGACGACCTCGGCGAGCTTGACGTCGAGGTCGGTCTCGCCGGGGAACGGCGGCACGCCCTCGTTGACCAGGCGGACGACCTCGGCGTTGACGTCCGCGCCGTAGACCTGGTGGCCCTTCGACGCGATCTGCACGGCCAGCGGCAGGCCGATCTTGCCGAGCGCGACAACGGTGACTGCCACGAGCCGGGCCACTCTCCTTAGTCTGTTGGGCGGGCGCGAGCCCGCACCATCGTAGTTGGGAGCCTCCGCTTGCCGTCCGACGTCCTCGTCGTCACCCCGTGGTACCCGACCGCCGAGCGCCGCTTCTACGGCGGGTTCGTCACCGGTTGGGTGAATGCGCTCCAGCTCGCCGGGGCGACCCCGGAGGTCCTGCACCTCGACAACGTGCCGGACGCACCGGCGGTCCAGGTCACCGAGTCGACCACGGTCGGCGGCGCCCGGCTCACCCACGTCGTCGTCCCGCAGCCGGCCCGCGCGTCCCGAGCGGAGATGGCGCGGGTGCAGGCCGACGCGCTGCGCACGTTGCTGCCGCAGCGGTGGCCCGGGCTGAAGGTCGTGCACGGCCACGTCGGGATGCCGACCGGCTGGGCACTCGCGACGACGCTGCCGGCCGGCGTACGGCTGGTGCTGACCGAGCACGCGTCGTACCTGAACCAGATCTTCCGGCTGCCGGAGACGGCGGGTATGTACGCCGAGGCGGTCGCCCGCGCGAGCGCCGTCCTGGCGGTCAGCGAGCGGATGGCCGACACGCTGCGCGGGGCGATGCCGGCGCATGCCGACCGGATCAGCGCGCTGGGCAACCCGGTCGCGTTCGACCGGCTACCGCTGCTCGGCGAGCGGCAGCCCGGCCTGCGCCGCTGGCTCTACCTCGGCAACCTGCTCGAAGCGAAGGGCGTGCTGCGGCTGATCGAGGCGTTCGCCCGCGCCGACGCCACCCCGGCCGGCGCCGGCGCGTTGACGTTGAGCGTCGTGGGTGACGGCCCGGCCCGCGACGCCGTGATCGCCCGCGCCGCCGAGCTCGGCGTCGCGGAGAAGGTCACGGTGTCCCCCGGCGTCCCGCCGAACGAAGTGCCGGCGATCTACGCGGCGCACGACGTGCTGGTGCACCTGTCGTCGTTCGAGACGTTCGGGATGACGGTCGTCGAGGCGGTCGCGTCCGGGCTGCCGACGGTGGTCACGAAGTGCGGCGGTCCGGAAGACACGGTCCTGCACGCGACCGACCTCAGCGCCGCGCAGCTGGTCGAGGTCACCAACGATCCGGCGCCCGTGGTCGACGCCTGGCTGCGATTGGTACGGCGCAGCGGCAGCGTCGACTGGCGCACGGTCCGGACGCTGCTCGAGCACCGGTTCGCGCCGCGCCAGGTCGGTACCGCGCTGCTCGACCATCTCGGGCTCGCGGCCGGGGAGCACGTGGACGTCCCGCTGTCGCTGAAGGTGCTGACCCTCGACCACGGCACCGCCCGGCAGGCCGCGCCCACCGCGGCGCTGGCGACCGACCTCGGGTTGCGGGTATCAGTCTCGACGCTGCCGCAGGGTGCCGGCGCACGGCGGCTGCCGGCCCGGCTGCGGTTCGGGCGCAACCCGCGCGCGCTCGCGGCGGCCGCTCGGGCCGCCGTGCTCGCCGAGCCGGTCGACCTGGTCGCGGTCGACCAGTACGTCGGCGCCGCGCTCGTCGGGCGCCGCGAGGGGCTGCCGCCGGTGGTCTCAATGAACAACCGGGCCCGGCTGTGGCAGGCGATCGCGAACGTCATCGCCGGCGACCGTCGCGAGGCGGAGATGGTGTCGTGAAGGTCGTCAGCATCGTGGGCGCCCGCCCGCAGTTCGTGAAGCTCGCGCCGGTCGCCGCGGCGTTGTCGGAAACCGGCGACGCGCACGTCATCGTGCACACCGGCCAGCACTACGACGAGCGCATGTCCGACGTGTTCTTCGAAGACCTGCGCATCCCGCAGCCCGACGTGCATCTCGGCGTCGGATCCGGCAGTCACGGCGCGCAGACCGGCGCGATGCTCGGCGCGCTCGACGCGGTGCTCGACGAGCACCGGCCGGACTGGGTGCTCGTCTACGGCGACACCAACTCGACCCTCGCGGGGGCGGTGTCGGCGGTGAAGATGCACCTCCCGGTCGCGCATCTCGAAGCCGGCCTGCGGTCGTTCAACCGGCGGATGCCGGAGGAGCACAACCGGGTGCTCACCGACCACGCCGCCGATCTCTGCCTGGCGCCGACGGATGCGGCGATGGAACATCTCGCCAACGAGGGGCTCGCGGCCCGCGCCGTGCTCGTCGGCGACGTGATGACCGACATCTGCTTCCTGGTCCGCGACCGGGTGGGCGAGCAGCCGCCGGACCTGCCGGCCGGCTTCGAGGTCGGCGACTATCTCGTCGCGACCATCCATCGCGCCGACAACACCGACGATCCGGCGCGCCTGGAGGCGATCGCCGCCGCGCTCGGCTCGATCCCCGCGCGGGTGCTGCTGCTCGCGCACCCGCGCCTCGTCGCGCGCGCGGCCGAGCTGGGCATCGAGCTGGCCCGCGGCCAGGTGACCGTCGCGCGGCCGTTGCCCTACCCGGAGATGGTCGCCGCCGTGCTGCACTCGCGCGGCGTCGTCACCGACTCCGGCGGCCTGCAGAAGGAGGCCTACCTGCTCGGCGCGCCGTGCACGACGCTGCGGACCGAGACCGAGTGGCCGGAGACGCTCGCGGCCGGCTGGAACGTGCTGGCCCCGGACCTCGTCGGCGTCGACGAGCTGGCGATGCGGCCGCGGCCGAGCGCCGACCGGCCGCCGGTCTACGGTGAAGGCGACGCCGCCCAGCGGGTCGTCCGCACCCTGGGCTCCTGGAAACCTGGCCGACCGCCTACCTCGATGATGGAGCCATGACCGACTGGTCCTCCGTCGCCGTAGTGATCCCCTGCCACAACGAAGCGCAGACGGTCACGACGGTCGTCCGTGACTTCCGCGCCGCGCTGCCGGGCGCGCGGATCGTCGTCGTCGACAACGCGTCGACCGACGCGACGGGCGAGGTCGCGACGCAAGCGGGCGCGATCGTGCTGCGCGAGCCGCGGGCCGGCAAGGGCTTCGCCGTACGGCGGTTGCTCGGCGACGTCGAAGCCGACTGCTACCTCCTGGTCGACGGCGATGCGACGTACGACGCGAGCGCCGCGCCGGACATGGTCCGGCTGGTGCTCGAACAAGGCGTCGACATGGTCAACGGCGCGCGCGTCACCGCTCCGGAGGATCGCGCGCTCGAGCGCAAAGGACACCGGTTCGGCAACCAGGCGCTGTCGTGGATCTTCAGCTCGCTGTTCCGGCTCCGGCTCACCGACACGTTGTCCGGCTACCGCGCGATGAGCCGGCGGTTCGTGAAGTCGTTCCCGACCCGGGCCAAGGGGTTCGAGATCGAGACCGAGCTCAACGTGCACTGCGCGGCGCTCGACGCGTCCGTCGTCGAGGTGCCGACCGTCTACCGCGCCCGCGGCGACGGATCGGAGAGCAAGCTCAACACCTGGAAGGACGGCCGGCGCATCCTGCGCCGCAACCTGCGACTGTTCCGCGACGCCCGGCCGCTGCTCGCGTTCTCGCTGCTCGGCGTGCCGTGGTTCGCACTCGCGATCGCACTCGTGCAGGCGGCCGTACGCGAGTACGCCGAGACCGGCAAGGTCACCCAGTTCCCGAGCCTGATCGCCGGCGTGGCGGCGTTCGTGGTCTTCGTGCAGATGGTGGTGTCCGGCATCGTGCTCGAACGGGTCGCCCGCAGCCGCGAGGAGGCGGTGCGGCTCGCCTACCTGCGCGAGCCCGCGGCGGCGGTCAGCCGCCACCACACGAAGGCGATGGCGCCGGACCAGACGAGCCTGCGGTCGATCGCCGACTAGGCGGCTAGCCGGCTATTCGGCGATCGCGACCGTCGTACCGGTCGTCGCGCTGTCGATCACGGCCTCGGCGACGGCGACCGTCGCGAGACCCTGGCGCATCGTCACGATGTCGCTGTCCTTGCCGAGCACCGCGTCCCGGAACGCTTCGTGCTCGACCCGCAGCGGCTCCGGTTTCGGGATGGCGTAACGGATCATGTCGCCTTCGGAGACGCCGCGGAAGCGGGCGATCTGGTCCCACTCGGTGGGGATCGACGCGTTGCGGAACAGCGTGAGGTCGGCGGTCAACGTGTCGGCGACGTAGCAGCCGCGCTCGCCGGTGACGATCGTGACGCGTTCCTTCATCGGCGACAGCCAGTTGACCAAGTGGTTCGTGATCGTGCCGTCGGCGAGCTGCCCGACGGCGACGACGAGATCCTCGTGCTGCCGCCCGCTCTTGTAGGCGACCCGCGCCGACACCGATGCGTACGGCGACCGCGTCACCCACGCGGTGAGGTCGATGTCGTGCGTCGCGAGATCCTTGACGACGCCCACGTCGGCGATCCGGTTCGGGAACGGTCCTTGCCGCCGCGTGATGACCTGGTAGATCGCACCGAGGTCGCCGGCGTCGAGGTGCGCACGCAGCGTCTGCAGCGACGGGTTGTAGCGCTCGATATGACCGACCGCGCCGACGAGGCCGGCCGCCTCGAACGCGTCAGCCAACCGGCGCGCGCCCGTGACATCAGGAGCAAGCGGCTTCTCGATCAACGCGTGCACGCCGGCGGCGGCGAGCGCCAGCCCGACCGGTTCGTGCAAGGCCGTCGGCACCGCGACGACGCAGAGATCCAGCCGGTGCTTCAGCAACCCTTCGATGTCGGCCTCGACCGGCAACCCCGCCGCGACACCGTGCACGTCGCCACCGGGGTCGGCGACGGCGACCAGCTCGACGTCGTCGAGCGACCGCAGGACGCGGGCGTGATGGCGACCCATCATGCCCAGGCCGATCAGCCCGGCCCGCAACGCCATTTACGCGCCCGCTTTCGCGACGGTGTTGACCGCGTGCACGATCTGGTCGAGGTCGGCCGGCGAGAGCGACGGGTGCACCGGAAGCGAGATGACTTCGCGAGCGGCCCGCTCGGTCTCCGGCAGGTCGAGCTCGCGCCGGAACGACGGCAGCCGGTGGTTCGGGATCGGGTAGTAGACCCCGCTGCCGACGCCGTGTTCGTCGGCGAGCGCCTGCCGGAACCGGTCGCGATCGCCGTCCACGCGAATCGTGTACTGGTGGTAGACGTGCGTCGCGCCCTCGGCGACCGGAGGTACGACGACGTTCGCGAGATTCGCGTCGAGGAATGCCGCGTTGCGCTGGCGCGTCTCCGTCCAGCCCTTGAGCTTCGTCAACTGCACCCGGCCGACCGCGGCGTGCACGTCGGTCATCCGGTTGTTCAGCCCGACGACCTCGTTCTCGTACTGCTTCTCCATGCCCTGGTTACGCAGCAGCCGCACGACTCGCGCGATCTCGTCGTCGCAGGCGACCATGCCGCCCTCGATCGACGTCATGTTCTTGGTGGGATACAGCGAGAACATCGCGAAGATGCCGAAGGTGCCGACCGGCTGGCCCTGCCAGGTCGCGGCGTGCGCCTGCGCGGCGTCTTCGTAGATCTCGAGCCCGTGCTTGCCGGCGATGTCGGCCAGCGCGGTCATGTTCGCCGGGTGCCCGTAGAGGTGCACCGGCATGATGCCGCGGGTGCGCTCGGTGATCGCCGCCTCGACCGCGCGCGGGTCGAGGCAGAAGTAGTCCGGCTCGATGTCGACGAACACCGGCGTCGCGCCGGTCAGCGCGACGGTGTTGGCGGTCGCGGCGAACGTGAACGACGGCACGATGACTTCGTCACCGGCCGAGACACCAGCGGCGAGCAGCCCGAGATGTTGGCCGGACGTGCCCGAGTTGACCGCGACGCAGCGGCGGCCGCCGACGACCTGGTCGGCGAACTCCTGCTCGAACGCCGCGACCTCGGGCCCTTGCGCGACCATGCCGCTCGCGATCACGCGGTCGACCGCGGCGCGCTCCTCCTCGCCCAGGATCGGTTTGGCCGGTGGGATCATTCGTCGACCTCCGTGAGTCGTCCGTCGTTCTCGACGTGCAGGCGTCCGGTCCGCGGGCAGCGCCAGCGGCCGTCGTCAGTCTCTTCCAGCGGCACCCCGGCCCGCCCGACCCAGCGGATCCGCCGCGCCGGGACGCCCGCGACGAGCGCGAAGTCGGGCACGTCCTTCGTCACGACGGCCCCGGCCGCGACGGTCGCCCAGCGACCGATGGTGACCGGCGCGACGCACACCGCGCGGGCGCCGATCGACGCGCCTTGGCGGATCGTCACGCCGACCGCCTCCCAGTCGTCACCGCGCTTGAGCTTGCCGTCGGGGTCGATCGAACGCGGGTAGAGGTCGTTGGTGAGCACCGCCGCCGGGCCGACGAACACGCCGTCCTCGAGCACCGCCGGCTCGTAGACCAGCGCGTAGTTCTGCAGCTTGCAATTGTCGCCCATGCGCACGCCGGTGCCGACGTACGCACCACGGCCGACGATGCAGTCCCGGCCGAGCCGGGCACCTTCGCGGACCTGCGCGAGATGCCAGACGGTGGTGCCGTCGCCGAGCTCGGCGCGGTCGTCGACGTCGGCACTCGCGAGCACGCGGATCGCCACGGTTTGCTTCACTCCCCGACCAGTCTGGCGACCTCGGCCGCCCATTCATCGTACGGCGACCCGCCCGCCGTGAGGCTTTCGGCCCACGACAGCGCGTGGCCGCGCAGCACGTCGAGACGGCTCGGATCCGCTGCGAATTCACGCATTTCGGCCGCAGCGGCGGCGGCGTTGTTGACGACGACGCCGGCCCCCGACTCGCCCAGCAGTCCGACCACCCGGGGCAGCGGCGTCGCGAGTGACGGGAGCCCGACCGCGGCGTACTCGTAAAGCTTGCTCGGCACTGCCTCGCGGAACGCGGGGGTGTCGTCGAGCAGCGACAGGCCGACCCACGCGCCGGCGGCGATCTGCCAAGCGCGCGCCGGCGCGAGCCGGCCGTGCAAGCGGAGTCGCGCAGCCGCGACCGACGAAGCCCGCCACTCGTCCAGCCATGACTGGTCGGCGGCCGCGACCGGGCCGACGATGTCGAGCGTCCATTCCGGCGCCTGCTCCAGCGCGGTCAGCATCGTCGCGAGACCACGGGAGCGCCGTACGTCGCCGATGTAGACCGCGCGCGGATCCGGCTCGCGGTCAGTCGGCGGCGGGAGCGTCGTCAGATCCGGCAGGTTGCGCACGACGAGCCGCCGGCGGGCGTGCAGCGGCGGCACGTGCGCGTCCGCGACCGACGTCAGGTCGGCCCGCGCGGTCAACGCGGTGGAGAGCCGGACGAGGGCGACCGCCGCGGCACGCCGGCCCGGCCCCAACTGCCGGTCGTAGGCGAGCTTCGCGTAGTCCTCGTAGACGTCGACGGCGAGCCGGCGGCGCCGTACCCGCCGCAGAACCCAGGCCGACGGCACCATCTCCGGTGCGATGACGACCAGCACGCGGCCCTGCGCGGTCCACGGCAGCGTCAGCGCGTCGCGCAGCCGCCGAGAAAGCCCACGGCGCGGATGAGCGCGTACCGACGCGACACCGGCCGGCGCACCGCTCGGATCACCGAGACCGACGACCTCGACCGCCACGCCACGTCGCACCAGCGCGTTGACGAGCCGGTGCAACCGCGCGTCGGCGACGTCGTGCCCGCCGGAGATGACGGATACGTCGACGTTCAGACGTCTTCCATGGTCGAGCGCGCGGTGCGGCTGACGCCGAGGAAGTCGGTGTAGGCGTCGGCGACGTCGTCGGGCGAGCCGCGCATCATCAGCTTGCCCTTGTCCATCCAGATGGCGTCGTTGCACATCTCGAGGATCGCGCCGAGGCCGTGACTGACGAGCACGATCGTGCGGGCCTGGCCGCACAGCTCGGCCATCTTCTTGGCCGCCTTCTGCTTGAACTTCGCGTCGCCGGCGGACAGCGCCTCGTCGATGAGCAGGATGTCCGGCTCGAGGTGCACCGCGACGGAGAACGCGAGCCGGCCGCCCATGCCCGCGGAGTAGGTCCGCATCGGCATGTCGATGAAGCCCTCGGGCAGCTCGGCGAACTCGATGATCCGCTCGGCCCGCTCCTTGATCTCCGGCCGGGACAGGCCGGAGGCGAGGCCGCCGAGCTCGATGTTCTTCCGCCCGGTCAGCCGCCGGTCGAAGCCGACGCCCAGCGAGAGCAGCGTGCTGACCTTGCCGTTGACCAGGATCCGGCCGTCGGTCGGTGGCAGGATGCCGGCGATCGCGCGCAGCAGCGTCGACTTGCCGGCGCCGTTCGCGCCGATGATGCCGAGCACGTTGCCGTGGTACAGGTCGAAGGACAGATCCTTGACCGCGGGGACGAGCCGGACGATGCGCTCGCCGCGGCCGAGCCGCACGATCGCGCTCTTGAACGTCGGGATCTTCTCGAACGCCGTCCGGTAGGTGATGGAGACGTTCTGGCAGCTGATCGCGAGGTCGTCGTCAAAGTCGGACGGCAAATTCGCGCTCCCTCGAGATGTAGTAGAGCGCGCCGATCGTGAACACCACGACGGCCCACGCGAACCCGGCGGCGAGGTAGTGGTAGTTCACGCCGACGGTCGCGATGTGATCGAGCGTCTTGCACGACGGTGGCTTGCCGACCCGGCAGACCGGTTCGCCGGCGAACACCTGCGTCCAGTTGCCGAGCAGCGGCATCAGCGGGTTCAGCCACTCGAGCTGCTCCAGCTTGGGCTTTCCCTTGATCTGACCCACCGTGAAGATGACCGGCGAGACGTAGAGCCAGATGCGGGTGAAGTACGGCAGGAACTGCGACATGTCGCGGAAGTACACCTGCACCGCGGCGAAGAAGCTCGCCAACCCGGCGGTGAACAACACGATCTCCGCGAAGATCGGTATCAACCAGACGAGGTCGAGCGTCGTCGGCGTGTCCGACAGGAAGTGCATCACGATCAGGATCGACAGCGTCGGCAGGAACCGGCGGACGGCGATGTAGACCGACGTCAGCGGCAACAGCAGCCGCGGGAACGCCTGATTCATGATCAGGCCGCCCTCTTGCACGACGATGTTCGAGCCCTGGATCATGCCGCCGGAGACGAAGTAGAAGATGAACAGACCGGACAGCAAGTGCGAGAAGTACCAGATGCCTTGCTGCCGGCCGCTGATGACGTCGACCAGGAGCAGGTAGACGAGCGCGAGCAGCAGCGGGTTGATGATGAGCCACATCTGGCCGAAGAACGTCGCGGTGTGCGCGGCCCGCATGTCGGTGTGCGCGAGGGTGATGGCGAAGTGCCGGCGGGCCCACAGCTCGCGGAAGTAGATCTTCAGATTCGGCAGCCCGGCGCGGTGCGGCTCGTAGACGTGCACACCGGAGCTGAACTCGCTGGCGGCCTGGCGCGACGGCGGCGGCACCGGCGCAGCGGAGGAGGTGGGCGCGGTCACGGCGTCATGCTGACACGGGTTCGGGGACGGATACGCCGATGGGTCGCACCCGGTTGACGCCGTACGTCACCTCGACGCTCGGGTAGCGGCGGGCGATGTGCCACGCGGTCGAGATCGCGTCGCGGTCGGCGCAGACGACGAGATCCGGCTTGGTCTGCAACAACTCCTCCAGTGCGGAACGGCGCAGCAACCGCCACAACCACAGCGGTCGCAGCACGCGGTAGGGACCGGCCATCCAGCGGTGGTGCAGCCCGCGCGACGCGCGGTACTGGAAGGCGTGCAGCGAGATGACGACGCCCGCGACGACGCGCGCCGGACGGCCGAGGCCACGGACGCCGCCGAGCTTGGTCACGACCGCGCGCAGCTTGCGCATCGCACCGCTCGGCGCCGCCAGCACGAAGAACCGCTCAGCTCGCCAGAGCGCCGCGACCTGCTCGAGATCGCCGACCTCGACGACCGTGACGCCGGGCGGCACCTGGGCGCCGTCGGGAAGCAGCGACACGACGAGGGTGACCGTCCAGTCGTTGCCGACGAGCCACTCGACGTCGGGGAAGGCGATCCCCGGGCGCAGGCCCCCCAACTGCAGCACCAGCGCGTTCATCGCCGTCGATGCTACCGGTCTCGGCTGCCGCCGAGCCCGCCGTAGACGCCGCGCAGAACCTCCGCGTCGCGCTCCCACGACAGCTCCGCGCGCGCCCGCTCGACCGCCGCGAGAAGGTCGCCGTACGACGCCTCCACCTCGCGCACGGCGGCGGCCAGCGAGGCGGGGTCGCCGGGCCGGTACAGGCGCCCGATGCCGTGCTCCGTGACGATCCGGCGCAGCGCCGGCAGGTCGGAGGCGACGACGGGGACGCCGGCGCGGACCGCCATGAACAGCTTGTTGGGCATGCCGATCCGGTTGTTGAGCCACTTGTCCGACAACGTCACCAGCGCGATGCCGCTCGCCGTGAGAAGAGTCACAGCGTCGTCGAGCGGCAACGCGTCGAGGACCTCGACGCCGGCCGTCGGCAGGCCGACGAGATAGCCGCCGTCGGCCGGGCCGACGAGGACGGTGCGCAACGGCTGGAGCTCGGGCGCGGCCGCAACGACGCTCTCGAGGTCGCGGCCAGGGCCGATGCGGCCCGCGTAGACCACCGCGGTCGGCCGGGCCGGCGGCGCGGCCTGGCTCGGCGGCATCGGGAACGTGTTGCGGACAACCGTGACGTTCGTCCAGGCAAAGTGTTTTTCCAGCAACTGCGCCAATTCCGGCCCGACGGTGAGGACATCGATGGCGGTTCCGCCGAGGCGTCGCTCGGTCCGCTTCTCCCGCCAGTTCTGGTACGGCGTGGGGCGGCCGTGCCGGTCGCGACCCGGCCAGAACTCGTGCGCGTCGTACACCAGCGGGACGCCGCGCTCGCGGGCCAGCCGGGCGCCAAGCGGGAGGGCGGTGAAGTCGTGCGCGTGGACGACGTCGAAGGTGCGGGCGCGGGCCTTCGGTTCGGCTTGCGCGACCCAGCGGCGCAACGCGCGGTTGACGTGTTGCGGCAGCAGGATCCAGCGGGCCAGCCGCAGCGGGGCGGGCAGCCGCCGGCGGCGAGCGATGCCGGTGGGGGCGACGCCCGCCGACTCGACGGTGACGCCCGGCGGCGGAACGTAACCGGCGGCGACCGCGCGGCCGATGACGTGCACCCGGTGGCCCGCCTCGGCCAGCGTGGTCGCCTCGCGCTGCACGCGGGCGTCGGTGGACACGTCGGTCCAGACCAGCATCAACACGTCCACGGGAATCGGCAGCACCCTACCGGTCGAGCGTTCGGCGCCGAGCATCAGCGGGTAGGCCGACGCCATGGGTGCTGCGCTGATCCTGCCGGTCGTGGTCCTGCTCATCCTCGCCGTGATCTGGATCGCGACGGCGGCGAAACGGACCCGGGACGCTGCCCGCGACGAGGCGACCCTCCCGCTCGACCCCTACGAGCGCCGGCAGGAAGAGAAGCGCCGGCTGGTGCAGGAGCACGCCGAAGCCGAGCCGGAGCGGACGACGCACCCGGCCCGCCGCCCGTAGGTTGGCGTACCGCTAGATCAGAGCGGCGCCGGCCAGCAGCGCGACGCCCACGTCGATCGCGCCTTCGTCGACGTCGAACTCCGGGTGATGCAGATCGGCCGCGCGCGCCGAGCCGACAGCACACACGCCGAGCCGGGCGAGCGCGCCGGGCACCTTCTCGAGATACCAACCGAAGTCCTCGCCACCCAGGCTCTGCTCGGTCCCGCACACACTGCTCGCCCCGACGTACGCCGTCGCGGCGCGGGTCAGCGCGGCGACCGCCAGCGGATCGTTGACGACCGGCGGCACCCCGCGCACGTGCGTGACCTGCGCGCGCACGCCGTACGGCGCGACGACGCCACTCACGATCTCGGCGAGCAGCGGCGGAACGGTCTCCCACACGTCGCGGTCGAGCATCCGCAACGTCCCGATCGCCACGCCCTCACGCGGGATCACGTTCGCCGCGGTGCCCGCGTGCGCCTCGCCCCAGACGAGGTTCACGCCCGCCCGCGGGTCGACCCGCCGGGCCAGGATCGCCGGCACCGAAATGAGCAGATCCCCTAGCGCCGCAACGAGATCCGAGGTCAGCTGCGGTCGCGCGGTGTGCCCGCCGGCACCCGACAAGTGCACCTCGACGTGGTCGGTCGCCGAGGTCACCGGTCCCGTGCGGAGGCCGATCTGCCCGACCTCGATCGCGGGATCGCAGTGCACGGCGTAGATGCGATCGAGGCCGTCGAGACCGCTGGCGGCGATGACGTCGAGCGCCCCGCCCGGCATGACCTCCTCGGCGGGTTGGAAGATCAGCCGCACGCCGGTGGACAGTGCACCGAGCGCGTGCAGCCGGGCGAGGAACAGCCCGGCGCCGACGACACACGTCACGTGCACGTCGTGACCGCAGGCGTGGCACACACCGTCGACGGTCGAGCGGTACGCCACGTCCTTGCCGTCGGCGATCGGCAGCGCGTCGAGGTCGGCGCGCAACCCGACGGTGGCGGGCAGCGGGCCGATGTCGCAGACCGCGCCGGTACCGCCGGCCAGCACGCGCGGGTCCAGCCCGGCGGCGCGCAACGCCGCGACGACACGCTCGGTGCTGCGGAACTCCTGCCGGCCCAACTCCGGATGGGCGTGCAGGTCGCGGCGGAACTCGGCCAGCCGATCGTGATGCTCGGCGAGGAACGCCGGCAGCAGGTCGGCGGACGGCGCGGTCACGTCGCCGGGACCGCGCGCATCGGCGCGTCGCTGCGCATCTCCGCCATCAGCGCGTCGACGACGGCGCTCAGATCCCCGCCGTGCGCCGCCGCGACCGCGCGCTGGCGCGCGTACGACGGCCCGATGTCGAGGATGTCGTTGATCCGGCACAGCTGTTGGGTGCAGCCGAGCCGCTCGGCGATCGGCGTGAGGTCGTGCACGAGCTCGCCCAGCGCGTCGCGCAGCGGCGTCGTACGGCCGGTCTCGTCGACGATGATGTCGGCGTCGACGCCGTAGCGCGCCGCCCGCCACTTGTTCTCGCGGACGGTCCAGCCCTTGGGCATCGGCAGCGTGTACCCCTTGTCGAGCTGACCGTTGAACAGCTCGACCAGGCATTGCGAGAGCGCCGCCGCCCAGCCGATCTCGTAGAGGGTCGGCAGCCCGTCGCAGATCCGGAGCTCGACGGTGCCGAACTGCGGGTGCGGCCGCACGTCCCACCACACCTCGCGGATCGTCGAGATCGTCTGCGCGGAGATCAACGTCTCCATGAACTGCTCGAAGTCGTCCCAACCCGAGAGCTGGTACGGGAGGCCGGCGGTCGGCAGCCCTTCGAAGACCTTGCTGCGCGCCGACGCGAGGCCGGTGTCGGTGCCCATCCAGTACGGCGACGATCCCGACAGCGCGAGGAAGTGCGGGATGTATGCGGTGAGCGCGTTGACGATCGGGATCGCCTTGTCCGGCGACCGGACCCCGACGTGCACGTGCACGCCGAAGATCTGCAGCCGGCGCGCAAGCCATTGCATGTCTTCGATCAGCTTCGCGTAGCGCGGGTTGGGGCTGATCTCCTGCGTCGCCCAGTCGGTGAACGGGTGGGTGCCCGAACACATCAGTCCGAGGCCGCGCCGCTCGGCTGCTACCCGGACCTCGTCGACCGTCGCGGCAAGGTCCGCGACCGCCTCGTCGACCGACGTGCAGACGCCGGTGATGACTTCGATGCACGACTCGAGCAGTTCGTGCTTGGCCTTCGGGTGCTCGGCCCCATTTTCTTGGCCACCGTGCGGCTGGGCGAGCTCGGCGAGGATGTCGCTCGCCGCACGGCCGCGCGCGAGCTCACGGCTCTCGACGTCGACGAGCTCGAGCTCCCACTCGACGCCGAGGCTGGACCGCGGCGACGACGTGAACGGGATCTGCACGCCGGAAGGCTACCCACGCCGGCGTGCGGTCAGGCCGGTCAGGCGTCGGAGCGTTCGCGGTCGTCGCGGGCGGCTCGCTGCTCACCGACGACTGGGCGGGTCATGCCGGATCGCGCCCAGCCCGTGGTGATGCCGCGCGCCCGGTGGAAGCGTTCGACGTCGTTGAAGTGCCGTCCGCGGCCGAGAGCGACCGCGCCCGACCCGATGAGGATGGCGGCGATGGCGACCAGGAACACGACAACCAGCACGAGTGAAGACCCCTCAGTGCCCAGATTCGAGCATCGACGACAAATCTACGTAACCACGACACAGCACGGCGGCCGAGACGTCAAACTCTGCGACTGCGTGTTGCCGCGCGATCACAACCGGTGGCTAGATGGCGTCTCTCGGGGTGTAGACGCCCCAGACGGCGCGGAGCGCGTGGCAGACCTCGCCGACCGTCGCCTTGGCCGCGAGGGCGGTGCGCATCGGGTAGAGCACGTTGTCCGTCCCCTCGGCCACCCGCTTCAGCTCGTCGAGCGCCCGCCGTACGTCGTCCGCGGAGCGATCCGCGCGCAACTGGGTGAGCCGCTTCGCCTGCTCCTCCTCGATCGCCGGGTCGACCCGCAACGGCTCGTAGCGCTCGTCCGCCGGCGTCACGTAGCGATTGAGCCCGACGACGACCCGCTCGCCGCTCTCGATCTGCTGCGCGGTCCGGTACGCCGCCTGCTCGATCTCCGACTTCTGGAAGCCGCGCTCGATCGCCGCGACCGCACCGCCCATGTCCTCCACCCGCTGCATCAGCTCGCGCGCCGCGGCCTCGACCGCGTCGGTCATCGACTCGACCGCGTACGACCCGGCGAACGGATCGACGGTCGCGGGCAGGTCGGTCTCGTGCGCGAGCACCTGCTGGGTGCGGACCGCGAGCCGCGCGGCCTTCTCGGTCGGCAGCGCGATCGCTTCGTCGAAGGAGTTGGTGTGCAACGACTGGGTGCCGCCGAAGATGGCCGCCATCGCCTGCGTCGTCACCCGGATCAGGTTGACCTCGGGCTGCTGCGCGGTCAGTTGCACGCCGGCGGTCTGCGTGTGGAAGCGCAGCATCTGCGACTTCGGGTTCTTCGCGCCGAACTCGTCGCGCATCACCTGCGCCCAGATGCGCCGCGCGGCGCGGAACTTCGCGACCTCTTCGAGCAACGTCGTACGCGCGACGAAGAAGAACGCGAGCCGGGGCGCGAAGTCGTCGACGTCCTGCCCGGTCGCGACGGCCGCGCGGACGTACTCGATCCCGTCGGCGATCGTGAACGCGATCTCCTGCGCGGGCGTCGCGCCGGCTTCGGCCATGTGGTAGCCGGAGATCGAGATCGTGTTCCACTTCGGGATCTCTTTGCGGCAGTACCGGAACACGTCGGTGACGAGCCGCAGCGACGGTTGCGGCGGGAAGATGTAGGTGCCGCGGGCGATGTACTCCTTGAGGATGTCGTTCTGGATCGTGCCGGTCAGCGCGGCCGGCGCGACACCTTGCTCCTCGCCGACGAGTTGGTAGAGCAGCAACAGCAACGCCGCCGGCGCGTTGATGGTCATCGACGTCGACACCTGGTCGAGCGGGATGCCGTCGAACAGCAACCGCATGTCGTCGATCGAGTCGATCGCTACGCCGACCTTGCCGACCTCGCCGTGCGCGATCGTCTCGTCGGAGTCGTGCCCCATCTGGGTCGGCAGGTCGAACGCGACCGACAGGCCGGTCGAGCCGGCTTCGACCAACCGGTGGTAGCGCTCGTTCGACTCGCGTGCCGTACCGAAGCCGGCGTACTGGCGGATCGTCCACGGCCGGCCGGTGTACATCGACGGGTAGACCCCGCGGGTGTACGGGAACTCACCCGGCGCACCGAGCCGCTGATCCGGATCGAAGCCGTCGAGATCAGCCGCGTCGTACGTCGGCCGGATCGGGAACCCGGACTCTGCTTCCCGATCCTGGGACTCGCCGCTCACCACACCGTCGATGCTAGTCGCCGGCGCAGTGTCGAGATTGCTGGTCTTCGAGCGCCGAATCGACCAGCAATCACGACACCTTGACGTCGACCGTCATGCACACACTGGCGACGTCACCGAGAGCTTCTGCTGGCACCCAAGGTCGCGGTCATCGCGGCGACGGCGGCGTCCATCATCGCGGCGATGGCCGGGCCCATCTCGTCGGGCAGCAGGTCGACGGACCATACGAGCGTCGTCGCATCTCCGGCGCCGTGCACTTCGACCACGGCGTGATGATGCGTGGCGCGCCCGCCGGTGGCGCTGTAGGCGAGGCGGCGCAGCTCGTCGTCGACACTGACGATCCGCTCCTGCACGGTCATCCCGTTGGCGAACGTCACCGTCCGCACACCGTCGTCGAGCTCGCAGTCGGTGACGAAGCCGCCGACCAGCCGCGTCGGCAGGCTGCCGACGTCGCGCAGCGCGTCCCACGCTTCGTCGGGTGAACAGTCGACGGTGAACTCGCGGCGGATGAGCATGAGCGCGACTCTATGAGGCGGGTCCGACAGGTTCGGCTCCCGCTCAGACGTCCACGGTGAGGCTGACGGTGACCACGTCACCGAGATCGATGGCGGCGGCCTTGCGCACCCATGTCTTCAGCGGCACCAGGTAACGGCCGTCCTTCGGGAACAGCGACGTCTGCCACGACGTGTCGCCGATCTGTGCCGTCACCGGGATGCACCCCCAGCCGTAGCTCGCGATCGCGGACACGTCGGCGATGGCGTCGGACTCCGCTTCCGGCACGGTGACGAAGTGCCAGGGCGCGGGTCCCTTCCAGAAGAACACCTCGCCGCTGAACTCCAGGTCCACACGGTCAGGCTAAGTCCGCGGCCGCTCCGGATCGACGACCGCCGAGACGTCGAAGAACTGCGCCAGCGCACGCACCTGCCCGGCGAACGCGTACCCGTCGATGTGCCGGCGGCTCATCACGACGACGCCGTCGACCGCCCACCGGTGCGCCGTCACGTCGATGTCGAACTGGATCGTGAACCCGGCGTCGCGCAGCAACGCGCGCCCGGCCGCGCCCGGCCGGGCACCGAACGGGTAGATGAGCAGGTCGGTCGACGGGACGAGGCCGCGGGTCAACGACGCCCATCTGGCCGTGTCCCGCGCGATCGCCCCGAGCGAGTCCTTCGACAGGTCGATGTGCCCGTAGGTGTGGCTCGCGATCAGCCACCCGGTTGCCCGCAACCGCTCGACGAGCGCCCGCACCCGCGCGCGGGCCGCCGGATCGGTCAGGTCGTGCTCGCCGAACAGTCCCTCGTAGCCGGTCACCGCGACGACGCCCTTCGCGCCGTCGGCGGAGAACTCCGGATGCTTCGCCACCTCTTCGTCGACGAGCGGTACGACGTCCTCGTCGGTCAGCGTGCCGTCGTACTCCGCCTTGACGTTCCCCGACGGATCGAGGACGAGCCGCTGGGCGAGACCGCGGCCGGTGAAGTACGCGTAGTAGTTCACGTCGTCCTCGGACAGCACGAACGGCTTGCGGCCGGCGGGGACGCGGACCGTGCCCGCGGCCGCACGGTGCGCGTCGACGAGGGTCCAGCCGTTGCGCCACAGGCCGTCGAGGATGCCGCGGAACTCGCGCGCGGTGACGAAGTAGTCGGCGAAGCCGCGGCCGAGCTGGTCGCCGCGGAACGCCAGCTTCGGCTCCAGGATCAATGGGTGGAAGAACAGCCCTTCCACCGGGCCGTGCCAGTGGACGAGCCGCACCGCGGGGGTCGCCGCCGATGCCGTCGGAGACGGTGCCGGCGCGGGTGTCGACGGGCTCGGGCTTGGCTGCGGCGCCGGGGCGGCCGGGCGGCCGGCGGCAACGACCCGCACGCCGCCGTACCGGTGCTTGGCGAGGACTCCCCCGGTCGCCCCCACCGCGGCCAGCGCGACGACGCTCAGGACCGTCACCAGCCATCGACGCCGCATGTGTCACCGACGCGCATCACCGCTCTCCGGTTGCCCGGCGATCACCGCCGGGGACCGGTAGCCTGCTTCGAAGATGCGGACCTCCCTCCTCGCCGCGCTCGTCGCCGGCCTGATGACCGCCGCCCCGATGAGCTCGGCTGCGGCCGGTCCCGCGTTCCCCTACGACGGCGACGGCACGATCGGCGGTCCGCTGCTCGCCTCGACCGGCGTCGTCGTCCAGCGGCTGCCGGGCGCGCCGCAGCTGCCCGGCGGTCTCGACATGGGCTCCTGGCTGGTCGCCGACGCCGACACCGGCGAGGTGCTCGCCGCCAAGGCGCCGCACGAGCGGTTCCTGCCGGCCAGCACGCTCAAGACGCTCACCGCGATCACGCTCATCCCGCGGCTGTCGCCCAAGCAGGTGCAGAAGGCGTCGTACGACGACGTGGCCGTCGACGGCAGCAAGGTGGGGCTCGTCACCGGCTACCCGTACTCGGTCGACACCCTGTTCACCGCGCTGATGGTCGTGTCCGGCAACGACGCCGCGGGCGCCCTCGCCGAAGCCGCCGGTGGCATCCCGCGCACCGTCCGGCTGATGAACGCCGAAGCCGCGCACCTGCAGGCGCTCGACACCGTCGCCCGGACCCCGAGCGGCCTCGACGCGCCCGGCGAGTCGTCGTCGGCGTACGACCTCGCGCTGATCGCCCGCGAGGGCTTGTCGATGCCGGCGTTCCGGCACTACGTCGGCACCGTCCGCGCGACCGTGCCGGCACCGCGCGGCCGGCACTTCGAGATCTACACGCACAACCGGCTGCTCACGAGCTATCGCGGCGACATCGGCATCAAGAACGGCTACACCGTGGCCGCCGGCGGCACCTACGTCGGCGCGGCCACCCGCGGTGGCCACACGATCATCGTCACGCTGATGCACGCCAACCCGAACTTCTGGTCGCAGGCGCGGGAGCTGCTCGACTGGGGATTCGCCGCCGAGGGCAAGGTGGTGCCGGTCGGCACGCTGGTCGCACCGGTCGACCCCAACGCGCGCCCGGTGGTCGAGAAGGTCCAGGCGAAGCCGGTGGTCGCCGCCGACCGCCGCGAGCCGGCCCCGGGCGGCGTCGCCAGCTGGGAGATCGCGCTGCTCGCGATGTCCACCTCGACGGCGGTCATCGTGACCCTGCGCCGGCTGCGCCGGCGGCCACGGCTGAGCCTGCCGCCGCTGTAAAACCGGCGCCCGAACTGTCCCCAAAGTCTTGATCTCTTGGGTAAGGTTCGCGCTGTCGTCCAACGCCCGGACGGCGAGCGCCGAGGATCGGCTCGGCGCGCGGATCGAGCAACCTGGGGTAGTTGTGGCACAAGGCACGGTCAAGTGGTTCAACTCGGAGAAGGGTTACGGCTTCATCGCCGTCGACGGCGGTAGTGACGTGTTCGTCCACTACAGCGCGATCCAGTCCGACGGCTACAAGTCCCTCGAGGAAGGCCAGCGGGTCGAGTTCGAAGTCACGCAAGGGCAGAAAGGTCCGCAAGCGGACCAGGTTCGCGCCGTCTGACCCGCTGCACGTATTGGTTGGCCGAACGCGTCACCGGCGGCGGCGGAGGCCCTCGAAATGGTCTCCGCGGCCGGCCGGGTACGGCGCTCGGTCGGTGGGCTTCGCCGCACCGTCGAAGCTCGTGTCGACGTCTTCCTCGGGCTGGTACCGCTCGCGTTCGGCGTACGCCTCGTAGGCGCGGAAGTCGGCCTCGGTCGCCGGCGGGTCGGTGAGCGCCCGCGGCCACAGCCGGTACTGCCGGACCACGTTGACCTCCGCGGCGAGCAGCACGATCTGCGCCTGCAGGTAGAACCACGACAGCAACACGACGACACCGGCGATGTCCTTGCCGTAGGTCCGGCTCGCGCCGTTGAGCTTGTGCGCGATGAGCTCCGACGCGAGCATCTGGAGCACCTGCAACGCGAACGCGGACAACAATGCCCCCGGCAGCGCGTCGCGCCAACGCACGTGCCGCACCGTCAACCAACGGAACAGCACCAGGAACAGCGCCGTGTTGAGCACGACGGCGAGCGCCGTACCGAGGATCCGCAGGCCGATGCCGACATCCACTCCGGCGATGGACTGCACGCTGGTCACCGCACCGGAGAGCACCGTCGTGGTAATCAGGCCGAGCCCGCCGACGGTCACCAGCCCGAACGCGCGAAGCGTCGACTTCAGGAAGTTCGGGCGGTCGACGTGCGACACGAGATAGACGGTGTTGAACGCCGTCTGCGCGGACTTCGCGACGCCGAGGCCGCTCCACAGCGACAGCGCCAGGCCGATGACCAGCGCGGCGATGCTGCCGCCGTTCGCGCCGGTCGGATCGAAATGCACCGCCGGCAGGTTCTTCAGCGCCGACGTCGTGAACGCGTGCTGCAGGTCCGGATTGCCGTGCAGCACGAAGCCGAGGATGGTCGACATCGCCAGCAGCAACGGGAACACCGAGAAGATGGCGTAGTAGGCGATCAGCGCGGCCAGGTTGCCCGCCTGGTCCTCGCCGAACTTCTTCACGACCGCGAGGCTGAACGCTGCCCAGGTCCGCCGACGTTGGAACCGGTCCAGCCGGCGCAGCAATCCGCTCACCGTGCTCACGTACCCGCGACCCGACCGCGATCAACCACGCGCCGCGCTCACCAGCCTTCGTCGCCGTCGCGCGAACCGGGCCCGGGACCGCCGCCGGTGCCGAACACGAAATCGCGCTGCGGCCGCCAGGTGCCGTCGATGTCCTGCTCGAACAGCGTGTACCCCCACACCCGGAACGTCGCCTCGTAGCCGCGCACCGCCTCGAACGCCCGGTCGAGCGCGTCCGGCGGCAGGTCGTGCGCGACGGTCACGTGCGGGTGGTACGGGAACCGCACCTCGCGGGCGAGCGGCCCGGAACGCACCCGCGCCTCCAGCCGTTCGCACTCGCTGATGCCCTGCACCAGCGGCACGAAGACGACCGGCGAGACCGGCAGGAACGTCGCGGACCCGCGCAGCCGGATGTCGAACGCCGACTCCTCGGCGGCGATCCGGCGCAGGTGCTCCTCGATGCTCTCGAGCGCCTCGGTCTCGACCTCGGTCGGCGGCAGCAACGTGACGTGCGGAACGATCCGCTTCGCGTTCGGGTCGCCGAGCCGCTCGCGCCAGCCCTGCAACTCGCGGCCATAGGGCTCCGGGATCCCGATGGCCACGCCGATGGCGCGGGCGGCCGCGGTCATTCGCGCGGCTGGAGGAATCCGACGGCGTCGTACACCTGGCTCAGCGTTTCGGCCGCCACCTTGCGCGCGTGCGCGGCGCCGGCGGCGAGCACCTCGTCGAGCCGGCCGGTGTCGTCGAGCCAGCCGAGGGTGCGTTCGCGCAACGGCGACGTGAACTCGACGACGGCGTCGGCGAGGTCGGTCTTCAAGGCGCCGTAACCCTTGCCGTCGTACGCCGCTTCGAGCTCGACGACCGGGCGTTCGGTGAGGGCCGAGAAGATCGTGAGCAGGTTGGAGACGCCGGGCTTCGCGTCGGGGTCGAACCGGATCGACGTGTCGGTGTCGGTGACCGCGCGCTTCACCTTCTTGGCGATCGCGCCCGGCTCGTCGAGCAGGTCGACGACACCGGCCTGCGACTCGCTCGACTTGCTCATCTTCGCGGTCGGGTCCTGCAGGTCGAGGATCTTGCTGGTCGCCTTGAGGATGTACGGCTCGGGTACGACGAGCAGCTCGCCGAACCGGTGGTTGAACCGTTGCGCGAGGTCGCGGGTCAACTCGATGTGCTGGCGCTGATCCTCGCCGACCGGCACCTGGTTCGCGCGGTAGATCAGGATGTCGGCGGCCTGCAGGATCGGGTAGGTGAACATGCCGACGCCGATCCGCTCGGCGCCGTAGCGGGCGACGCGGTCCTTGTATTGCGTCATCCGGCTGGCCTCGCCCATGCCAGTCAGGCAGGTGAGCACCCAGGACAGCTGCGTGTGCTCGGGCACGTGGCTCTGTACGAACAACGTGCAGCGGTCGGGGTCGAGGCCCGCCGCGAGCAGCTGCGCCGCCGCGACCCGGCTGCGTTGCCGCAGCTCGTCCGGGTTCCACTCGCCGTTGGTGAGCGCGTGCAGGTCGACGACGCAGTAGAACGCGTCGTGCGTCTCCTGGAGCTCGACCCACTGCCGGACCGCGCCGATGTAGTTGCCGAGGTGGAACGAGTCGGCGGTCGGCTGGATGCCGGACAACACACGTGGTCGTTCGATGGGCACGGCGGTCATTCTCCCGCACCGTTCTCGTCGACCGAGTCGGGCTCGTCCAGCAGCGTGACCCGCACCCGCGCGACCCGCCGGCCGTCCATCTTCGTGACCTTGAGCCGCATCGACGCGACCTCGACCGCGTCGCCCTGCCGCGGCAGCCGGCCGAGCTGCGACATCAGGCAACCGGCGACAGTCTCATAGGGCCCTTCGGGCAGCTCGCGGCCGGTTTCGTCGGCGAAGTCGTCGAGGTTGAGCAACCCGTCGACCTCGATGTCGCCGCCGCGCAACCGCTTCGCGTCGTCGTCGTCGACGTCGTACTCGTCGCGGATCTCGCCGATCAGCTCTTCGATCAGGTCTTCGAGCGTCACGATGCCGGCGGTGCCGCCGTACTCGTCGACGACGACCGCGAGATGGTCGCCGGACCGCCGCATCTCCGACAGGGCGGGCAGCACTCGCTTGGTCGAGGGCAGCATCAGCACCTCGCGGGCCAGGTCGCCGACCCGAACGCCGCGGCGTGCGGTGCCCGCGGGCAGGTAGAGGTCGCGCAGGTGCACGAACCCCACGACCTCGTCGTGCGATCCGCGCACGATCGGGAACCGCGAGTGCGGCGTCGCGGCCGCCAGCTTGACGGCGCGGGACACGCTCCAGCCGGCGTCGAGGAACTCGACCTCGGTGCGCGGCACCATCACCTCCCGCAGCTGCCGCTCGCCGGCCTCGAACACCTCGTCGATCAGCCGCCGCTCTTCCCGGCTCAGTGCTTCGTGGGCGGTGACGAGGTCACGCAGCTCCTCTTCGGTGATGCGCTCCCGGTTGACGTTCGGATCGCCGCCGAGGACGCGGACGACGACGTCGGTCGACGCGCTCAGCAGCCAGATGACCGGCCGCATCAGCCGCGCGAACCGGTCGAGCGTCGGGCCGACGGCGGACGCCGTACGCTCCGCGCGTTGCAACGCGACGCGCTTCGGCGCGAGCTCGCCGACGACCAGCGTGACGTAGGCGATGACGAGGGTGACGATCAGGAAGCCGAGGACCTTCGCGAGGCCGTCGCCGACGCCCGCGTCTTCGAGCGCGCGGGCCATCGAGTCGGACAGCGTGACGGCGCCGAACGCCGACGACAGCAGTGCCGTCGTGGTGACGCCGATCTGTACGGCGGACAGGAACCGGTTGGGGTTCTCGACCAGGTGCGCGACCTTGGCGCCACGCCGGCCCTTCTCGGCTAGCGCGCGCACCTGGCCCTCGCGCAAGGTGACGAGGGCCATCTCGCTCGCGACGAACACCGCCTCGATGACGATGAGCGCGACGACGACGAGAACGCTTCCCCAGACCGGCATCAGCGCGTCACCACCACGGTTGACTGCGACGTTGTGTGTCGATGAAGGGGGTCCGACCGACACACAACGTCACACTCAACGTGGGGTTAGAGATTGGCGACGTCGGCTTGCTTGGCGCGGACGGCCTCCGCGGCCTCACGCAGCGAAGCGAGCTCCGTCTCGGACAGGTCGCGCTCGACGACCTTCCGTACGCCGCCGGCACCCAGCTCGGCCTCGACGCCGAGGTAGACCCCGGCGATGCCGTACTCGCCGTCGACCCACGTGCACACCGGCATCACGTCGCCGCTGTCCTCGGCGACCGCCTTGGCCATCCGGGCGGCGGCGGCGGACGGCGCGTAGTAAGCGGAGCCGGTCTTGAGCAGCGCCACCACCTCGGCGCCGCCGTTGCGGGTCCGGTCGACGAGCTCGTCGATCTTCGCCTGGTCGAGCACCTCGGACAGCGGCTTGCCGTCGACGGTGCAGGCGCTCGGCACCGGCACCATCGTGTCGCCGTGCGAGCCGAGCGTCAGCGTCTTGACCGACGCGACCGGTACGCCGACCGTCTCGGCGACGAAGTTGGTGAACCGCGCGGTGTCGAGCATGCCGGCCTGGCCGATGACCTTCTGCTTGGCGAAGCCGGTCGCCGCCGCCGCCAGCGCGGTCATCTCGTCGAGCGGGTTGGACACGACGATCACGACCGCGTCGGGCGAGAACTTCGCGACGTTCTCGGCCACGCCGCGGACGATCTTCGCGTTGGTCTCGATCAGGTCCATCCGGCTCATGCCCGGCTTGCGGGGCAGGCCGGCGGTGATGACGACGATGTCGGAGTCGGCGGTCGGCTCGTAACCGGATCCGTCGACGCCGGTCGTCGCGCCGACGAGCCGGGTCTCGAAGCCCTCGATCGGGCGGGACTGGTTCAGGTCCAGCGCGAGCCCTTCCGGCTTGCCCTCGATGATGTCGGTGAGCACGACGGTCTCGAAGATGTCGTACTCGGCGAGGCGTTGCGCGGTGGTCGAGCCGTAGAACCCGGCACCGACGACGGTGACCTTTCCCTTGCGGGCCATCAGGACTTCATCTCCTCGAGCTTCGCGATGATCGCGTCGGCGTATTCGCTGGTGCCGACCGCGGTCGGGTCGTCACGGGTCGGCTTCATGTCGTAGGTCGTGCTCTTCCCCTCGGCGATGACTGCGCTCACGGCGTGCTCGAGGTTGTCGGCGGCCTTGGCCTCGTCGAGGTGCTTGAGCATGAGCATGCCGGACAGGATCATCGCGGTCGGGTTGACCTTGTTCTGGCCCTTGTACTTAGGCGCCGAGCCGTGCGTCGCCTCGAAGACAGCGGTGTTCGTGCCGATGTTGGCGCCCGGGGCGACCCCGAGACCGCCGACCATGCCCGCGGTCAGGTCCGAGAGGATGTCGCCGTACAGGTTGGGCAGCACCAGCACGTCCCATTCGTCGGGACGCTGGATGAGACCCATGCAGGTGGCGTCGACGAGGTTCTCCCACGGGTCGATGTCCGGGTAGTCCTTCGCGACCTCGCGGAACACCGAGAGGAACAGCCCGTCGGTGTGCTTCATGATGTTGGACTTGGTCACGCAGTGCACGCGCTTGCGGCCGTTGTTGCGCGCGTACTCGAACGCGTAGCGAATGATCCGCTCGGACCCGAACTCGCTCATCGGCTTGATCGAGATGCCGGACCCTTCGCGAATCTTCTTGTCCTGCAAGCCGTTGAGGTAGGCGATGACCTCGTCGGCCACGCGCGAGTGGGCCTCGTATTCGATGCCGGCGTAGAGGTCCTCGGTGTTCTCCCGGACGATGACGACGTCGACGTTGTCGAACCGCGACCGGACACCCTCGTAGGACTTGCACGGCCGCAGGCAGGCGTAGAGGTCGAGCTCGTAGCGCAGCGCGACGTTGACCGAGCGGAAGCCGGTGCCGATCGGCGTCGTGATCGGGCCCTTGATCGCGACGCCGTTGCGCCGGACCGAGTCGATCGTCTCCTGCGGCAGCGGCGTGCCGGCCGTCTCCATGATGTCGATGCCGGCTTCCTGCACGTCCCAGTCGAAGGACGAGCCGACGGTCCCGGCCGCGGCTTCGAGCACCCGGCGGGTCGCCTCGGCGAGCTCGGGCCCGGTGCCGTCACCGGGGATCAGGGTCACGCGATGCGTGGTCATGAGGGGTCTCCTGGGCGTCTTGGTCCGCCGCGAGGTTATCCCGACTCGGGCATCACGCAGATGTCGGGAACGGCGTGACGGCCGCGAGGACCGCGACGGCCACCGCGGCACCGAGCAGTACGGCGACGTCGACGCGCCGCCCGCGCACGACGAGGTTGCCCGCCGCCCGCGGCCGCAGCGTGAGCCTGAGCACGGCCGCGAGGACGAGGCTGGCCGCGCACACGTAGAGCCCGAGCCGGACGCGGTGGTCGACCATCAGCCCGACGCCGCCGGCGACGCCCGCGAGCACCAGCAGCAGCGGGTCGGGGGACCGGCGGACCGGGCTCGGGTCGACCGGCGGTTCGACCGGGACGTCGCCCGCGGGCTCCATCACGGGTTGGTCCCCGGGCGCTGCGGCGGCGGCTCCTCCCCGGACAGTACGGCGACCGCGAGGTCGGCCTGGGCGGCCCGGACCAGCACGTGGTCCGTGGTGAAGCCGGCCATGGTCGTGAACGGGATCTGCGCGCCCGCGAGCCGGGCGGCCACGTCGGCGAGGAAGCCGACCAGCTCCCACGGCAACGGCCCGGGGAAGGTGACCCGGCGCCAGGCCCGGTCGACCTGGAGCGCTTCGGCCGCCCACGCGTCCTCGTCGAGCATCGACTCGGGCCCGACGACGGTGACCTCGAGGTCGCTCGCGACGATCCCGACGAAGACGCCCGCCGGGACCGGCGGCGGCTGCCAGCCGGCCGGGTACCGGACGACGGCGAGGTGGGTCGGGTCGAGGCTCGGGCTCAGATCCGCGAGTGCCATCGCCGTACCCGTCGCCGTTCAGCCGCGCTCGGCGAGCGGTACGACGCGGCGGTCGCGCTCGCCGACGTAGTCGCTGTCGGGGCGGATCAGGCGGTTGTCGGCGTGCTGTTCCATGACGTGCGCGGTCCAGCCGGCCATCCGCGAGACGGCGAACACCGGCGTGAACAGATCGGTCGGGATGCCGAGCGAGCGATAGACGCTGGCGGCGAAGAAGTCGACGTTGGGATACAGGCCCTTCTCGGCCATGACCGCTTGCTCCATCGCGAGCGACATCTCGTACCACTTGGTGTCACCGGCGAGCTCGCCCATCGACCGGGACAGCTTGCGCAGGTGCGTCGCGCGCGGGTCTTCGGTGCGGTAGACGCGATGGCCGAAACCCATGATTTTCTGGCCGGATCCAAGGATTTCGCGAACCGCGCCGGGCACTTCGTCGACGCTGCCGATCGACTCGAGGGTGCGCATGACCGCCTCGTTGGCGCCGCCGTGCAGCGGGCCCTTCAACGTCGCGACGGCGGCGACGACCGCGGAGTGCATGTCGGACAGCGTCGCCGCGCAGACCCGGGCGGCGAACGTCGACGCGTTCATCGTGTGGTCGGCGTGCAGCACCAGGCATTCGTCGAACGCGGCGACCGCCTCCGGTCGCGGCGGGCTACCGGTGATCTGCAGCAGGAAGTTGCCGGCGACCCCGAGGTTCGGGTCCGCGTCGGGCACCTTCCGTCCGCTGCGCGCCGCCTCGTACGACGCGACCAGGGTCGGCATGACGCCCACCAGCCGGACCGCCTTGCGCGCGTTGGCGTCCGGGCCGTTGTCGTCCTTGTCGGGGTCGTCATGGCCGGTCAGCGACAGCAGGGTGCGCAGCGCCTCCATCGGCGCGGCGTTCGCGGCGACGTCGGGCAGCCCTTCGGCGGCGAGCCGTGGAATCGTGCGGGCCGCGGCCAGCTCGGCGGCGAGGCCGTCGAGCTCTGCTTTCGTCGGCAGGTTGCCGCGCTGCAGCAGGTGGACGGTCTCCTCGAACGACACCTGGCCGCCGAGATCGTGGATGTCGTAGCCGCGATAAGACAGCCGGCCGGCCTGCCCGTCGATGTCGGAGATGGCGGTCGACGCCGCGACCACATCGGCCAAACCCCGCGACGGAGCAGTCACCGGCGCAGTGTAACGACGGGAGTAATGAGGCGATTCGGATGTGTCTAGCTACCCACAACGGGTAGGTCGCCAGGAGAACTGCACCGTCGAACGGGGACGAAGGGACGACACGCTGTGGAGACGCCGTACGTACGGGTCGAAGAGACCGGCACGGTGTTCGAGCTGGAGAAGGACGTGACCACCGTGGGTCGCGGCGAGGGGGTCGACATCGACCTGCCGGACCCCAGCGTGTCCCGCTTGCACGCGGAGCTCATCCGGCGCGGCCCGCACGTCTACGTCGCCGACCTCGGCCTCTCCGCGAACGGCACCCGGGTGAACGGCCGGCCGATCGGCCGGCGGGTGCTGGCCGACGGTGACGTGTTGTCCTTCGGCGCGGCCCGGGCGCGGGTCGGCGGGCTGACGGAGTCGGAGACTGCGGCGCCCGACACGCTCGAGATGCGCCGGGTCTCCGCGCCCGACCTGACCCGCCGCGAGGCCGAGGTGCTGCAGGCGCTGTGCCGGCCGGCGCTCAACCACGAGGCGTTCGTCGCGCCGGCGACCGCGAAGGAGATCGCCGACGAGCTCGTCGTCACCGAGGCCGCGGTCAAGCAGCACTTGCTCCGGCTGTACTCGAAGTTCCGGATCGCGGAAGGCGGCAACCGGCGCGGCCGGCTCGCGAACGAAGTGGTCGCGCTCGGCGTCGTACGCCCGGTCCCCGTCCCCGGCGATCAGAGCGACGGCGGAGTACGCCGCGCCGGCTGACCTCCACCGCCCCTCATCCCGACTTGACCCGGGTTGGCCACGCGCCCCCGCAACGTAGCGCCAGCTTCAGCATCGATCCGGCTCTAGTGCACAGCCAGGTGGCAAGTCGTCGTGTCGGTATCTATTGATGCTGACGATGCCCACACACAATCACCGCTGAAGGATCCACTGATGGGGCCTCCGGTGATATTGCCGCTGATGGTCACCAATCCTGTGACTCGGGTATAGCTGCCGGCCACCGGCTCGGCGCTGGACCCGACCCAGCACGTGCCGCTGAAGCCTCCCTGGTTACCTCCCATTCCGGACCAGGCGCAGCGAATCTGCCCTTGGAACGAATCCGTGACGGCCTCGCCGAAGCCGGCGAACGTATAGGAGCCCGACCCTCCGAAGAGGATGGTCATGTAGCCCGTGCTCGCGCTGGCCGGCAACGCGGCGTACGTCGTTGCGCCGATCGCGATCGCCACCAACCCCGACCTGAGTTTCATCGATGTCCGCATGGACGTGGTACGCGCGGGGCGTCGCATGCGTTACCGGGGCGCGGTATCGCGCCCGTGCCGTTGGCCGCTAGTGCACGACGAAGTAGCACTGCTGCTGGGAAGTCGTCACGGTTGGCGCGGAGGTGGGCTCCCAGTCGCAGCGCCCGGTGACGGTGCCGGTGATGGCGCCCGGGCCGATGTATCCGCTGACGGTCTCCGTCTCGCCGACTCTCGTGAAGGCGCCGCTGAACGGCTCAGCACCGGCGGTCACGCAGGTCCCGCTGAAGGTTCCCTGGCTTTGTGCCACGGTTCCGATCGTGTCGTTCCCGGTCAACGTGCACCTGATCGTCCCCACGTAAGTATCCGTGACAGCAATGCCCGACCCTGCGTACGTCCAGGTCTGCGCCCCGCCAGTCGTTGTGAGGCCCGGAGAGATCGTCCCGCTGCCGGAGAGCGTGAAGAACCCGGTGCTCGCGTTCGCCGGCAGCGCCGCGAACGTCACCGCGCCGATCGCCACCGCCGCCACGCCGAGCCGCAACTTCGTCGCATGCCGCATGCTTCCTCCGTCGTACGAATCCGCGCCAGGACGGTTCTGACGTCGAGAGAAGTACGGCGACACCGTCACCCGCGTTACCAACACCCAACTCGTCGGTGCGGCTAGCTGACGGTGAAGTGGCAGTGCTGGTCGTAGTACAGCGTCGGGGGTCGGGTGACGGCGGTCGCCGAGCAGACCCCGTGGAAAGAGCCGGTGATCGGGCCGGGCCCGATCGTGCCGGTCATCTCCAACAACGTCCCGACCCGGCTGAAGCTGCCGGCGATCGGCTCGTTGCCAGCCCCGGTCGCACAGTTGCCGGCGAACGCGCCGCTACCGCTGTTCCAGGTGCAGCTGATGAAGCCTTGGTACGTGGTCGTTGCCGCCTCGCCGGTGGTCGTCCACGACTGCGTCGAGAGCGATTGCAGCGTGAAGTAGCCAGTGCTGTTGGCGCTTGCCGGCATCGTCGCCAATGCCAGCGCACCACCGGCGAACGCCACCAGCCCGATTCGAAGTTTCCCTGACCGCCCCATGTGCCCTCCCGAGCCCGATCGAACCACTAGTGGACGACGTAGTTGCACTGCTCGTCGTAGCTCGTGGCTGTGGGCGCCGACGTCGGCTCCCACGTGCAAACGCCGGTGAAACTGCCCGTCACCGGGCCAGGGCCGATGGTCCCGCTCACCGTCTTCACGAACCCGTTTCGCGTGTAGGTGCCGCTGACTGGCTCCGTCGTGGTCCCGAACGTGCACGTCCCGCTGAAGCTTCCGGAGCTCTGCGCGATAGTTCCGATGGCGTCCCAACCGTTCCACGTGCAATTCATCGACCCTTGGTACGTGTTGGTCGCCGCCGCGCCAAAGCCGCTGAACGTGAACGTCTGCGGCGGAGTGGACAGCCCGAGACCGGGGCTCGAGACTCCGCTGCCGGTCATGGTCATGGAACCGGTGCTCGCGCTCGCCGGCTGCACCGCGAGAGTCGTCGCGGCTACCGCTGCACCGACCAGGGCCATCCGAACCTTCGCCGACCGCTTCATGCGCGCTCCCCCTCGTGGCCGGCTGCTCCGGCCTCACGGGTAGTACGAACTGCGCGTCGTCTGCGTTACCAGACAGCAGGTATCAGCCCTGCGACACGCGGCGCTCGGCTGCTTCGACGCAGTTGCGGAACAGCATCGCGATCGTCGTCGGACCGACTCCCCCGACTCGCGGCGTGATCGCGCCGGCCACCGCTTCGCACGACTCGTCGACGTCGGGCAGCAACCGCTTGCCCTCGTAGCGCACACCCGCGCCGATGACCGTCGCGCCGGGCCGGATGTGCTCCGGCCGGATCATTCCCGGGACGCCGGCCGCCGCGACGACGATGTCCGCGCGCCGGGTGTGCGCCGCCCAGTCCGGTACGCCGGTGTGCACCAGCGTCACCGCGGCGTTCGCGGTGGGCCGCTTCTGCGACAGCAGGATCGACAGCGGCCGGCCGATCGTGAAGCCGCGACCCACGACGACGACATCGCGCCCGGCGACCGCGATCTCGTAAAACGTCAGGATCGCTTCGATCCCCGCCGGCGTACACGGCTTCGGCCCGGGCATGTCGAGCGCGAGCCGGCCCATGTTGGTCGGGTGCGCCGCGTCGGCGTCCTTGTCCGGGTCGATCTCGTAGAGCGCGCGTTCGTAGTCCAGCCCACTCGGGATCGGGTACTGCAACAGGATCCCGTCGACGTCGTCCGCGTCGTTGAACCGCCGGATCGTCGCGTGCAGCTCGTCCTGCGTCGTCGTCGCCGGTAGCACCGCATGGTGACCGGGATTGAAACCCAGCTCCACGGCCTTGGCCTGCTTCATCGCCACGTACCGCGCGCTGGGCGCGTCGTCGCCGACGAGGATCGTCGCGAGACCCGGCGGATGCCCCCCGGCGCGCAGCTTCTCGATGCGCGGCGCGAGGTCGGCGAACACCGCATCCGCGACCGGACCGCCGGGAAGCATTCGCGCCGTCATGAGCAACCCCTCGAGAGACGATCAGTGGAAGAAGTGCCGGGTGCCGGTGAAATAGAGCGTGACGCCGGCCGCGGCCGCCGCGGCGACCACCTCGTCGTCGCGCACCGAGCCGCCCGGCTCGACGATCGCGCGCACGCCCGCCTCCACGAGAACCGAAAGCCCGTCGGCGAACGGGAAGAACGCGTCGCTCGCCGCGACCGCGCCCTTCGCCCGGTCCCCGGCGCGCGCGACAGCGAGCCGGGCCGAGTCGACCCGGTTGACCTGTCCCATCCCGACGCCGACCGTCGCGCCACCGGACGCGAGCAGGATGGCGTTGGACTTGACCGACCGGCAGGCCCGCCAGGCGAAGTCCAAGTCGCGCAACGTGTCGGCATCGGCCGCCTCGCCCGCCTGCAACGTCCACGTCGACGGGTCGTCGCCGCCGGCGTCGAGCGCGTCGGCGGACTGTACGACGAGGCCGCCGCAGATCTGCCGCAGCTCCAACCCGCGGCCACCGTGACCGGACGTGCGCAGGATGCGAATCGACGGCTTGCGCGCGAGGATCTCGACCGCACCCTCGTCGTAGCCGGGCGCGACGATCACCTCGGTGAAGACCTCCGCGACCTGCTCGGCCATCGCGACCGAGACCGGCCGGTTCGCCGCGATCACACCGCCGAACGCGGACACCGGATCGCACGCGTGCGCGAGCCGGTGCGCATCGGCGATGTCGCCGCCGATCGCGATACCGCACGGGTTCGCGTGCTTGATGATCGCCACGCACGGCGCCTCGAAATCGTGCGCGGCGCGCAACGCGGCATCGGTGTCGACGTAGTTGTTGTAGGACATCTGCTTGCCGTGCAGTTGCTCGGCCTGCGCGAGCCCGTCCGATGCCATCGGGTTGCGGTACAACGCCGCCCGCTGATGCGGGTTCTCGCCGTACCGCAAGACGTCGACCCGCTCGTAGACCGCGGCCATGATGTCCGGCCAGCCGCTCTCGGTCGCCGTCGGATCCGGCGCGTACGCCGACGCGAACCACGACGCGACCGCGACGTCGTACGACGCCGTGTGCGCGAACGCTTTGGCGGCGAGGCGTTGCCGTTGCTCGAAACCGAAGCCACCGTCGTCAAGCGCCGCGACGACCTGCGGGTAGTCGTCGGGCGACACGACGACCGCGACGGACGGATGGTTCTTCGCCGCCGCCCGCACCATCGACGGGCCGCCGATGTCGATCTGCTCGACGCACTCGTCGGGCGCGGCGCCCGACATCACGGTGTCGACGAACGGATACAGGTTGACGACGACGAGCTCGAACGGCGCCACGCCGAGGTCGGCGAGTTGCTGCTCGTGCGCGGGCAGCCGGAGGTCGGCGAGGATGCCGGCGTGCACCTTGGGGTGCAGCGTCTTCACCCGGCC
>Ga0207690_10000218_pt1 | contig 43701 bp, 42 predicted proteins | sample KBSC23metaG_FD_184315 | JGI IMG/M metagenome (GOLD analysis project Ga0207690, IMG submission 184315) | Corn rhizosphere microbial communities from Kellogg Biological Station, Michigan, USA - KBS C2-3 metaG (SPAdes) (version 2) | ecosystem: Host-associated > Plants > Roots > Rhizosphere > Soil ... | reverse complement strand
TTTAGTATTTATCTGCTATCTGCTGGTTTCAACTCTTGTAACAAACGAATCATTTATATCTTCCTCGGTTACGCCGCTTTATACCTACCTCATAGGAGTTTCTTTCGTAATAATTTTTGCCGCTATTAATTTATATAAAACTAAGTTGAAGCTTCCGTTGCCATGGCCAATTGTGGTTGCCATTATTTGGGGAGCATACATTTTTATCAACGGCTATTTTATATCAAATAATTTTAACACTTATCATTTATATCTAATTCTCAATTGTGGCTTATTTGTCTCTCTATACTTTCTGTTATCAACTGGAGACTTTAATATCAATTGGATTTTTAACCTAATCTTAGTTCTCTTATTCATTGAATCTTCTGTTTGTATACTTCAATACTTTCGCTTATTTCATAGTTATAGCAAATCTTTTGCTGTAACAGGAACCTGGGAAAACCCCAATGTTACCGCAATGTTTTTAGCAATGGGGCTACCCATTGTCGTGAATTTGATATTTTCAAAGGATACCCTTCCTAGAACACTTGCGTTTTTTTTGATAACTATCTTGATATTCGCCATCGGTGTATTGGGATGTCGTACAGCCATTTTAGGTGCAGTAACCTGTATAATAGTTTATTTGATAGGCAGGTTTGATATTATCAACTCTTTTTTAAAAATCAAGGGAGGCTCAAAAAAAGTTCTTTTGTTAGGCACAGCCATGCTGATTGCCATTTCATGCAGCTTCTATTTGTATAACGCGAAAAAAGCGTCAGCCGAAGGCCGAAAGTTAATTTGGAGTTTATCATTGAACATGGCCTTCCAAAAACCGGTTTCTGGATATGGCTATGGTTCTTTTGAGAAAAACTACAACCTTTATCAATACGAATATTTTAAAAATGGACATGGTACACTTCCCGAATCGACCCGAGCTGCTAGTGTCAATATGGCTTATAACGAATTTATTCAAAATTCAGTTGAAGGTGGAATAATTGGCTTTATTTTATTCAGCGCATTGATCGCGTGCATACTTTTCCTACCGATCAAATCAAATAATACTATTCGTGGAATATTGCCCAAAACCGAGCCAAAAGGTTATTTAAATATACATGGTTTTTTTTTACCATCATATGCTGGAATAGCAGCATTTGTAATCATGTCGTTTTTCAATTTCTCTCTCCAAGCGATGCCTGTTATTTGTTTGTTTGGCATTTACCTGGCCCATTTGTCTTGCGACCAGGTTTACCAACCAAAGCTTTTTAAAAAAATTACCATTTCAACAATATCAATAAATTTAACGCCTCTTTCCCGGGCATTCATAGCATACCCGCTTGGTCTGTTCGGACTGGCGGGATTTTGCTATACCATTAGTATTACTAATGAAATTTTGCTAACCGCTAAGGCGGTTAGATTATCAAAAAAGGGCAACTACAGGGCAGCCGAAATAATATTAAATCCATTGACTGAAGGGCTTAAAACGCATAAAGAGTTTTGGATACAATATGGAGACATTTTGTATGCGTGTAACGATTATGCTGCAGCATTAGATAAATACAATCAAGCGCTCAAATACACCTCACGCTCTGAAGTTTATTTAAAAGCAGGCCTATGTAATTACAAGTTGAATAATCTGCAAAATGCCAAAACGAATTTTTCTGTCGCAAAATTTATCGAACCGAACAAAATGGCCCCAAGGGTAAATCTGATGCTGGTGAATTGGGCTTCAAGAGACACCATCAATGCAATTACGGAAGCGAATGATATTATTAGGTTAAGTCCTAAAATAAGTTCGTCCAAGACCGATTACTTTAAACGTGTTGCGACGAATTTACTTCTTGTTGCTCAATCAAACCACATAAAGAGTCAATTGAAAGATTATAAAACTTTATATTAATGAAGATCCGACTGTTAATTTTTTTGTTACTATTTGAGCCTCTTGTTACAGTTGGATTTGCATTCGGTACTTATCCGGCAGACGTCGAAATTGTACTGAATAAATCGGGGAAAAACAGGCCTGAGTTAGAAAAAGCGATTCGGTATTTTCAGCAAAAGAAAGACCCGCTTAAGCTCAAAGCTATTTACTTTCTAATAACAAATATGGACATCCATTATTCGTCAAATTATAGATGGGTAGATGCTTCAAATAAAGAAATTCCATTTAATGAATTTAAGTATCCAAACTATAAAGCTGCAAAGTTGGAATTAGCGGAATTAAAACGAATATGTCCGACGATGCATCCTACTTATTCGAAAACAAGCGATGTGTCTTCGATTACAGGTGATTTTTTAATTGACAATGTAGAAAGGGCGTTTAGGGTATGGCGCAATTCCCCCATAAAAAATATCTCATTCAATAATTTTTGCGAATACATTCTGCCATATCGCGTGAGCAATGAACCATTGCAATCGTGGCGCGGTATCTATCAAAACAAATTCCAATGGGTGAATGGAAAAATAAAAGAAAAAGGATTGGAACAAACGCTGGAGTACGTTTCAACAGATTGCAGGAACTGGTTCAAAGATACATGGGGAAATATAGAGCATGAAAATTCTCAGACTAAGGTCGGCCCTTTGACCCTACTGTTTCGAAAGGAAGGCGAATGTGAGGAGATAGCACAATTGCAAGCCTTTACATTGCGATCTCAAGGCGTCCCTGTCTCTTTAAATATAATCCCTTTCTGGGCGACATCGACTTATAGTCATTCAGTAAATTCTGTCTTTAATACGAATGACAGTTTCATTCTTTATGATGCATCCAAAACTCCATCGATCAATAAGCCTATTGCACGTGAGCCCTCAAAAGTTATCAGAATTACCTATTCAAAACAGCCAAATACATTAGCCAGCCTTGTAGCTAGTAATAAGATTCCGTCTGGTTTCATGAGACTATTCAATTATGTTGACATAACTGATAAATACTGGCCAACCGCCGATGTCAAATGTAATTTACTGCAATCCAACGAAAAGATAGCTTATATAAGTGTCTTTAATGGGCAACGGTGGTCACCCACTTGGTGGAGCAGGATTTTGAATAATTCAGCAACATTTACTTCAATGGCTAAGGGTGCGGTGTTTTTGCCTGGTTATTATGTCAATGGGAAAATGGTCCCTGCGGCGTATCCTATTGCACTGGGTTACAATCATCAAACTACTCTTAAACCGGATATCGTTAACCGACGTGATATAATTCTTACAGAGCAGGACAAATATTTGAAGTTTCGTCCCGGAAAATGGTACAGACTCCTTTACTGGGATAACGTATGGAAAACCATAGCCCAAAAGAAAGCGGAGAACAATACAACCGAGATGAAGTTTGCGAACGTTCCCAGAAATGCACTTTTACTATTAATACCTGAATACACAAAAAGACTTGAAAGACCATTTATGATTACCGATGACGGTAAACGTGTGTGGTGGTAAAAATTTTAATATATAAACCTTATCAGAATGAAGAATAAAACAGCAATTATTATTGCCGCTTGCTTTTTGCCTTTGTGTTTAAAAGCACAGGTCTCAAAAGAAATTACAACCACATACTCCGGCAATATTGTAGCGCGGGTAAATGAGATCACATCTAAAGTGAATTTACCGGTAAATAAACAAGTTCAATTGGCTAAATATTTTAAAAGCCAGGACAGTTTGGCAAATGCCGGATTAAAAAGGGGGCTGTCAGCAGCAGAAATAAGCCATTTTTATATTACTAAGCCGGAAGACCTTAAATCGATCTTATCTACCCTTGAATTAATTGACTACAAAGGTGTAGACGTTATTAATGCTTCCATGTATGAAGTAGCTCTTAAAAACAGATCACTATTAAATCTTGAACCAAAACAGGTGACTAGCATTATGCAGAAATTGCCTGCTGGAGGCGGTAGTATGGTTCCAGATGATATCAGTAAAAAAAATGAAGTCGATTTTTTATTGAAAGAACTGAATGAAAAACAGTATAAAGGGTTGCTGGGTCTAATATTGGATGATAAAATAAAATTCTATGCTAATGACGATTGGCAAAAAATAAAAAGCTACGGTATCTCAAAAAATCCGGACACAACAGCCGTTAAGCGTGAAATATATAATTTTCAGAGCGCGAAGACCATTGATTTAGAATATGGTAGGGATGTGTCTGAAGATAAGTATATATCAATTAGAAAAGTCATTGATAATAGCAAACCGATTGTACTACGAAAGTTAGACGCTTTCAAAGAAAAAACATTTGAAAAGCAACTGGAAAGTGTAGTAAAATTCAGAAAGGAAATTGGATTAAACGACAATCAGCTTGATCAAGTACTCACTTTAATTACCAGTTTGGAGCAGGCAAGGGTGATTAATGCAATCAACACGCCCGATAAGGCATTCAACTCTAAACCAATAGAGAATGAAATGATTCTTAAAACGCTGAGTAATAATCAATATACAAAATTCTTGACCCGTAAGAATACAGACAAAGCCCAAAGACTCATGAAGGACGATTGGGCCGAGTTGCTAAAGTTTGGATTGGTACAGCACAAAGATAGTCTGAAAATTACTCAACAGGCGTTTAAGTTAGAGTTGGAAAGATTGGTTGTGCAAGAAAACTTCCTTAATAAAAATCTACCTCATAAAGCCGACTCAGCACGAAAAAAAATTGAAATAAGTAAACCAATTATCTTTTGGAAGATGGATGCTTACAAGAATTCAGTGCCCAGATCACAGTTTTCCGACGCGATTAAATTTCGTGAAGTGCTGAAACTTGATGCATCTCAAATAGATTCGCTAGTAGGTAAACTACCTAAACTTGAAGCATTGCGTTTTGATTACAAAAGGGATCACCCTGAAGGTGGACAATATTATGCGAGACCATTTGAAGATGAGCATCTTAAAAAGATTTTATCACCCAATCAATACAATGATTATTTAATAGCCAAAAATTTCGATAAGGCGAATACCAACGCAACGAAAGATTGGGTTAAGCTTAAAGAATTAAATTTAGTTAAGGGTCTTGATTCTAATAAAATAGGGAAAGAAATAATCACCTATGAACTGAAAATGTTGGTTGTTCGCGATCGTCTGGCTTTAGATAAATCAGTGGTCAATGTGACTCTATTAAAAGATCTTGAAACAAATAAACCAGATTGTCTCAAAAAGCTTGAAGATGCAATCAAAACCTCTAATGTCGATAGACAAATGAAACAAAAATTAGCCTGGTAAATAAATTATTAATTAATCTAAAATGAAAAAACTTCTATTTATCCTTTTATTGTTTTTATCTATTCGGGCCGCAGCTCAATCGATAGAAAAAACCATGGCTCAGGCCAAACTACTAATGGTACAAAACGGCCCTTTGTATAACCCAGCCACTGCTTTTAAATTGTTTTTAAAATGTGCACAACAAGGAAACCCAGAGGCCATGAATGGCATAGCTATCCAATATAAAATAGGTTTAGGTGTTGACAGAAACGATGCAAAAGCTATTGAGTGGTTTACGAAAGCCGGTAATGCAGGATACCCTAAAGCCTGGTATAACTTAGGCATTCTTTACAAAGACACATGTGATTATGTTCTATCTTATAATAGCTTTAGTAAACTTTCTGACATAAATGAACCTACAGGATGGTATAGCAAAGCCTATATGTTGTATAAAGGCTTGGGTTGTCAACAAGATTATAAGCAATCTTTTGTGCTATTCAAAAAAGCAGCGCTAAAAAGATACTCTCCAGCAATGTATTTTCTTGGCTTATGTTACCGCAATGGATATGGCACTACAGCCAATAGTGATAGCGCGAAATATTGGTTATTAAAATCATCCGTTTCCCATAATAAAATGGCCGATGACGAGCTTCAGGCTTCTGAAACCGAAAATTCTGATGTTTCAGGAGCATTGGCTGACAAAATTAAAGCTGCTCAAAAACATTCATTGCCTCAAAAGCAACCTATTAATCAATACACAAAAATAGAGAGTAACCTTCAAACAAACCAAATTGCAGGTACTTACACAGGGTATTTAATAACATACGACTGGAGTGGTAAGCATGTAGTCCAAACGAATAGCTTAAACATCAAATTAAAGCTTAACAAGGAAATCTTAACCGGCACTTGGAAAGAAGATGATTCAACGAATGTTCCGATTAATGCAATTTTAAAAGAAAAGGAAATCAATTTTAATGGCATGAAATATCATAAAAAAAGCCACTATAATTTAACCTCCCCGGACCTTTTAACTTTTCAAAATGCGAAACTGCAATTTGCGAAAAATAGAGATACGATTTACCTAGCGGGCAATATCCAAATGTTTTCTAATACAAGAAAAGAGCCCTCTCGTCCAATGTATCTTGCATTGATTCAAACATCTTCGGACGCAGATAGTATAAAAAGTCTTACCATTGGCACTGATGAAACGGAAATTATTGCAAAAGCGTACCCAAACCCATTTAATTCAATAATCAACTTATCTTTTCAATTAAAGGAAGATTGTAAGGTCGAGACGCAGCTACTTTCGTTGCAGGGAAGTGTTGTTTACCACAATCCTTCTATTAATTTAGAAAAGGGTGATTATACAATACCGATACAAATACCATCTTTAGCACCTGGCGTATATATATTGAAATTACAATATGGCTTTAAGGTGAAAATAATCAAAGTAGTTAAACTCTAATTCTTAATCAAGTCAAATTATTCACAATGAAAAAAGCCTTTCTCATAATTGTTTTTTTGCTTTGTATCGTGCCAGAATATAAAAATGGTCATCTTTTGGTATCCAGCGGCTTAAACTCCTTTGCTCAATCCCACGATACTTCAAATTGCCCTGGTACATTCACCTTGACCCAACTGATTTATGATGTTAAAAATTGGATTAGTACAGCTGCAACGAATGTGGCACATAGCACAGAAAACTTTTTCAGTAGCATTTTTTCGTCCAGTGGAAGCTCTGGAGGGGGCTCTGGAGGAGGTGACGAGCAAGATCCTAATATCATTCGATGTCAACTCGAAGACTACGCAGTAGAATGGTTTGGCGATCTGACACCAGACGACCTACCTCCACCTCCCGATGTCAGCGATCCCAATATGACTCCTTCTGATGATATTTCAGATGCTGAAGCCGAAAGAACAATAGTCGACTTAATTTATTTAAGTCAACTAACACAACAACAGAATAATCCAAACACTTTATATCCGGACTGCACGGGGACACTAGGGGGAACAGCCTACGTGGCCGCGTGCGGATGTATCGGTGGTACAACAGGTATCACGGCGTGCCCAACAGTGGATTGTGCCGGAGTAAGTGATGGGACAGCCTATTTGGCTGCGTGCGGGTGTATCGGTGGTACAACAGGTATCACAGCATGCCCAACATTGGATTGTGCAGGCGTACCTAATGGTTCTGCGTATATAGCCTCGTGTGGATGTATCGGTGGTACAACGGGAATTGAGGCTTGTATGCCAGCGCTTTCTGATTGTAATGGTGATAGCGGAGGCACCGCCTATATGTCGGCATGTGGATGTATTGGCGGAAATACAGGAAACTCTACTCCATGCGAAGAAGCTGATTGCCATGGCGACGTGAATGGCACAGCTTATATGTCGGAATGCGGTTGTGTAGGAGGTAATACAGGAACGCTATCTTGCCCGGCACAACCAATACTTTATGCGTCTACATCAAAAGAAATTGTTTTAGAACAAGCGGTAAGACAGGACCCTTCTTTTGTCATGAGCACGAAAGAGGTGTCGACGAATTTTGTAATTCCTTGCCCGTTATTACAAAAATTTAAAGACCTATCAAATCAAAAGCCCGCCCAGGCAATAATTGATCGAATGACTAATTTAAATGTTAGCTCTGGAGACCCTTATATGAACCAATTTTACATCCAGAACGTAAAGGTCGCACAAGGCTGGGATATCAATTTTGATCGTTTTGAAATCACTGTCCAAGTTTTACCTAAACTTGGACCTAATGGAGTAAGGGATCCTAATTTGACAATGGAATATCTTAGAAAGCATATCAATAGTATGGTTGACAATGGTATTACAACATTTGCACCATATGTAGAACCTGCAACAAACATAGATGATACTCAGCTTTGGAATTCAAGTAACGCGCTTGGTGCATTTCTTCATTTACATATCCCGGTTCCATGGTGGTTAAAAGTCGGTGTTCTTCCAATTCAAAACGATGGTTCAGTAGTGGTAATTGATCACACTAATGACCACTGGACGGTCGCCACAATGAGGACTTCGTTAGATGGAATGCATCCGGTAACAGGAAATAGAAGATGGGGTTGGGAACTAAATCCAAATGGCACATATACATTTTATGTAACTGCTGCAGATAGGATAACGGATAGTACTGGGCAACTTGTTCAAACATTGTTTAGCGCGCCCTTCAATGGAGCGGATGATCTTTGGACGAGTTATCAAAAAAATGTTTCTAACTTTATAAATGCGAACAATGGAGTAGCTTTTGCAGGCCCTGTACTTAGGTATCGACCAGATTATGATGGAATCAAAGACTATTTCAATGGTGTGATTACTCTGCAACAATTAAAAGATAGACATGGTTGTCAGTAGAACAAAAGTTTTTTTTCTTTCAATGCTATGGATGGATATTTGTATATGCATCTATAGCATTCCTGCCAATTGGAAGTATTTGAAAAAAGACCCGTTGATGATATTCAGTGAGTTTATTTTCAATATCATTGGTATGTTGATTGCTATCGCCCCTTTTGTTTTACTCTACGGTTACTTTTTTGTAGATAAAGATTATTGGTTTGTTCGTACCAATAAAAGAATTCTTTTTTTGCTAAAAATTTCATACATTTTTGGCTCAGCGTGCCTGTATGTATTTTTGATTAATCTTATGAAAGATCCTAAATTGCAAATGGATGAAATTTTAATTTCTTTAGGATATCTATTTCTGTCGGGATTAACTGTTTGGATTATTTATGAACGATATTTAAGCCCTCCGGTCGAAATTTAATTTACTAAATACAATGGAAAGACGATTATTAATTTTCCTATATGCTATCATATTTATTAATGTACCATGTATTGGTTTCAGTCAAGCAAGAATGGATATAATCTTTTATACAATTTCGCCCAGAGGCGTAAACGAAATCGACATTTCAAAAGATAGCTTGTGTGTGAAAATTTGTTACGATTTCACAGAGAAAAAGGAAATATTAAGCAAAAGTCGGATAGTCAATTCAAGGACTGACGGCGAATACAATTACTTCAGTTGCAAGAACGTGTATAACAAATATGAAACCGACACAGGTAGCCGTGTTTCATATTTTATTTTCAAAAGATCCTCCGACAATCAGTTTCAGCTTGTTGGAGAGATATTGCCGTTTGATACAGTTGAGAATTCAAATCATAAAGTAGATTTTACGTCCAAATTTTATTTTACTGGGTATAGCCCTGAGTTAATGAAATCGTTTCATAATTATCGCAATATAACTTCTTTAGATAGTAACGAGATTAAAAATTTCGTTACTATTTATACCAAAAGAGTAGTAGCAGAAACAGATAAAATTAAGAATACTAAAACTGGCGATCGGTACGGGACAAGCGTCGCTCGGGAGTTGTATAATAGGACAATGATTGAATTGAAAATTGACCCCACTGTCCGGCAAGACGTCTTGTTATCAACAATACAAAAATATATTAATTAGTTCATCCAATGGTTTACCTGTGAAAACATTTGTCCTGATTATTTTATGTTCATTGCCCCATTAATTAATTAAAAAATGAATAGAATTGTTAAAAAAATTATTTGCACGATAGCAATCATCGTTGGAGTTAGCAGCATCAATACCTACGCTCACTTCAACACACACACAAGCTTCAAAAAACTTATTTCTAAAAAAGAACCATTAATCAACCAAAAGAAAAAGCCTATTAAGAAAAAGTTCACCTTTGTCGGCCTATGGGGTTGGGAAAAAGATAATGACAACACAAATTTTTCTCTGAAAATAGACAAAGTAGGTAATAACCTTGCTGGTACTTACTGCTTTGTGACGGACAACGCTCAGAAGGCAGATTGCCATGATGACGACACGAATCCTTCATTTACGGTACCTTATCCAATAGGCGCTTCGTTTACTGCAACATTTACGCCCGGTATTTCCGCTTCACCAGGCGAAGTTAAAATTACATTCGATGGAAGGTATCTAATTTGGGAAATTACCAAAAAGCCATCAGGTAATTTTCTGGCTCCCAAAAAGGCTCGGTTGATAAAAGGCAAGGTAGAATAGTATTGACACTCAAAAAGGATTGTTTGCTAATCAGGCGGGCGATCCCTTTCTTATAATTCATTATTGTAGTTTTTCATTTATTTATTTCACTTTCCTCAGATGCGAATTTCAATTTGTTTTTTAGTCCTTTTTATATTTATATCGTCCACCACTGCGAGGTGTCAATCCTCGACGCAATTGCCGGCGTTCCGACTGATCAGGTCAGACAGTACTTTTTTCACGCAGGATAGTTTCAAAAAGAACTCCAATATAATGGTCATCTATTTTGGTACTGATTGCGTTCACTGCAAACTGTATACAAAAGAGCTATTAAAACATATGGACGTCTTAAAAAACGTCCAAATTTTAATGGTAACATGGTCAAACTTACAGTCTATTCAAGAGTTTTATAAAGAGTTTGGACTATCAAAATATCCGAACTTTAATGTAACTTCTGAAGGATACACTGCGAACTTATATCGCTACTTCCACGTTAAGACGACCCCATTTACCGCAGTATATAATAAGAATCACCAATTGATAAAAGTGTTCGATAAATCACCAGTCATTGACTCTTTACTTGCTTCTGTAAAAAGTAAATGATGAAATGCTGGTAAATGTTATGACCTGAATCTTTACAGCACTTAGGGATACTTTACAGCAATAGTCAAATTAATAAAACGATTTGGCCAGACAGACCATAACGGAACGTTGTCGTTCCGTTATATATCAATTGCGCACAGCGCCGAAAATATACCACGATTACTTCTCTTTATAAACTGGTTCCGATATAAGGAGTTCAGTTTTACTAAAATCCCATCTCCACATTCTTGGAAAATAACTAACAGTTTTTTATTCATGCCTCATTTTGGCGTGTTCACAAAGTAAAACAAGCAGTTCAGAAAGTTTCTTGCATTGCGGCCGACAATTCCGATAGTTTTACGGCTGAGTTAATTTAATTTCAATGAAGAATAATAAACCTAAATCTTTTTACATTTTAAGCTTATTGCTAATCTGTATTTGCATCTTCTTAGTGCATAGCTGTAAAAGAGATCAAAAAATCAGCCCCTCGTCGCCATCCATTTCAGATGCACAGAAATGGTATGAAAGCACTTATCCAAAAATCATTAATAATTCGTCACTGGTTACTCAAGGCATAGGAGGCAACCACGACCTGAGCCAGATAACCAAACCCGACTGGCAGCATACCACAAGCTATACAAGGTTAGGCCAAAAGGTAATTGAAATGCCTTTCGACCCCGGCGCAAAGCTTAACTTAACATTAAAAACATCGAAATGGACTTTTAATAAAGCGTACAGCCGCAGTTATTACCTTTTAATAAACGACAAAGCAAAATACGAAGCCTATATTCTGACCATAATTGCCGATTCGGACTATGTAAAGAATGATCTGACCAAACTAACACATAACAGTTACCGGAAAATCGATGCCGATTTTAGCGGCCTGGTACTTTATCATACGCCCAAAGGAGATTACGTAGGAGGATACGGCTACAAAGACGGGCATTTAGTTCAGCCTGAAACTGCGACGACTCAGTCGGACAGCAAGAAAACACAAAGTGTTGACATGGGAGCATTAAGACCCAATACCATGGTTGCGGATTGTGTTGACTGGTACCAGCAGACAACCGTTTATTATGAAGACGGTCATTCTGTGACCTACGACTGGGTATATCTGGACACTACTTGTACTTATAGAGATGACGGAATTAATCCGGGTGGAGGTACGACGCCACCGGCTACACCGCCAACACTTCCACCGCCGCCGCCACCTTGTCCGTCCTCTACCTGCAGTCCTGTTGAATATGCAGTACGAACTAATAGCATCCCTCCGCCAACTGATCCCGGGGACGGCGGCGTTCCGCCACCGACAAACACAACGCCGTGTACGGTTAAAAACTGCGCACCCGCAACAGTTAAAACGGATAGTTTAACAAAGCATTTTCCTTGTGCTGTTACATTAATTATTAGAAAATTGATGACCAATGCCAATTTTTCCACATTGATCGGGCCGTTTACAACCACACGCAAACCTGACCTTACTTATACAGATAATGTTTTGGCATGGAATAGTTATAGTCCAATATTAGGGGCTAACGGCTACCAGTTAGGAGAAACAAGTTATTATGGACGAAGTGCCACGGTTAGTTTGAACACCAAAATGTTGCAGAATAGTTCACAACTATTAATTGCGGCCGCGACGATACACGAAACCTTACACGCTTATATTAATTATCAGATAGAAACAAACATAAATTTCTCACCGCCACCGACTTATAGTCCTGTCAAATCCTGGCTGGTGTCTTTGGATTATTGGGCCGCTCAAAATGGCACCCCTTCTAATTACAGAGATCATTTTGCGATGTTAACGGATTACTTTAGTAAGGCAGTGTCCACTTTAAAATCGTGGGATAATAGCGCGCACACCGACCAGGAGTACGCAGAGGCGATGTTATATGGTTTAAAAACCAATGATTTTTTAGCGTTGCCGGCAAATAGCCCAAGCGCGCTATCGGTTGAATATAATGCATTACTAACAAAATATAACTTAACTCAAACAATGGTTGATGCCTTTAATTCAAAAAACTTAACTGTTACCGGTACAGTATCAGGAAGTTCAGCTAAATTGCCGGGCGGGTGCATCCCATAAATTATTATGAAGAAACTAATTTTTCTATTTTTAATTTTCACTTCTATTAATTCAATTGCCCAAAGTGGACAGAAAGTTGATTCAGTTTATTATTTATTTGACACAACCAAAGTTCCCACGCGCGATCGAATGTGGCATACGTACTACGAAAAGGGAGTGATTGATAAATATTATGAAATTCAATGTCCTTGCCTGCATAATAATGGAAAGCCTACATTTATGTATGCAGGTGAGATCAATCCCACGTTTATCAGCAAAGGCTATTTAGAAAGTATAAAACTCGTTGGTTTGCCGGACCTGATCATCAGGGCTAAGCAATTTTTGGATTCTAATAAAAATAATGATGCATTCTTCTTTGTCGAACCACTGAAGAAAGGATATATCATTCACAGGCTAATTCTAATTAATCCCCAGGCACCGCCGGTTTGGTTACCTGACGTTATGCCGAAAAAACCTGATACCAGTGCGTTTACAGTAGAGGGCCTGATAAATATAGACCTAAAAAACCTTAAGAATTACCTAAATAAAGCGGTAATTACATCCGGGCAACTTGGGAATGCAAAAATAATGGCAGGTAGTGATTTAGCCTTACCATTTGTAACTGCTGATTCAAACGAAGAATTTAGCATTATCATAAAAGCAAAAAACCGTAATGATTTTGATGCCCCTGAACTGTTATATAAAGGTAAACGTGTAAGGGTTACAGGGACGGTGATCGATTATAAGGGGAAACCGGCAATAGAGATAGTTGCACCCAATCAGATTCGGGTGGTCCGGTAAATGCTTGGATAGTATTTATACAAGTCGGGAGAGAAGTTGACTAAATGTTTACAGTGACTTTAAAGAAGTTAAGCGGAGCCTAAGCCCGCTGAATTTAAAGCTTTATATCATAATAGTTTTAGACCTTTTAGTAACCATGCACAGTTTATTTTTCCAGGGCGAGTACCTTAAGCCTTTAATTTCCAAACGTAGTAATTACCATGTGATAACTCATGTTTAATATTGATTTATGTTAGTGGACAATTAGAATGATTAAGCCAATGATGATGAAAAGTAACCCGATCAGGTTAAATAAGATTTCTATAATAGTAGTTAGTAAAGCACGGAAATAACTGGAATACATTTGCATTCCCGCAATACTCCTTCGGTTAAACCGGCGCCTGCCTACATGATACCGGATGAATAACCCCAATCCTAAGAGCAGGATGGGGTAAATATTTGAATGATTATTCATATAAGTTCGTATAAGATTTGAAATAACAGGGGAAAATATCCCCTGTCGGGATTAATTGAGTAATAGGGCGTTATTCCCATTTTTAGCAAAATCAGCGCAAAGATTAAAAGCGACCTGCGAGCGATCTTGCCCTGTGCCGTACATAATGGATTTGAATTTGCTTTCATCATCACGGTAATTACGGACATTTTGGTAGTAACCAGTCACTGCGTTATATGCGCCAAACAGCGTGCCTTTGGTTGTATTTTCCTGTTGGCTGTCCGCCGTCATACAATAGTCGAATACACTGGATACAATGTTGTTATAATGGCTTGATAGTTCGTCGTCCTTACCTTGTTTTAACTTTTGATAGGTTTCCTTATTTGGTATCATCGCTAATTGTATCAGCCGTTTTACCTGCGGGTCGGTTATCCGCACCCGTGCCCATCGGTTAAAAATAGCTTCCAACTCTACCGATAGCTGGTCAGTTAAGCCCAACATTTTATGTGCTGATTTTAGTTTCTCGGTTGCACTTGCGGTATGGCGTATCTTAATGCAATTGCTGCAATTATTCAGAGCGGCATTTAAAGTATTGGAACACCAAATTCTGACAGGCGTAAAAGCAATGGTTATACAGCCCAATCCGTCATGCGTAGAGGTTAAAAAAAGGTATTGGTCAATCAGGTCATTGCGCCCCACCTTGATATGATGGGGAAGCTTGGCGGTGATATATGTGGTTGCCCCATAGCCCAACGCTCCGGCACTTTCATACCTGATTTGGCTGTTACCGCCAACAACGCTGTCAAAAAATTCAAAGGCATTTATATTCTGTACCACTTGATAATCCTTGCCGACCTTATCCCCTAAAATGGCTTCGTTGTCTGTTCTGAAAGTATAAAAACTGTTATCGGATATGATGTTATTACCGCTTGGCAAAGCATGAATGTTCGGGCGTTTCATTACCTCGAAATTTAAACCTGCCTGTATTATGGCCTCTGCGCTTGTGGCGTTCTTGTCAATGTTCGTACCGATTACCTGCCAAACTTTCGGCTTTACGATATTATTATTATAATTTGTCATGGCTTTATTTTTTAGTGTTTAGTGGAATAATTTTAGTTTCCAAAACCTCTACATTCGTTGTACTTGTTACAATTAAGAGGGTTTGGCTTTGCAGTTCTGCAATCGCATCATGTATGCTTGCATAGGTGGTTTTAATAGTCACCTTTACCAATAAAAAAATGCTGTCTTTCATGGCTGATAATCATAAGTGTTTATAAACTCGTTAAACTCAAACTGAAATAGTGCGGGGTTATCTTTTGCCAACTCTTGTGCATAACCTACCCAATAAATTTGGTTGGTTAATTCAATAAAAATCTCTAACATTGTTTTAGCTTTAAGATGGTTTGACCTCTTAGAATATGCCCTATGTACTCCGGGTACACAGGGCATTTCCATTTAATACTCAAAGAGCGATGATAATACTTGCCTCAACCTCTTTTAACTTCTCGATGCAAAGCTCTTTCACTTCATGGGCGACATAAGCGATAATGAAAGGGTTCTTGGTGACAAATTCGTTGCCGTTATCATCGGAAATTACAAGTTCGCAACGCTGGAAACGGCTGTCGCTTGCCATATCGTCCTTATCATCGTTTTGGGCGATAGTAAAGCTGTCGAGGTTTCCAATGGTATTTTGCAGTTTGTTCTTTTGGGCAATCTTCTTGCTCAATGCTTCCACCACTTTAACCGTATCGGCTAATTTGCGCTCCTGCTGCTCTTTAAGCTGTTCCTTTAGCTCTTTTTTGCTTGGCTCCGCCTGTGGTTTGGCTTCCTCGGCTTTTGGTTGTTCTCTGTGCGGTGCGGACGTACCGGGCGTTTCTACATTGGGCTCGTCCTTTTTATCATTAAAGGCGGTGCTTATAGGCAGATTATTGACTTTTTGACCATTGCCAATAGCGTCTGTTTTATTGGTTGCGATGTTATTAATTGCTTTATTAACTGTGCCGGTGGTTTTTACTTCTGCGGTTTTCATGACTTCTAAATTTTAAATGATTACTACTTTTATTTTTTTGCTGTGATAGTCTGCGGTCTGTGCTGTACTGCCGTGCCGGAGGCGCTCTGCTTTTCTGTCTGTCCATATCCGTTTTGCTTTTAATGCCACCCTCGGCTTGCAGCCTCGGGTGGCTTTTTGTAAGCAACCTCACCTGAACACGGCGGGCTGAAGGACAAGACTTTGCGGAAAAAAATACTACCTGAGCGCAGCGAGGGTGGAGATTTTTTTCCAGCAAACCCGCAGGGCCAGGTCTTGACATTCAGTCCCGCCGTTCAGAAATTTGCTTGCGAAAAAGCCAGTCGAGAAAATAAAATGAGTTAAAGGGAGATATAAAATAGCCGCAAAAAATCCTGTTGGTTTGGGCGATGCGCCAGCGAAGCCCAAAACGACGGGGCTTTTAAAATGCAGTGAAGCGGCTGAGTGCGAACGAAGCGGCTGGAACTGCTGAATTCTCCACTGGTTTAAAAGACTTATAAGAAATCTGTTCAGTAGTGATATTGAGGAGGCGGTTAGTTAAAAATTAAAATGTTTTTTAGTTAAATTGTGCAAACTACGACAGCCCGTCAGCTTCTAGTAGTTATTTGTAGATATTTAAATCAAATTATCGGTATAATAACTTGTTGTTAATCTGATAATAACAAAAAAAATATTCTTAGATTTATTAAATAATCTAGCCCTCCAAATCACCTTTATTTAAACGCCATGCAACTAAATTATTTACACAATGAGATTGCTAATAAAGCCGGCAATGAAATCGCTTGTGCAATCAGACTTGATTGGATCGTAAAAATTCTTAATGAACAAATTCGGTATTCAAAACCTTCCAACTATCATTTCCAAACCACAGATCCTAAAATTAGTGCAGGATTAGACTTTGACATGTCAAAGTTCGAGTTGACGGTAGATAATGGTGATATTTTGATGAAAGGATTTAAACCTATTGTTCTAATAAAGGAAAGTCAGGGCCTTTTTAGAAATTATAATACCATAGGTCTGGAGTTTTCTGATATTGTCGTTCAAATCAATATTATTAATGAGGCTCCAAAGCTTGGAATTAAGAGTCCAAATGCACCGAACCTTGTCAAAGGGAGTCCTGATCCACAGGTAATAACGGACAATCATTTAACCGCAGCTGAATACGACGCAAATGAACGGGCAATTATTTATTTATTACCTTATTTAGAATTGTTAGACCAATTCGCGGATTCGATAACTATTCCAAATGCCTTGCCAGCCATGTCATTAATTAAGCTAAAACCGCCTTATAGATATTTCAACCTGGAAGACCCGGCAATGGTTGGGAAAGTGCATTACATTGTTATTACTGGCAAACCGGAATTATCATTTGATGAAAATTGTGGCTGCAAAACTGATTCAATACAAAGAGTTGAAACAAGACAACCAAATGGAGCAGACATTAATGGCACTACATTAACTTATCCAGGACCTGCTGAAATAACCAATATTAATAATCCGTCTGCATTATTTTATATACCGAAAGTTTCGATTGATCTTTTTTCAGATTCCATTTTAAAACCTGCAGTTACTGCAGATGGGGAGGGACAATTCTTGTTGTTTAAGTGGTATTGGAATGTAGCAGCGAATATTAAAAAACTGGATATTCAATTTGATCCGGCAACAATGAAAATTATTGTAAATAGCGCCCACGACATTTTTGGAAATGCGGGAGTGTCTTTAAAAATTGCCTGTGTTTATCAAAGGTTAATTGGTGCGGATTTTGATGGAAATATTGATCCGAGTACTTTAGAGTTGCAATTAGCCTTAGATAATGGCAACAATATTATGCTCTACGGGACTTATAACTTCAAATTGGATGTGGATTTGAATTTCTTAGTTGGCTTAGATTTATTACTTAATCCAATTCTAGATTCTATTCTTAATAATTTAATTAAGGACAAATATGAGTTTACTCTAAAATCATTTAATAATACTTTTTTAAATCTCAATAAATTTCAGCCGTCACCAAAACAAGGCTGGAGAATTTCTAAAGATTTTAAAACAGATAGTTTTTGTTTAGGTCTATTAGAAAATGACGGCAAGGCAGAGTCTATTGTTAGTGCGTCATTATAAATCTTCCAGATAAGAAATAGTACAAAATAAATAAGCCCTGCCAATTGACAGGGCTTTCGAAAGGCAGTAGTGTAATACTGATTTGATTGATTACTTAGCGTTTTTCTTTGCTGTAACCGCTGTGCGTACTTCCTGTGCGGTTATCTTTAATTGTTGCATCGTGTTACGCAGCCTGGTTCCGGCAGCTTTATTGCCTTTGCCGAATTTTGCCGAGTCGACCTCCGCAGAGGCAATGAGTTCCTTTAATTTTGCGATCTGTTCCATTATTTTAATTTTTAAAGTAAATTAAGTTGTTTGTTTTTAAAAGTATAAAGGTTATGTGGCGTCTATACAGTCATTCCTTGTTCCTGTTCTTTACCCTGGCCTTTATTGATGCCGATTTTTTGATCGAGCAGCGGTTCTTTTAGAAACTGTTCACGTTTTTCGGGCTTACCATTCTCCTGAAAGAAATTCAATTGGCGATAACGCGGTGATGCTTCGATAAAAAGCTGAATATCCTGCCCGTCTTTAACGGTGGTGACCAGTGGCCGGTTACCATTTTCAATGGATTTCATCAGCTTTTCCGCCTTTACAGTATCATTCATTTCTTTAATGTTGAATTTCTCCAACGCTTCTTTGGTAGTAAAACCATAGCTTGGCACATGGTACTGATTCGTGGTGTAATTCTGGTACCGGTCCTTTGGACTGTCGAAGTCGAGCTTCACCCAGGCAGCATATGGATTGCCCGCTAAATTCAATAGGTCATCACGGTAAACAGAGCGGCCCTGTATGAGGTTAGCCGCCTGTTCAACGGTAAAGCCTCTTCCGCGCTCAACAAAAAAAGTCTGCGTTTGCGCCGGGGTTCGGAAGGTACGTTCAAAGCTTTTTTCCACGTAATCAACTTTACCCGATTTCATCGCTGCCAATTCCGTGGCGTGACCCGCATCTTTTCCCACTGCTAATTTACTATCGCCTTTTTGCTCCTTAAAGAAACTAATGGCCTCGCTTACATTTATAAAAGATTTAGAAATGTTCTTACCGGGTTGCTGCTCGTTTGGTGAAATGACAAAATATTTATGGCCTTCCTCCAGAGCTTTGCCGGTATTTAGCGCAACATCGAATTTATTCAGGTAATAATTGTCAGACTGTCCCGATTGCCTGAAGTGCGCGGTCACATCTACTAAACCTTTAGAGCCTTTGATCTGGTCATGTGCTGTAAATTCGGTGATGCCTTTTTCCATTTTTTGACGCACTTCTTCAATGGTCTGCGGACTGAAACGAAGCTGCTTCATTTCGTCCTGGATGTTTTCCCAATTGTTTCTGTTCATAGTTTCTTGTTTTGTTAATCTGTTAACTTGTTTTAATTCATTTATTAATTGGTCGGTATGCCGGTACCATATTTCAGGCTGCATTCCGGGGCCACGCGGTAAATAATAAGGTGCCTTGGATTCCAGGTATTTCAGCGCGGCACCCATCGTGTCAAAAAAAGCGAGATGCTGCGGTTTCAACTCGCTGATCGAGGGAACCAGCGGAAAAACAACATGATTGATACCAACATCCTGGGCATCTTCGAGTATACCGATCACTTCTTCGGCGAAACTGGTCTCCAGATTCATAATTATTTATTAATGCGCAACAGCACCGTTTCACCGCCTTTCAATTTCACCCGTATTCTTTTGACCTTTTTGCCGAGCAAACTTTTGGCGGCGGAAATTCCCGCTGTGGCCGCCTGCGTACTGAGACTATAGTCTGCCGACAGGAATTGCATATTTTCCAGCGCCCCGTTCGCACCGTCACCGGCTGCGCCCGCCAGTTCAGCTTCCGGCGCATTGATGCCCTGCAAGCCGTCTAGCGAAAAGACCGTCAAATTGACCGGAGTGATGGTAGTTCCGAGCCGGATATTTTTAATGTCCAGTAACAGCCGCTGATTGGTCACCGCGCATAAGCCGGACAACTGCTGACCCTTGGGGTATAAAATGCCGTTGATGGTAATCGTGTCCTTTAGTCGTAGTTTGACGATACCGCCGGGCGGTACTTTCTGATTGCCGTCGATAATAGCAGGGATAGCTTTAAAGGCGCTATCCTGTTTGTTCAAAACAGGTTTCTCTTTTGCTTTCGCTAATGCCGGGTTTTGTATTTGCATGATCTTGTCCAGCATTCCGCTCAACTGTTGCATTTGCGGATCAGGTTCACTGCCTTGCTGTTTCTGCTTTAGCAACCTTTCCAGCCTGTCCAGGTCGGCTGATTTTGCCGACGCCATATAATCGTTGTTCGGACTCTTTGGAAAGGCTACCGGCTGATTAATTTGTTTATTGATCTGCGCCAGCCGGTCTTTGATTTGAGCTTCATTATCCTCGGCTGTTTTCGCCGGACTGCCATGCTGCCGGTTAAACCTTGCCGTATCCCAACCTAAAGCCGCAAATGCCCCGGCGGTGGTTTTTGACCGTGCGGAAGCACTGTCCCGTTGTGCTTTATCCATCAGGCTTAGCTTGTCCTGGGAGTTGTCATTTTTCAATTTGGCACCCGGAAGCTCTGTGTTAATTCCCTTGCTTGCTGTTGTTTCCCGCAATTGTTCATCGGTTCTTCCGCCCCCTAAAGCATAGAATCCCAATGCTAAGAAGGGAAGCAGCAAAAGCGGCAGGAACAATAACAATTTCCGTTTTCTTTCTTCTTGTGTTGTCATCGTATTTTGTTTCTAAAAGTGAATAATAGCTTTAATAAGCAGCAGCAGGCAGGTTCCGCCGAATAACAGGCAGAACACAGCTAAGGCGATGATCTTGGATTTGCGGTTCCAATATTGCGTTTTCCTGCCAAGATAGTCAGCGGCCTTCCTTTGGTTTTCGGTGATAATGAGACCGGCTCGAACCCATGCGCCGTCGCCCGCAATGGTTGACTGTTTTCTTTTCTTAAATAATCTCATGGTTGTGTATTTTTTACCTGTTCGTCCTTATTTTCTACCGTTTCCCAACGCTCTATCAAAAACCCGTGCGGGTTATTGTCGCTGCGGCTGACATTGCGCAAAAAACCTTTTGTCATTAAACTCCGTGTTGTGGTCGAGGTGCTTCTGATCAGCTTTTCTGTAGCGTAGCAGGTAAACGCGTACGGATATTGGTTGATATCCAGTTTGATGCTATCTACCGCGATTTGCTGACTGATATTTCCGGAGATAAGATTATTGTAATAGCCCGCCTCTTTTAAATTGTCGTAAGCGGTTTTTGCACTGCCGTCCGCTAAATACAAGGCTTTGGCTATACTTGCCTGAATCTGTTTATCATCTGGGTCAAGATTAAAAAAGTCCTCATGGAATGTCTTAATATGATCGCGGCATTCTACCGGCACATTATCCTTACGATCTGAAGCAATGGCCTCCAGGGCCTTGCCATTAGCGAGCACATAAATATGATTTTTGAAGTTGTCCGAACTCTGGTAGCTTTTGAAAACCGCGAAGCATGTGATAGCAATGCAGGCAAATATCAATAGGTAGCTGAATAGCTTGATATGCCTGAAAGCGGTGTCAATATTTTTAAATTGTTGAAACATAAGCCTCCTTTCCCAAATCGGGGATTAATAGTGAATAGATGATTTAACTCTTTTTACCGGAAAGCCGGTCTTCCTGATAGTTCCCGGCGGCACCCCGGTAACCCTCCATGAAATTTTTAGGGACATTGATGAGGTTGGTGGCACCCTGTTGCATCCGGTCGCCAATAGCGCCTCCCACGGAGGAAGCGGCGCCGGCTGTCGTGGTTACAGTTGTTGCCGCCACGCTGGTCACTTTGGTTAAAAGGCCATTACCGCCATGGGCATGTATCACATAATTGGCTACGCTTGGCACCGAAAAATAGCCGACGATTCCGATGCACAAGAAAATCAAATATGCGGTGTCTGTGGACGAAAAGAAGGTATCCCCGGCACTTTGTATCTGTGAAATATCCAGCTTGATCATCTGCTGTTGTACCTGTCCGATGATAGCCCCGAATATATTCGCAATCGGAAGCCACAAAAAGATGTTGATATAGCGTGCGACCCACTGCTGAAGACTGTGCTGCAAGCCATCGAACACGGCGAAGCCGAACACAAGCGGGCCAAGTATCGCCAGGACGATCAGGTAAAAGGTGCGGATGGTGTTGATACAGAGAATGGCTGCCGCATATAATACCTGCAAAATTTCGGACATCCATTGTTTAATGCTGTTTTTGAAATTGTAGGCTTGTTTATCCATCCAGAATTTTACGTCATTGCCGATAGAGGATAAAGCGCCCTCATTCTCATCGTTCTGATCATCCGGGTGGGTGTATTTGTACCATTTCTCCCGGTTTCCGTTCCCATCATCACCAACATACATCTGGTAACTGCTGCTATGCTTAATGGCATCCTGCTTTTGTTTAAGTAATAAGGCAATGCTGCTATCGGAATTTTTGACCATTGCGCCGGTAGCCGATACAATGGGCTGCATAATACCGTTCATTATTGAAATTACGACCGGGAACATCATAATCGCCATGCCTAATGCGAATGGCCGCAAGAGCGGGTAAAAGTCCAGCGGCTCTGCATGGGCAATTTGCCGCCAAACCCTGGAAGCGATGTACCATAACGCCGCAAACCCGGCAATTCCCCGCGCGGCATCGATCAGGTTGCTGCACATGGGCATCATTTGATCATAAACGTTGTTCAGGACGGGCTGCATGCCTTGCAGGCTGCTCGTAATATCCTGCGCATGTACAACACTGCTCTCCATACCCATCAGGAACATGGCCAGGCCTGAAAATATAATTTTGCTTTTCATGGGTACAGGGATTTTAAGTTATTGATCTCGTTTTGCTCTTGTTGCCGTTGCAGTGCCAGTATGCCCGTTCTTTGGTTAAAGTCGCGCAAAAAAGACAACTTATCGCTACTCGATGTATAAATGCGGTCAATGGCCGACAACCTTTCGTCATCGCTCATACGTAACTTGGAAGCGGTAATGACGTTTGCCAGATCGTTTACGTCGTTCAGCGCCGCGCTCGTTAATTGCGCGTAAACCTTAGCCAGGTAATCCAGTTCGCCGGTACTGAAATACCCGCCGCTTCGAAATCGCTTATACGCCTTTTTGTACTCGGTCAGGATACTGGCCTCATCCGCTATAATATCGGCTACCCGTGCATATTTGGCGACTTCAGGGTTAACCTGTAGCAAGGCTTCCAGAAAGATGGAGTGGAGATTGAAGTTTCCCTGCGATAAATCCTTAACCTGCTGGTAGCCCTGAGTGAGCATGGTGTAGCCTTGCTGCATATCGGAAAGAATAGCTTTGAACTGTGTCAGCTTTTCAATGTCCAGTAACAGTTGCTGCATATCCTGGCCCGTGGATATTTGTGCATCGGCGTGTTGGAAGCTGAAAGTGCAAATCAAACCGAAGATGAGCCCAAGCCAGCGCTTTTTCAAAAAGCCCGGTTTGAAATGTTTTTTAGTTGATTCCATACTGTTGTTTTAAAGTATTGATGTCTATGAGTTCTTGCTGTCTTTGCAATAAAAGCGTTCTGACATGGCTGCAGAATGAGAGCGTAAAAGCATACTTGTCTTTCATCCGCACATAGATGTTGTCCAATCGTTTTAGCCGTTCATCGTCGGTCATTTGCGCCTGCCCGTTACTAATCACCATTTGCAATTCCGACAGATCTTTATTACAGTCATCCAGCACTGTTGATTTAACCTGTGCTACATAAGTACGGGTGTCGGTGTCCAACGTGGCTAAGCCGTTCAAGTGGTCAAAACGTTGCGGGATTTGCCCGGCATAGCTTAGGATGCTGTCCGCTTTTGCATTGCCTTTGATCTCGGGATTAACAGTTTTCAAGGAATTATAGTAGCTGTTATGCAGGTCATACTCACCCTTGATATAACCGCCAATGTTGCCTAAACCGTTTTGACTGATGGCGTAACCCTGTCTGATGTAGGCGCTGTATTGCGCCAAAGCTGCGATTTGCTGCGTTAGGTATTTGATCTGTGTTTTCTTTTGAGAAAACCATTCTGCGAATGTCTGTGCATGAGCCGAAATACCGGTGATACACAACAGGCAGGCCAGGCATATTTTAAGCTTAATCGATTGCATAATACCGTTTTAAGGTTGCTATTTCATTTTCGTCTTTGGCCCGCTGAATGCTCAAAATGTAGTTTTGGTTGTTGAACTGTTTAAGATCGCTGCAATTCGAGTCCACGCGGTCGGCGGCCTCATTGACCAGTTCCAGGCGTTTGGCGTCGCTCATTTGCGTTTTAAAGGAATTGATGATGACCAGAATTTCATCCAGGTTCTTCACGCTTTCCTGTAAGATGCCGGAATAGACGGATTGCATATAGTTCAGTTCATCGGCTGAAAAATGCTTGTCCTGCCTTAGCAGGTTCCAGGCATGATTATATTGGCTAACCAGACTTGCCTGCTTTCCGGTAATATCCTTTATCCGCTCATAATAGGCGATCACAGATTTGACTTGCCAAAGCTCATTGTAATAGCCGCTGTATAAGTCCTTCTGCTTTTGAGACCAGTCGGATATTTCGGCAAGCTTTAATTTGGATAATTGATTTTCAAGTGCTTTTTGCGCGTTTTGCAGCCAGATGGTTTTGTTCTGCATGCGCTGAACTTCCAAGTCTATGGCCCGGATGACCCGGCCCACAGTTTCACCAATTACCTGGCCGATGACGATCTGTGCGTCCGCACCTTTGGGCAGGGATACAAAGACGGTTACAGCCGATAACGGTAGTATGACCATGTACTTTTTCATGATGTTTAGTTTTTTAATGGCATGTAAAATCCCTTTGGGAATATGCATAAGCCTCCCTCACGCCCAAAAAGGGGCGTTATTTAATGGTTAATAAATCTTGTTAATTGACGCTACCTGATTTTGTGATAAGCAAACCCCTTGATGGTCAGCATATCTTTTTCAGGATCAACGTGGTAGACCTTTCCGGTAGTAGTTTCATCCAATTCCTGCCTGGTATCGTCCCATGCGGCATCGAAATCTCGCACCTTGTGCTTTTTAGGTAACAATTTACCATCCCTGATGGCCTGATAAGTGGTTCGTTGCGTGATATGATAATTGCTGCTTTCGGAATGTTTAATGATAAGCGTATCATCGGCCATCCCATATTCCCCTTTGGATTTTTGTACATAAGTGCCGGGAATGAAATCCTGCTTCTTTTGGCTTGGATTTTGGCAGGCGGCCAGTAATGATAGGCAAGCTGCCGTGATCTTTAATGTTGCTTTCATTGTCTTCAGATTATTCGGTGATCATAGTTATCGTTTTTGCCCTTATGAGGTTTTGCTTCTCATTTCCATTGCCAGCATGGCAATGCCCTTTTGTATACTGCCGTATTTCGCGGCATATTGATGTACTTTTACCTTTTCACTTTCTTCTGTTGTATAGGCCAGATACTCTTCCAAACTCACCTCGGTACGGTAAACTTTAGAGAACTGGCCCAGGGAGATAAAGACCTCTTTATACTTTCGTCTTGGGTCGTTGGACTTGTTCATTGATAATATCATCGCCTTTTCTTTATCGGTAAGGCCCAGTAATTCCTGTATGGCGTCAAACTTATTCTGATACTTGCTTTGGTCAAGTAATATTTTACAATCACTGTTGTTGATAATCGCCTGCTTGACAATCGGGCTGCTGATAATATCTTCAACCTCCTGGGTGACGACGATAGGTTCCCCGTAAAACTTACGCATGGTCTTGTACAAATACCTGATATATTCAGCCATTCCCTCCTTGGCGATGGCTTTCCAGCATTCCTCAATTAGAACAACCTTACGGATACCGGGTAGTTTTCTCATTTTAGAAATAATCATTTCCATGATAATGAGGGTTACTACAGGGAAAAGGATTGGGTGATCTTTACAGGCATCTATTTCAAATACAATGAACCGCTCGTTCAGCAAATCAAGATTCTCGGTTGCATTTAACAGGTAATCGAACTCGCCGCCGCGGAAATACGGATTGAGGACATATAGGAAGTTCGCTACATCGAAATCTTTCTCTTTGACCTTGCCATCCTCCAATATCTGTAGGTAATGCTCCATTAGGTATTCATAAAAAGTATTGAAGCAAGGGAAAATATCGGGATAGGTATCAAGGTGCTTATAATAGCCGGTGAGTGCATTAGAAATGGCGACATATTCCGATCTCCGGTAAGGCTCATCGTCTTTTTTCCAAAGGGCTAACAGCAAGGTTTTAATACTTTCCTTTTTTTCGGTATCCAGCGTATCACCGTCTGCCAGATGAAACGGATTGAATTTGATAGGGTCGGTTTGTGAATAGGTAAAGTAATAGCCGCCTACAAGTTCGCATAGGCCACGGTAGCTATGGCCTATGTCCATCACCACAATGTGGGCACCCTGTTCATAATAAGAGCGGAGCAAGTGATTTGTCCAGAAACTCTTACCGGAACCTGACGGCCCTAATGTAAACTTGGAGCGGTTTGTCGTCCAGCCTAAACGCATCGGTTCGTCGCTAATATCAACATGAACCGGTTTGCCGGTCAAACGGTCGCCTAAACGGATGCCAAACGGGCTAACGCTGTCGCGGTAATTGGTTTCAAGATTAAAAAAGCAGGTAGCTTGCTCCACGAAGGTATCAAACGTTTCATTCATCGGGAAGTCGGCCTCATTGCCCGGCAACCCTGCGAACCAAATCTGCGCCGCGCCGTCTGTTTCCTGCTTTGCGGTAGCATCCATTTGTGCCATAGCCGAACTGACCAGATTTTTAAGGTCTTTTACTTTCGCTTCGTCATCTGACCAGGCTAATACATTGAAGTGCGCTTTTACCGGCAAACGCTGCTGGCCGATTGCCTCGTTCAAAAAATCGTTGACCGCATCCCGGCTGATCGCATTTTCCCGCGAATAACCAGACAGAGACTGTAGCCGTAATTTCTTCGCCTCCAGCCGCTTGATAGTTTTCTGGCTATCCTCTATAAATATATATTGATTGACAATGTGGTTACAGTGTAGTAATTGGCCTAACGGTGCGGCAAAGCCGATACTGAATTTTGTCCGGTCTGTGCTATATTTATCATAATTGATACGGCTTCCGCAAAGCGCAGGGAGATCTTCGACATCCGCTAAAGTATAAAGCTCACAATGTTTGTTACCGACCCTGATCTCATCTTTAATATGAATATCCTGAATGACGGGGCGGTTACCGGGTGCAGCCAGAAAACAATACCGTTCGATCATCCCTGCTTGCTCCGTTGTCCCGGCCAGTTCATCATCAGCTATGCGGGTTAAGGTGACAAAACCACTATCTTTTAAAATGCGTTCAAACTGGCCCGCGCTATCCAGGAAATCCTTAAAAAGGACGGGGTTGATCGTTTGCTGCGGTACAATGCTCTTCCGTAACAGATTGCTATAAACGGATGAGCCTAATTTCCTGTCCTTTGGCTTTTGGGTAAGGAAAATGTAACAGTGGTGCTCCAGGCATTCACGCTCGTTAAAAAAGCGTTCACTTGATCGAGAAAGAAAGCTTTTACCCGCGTTTTCAAAGTCGGCCTTAAAGCGGCTTTCCGTAAACCAATCCTGTTTATGAAAAATGGAACTCTGCGGCAACAAGCGAATTGCTTTCACCCATGCCTGGTGATAAGCTTCGTAGTCATGGTCGGAGAGTGTAAATATCTCCGGCAGGATCACCTCGTAGGCAATGGTGATATCACCCTGGGCAGACAAGATCGTTCCATGCTCAATCTTGGTTAAGGGCAGTATTTTTTCTATGTTAATTCCCATGATGTTTTTCTTTAATCTTTAAGCCGGATAAATATCTGCCGTGTACGGAATGTCAGGCTCTCTGGCAATTGCCGCTTTGCGAAACGCTTGGAAAGACCATGCTCGCCATATTTATGGCTTAACCGGAAAACGGTAAAGAACAAAACGGAACCCGAACCGGAAATAAGCGGCAGAATGATCCAAAGGCTTAATCCGCAGATGTAGAGGATGGCAAACATTACCAGCAATATCACAAGGCCGATAGCCAGGTAAGCGATATATTGCGCCTTTAAACCTTTAAAAACAATAGGTTTTGAGACCCCCTTATTGATCTGATAGACTGACATTGTTTTTTATTTAGATTCCAAAGAATGATTTAAGTACAGTAGCAACAACAACTAAAAAAACGCAGGAGCCAAACCATGCTGCGGCTACCTTATTGGTATCCGGCTCCCCGGCATTCCACTTATTAAAAACCTTAATAGCGCCAATGATGCCGACTACCGCTCCAATCGCGTACATCAGGTTACAACCGCTGTCAAAATAGCTCTTGACCTGGGTGGTTGCGGAGTTGATGCCGGAATTGCCATCTTGTGCCATGCAATAATTGATGGTCAGGATTGCCATTGTCAGCATCAGCGTCTTGGTCAGCGCAATGCGTTTTTTTTCGGCCGGTAATGAGCGGTAAGCTTCTTTCCAGCCTTTGAAATATTGGTATGCGACCTTGAATAATGATTTCATGATTTTAATGATTAGGGTTATTTCCAAAGGTTATTTAGCTCCTCATCCGAGACCGCGAACGATGCGTTTTGACGGATATATTCGTTCAGCGCGCGTTGACTCGGCGTGTCCCGCATAGCGGCGTATTTGTTCTTTACCAGCGCGAACAGCGAAACGAAATGTTCCTTATCGCCATTGTCCCTTTCAAGTATATAGAAGATACTTTTAAGTTCTTCAATAGCATCCGGCACGAGCCTTTGCTGTATTTCGCGGCTTTCGTGCAGGCCAATACCGGCATCGTCAGTTTCCTTAGCCTTAAGCTCCGGTTCGGTCAGCTGTCCATCTACTTTCGGCGCAAACCCAAACATGCTCATGCTGACTTTTGTCATGCCTTCCGGCAATACTGATTGACCGATCAGGCTGTTATCCTCTTCGTCAGGCTCGTCCTCATAATCATCTTGCCATGAATGTCTAAGTGGTTCCGGAGCAGTTGCCGGCTTTCGCTTGCCACTTAAAAAATCATGAAGCTGTTGCCTGTAAAAAATCAGGATTACAGCAACATACCAGACCGCTGTCAAGATGGTTACGGCGACTAAGAAGTGCTGCCATGTGAAATGTTGTAGTAACATAATAATTTGCTTTGCCCTGCCGCTCCATTGCGGCAGGAATTTCAAAAGCAAATTTTCGAACACTGCAAGCGGGGAATTGAGTCATTTAGGTATATCCCTGATTTAATTATTAACTCTTTGATAAACGGGCACTTATAATTGGTGCTTCTGCTAAATTGTTCAGGAAATGTCTTAAATGGCTTAGTACTCATCTTCCTTGTCAAGTTTTTGAATAATGGTTTCTTTCATTTCATCCAAAAACCGGGTACGGCTTAGTCTTTTCCGGCGCCGGAGTTCACTCAATCGCTTCGACGGAACGCCGATTGGAACGTTAAGCTTTTCTTCAAGCCAGCGGAAAATGTCCGAAAGCGTTGCCGTGCCGTTGTTCAGTTGTTTTGTATTGAAAAGACCTATGCCTATTTCCGCGAGGTTAATGCTATCTCCGGTCCATTTGAGATCATTGCAGGAATTTTCTAATTGATAGGAAGAAGGGTTTCTTTTCAGAAATAATAATTTTTCGATAACCCATTCTCTTAGTTTTTCGAAGGCGATGAACTTTGAGAAAAGATAATCTCCGCTTGTACAAAAGCCAGGGTCAACCTCTGGTATGTGGGGTAATAAAACACTTTGTGATTGGGATCCCCTGATAAAGTAAAGACTGTCGAGTTCACTGGCATTTAATTTATAATACTGATAAAGAAAAGAATGTTTCTCAAAAAAGCGTTCAAAATAATTTAGCTCCTGTGTAAGATAGGTATTTTGCCGCTCTGCGTCACCAAAAGGGAAGCCTGTTTCTATCGTATATAATTCAGTAAAGTAAATCTGCCAATGGTAAAACGCGGGTTTGGTATACTTGAAAAAATTGATTTGTTCTTCCGCTGTTTTAAAAGGGTGATCAATTAAAAACACTTTCAACTTGTCTAATGCCTGCCTGATCAGTTTTAACGCACTCGTAAGTTTGTCAAGCGGCGCATTCGTTTGAAATGACAATTGTTCCAGATCCGTTTCCAATTGTTTTAGCAGTCTGGAATTTAGTTCCTGTATCATAGTTAGATGTATTTAAGTAAATCCTGCCGCGCCCGTTCACTGGCTACAACTTTTCACACAAGCAGGAAATGCGTAAATTTTTTTTCATAGACCGTCATTTAATTATTTGAATAATATAAAAGCAGTCCAAAATTATTGACAAGAGACGCTTGAAAAAATACCGAAAACGTGGATTTCTACTACCAAAAAGGTGGTATTTTTACATGAATAGCGCCAAAAAGAAGTTAAAGTTCATCGATTGCAGCTTATGAATCAATGCGGCGCGGTTTTTTACATTGGATTTCCGGTAAGTATTATAGATGTGCTTTTTAACCGTTTCCTCCGAAATGTACATCGTATCAGCAATTTCTTTGTTGTTCATTCCCTTAAACAGCATCTGAACGATTTCTATTTCTGTTTTTGTTAGTCGGAACCGGCGACAGTTTTCGGTAAAAATTTCCGGATTCATAGCATCCAGGCTAAGTTTTAACAGGCGCTGATATTCTGCACGTGCTTTGCGAATGGATTTAAGGACAAACAGGATGCTGATAGCAATAATACCTGTGTTGGTACACAATACTTCCAAAAGCTGGCTTTCTTCAACAAATCCGAATACTGCAAGCGCGGCCCAGGGACTGACTGCAATATTCATAGCGATTTCTTCCAGGTACTTATGGTGATCCCTGTTATGTTCATATTTCTTTCTAATCGACCGGAATATTACCCACAGGAGCACCAAGGCATATATAAGAGGAGCAATCATCCCATATTTAATATCGACGTCGAGATTGCCGTTTATGGTATATACGATAACAAAAAACACGACATACGGCAACATCAGGAATAACGGAACACCATAGTAGGCGTGCCATCGCAGCGGTTTAAGATCAAATGCCTTATAGAAATAAAAAGGGAAATAGGATGCCATCAGAAAACCACTGCCATAAGCGATCATTATTTGTATTGAAACCGGTATTTGAATTTTGGGATCAGGAAATAGTCCTCCGGTTATGTTATAAAAAAGCAACAGCAATAGTAAAATAAGATACCATAGGCGGTTCTTATCCTCCGGCCGGAACAAATAATAAAATAGCTGGAGTATAAACATTCCTGTCTCCAGGACAATAAATATGAAGGTAACAATGTGAATTTGAGTGCCAAAAACAAGCATGTATGTAAGGTATTAGGTATAGACTATCATCTTCCTGCTTCGCGTTTTAAAAAATATAATCGATAACTTAATTCGAGCTGGTCATAAACTGAGAAGCCGAATTGTTTGTACCACGGTAAATTCGTTATTGTCGACGTTTCTAGGATAACCGGCAGACCCTGGCTATCTGCATCTGTCAGAATTTGAGTAAGCAACTCCGAGCCGATACCCTTGTGTTGATCTTGTGGCTTGACCCCAATGAACCAGAGATAGCTGGCCGGTTCTTTTTGCTGCTTCGCTTTAATCCTGGATTCACGATCGAGCGCCTTTTTTATATTGGATATCCCAATTGCGGTAATGATTAGTTTGACATCGAGCAAAAGCGCTTCAAATGTTGTTCGTTTTTTATGAGGATATAACACCAGTGCGCATGCCTTATAATTATCTGAGAGCCATACGTCGCCAAACCGGATGCACATTTCGAATGAATAGTCCATCAATGCACCAATTCGCATAAGCCTTTTATGATCTTGCTTTACGATATAGTTTACGCTCTGATTTGATTGAAAAGAATCGGTAAGGATTTTTATGATCAGTGCTTTATCTGCTCTTGTTGCTCTTATCATATTTTAACATTTAATAAGTTACACTGAAGGAAGTTAAGACAGATCGCACTGTCTTATTAATGATAGATTTATTGGTTAAATATTACTTTAGACGAAAAAATATTAAAAAAGTTTATTATAGCATAATATTTTCACAAAATTGTTACCTATTAAGAAATTCGCCTCGGTTCTAAGGCGAAAATGGCGTGGCTTATTCATGTTAATTGCCATTTAGCTAACAATGTGTTCGGTCTAATAGCTGATTCCCTGTTCTCCAGCCTGGTCAATTTGTTGTATGGTCGGATTAGCGTGTGTCAATTCAGATTGTCCCGTAGCTGGATTTTTTTCCGGTGATGATACACTGTTTCGTTCAGTTTCGGCTATTACTGGCTGTGTTGTCGACGGAGATGGATTATCTTTCTGCGTTTTAGCCCCGATTCTGTCCATTTCCTCCTTGATAAGCAATGCGACATCCGTTTTAATGCGTTTGTAATTTTCTTCCACATCTTCGGGTGAAACGTAGGCAATCAATGGAATTGGTTTGTAAGCAGCCTCTTCTTTGGCAATGGCTTCATGATCATTTTGTATCTCGCTGTGAAATAATTTCAGTCTTATCCGTTGATCGGGGTTGTCTGCCACCATCCCGACAAATTCACCTGAAGATAAAGCCGCGATCTTTGAAGCCGGTATAGCGTAGTCCAGTTGTGTTGCCTTCGAGATTGAGGTATCATTGCTATTGATGGTGAGGCTATTTTTATCCTGCACGATCTTGCCGAAATTATCAGCCAGCTTTTTGGCCGTATCGCCTGTTACCTGGCCGCTGATGATATTACCTACAATACCGGTTATCACGTCTGCCTGTTCAGCGCCATAATCTTTTTTAAGCTGACTAAAATCCTGTACCGCAAGCGTGGTGGCAACCTTATTACTGCGGGCCGTGGCGATCAGGCTATCCATGTTGTTAAAGAAGATGGTCGGAAACTCATCAAATATGAGACTGCTTTTCATTTGTCCCTTTCGGTTCGCTAATTTGATCAGGCGTGATATATACAGTGATAATACCGCTCCGTAGGTTTGCAGTTTCTGGGGATTATTACCGAGGCAAATAATCTTGGGAGACTGGGGATTATTGAGGTCAAGCGTAAAATCACTCCCTGACAATACGTAATATAATGTTGGCGAGGAGAGGCGTGATAATCCGATTTTAGCGCTGGCGATCTGGCCCTCCAGTTGTGCCTTAGCGTTATTATTGAAAGCCAAAATAAAAGGATTGATCAGCGCCTGTACTTCTTCTTCCTCCTGTAAAATAGCAAACAGCTGTTCATAATCCGCCTGCATTAATTCTACGACGTGAGGCAGGGTACAATATTTCCCGTTTTCATATTTCCGCAAATACCAAATTAGCGCAGTTAAAAAATTAATGGGGCTTTCCACAAAGAAATCACCCTGTTTGCGTATCCATTCCCGGTTCAAACCCATCATGATCGTACGACTGGCCTCTGCGGCATCGGTAATGTCGTGCATGTCGTCCGGGTCGAGTGGGTTACAACGGTGTGTATGGTTCAAATCGTCAAAATTGATAACATAAAAGGACGGTTTCACTAAATAGTTATCCTTATACATAACCAATTTGTTATAGGCGATCTTAGACAGGTCGTCATATTTGAAATCATACAATAACATCGAAAATCCCTTTTTTAAGTGCTGGTCGATGATATGGCGGATAATAAAATAAGACTTACCGGCTCCCGGTGTACCGGCAACTAATATGCCACGAAAAGGGTTGACAAAGTTGATCCATGAATCACGTTGCTTACCCTTTAGGTTATATTTTGCAGGAAGATTGATGGAGTATTCATTTTCCAATAAAGTTTCTTGTTGCGGGAAGGTTTCATTTTCGGTATTGAATATGTCACTGTTCATTTTTGCTTTGAGCAGCCGTGTCAACCAAGTGCCGCCAGTTAACATGAGCAGGTAGCCCGTGATTGTCATTAAAATATAAGATGTCGCTATGATAACGAGACTGGCGGGTATGTAAAAAAACAGAACGCTTAACCAATATAGTAACAGGCCACTTAAAAGGTTAGCAATGATGCTTTTATAACCAATCTTTTCATCTTTCCGGCCTTTTATGCCGACTAAAGAAATAACAAGGCAAAGCAATGCGGCAAGCTTCGATTTTATCATGCCGTTGAATAACCCGGTCCGGGCAATGTTACTTACAATACGGTCGGTTATGGGCGCTGTCCAATGCCAGGCCTCAAAGGCCCGGTAACAACTGACATAAAAGTGTATCGCTAAAATAACAATGCTGATGAGCCTGGTAAAGTCAACAATCTTTCTTAGTCCCTGGGTATCTTCTCCGGTTTGCATGATTTTCTCCTTTAAAAATTTGATAATTGTTAGAATGATAATCCCTGTTCTTGTTCAGGGCCATTGCGTTTCTTTTTCTTTTTGACGGGAATACGCGGTGCCGCTTCTTGTGTTGGCTTGGTCAGCGTTTGTAAGATAGCAGGGGCGATAGGAGGCACATGCTGGGATTGCTGCTGTGCCTTGTAAGTAATTGATGGTTTGTTTCGCCATTGTGACTGAATGGCTACCCGCTGTTCGAGGCTACCTTTCTTTTTGGCATTCGCATAAGCAAAAGTGTCGCCGAGGCCACGGTCGAATTTGAACTGTTCATCAAATAACTGTTCTCCCGACTGCTTAAAAGCAGAGCGGTCAAACTGGCCCATCCGTCGGGAATGTTCGGAATTTCGGCCCTTTGAATTGTTCATAGGGCTTAATTTGATCTTATTGGTGATGTCTTTCCGGCTAACGATCACTTGTATGTGCATCTGCTCACCCGGTTTGCGCTCGCCACGCTTACGCAATCCTTGTTGCACTTCTTTGTCTTTATGACTGTAATAGCGGTAGTTTTCCAGTTTACCGTACCAAAGCAGATCTTTACAGCTGTCAATACCTGGTCGCTTAAAATTCCGGGCGTATTCGTCCATAACCTTGGCAGCGTAGATTTTGAGCTGTTGTTTTGTGCCGTCACCTCCATATTGTTCTTTTAACCACGCGATTTCTTTCTGGCTCGGGCTGATATTGATCAGAAAAAATTTTGCGTCTGTTTTGCTGAGCTTCGCGATGTTATTATCAATAGCCTGTATTGGCTCGTAGGAGGGGATAGTCCTACGTTCCTGGTTAAACCACATTTCCGGCACATTGTCTGTGTTCATCCGGTTCTCTTTATCGAGATAGTGTACCAGGCCGCTGCTGCTGCCTTTATTATCGGCGGTCTCGCTGTTTGTGATATTGATAAACATAACTTAAAGGTTCTTAATGTGTTGTACAGCTTCCTGTAGAAGCGTGTCTTTTTCTCTTGGTGATACGTTTAGGCTGGCCTTATGGGAAAAATTCAGGATATAGATGAACTTATTTTTAAGGCTCTCCTTGTTTTCGATCATCCCTTTAAAGGCTTGAATGGACTTTTCAGCCTGTTGGATTTGAAGTTGCTGGCCGGATATTATTTCCTTGTTTGCTTTTAGGACCTGGTTATTAAAGCTGTCGATAATCTTGATCTGTGAGGCAACCATGCGGTCTAATTCTACTTTGACCGGTATCAATATTTTTTCTTCCTGTGCCCTGATAAAGCGGATATAGGTATCGTGGTTTTTAGCCAGCGTCTTCTTCAAAAGTTCATCATTGATATCTTTCGGGTCTTTCTTCGTCCGATAAAAATATTCCACCATTTGAATAAAGAAATCGCGCTTGGTACAGCCTGCCTGGTCGGCCAGTTTCTGTAACTTTTCATCAGTTTCTTCAGCGTACTTTACCGTTTTTTTATATTGGTTTTGTTGTGGCATAACGATGTTCTTTCCTTGATTGTAATTCCTTCGGGAATGCTAAAATTGGCTTAGGAGATATCCTGAACTGGGTAAAGCATTCCCGGAGAATGCTGAAAACCCCGTTTGCAGGGCAAACGGCAAGCGAATTGGGCCACTGCCCAATTCCCGCTTGCTCCAATTTTTCTTTGAAAAATAGGACGCTCTTAACCGCATATCGGGCTGTCGCCCGTATGCTATTAGAGCAGCGCCACGCTGCTTGCACGATAGGGGTCATAACTTGGCTGGTAGTCTATGTAGCCATAGGCTACGAGTTCCTTGATACATTTATGGTATGTGGCTATGGACTTGATGCGCGAAAAGCGCATTAGCTTTTTACGGCTGACTTCGAAGAGATCGCCGGGCTTATCAGGACTGTAATAGAACATCGCCATAAAGAGGCTGATGTGTGATGGCAGCAGCCTATCATCATTAGCTGCCTTTCGCAGAAAACGGTCTGCATGTTGTGCTAATTTCATTCGCTTAGTTTTTAATGGTATTGGCCTCTAACAGTTTGATGATATCCTCGTGTTTATAATAAAGCAGGCCGCCCACTTTGGTATAAGAAATAGTGCCATTAATGCGTAGGTTTTGTAATGTCCCCGCAGAGATTTGCAGCAACTTGCGTACTTCTGCGCTTTTTAGCCATTTCTTGCCGGTTTGTTCCTCAGTAGGAGCAATGCTTAATTTTTTTAATTCCGCAAACAGTTCAGTTTTGAACTGCTCCAGATCCTGTCTCGTAATTAAATCTAATGTGGTCATAGTATTCCTCGGTTAATGGGGCAAAGGAAGGGAGGCACGGAATAGAAAGAAGGGAAAACGAGGGATGTCCCTGAAATAATTCGCCGGGTTATTTATTATCTTTGATCTTATTTATAACGCCACTAAAAGGATTACTATGGCAGAAGAACAGAAAAAGGCTACATAAAGGTATGGCTTGAAGGATTTGATCCGCTGTATTGAAATCTGTCGGTGAAATCTCCAAGGAGGTGGTGGAATTCGGATAATTTGTGAGTTAACTTAACTGGTTTGTCTTAAAAAAACACCTCTTTCATTTTCAACAGCTTACCGGATTGCCAGGGTGATTATAAGGCATTAATTTTCTTCGCTGTTTAGGCGAATAAATCTTAGGCAATTCGCATAAAATTACCGTTTCCAGCAGATAGGTGACGTTGTGATTTTGCTGTTATTTATCAGATCATATAGGCGTTGATGGCCGATAACCGTATTCACCCAGTATTCCCTCGCTTTTTCTGAGGTCCTTGGTTAGATACGTCGCATGAATCTCGCAACCTATTTTTTTTAATTCCGCAACCACCGCCGGATTTGGGTAATGTTTTGAGCCATCACATGAGATGAATGCAATTTTTGGTTTAAACAACTCAATGAGTTCAGAAGTAAGATTGTACCTGCTACCGTGATGCGGTACATCAAGCCAATCCAAATCGCTTAGGTCATAATCTTCACTTGCTCTGATCAGGGCTTCGGGTCCTGCATCGGAAGTAAAAAGATGTTTCTTATCATCCGGTGTAAATAACAATATGGCGCTACTGTTATTTTCCTTTGATCGGTCGTTGTTCCGGTCAAGTATTTGTTTGGTGTTTAGTCCTTCACTGATCAAAGGTCCGCCTTTTAAACTTTTTTCTAATAACAATTCTTCTTCCCACAACAGGTCGGCATCCCTGAATCTGCCTAATAGTTGCTCATAGTAGCCTTCTGTCGGACCTACTACAGTCAGTGGCATTAGTTCATACGTCAATCCGGCAAAAGGCTCCCGGCGTTTGATACCTTTATGGTCAATTGCGGATATCAGGTTGTCGGAATGGCGCAGGTTTTCAATAACCAAGCTTAAACCTTTTTTGAGGGTATCGCTCTTTTCAAGGCTTTCCAGTAATTTTTTTGCGTTGACTTTATGCTTTGACGGGTCATGTATCCAAAACTCTTCAATGCGAATATGATCAACTACATGTAGGAAACCGCCGATATGATCAGCATCAGGATGGGTGCAGATGGCTAAATCGATGTACTTTTGATTGGTATACGTATTGATATGCTCTACAATTTTAGGCCCGTCTTGGATATTGCCCGCATCGATCAGGATGACAACTTCATAGCCGGTTTGAGGTAACAGATATCTGATGATCATGGCGTCAGCCGCTCCAACGGAAAGCATGTGTATTTCGAACGCCATATTAGTTGATTAAAAGAGACGGGCAATAGAGCCTTATTTGAAGTTCTGTAAGGTTTGCAGCGTGGATAATCATATCCTGTATAAGCGCTGGCTTGATACGGGTAAGATTGGTGCTGATCTGACGTATGCTTTGTAAACGGTCTTTTGGTAAAGATATGGCCAATATTTCTTTTACCCGGCAACGTTGTTCCATATATGCCAGGATTTGGGCTTTGTGTAATGCCGGGTTTTTTATCCAATCTTCAGGTAGTTGATGTGCAGTTAAGACATTTGGAGTAATATTCCCGGTTTTTAGGTTATCATAAAATCCTGGCAGGCAGTTCTCCAAATCCCAACCTAATGATAGGTAGGCGATTTCTCTTTTGTTAGGCACCTGGTAAATATTTTGCATCATCTGAAAATTTTTGATACGTGCCATAAAAGTATCGACCGTTCGCAGTAATAAAGTGAAAGTATTGGTATATGCTTTCTCAAAGGGTAAGTGATTACCCGCATCGCTTACGACAACGATCTGGCAGGCATAAGAACTGTTATCCTGCGTTATCTTGTGTATCCCTTGATTATCGTATACGCCTCCATCAACCAGTTTTGGATCAACGGACGAAACCAAGGATTGGTCGCGAAAATAACAGGCATCCACGGACACCGGTGTAAAGGCGAACGGTACACAGGAAGACGCCATAACTGCTCTTGCGACGGGAAAGTTAGCCCCGTTAAAAAGAATCGGCGGCTTATAATAAGCATAAGTTGAATCTTCCATCTTCCTTTTGGAAAACGTAAAATGCCTCGAGGTTTGTAGGTTGGTAGAACCAATGGCCAATTCAGGCTGTTCGCACAAGCCCGACAAAGTAGCCTCGTTATAAAAGAACTGATTATAGGCTTTTTCAATAATGCGACTCACCGGTAGTATTTTGAATTGGTAGCGCACCAGCAGAAAAATAAATACGATAAATGATAGCATACCTAAAGGTGCCCATTGATTATAGAGCCAATAGGACAGCACCAAAAATAGGAGGCAGAAAATGACGGCCCGGAAAAAGAACCAGGATGTTAATACATACCTGATCACACTTTTCGTGGTAAGTTTAATGATCATTCCCGTTTCAAAATCTTTGAAATCTCCCTTATGCAAGCAATAAGCAGCACCGGTAATGGACCCGCCTGAAATAGTCGACAAAACGTCCACCTTTTTTAATATGCCGAGTTCGTCAAGTTTTTTCAGTGTGCCGATATGAAATCCGGCGGCGCGATAACCGCCGCCGGACAATGCGATTCCTATTCGTTTATCAATAATCATATTTTATCAGTCTAATTTTCGAAAATAAATCCTAATACTTTGTCTGGAGTAACTATCAGTGCGCAGGTAGGTATTGGAATCCTCGCGTTCAGTACTTTCAGCTCTGCTATGGTTTCCATGTCTCTGCGGCTTAACCGCTGAAGATCCATCGGGTGGGTATGCCATTCCCCTATATAGCCAATTACATCTCCGGTAGCACGCTTTATCTTTTCAATTTCCTGGGGCAGTCCTTTTTTACCGCGGGTAAAGCCGGTGCAGGTACCCTTACTATCCTGTGGTTCGGTTATGATATCAAAGATATGAACTACTTTGGTTTTATAATTGGCCATACCCACCAGTACGCCACCAGTTTCAACAGGCTTATACTTTTCACATAAAGCCAGCAATTTTTCAGTTGTGCCGGCCACCATTCGCATTTGCCAGCCACTGCCGGCCTGACATTCTAAAATTTCAAATGGCGCTATAGTAAATTTTTTGCTGGTTAGCTGTGGTAATTCGTTTTCTTCCTGGCAAATGCTTAAATAAAGCAGGCCGTTACCATTATCTGAATGGTTCATCACTTTTTCCAAGATTTTAGAAAAGACACTGGCGTGTAAACTCAACGTGTCATCTGCCATGACCGACGTGGCTGAACTGCAACCCAAGCCAATATTCAAGTTTTTGATGGTCCGCCCTGCATCGGCCATACGCCATTTTTGAAGATCAGCATCTTCAACTGCTAAAAAAGAAACCAAGTTTACCAGATCATCCATACGCGGGTTCCTATTGGCGCCTTCCGCATAAAAGAGTCCTAAAGCGCCCTCATCTGCTATTTCAGCTTTGCAATACTTTGATCCGACCGGGAGCTTTCTTGATATCAGGTTATTTTTTACCTGCACACTTGCCGTGGTATCGATGAAAAGCTTGTACCGATCAATATCTTCCTCTTTTAGCGATACGATACTACGTTCAATTGCCATTAAACTATCCGTTAAATCCAGTGTATAAAATGACTTTATCTGTTCAATGATTGCCTTTGCTTTGTTCCGGCTTACATCGCCTGCAAAAAGTTCGTGACGTGCAAAGTTGTGGGGTAATAAGGACTTGTTATCCACGGCTGTAATATTACGGTTGCCGCTTCGGGCATCATGCATGATCATTTTTGAACCCAAAGAGCCTGCACCGATATATAAAGTTGGCAAAACCCGGTATTGTCCTGATATATGAGCTGCCAGCTCGCTACTGAATGGCTCGTTGTGTCCCTGAATAAAAACCTCTGCGTCGTCGGGGACAGCTTTAACCCCGCCATCAGCAGACATCATCAGCACAAAATTGAAAAATTCATAAAAACCATCGTACCCGATCATCTTTTTGGGGCGTTTTACCGCGTAGATAATGGGAACTCCGCATTTGATCAACACGCCTGTTTTTTCCAGCGCAAGCAGAATATTTTTGATGTCTATGCCCCGGATGGTAAAAAACGTTTTTAGCTGCCCGTAATTTTGCGGGTAGCTGGCCAGGTAAAAATCTTCAATTTTCTGATCAGGATGCCAAACCAATATCGAAAATGTCGGGCTGTTGGGCGTTTGCGAAACGTTTGGTTGATTACAAAATGCCTGAACACTTTCGATAAAGCCGGGTAACGCCAGGAACGGTATTGCCTGGACGCTTTTATACGATAACCATTGACCTGTATTAGTTAAAATGCCGGCGAGGCATACAGCCATGGGATATTCAGGTATAAGGCGTTCGTCATTAACAACAACGTTATTCATCATACCATATTTATAAATATGTTTTCCGAAAACGTTTCCTTCGATCCTGGTGGGGTCAAACTCATCCCCATCCTCGTTTAACGTGCCGGTGCCAGCCTTGTAAAACCATTGTTGGCCTACATCCAAAAAATCCACCATTTTTATGGCGGCAAACCATTCGTCAGGGTCATTCCTTACCAGACACAATCTTCCCGGTTCTCCTTCCGGCGAAAAATATAAATGGGACAGCTTGCTTTTAGGAAAATCCTTACGGTCACTTAAAATATAGGGCGCTGAATCGGGATAACCGCGGATTTTGATTTTTATCAATGCGGGTTCACGTGGTTTGATATCAATACCGTTAACCGCTCCGTTGGTCGGTAATGGTACTTTATAGGTCACAGGAACTACGATATGCGAGTCATCAAAAGATAATACCTCGGAGCTTTCTGCTCCGAAGTATTGCTTAATAACAGAAACAGCTTCTTCTACCTTTACCGGTAATGTTCCGGTAAAAGGCGCTAATTCTTGGCTATATAACATATTAGCCTTGCGAAATTATGGTACCTGCGGCCCCAAAGCCCCCGGCAGACCCGCTGGCGCTACCGGTAGTCTTCTTCGGCGCTCTTGCAGGGCCGTTGTTAGTAATATCAAATATAATAGGCTCGGGTGCGGATTCCTTGGGCTCTACTGCCGTGTTGAGGAACTTATCCGAAGATTCCAATTTTTTGATGTACTCTTTTTTGGCCTCCGCGTAAGGTGGGTTATCATCATTGTTAACAATTTTTTTGCTGGATGCGATCACCCAGGCGCCTTTGCGAGCATAGGTCAACGCTTCGAGCGAAGTTGCCTTTGGTTCGGCTTCAGAAGTATCATTAAAAAACGTCCATGAACAATGGTGCGGTGCCATAAACAAATCCCAGTCTAAGGCAAACTGCGTAACATGGTTATTGAACCGTTTCGTACGTTCCAGTATTTCAACCCAGGTCGTATGGTCTGAATCACCGCCAAACATGGCCAGGCAACAGTAGTCACTGCTCCAGTCATACGCTTTAAAACGTGCCTGGAACACTATGCTGGCAGAGTTTTTATCCTTATCTGGAGAATCCAGGTGTATTTTAAACGGCGCGTGGATAAAGATGGAAAAAGTAGCCTGGTCTTTATCGTTAAAACGGGTTACCACGTCGCCCGGTACGGCACGCATATGGTTAAGGTCCTGGTAATCCTTGTTACTGTCGTAACCGATAATTTTGATCCTGTTCCCCGGCTTGTCTTTATCCGCGTGGTTGTTACGGTGCAAGTCCAGCCTTCGTTCGGCTTCCTGCTGATGCGCGTCTTCATCGGTGTTGGTGTACTGCTCGGCGATCATAGGCGAGAACCACATGGTATCCATAATAATCAAATCCTGCTCCCGGTCGGCTTTACTGTATTTAGCCGGGTCCCCCTGGTAGAAGTTATCTTTGAACCCGTGGCAGTGGTCTTTATCACCGTGCGTTAGGATAAATACATCCACAAAATAGGTGCCGTCTCTTTTTAAAAGGGAATTAAGCAGATCCTTCCTGGCATCGTGAATTTTAGGGTCATCACTCTCATCAGATTTTGCAGTCATTTTGCAATCCACGAGGATTCTGGTGTCATCGGATAAGGTAATCAAAGACATATCGCCGTTACCTACCGCATAGTACTTAATAGATGGATTAGCCACGGTTGACCTCCATCCTGCATAAACGGGTTACTGCTGATGCAGCTAAAAAGGTTACGTTTCGCTTAGGGAGACTTAATGCCGCTCCCGGCCGGCCCGTATAGCCAGTAGTAAACAATTTTTTCATTTTCAATTGTTTTAAGTGAAAAAAACCTGGCTGGCTAAGCCAGCCAGGCGTTAATTGTTGACTCAGCAGTCGGCTATACGATGAATTTAAAGCGAAATGCAAAAAAAGTTTAAACTTTTAATACATTTACGCCGTAAAAAAACTTACACGTCGTCATAGTAGCATGTATGCGATAAAACGCATCTGAATCTTGACACACTTAAAAGCCTTGAAGGGGTCAGAAGCCTTCGGGCTTTTTCCATTTTGTTAAAGAACGAATCGGTTTCATTTTTGATAACTGCGCCACATAAACTACCGTGTAACAATTATGTAAAAAACCTATGAAGTTAAATCTTAATGCTAGGCTATCGGTTAGATAATGAAATTGGCATTAATACGTTACTTAATTAAAGCCAAATTTACTATAAATATTGGTTTTTTTATTTAATTACCAATAAATTTAGTTTTATCGAAGGAGCTTAATTTATTAAAATTTGCATCTTATTTACAAATATACAAAAAATATGTCTATTTTTAAAATTATTTGTTGAATATTTGCATCAAACTTTTTTTTCCCAATGATTATTCAATTCACGCTTGGAAATTACCGTTCTTTCCGCGACACGCAGTCACTGAACTTCAAGCCAACGGGTTTAGTATCCGAAAATAAAAAGGTAGATGAATATAACATTGCCGGAAAGGATGATGATGCTTTTTTAAAAATAATAGGTATTTACGGGCCGAATGCCAGTGGTAAATCCAATTTAATACAAGGCCTGGCT
>Ga0207690_10000217_pt1 | contig 43715 bp, 50 predicted proteins | sample KBSC23metaG_FD_184315 | JGI IMG/M metagenome (GOLD analysis project Ga0207690, IMG submission 184315) | Corn rhizosphere microbial communities from Kellogg Biological Station, Michigan, USA - KBS C2-3 metaG (SPAdes) (version 2) | ecosystem: Host-associated > Plants > Roots > Rhizosphere > Soil ... | reverse complement strand
GTCGAGGCGCTCATCGCCGACGTCGACCTCTCCAACCCGCAGGCGCACGACGATGCGTCGCTCAAAGCGGTGCTGCTGCGGCTCGAGGACGAGGAACGTCGCGTGTCGGTGCAACGCCGCGCCGTGTAGGGCTTCATGGACGTGCTGACCGCCGAGATCACCCGCCGTTACCGCGACGGCGACGCCGATCCCAGCGACCTGCTGCCCAGCGAGGCATGACCGAGCCGCTCGTCGTCGAAGTCACGCGCAACGGGTTCGTCGAAAGCGTCCATCACGGCGCGGTCGTCGTACTCGATCCTTCCGCTTCGGTCGTTCGTGCCTGGGGCGACGTCGACGCGCCGATGTTCCCGCGGAGCAGCCTGAAACCGTTGCAAACACTCGCGTTGCTCGATGCCGGCTGGTCGCCGACCGACGCGGAGTTCGTCGCGCTGGCCGCCGCGAGTCACTCCGGCGAGCCGCGCCACGTCGACGTCGTACGACGAATGCTCCGCGCAGCCGGACTCGACGAAACGGCGCTCGACAACACTCCGGACTGGCCACTGGATCCGGTCGCGGCGCGCGGCTGTCCGGCGCCCGACCGGTTGCATCAGAACTGTTCCGGCAAGCACGCCGCGATGCTCGCGACCTGCGCCACCGCCGGCTGGCCGACCGCGGGCTATCGCGACCCGGCACATCCGTTGCAGGTGGCCGTCCGGGCGGGGATCGAGAGATCGTGCGAAGAGCGGGTCGCGGCGGTCGCGGTCGACGGGTGCGGCGCGCCGCTGTTCGCGATCTCGCTCGCCGGTCTCGCGCGCGGCTTCGTCTCGTTGCGCGGGACGGCGGTCGCGAGCGCGATGCGGTCTCATCCGGATCTCGTCGGCGGGACGGATCGCGACGTGACCGGGTTGATGACGGCCGTCCCGGGCTTGGTCGCGAAAGACGGGGCCGAGGGTGTCTATGCCGCGATGACCGCCGCCGGCGGCGCGGTCGCGGTCAAGGTCCACGACGGGGCCGCGCGGGCCCGGTTGCCACTGTTGCTGCACGGGCTGGAGCTGCTCGGGGTGGCGGTCGATCCGCTGCGCGATCTGGTCCCACCAGTGCTGGGCCACGGCGAGCCGGTCGGCACCGTGCGATTGCCGGCGGGTTGAGCAAGGAATTTCTTTTCCACGGGGCCGTATCCCCGCACCCGACCGCGGCGATGACGTGCGTGAAGTTCCCGCCGACATCAACCACGGAGGTTCCCATGCGCGCACCGTCGAAGGCAGCTCTGGCTCTGGCCATGGGAGTGGTCACGGCGACCGGCGCCGGCGCGCTCGGGGTGAGCGCCGCCCTTGCTTCGCCGTCACATTCGCACAGCCACCCGTCGCAGGTCGCCCCGGTGCGCACGGCCGTCACGAGCGTCGACGTCACCGACACCGCCCCCGACGACAGCACGACGCCGGGCGCGGACGACACGGCGACCGAGCCGGCCAACGACGACCCGGCCGGGCACGACGCGAACGACGCCAACGAGGACGTCAACGACGACAACGGCCAGGACGCGGCCGACGACGTCAACGACGACAACGGCCAGGACGCGACCGACGACCAGGGTGAAGACGCCGGTGACGACAACGGCCAGGACGGCGACACCCACGACAGCACCGACGACAACAGCGGCTCCGGCTCGACGTCGTCCGGCAGCGACAACAGCGGCCCGGGCTCGACCGACTCCGGCGACGACAGCGGCTCGGGCTCCGATGACGGCGGCTCCGGCGGTGGCGGCGACGACCACTGACGTGACGCGGGTCACGGCACGGTGCTAGCTGAGTGCTTGCAATAGTTAGCAATAGGGTCTAGGTTCGACGTGTGGCCAAGCTGGACGTCCGCAACCTGGGCGACTACATCCGCGAGCAGCGCAACAGCGCGCAGATCTCGCTGCGCCAGCTGGCCAAATCGGCCGGTGTGTCCAATCCCTACCTGAGCCAGATCGAGCGCGGCCTGCGCAAGCCCAGTGCCGAGATCCTGCAGCAGATCGCGAAAGCGTTGCGGATCTCGGCCGAGGCGCTTTACGTCCAGGCCGGGATCCTCGACGAGCGCTACGGCGACAGCGACGTGCCGTCGGCGGTCATGGGCGACCGTGCCCTGACCGAGCGGCAGAAGCAGGTCCTGCTCGAGATCTACGAGTCGTTCCGGCGCGAGAACGACGAGAACCCGTCCGCGCCGGTCGTGACACCGGCGCCGGCGCCGGACGAGCAGCCGGCCGCCGTCACACCGACCGAACCGAGCGGCACCACCCGCGCCCGGGCGGCCCGCGCTGCCCGCGAACCGCGAAAGACCAGCAAGACCAGCAGCACCGGCTGAGCCACCCGTTCCGAACGTTCCCTGTCTCGCGACACCACATCGACCCTGGAGGTCACCCATGCCCCCCGTCCCGAACACCAAGCCGTTCTACGCCTCCGTCGGCGCCGGCGAGGCCGCGTTCACCCGGCTCCGCACCCGCGTGACCGCGCTGCCGACCACGCTGAAGACCGTTCCCGCTCAGGTCCAGGAGCAGGTCAAGGCGCTGCCGACGCTCGCGCAGACGTTGCCGCAGCAGGCCAAGGAGCTGCAGGCCGCGCTGACCAAGCAGCGCGAGGGCTTCGGCACCAAGGCCGAGAAGCTGTACGACGAGTTCGCCGCGCGCGGCGAGAAGATCGTGAGCGAGCTCCGTGGCGGCAAGGTCGCCGCGAAGCCGGCGAGCACGAAGACCGTCGCGAAGCCCGCGGCGAAGAAGCCGGCGGCCGCGAAGAGCGCCGCCGCCAAGCCGGTCGCGGAGCCGACCCCTACGCCGGCCGCGACGGCGACGCCGGTCCCGGCGCAGCCGCTCACCCCGGCCGCTCCGGCGAGCAACGGCAGCGCCGCGACGCAGGACAGCTCGTCCAGCTGAATCTGTTCTGATCTGCGCCTGCCCGGTCCCGCCGTGTCCCGCGGGGCCGGGCAGCCTGCGTTTACCGGTCGAGGTAGGCGCCACCGAAATACATGAGCTCGTCGGACAGCAACTCGATGCCGATGCCGTCCGGGTCGCGCAAGTAGAGCGACTCCTCGATGCCACGCTGCGGGCCGTCGTACGGAATGCCTTCGGCGTCGAGCTTGGCGCGCAGTTCGGCGTGACGGTCCGGCGGGACGGCGATCGCGATGTGCTGCACGGTGCCGATGCGTTCTTCGGCGGGCTGCAACCCGAGGCCGGGGAAGTCGAAGAACCCGAGCAGCGTCGAGTTGCCGAGGTCGAAGAAGAAGTGCGACGAGCCGGGATAGTCGCGGTTCTCGGTGAGCTCGACCAGCGGGAACCCGAGCAGCCCGTCGTAGAAGCGGATCGTCTGCTCCACGTCGCTGCAGATCAGCGCGGCATGGTGGATGCCACGGCCGTTCGTCGCCGGCCGGTCGGCGACCGGCTTCACGTAGCGGGCTTTGAGTTCGGCCCGCCGTTCGGCGAGTTGTGCGCGTGCGGATTCGTCCGGAGGAGCCATGCGGCTACCCTCCCACGCTGCGTCAGTAGGCGACGGCGAGATGGCGATACGCCGGCGCCAGCCGGTCGGCGTACTTCCGCGGGAACGTCACGTGCCCCGGGTTGCCGGCGGCGACGTAGCGCGTGACCGTGCCGGCCTCGATCTGGTCGAGCCACCACGTCATGAGGAACTCGCCCCTACCGCCGCCGTACGACGACGAGCGGATGCGCGGCACCGCGGCCGCATTCCACGACTTGTGCCACGGCGAATGCGCCGGCTCCGCGCCGACGAGAAGCACCGCGTCGTTGCGGTAGCTCGTGTGCCGCCACCGACCGGCGCGGGCAAGCGTCGGAAGCGACGGCTCGATGCCGAGCGGCAACGCGAGCGTTCGCGGCTGGAGGCCGGGCACCGCGGTGTCGACCATGGCCGCGAGCTTGCCGAGCTGCTCCTGCACCTTCGCCGCCGGCAGCCGCAACGGCACGTGGTCATAGGTGTGGTTGCCGACCTCCATGCCGTGGCGGGCGAGGTCGGCGACGACGCGATGCGGATCGCCGAGCGCGAACGGATCCTTGTTGAGGTAGAACGACGCAACCGCCGGGAAGTCGGGGTGCTCGCGGGCGAAGTCGAGCAGGATGCCGACCGCGGAGTCCTTGCCGATGCGGCTGCCGGCCCCGGTGCGGTTGACATAGTGCAGTTGGCCGCGCGTCGAGTCGTCGAACGTGAGAACGACCGGCGATCGCCCGGCCGGCACGTGCCCGAGGTCGCGTTGCGCGACCTGCAAAGTCGTGACGGGGTAGTAGCCCTCGTGGTGCAGCCGTTCGAGCTCGGCCCGGAACCAGGCCGGCGTCATGTCGAATTCGCTGTCGACCTTGTCGACGAGCCGGTGATGCATGAGCACCGGGATAACGCCGAGCTCGTTGGCCTTGACGCGCGCGGGATCCGGCGGCGGTGTCGACGGGGGCGGCGAGGTTGGCGTGGTCGTGGGGGTGGTCGACGGCGCCGGCAGTGAGACGGGACGCCGAGACGCGGTCGCGCAGGCCGCAGCCGCCGCACCGAGCCCGGCGGCGAGCAGCGCGCGTCGAGTGAGTCGCGCGTCGAGGTTGGTCATGACGTCTGCCACAGTACGTGCGTGCGTCGCTCCCGGATTGCTGCCGCGGTGACGATGTGCTTGCTGTTGCTGGGTTTTGCCGCTCTCGTGATCGTGGCGACGCCGTGGCATCCGCTGCCCGGTCACGTGCCTGGCGGCGCCGTACGGCCCGACGCCACCGCCGACTTCACGGCGGCGCAGATCGCACACGAGACCGCATTCCACGACGCGATCCGGCCGTGGGGCCTGACCGGGTTGGCGGTCGGGTTGATCGTGCCGGCGCTGCTCGGCTTCACCCCGATCGGTGCCTGGCTGGTCGACCGGTTGCGGCGCCGTCGATGGGCTCTGCAGGTGGTCGCGGCCACCGCCGGGATGACGTCGGTGACCACCCTCGTGGTGCTGCCGATCGCGGCACGGGAGCACGTCATCCTTCGCCGCTACGGTCTGAGCACCCAGGGGTGGGCCGGCTGGTGGGGCGACGTCGGGCGCGGTTACGCCGTCGGGCTGATCACGACGCTCGTCGTACTGCTCGCCGTCATGGGGCTGGCCCGCCGGTTCCCCCGCCGGTGGTGGATCGGCGCAGCGGGGGTCGGCGCGGCGCTGGTCGTCGGCGGCTCGTTCGCGTATCCGGTCGTCGTCGAGCCGGTGTTCAACAACTTCACGTCGCTGCCGGCCGGCGAGCTGCGGACCGAGATCCTCGCGATGGCGGCGCGGGATCACCAACCGCTCGACGACATCCTGGTCGCCGACGCGAGCCGGCGTACAACGACCGAGAACGCGTACGTCTCGGGTTTCGGGGCGAGCCGCCGGCTGGTGCTCGACGACACGCTGCTCGCGAAGGACACGCCGCGCGAAGTGCTGGTGATCGCGGCGCACGAGCTGGGCCACGCGAAGCACGACGACGTCCTGACCGGCACGCTCGAAGGCGCCCTCGCCGTCGCGGCGGCGGTGTGCGCGTTGTTCTTGCTGTTGCGCGACCGGGTGGCGCGGGCGCGGTCGGTGCCGCTGCTGCTCGCGGTCTATGCGGTGGTCGGGTTCGCGGTCAGCCCGCTGTCCAACCTGATCAGCCGGCACGTCGAGGCGCGTGCCGACGCCCATTCGCTCGAGCTCACCCGAGACCCGGAGACGTTCGTGCAGGCGCAGCGGAAGCTGGCGCTGTCCGGCCTCGACGACCTGCAGCCGTCACGCCTGTTGTATGTCCTGTTCTTCAGCCACCCGTCGACGCCGGAGCGCATCGCGATGGCCCGTGACTGGGAGCGCCAGCATCGGTAGCTAGTGCTCGACCAGGATGACGCCGAGGAACACGGCGAGGACCGAGAACAGCGCGGCGAGCGCACCGCCGGCGGCGAGCACGACGCGGGACTTCGCGCGCTGGTGCGCGTAGGCCGCCAGTCCGGACAGCGCGACCACAGCGAGCTTGAGGCCGAGGGTGACCTGGTAGCCGCCGGCGTCGGTGTCGTCCGCGGCGGCGACGTTCCAGATGCCGGTCGCCACGAGCACGGCGAACGCGACCCAGGCGATGCGCCCGAACGCGCGGGCCGCGGTGCGCGGGACGTCGGCGCCGGCGTTGCGCAACACCGGCACCAGCGCACCGAGCGTGATCTGACCGCCGACCCAGACGGTCGCCGCGAGAACGTGCAGGAACAACCGGACGCCGTCGGCGGTGATGGGCAGCACCCCGCGAGTGTCCCAGGCGGCATACCGTAGGCGTGGTCAGGGAGGGCTCATGGGTTCGTACACGCTGATGCCGTTGCACGGCTTCTTCTTGGTGCTGTTCGCCGCGATCCTGGTGGTCAAGGTGTTCGCGCTGATCGACTGCATCACGGTGCCGGAGCGGGCGTTCGTCGTCACCGGCAAGCAGACCAAGACGATCTGGACGGCCATCCTCGCCGTCGCGTTGCTCGTGACGTTCGTGGGCTTCCTGACAGTGCTGGGCCTGATCGCCGCGCTGGTCTACCTGCTCGACGTACGGCCCGCGGTGCGTCAGGCGTAGCCGGGCGTGTGCGGCATGTGCAGGTTGGCCGCCGGTAGTTCGGTCGCGGGCTCCTGCCCGCTGAAGACGTAGACCAGCGCGTCCTCGTCGTTGCCGGCGACGTGGGCGAGTTCGTCGGTGCGGTCGTAGATGTCGATGAGACCGGGCGCGTGCGACGCGGCGAGCACGCGTTCGACCGACTCGTCGACCGTCGTACTCTCGCCGTCGCGCGAACCGCCGCGCAGCAGCACGAGGGGCATGAGCCGGTCATCCCACCCCACGTAACCTGCCAAACGTGGGCACCCTGCGGTTGGAGCTGACCGACGCGAGTTTGCGCGAGTGGGACGCGACGGTGCTGTCCAGCGATCCGGAGGCGGGGATCGTGCTCGACCGGTCCGCGTTCTTCCCGGGCGGCGGCGGCCAACCGCCGGACGAGGGCGTGCTGATCTGGGGCGGCGTGCAGACCCGGATCGCCGGCGCGCGCAAGACGGCCGACGACGTCTACCTGCTGCCGGTCGACGGCGATCCCCTCCCGCGGCCGGGGGAGCTTGTCCGCGGCGCCCTCGACGACAAGCGGCGGACGGAGTTGATGCGAACCCACTCGGCGCTGCACCTGCTGAACGGCGTCATCTACCGCGACTGGCGGCTGCCGGTCACCAGCGCCGACATGAAACCGCTCGAAGGCCGGATGGACTTCGACCTACCCGAGGTACCAGACGGGTTCCGGGAACGCGTGCAGGAGGCGTGCCTGGCGGAGATCGCGGCCGACCGGGCGATCGAGGTCCGCGAGGTGCCGGCGGCCGAAGCGTTCGCGATCGAGCAGGTGGCGGTGGCCGCACGGGATCTGTTGCCGACCCGGTTGGAGCAGGTGCGGCTGGTCGACATCGTGGGCCTCGACGTCGAGGCCGACGGCGGCACCCACGTCGCATCGACCGCGCTCATCCGCAGCCTCGAGATCGTGAAGATCGAGAACAAGGGCAAGGGTTTTCGCCGCCTTCGACTGCGGCTGCCGGCATGACGGCACTCACCGTTCCGTACGCCGACGGAACGCTCGCCGACGTCGGTACGTCGCTGCTCGCGGCGCTCGGCGTGCCCGACGAAGTCGATCGATTCGGGCTCGCCGCGACCGCGCGCGCGTGTGTGTTCCTCGTCGACGGGTTGGGCTGGTTGCAGTTGCAGCGCCATGCCGATGTCGCGCCGTTCCTCGCGTCGATGTCAGGCCGGCCGATCCCGGCCGGCTTCCCGGCGACGACCGTCGCGAGCTTGTCGTCGCTGGGCACCGGCCTGCCGAGCGGCGAGCACGGGTTGACCGGCTACACGTCGTACCTCGAAGAGGTCGACGCCGTCATGAACTGGCTCGCGTGGAAGTCCGTCGGTGCCGGCGAGGACCTCCGCGATCGGATCGTGCCGGAGGTCGTGCAACCGCGACCGACGGTGTGGGAGCGGGCGGCGGCGGCGGGCGTGACCACGACGATCTGCACGTTCGATAACTTCGCCGGCAGTGGGCTCACCCGCGCGGCGCTGCGCGGCGGGCGGTGGGGCGGGACGCTCGCGGAGGGCGACGCCGTCGCGCGCGCGGTCGAGGCGTCGTCGATGGGCTTCCGGTCGCTCGTCTACGTGTATGTCAGTGCGCTCGATCTCGTCGGGCACATGCGCGGTCCGGACACCGAGGCGTGGCGCGAACAGCTCGCGGTCGTCGATCGGCTGGCCGAACGGCTGTCCGCTGGGCTGCCGGCCGAGACGACCCTCGTGGTGACGGCCGACCACGGGATGGTGCACGTGCCCGACGATGCGAAGGTCGACGCCGACGCGGTGCCGCAGCTACGGGACGGAGTCGTCGCGCTGGCCGGTGAGCCGCGGGCGCGCTACGTGCACTGCATCGCCGGCGCGGCGGCCGATGTCGCGGCCGCGTGGCGGTCGGTGCTCGGCGAGCAGTGGTGGGTCGGCAGCCGCGACGAGGCGATCGGCGCCGGCCTGTTCGGGCCGACGGTGTCCGGCGCGGCGGCGCGGCGGATCGGCGACGTCGTCGCGGTGTCGCTCGGCTCGGCGGGCGTGGTCGAGCGGCGCCGGCTGCCGCGGCTGGCGTCGATGCCCGGCCAGCACGGATCGGTGACCGACGAGGAGTTGCTGGTCCCGTTGCTGGTCAGTCGCCGCGACGGATGACGAACAACTCGGTCGTCACCTTGTAGTAGCGATCGGTCTGGCCGAGAGAGTGCATGCCGAGCGTGCGCGCGACCGCGAGCGACGGCGCGTTCTCCGGCCGGACGACGGCGTAGATCTCGTCGAGCCCCTTGTCGTCGAAGCCGTACCTGATGGCGCCCCGTCCGATCTCGGTGGCGTAGCCCTGCCGCTGGTGGTCTGGGAAGACGTGCCAGCCGACCTCCCATTCGCCGTCGCCGTCGGGCAACGGTTGCAACACGGCCGCGCCGACGACGGTGTTCGCGGCCCGGGACTCGGCCGCCCAGAAGCCGTTCTTCTCCCGCGCGGCGATCCACGCGCGGGTGTGTGCGAGGTCGGGATGCGGCGTCGGGTTGCCGAGGTAGCGGACGAAGTCCGGCCGTGAATACGCCGCGTATGCGGCTTCGGCGTGGTCCTCGCGCCACGGTACGACGATTAGCCGCTCGGTCTCGAAGACGACGGACACGCTGCCCAGTGTGGCCCGTGGCTAGAGTTCGCGCTCAAGTGCAAAGGCACGAGAGAGGGCGGGCACTCATGGCGATACGCGCGATCACGAAGGCGATGGACACCGCGAAGGCCATTGCCGAGAGCCCGAAGATCGAGCCGGGTCACAAGGAGGCGCTCACCGCTCAGATCCTGCAGGCGGCGACAACCACGCCGATGTGGGACAACTGGGCGCAGCGGTTCGTCGCCGGCGGTCTCGCGGCCATCGGGCTGGCGCTCACGGTTTTCGTCGGCGTCGCCATGCTGAAGCACAACGCCATCGACGCCGCGGTGACGTCGGCGCTGACCGGCACGATCGGTGGTCTCGCCGGCATGTTCACCAACAAAGCGCTCAGCAACGGCGGCAACGGTGGCAACGCGGACGGTGGCGGTGGCAACGCCGGCAATGCCCAGCCGGCTCCGGGCGCCGCGCGTCGGACCCGCGCCCGCGCCGACTGAGCGGTCACATCGAGTCGGGATCCGGGAACTGGTCGAGCACCCGAGGAAGCGCTTCCAAGACCGCGCCCGTCAACCGGCGCTCGAGGTCTCCGGCGTACAGGTAGCTCTGCCACCGGGTGCAGTACACGGTGCGCGCGACGACCACCGTCGAGTGGCCGTCGGCGAACGTGAAGCGCAGCACGACCGGCCCGTCGTCGCTGTACTCCGGTGGCCCTGGGTCGACGCCTTCGCAACCGGTGTCGGCCGGGGCACGGGCGGACGTCACGTGCGGGGCCGCGCCGATCGACCGAACCAGCGTTCGCAACGCAGCCGGCGGCATCGACGACGCCGTCGCTGACAGCCATCCCGACACGTAATGGCAAGCCACGACACTCACCGCGCCCGAGACGTCGATCGGCTGCTCCAGCCGCGGGCGCGGCGGCGGGGCGTCGTACGCCGTCGTCCGCGTCGCGCAGCCGGTCGCCGGATCTGTCGAGACGACGCGGATCGACGCGACGACCGCGTCCCGGAGCGCCCTGTGCGTCGAGGTCACCGCGACGAAGACGTGCCGGGCCGGGAGGACGACGAGCACGGCCGGTTGGCCGGCAGCGGGATCGCGGCCCGACCACTCGCGCGCCGACTCGCCACCGATGCTCAGGGGCGTCATGGCCGACAGCCCACCGGCCGGCAGCTCGACGAGTCCCAGCAACGCCTTCGGCCGCAACGGCGGGACGTACGCCCCGAGCCACACCACGTCCGGATGCGAGCCCTTCGGCGGCAGCGCGAAACACGCGGGGAAGACAGCGCTGGCCGGTTCGACCACCAGCGTCCGCTTCGCCGGCTGGCCACAGCGCAACGCGTTCCGCGGCCATGTCGCCGGGGCGTCGACGCCCACCCCGTGCATCCACCCGGTCTGCACCGCGGCCGCCGGACGCGCCGGCGGCGAAATCGGGGGCGTCACCGTCGCACCGGTCCGCGGCGCCGTACTTCGCGGCGGCGCGCTGTCACAGCCGACAACGGCCGCCGCGACGACCACCGCGAGAAGCACCCGCCGGATCAAAGGTCGCCACCTCCGCCGGTACGACGCACCGTGCGCGGCCACGGTTTCACAATGAACCCGTGCGGATCACGGTGGTGCGCGGCGACATCGTCAACCAGGACGTCGAGGCCGTCGTCAACGCGGCCAACAGCGGGCTGCTCGGCGGTGGCGGGGTCGATGGCGCCATCCTCCGCGCCGGCGGGCGGGCGCAGCTCGACGCTCGGCGTGCCCTCAGAGACCGCATCGGCGCGCTGCCCACGGGTCAGGCTGCCTGGACCGACGCCGGCGAGATGCTCGCCCGCTGGGTCATCCACGTCGTCGGACCGGTCTGGCACACCGGAGAAGACCGGAGCGACCTCCTCGCATCCTGCTACCGCGAAGCACTCCGGGTAGCCGACGAGATCGGCGCGCAGTCCGTCGCGTTCCCCGCGGTCTCCGCCGGCATCTACGGCTGGCCCATGCCGTCGGCCGCCGACATCGCGATCCAGACCGTCCGGCAGACCGAGACGAGAGTCGACGAAGCCCGGTTCGTGCTGTTCAGCGACGGCGCGCTCGCGGAGTTCGACCGGGCGCTGCGCGGCTAGAACTTCAGCGTCCGCGACCAGTCGTCGAGTGCGCTGGTGTCGCCGTCGACCTCCAGCGAGGTCCACGGCACCCGGTTGTACGCCGCCAGCAACAGCGCGCTCGTCGTACCCCGGACGGTTACGTCGGCGGGTATGTCCGCGTCGGCCCGGCGCACGGTGTGCGGCTCGAACGCGATCCGCCACGCGCCGTCCTCGAGCGAGTCCAGCACATATGTCGCCGGGCGCAACTCGAGCTGGTCGCGGTCGACCACTCGCGGTGCCAGCACGTCGGTGAACTCGTCCAGTCCGTCCGCGGCGAGGTCTGCGTCGACGGGTTGCGCGATCCCGTGCGCGCGCTGCGCGTCGAACCGGTGCACCGCCGATTCGTGCGCCATCCGCCGTGCCCAGAACGCGGCGACGTGCGGCTCGGGTGACCAGTTCCACATCGGTGTGTCCGCGTCGCATCCGCTCAACGCCGCGACCAAGTCGTCGAGCGTCTCCTCGACCCACGCCACGGGGTCGGCGCCGTCGGCCGGATCCGGCCGGACGTCACTCGCCGACGTCAGCCGTTCCGCGACGATGTGCGCGGCGTACGCATACACCCGGCCGACATGACGGCACAGGTCGGCGACCGTCCAGTCGCCACACGTGGGCACCGGTACGTCGACGCCCTGCCGGCTCGCCGACACGATCGCTTCACCCTCGCTGCGGACGAACGCCACGAGCTCGGCGTACGACGGTGTGGTCACGCGTCGGCTCCCGCGGTGAGGTCGAGGTCGTCCGGCGGCGCCGGCGGCAACACCCAGACGATGTACGGCTTGCCGAACACGCCGTGGTAGTGATTCGCCCGGTCGATCATCTGTGTGTACGCCGATTCGAACGCCGCGAGGTCGCGGGCGCGCAGCGCCGAACGAACGGGCTCGCAGTCCTCGTCGAGATACGCCGCCATGTCCGCGTCGTACTTCGGCCGGCTCGTCGCGCACAGCCGAAGTTGCTTCACCAGCGACCGGAAGAAGTAGTCCGCGAGCCGCCAGTTTCCGGCTTTCGCGGCGTAGTACAGCCGGTGTGCGCGCGGGCCGACCTCGGCCATCAGCCGGTCCATGCCCGGCTGCATGAGCGCGAGCTCGTCGAGAGTGAGATCGCGCTTGCCGTTGTTGACGACGTGAGTGTGATCGGCGCTCACACGCGGTGCACCTTGTGCGACGCCGCTTGCGCGCGCGGCTTGACGACCATCAGGTCGATGTTCACGTGCGACGGTCTGGTCACGGCCCACGCGATGCAGTCGGCGACGTCGTCCGCGACCAGCGGATCGGGGACGCCGGCATACACCGCGTCCGCCCGCGCCCGGTCGCCGCCGAACCGGACCAACGAGAACTCCTCGGTGGCGACCATCCCGGGTGCGATCTCGACGACGCGCACGGGCTGGCCGCACAGCTCGAGCCGCAACGTCTCCGACAGCGCGCGCTCCGCGTGCTTCGCCGCCGTGTAACCCGCGCCACCCTCGTAGACGGCGTGCGCCGCGGTCGACGTAACGGTGACGACGACGCCGTCGCCGCTGCCGACGAGCTTCGGCAACAGTGCCCGGGTCATCCGCAACGTGCCCAGCACGTTCACCGCGTACATGCGCTGCCAGTCGTCGTCGGACGCGTCGCCGATCGGCGCGAGACCGAACGCGCCGCCCGCGTTGTTCACCAACACCGCGCACGAGTCGACCGCCGCGACGAGATCGTCGACCGACTGCTGGCTCGTCACGTCCAGTGCATGCGCGCGGCAACCGGTCTCGTCCGCAAGCTGCTCCAGCCGGTCGATGCGGCGCGCCGCGGCGACGACGTCGTAGCCCTCGGTGACCAGCCGGCGCGCCGTCGCCGCGCCGATGCCGCTGCTCGCGCCGGTGACGACGGCAATTCCCCGGCCCATACCGGCCACCCTAGGGAATCAGGCAGGATGGTCCTCGGTTGGGCTTGGAGAATGCGACGGGACGGCCGCTGGATCCGCTGGCGGTAACGGTCCGTGGCTGGGAGGTGGCGGGGTCGTGAGCCTCCCGCGTCGCGTGGCCACCCTGTCGGTGCATACGTCGCCGCTCGACCAGCCCGGCGCGGGCGATGCCGGCGGCATGAACGTCTACATCTGCGAGGTCGCGAAGCGGCTGGCCGCGCGCGGCGTCGACGTCGAGATCTTCACCCGCGCGACGTCGAGCGACCTGCCGCCCCGAGTCGAGCTGACCGGTGGCGTCACCGTCCGGCACATCACCGCCGGTCCGTACGAAGGCCTCGACAAGAACGACCTGCCGGCGCAGCTGTGCGCGTTCACCTCCGGCGTGATGCGGGTCGAGGCGCTGCACGAGCCGGGCTACTTCGACCTCGTGCATTCGCATTACTGGCTGTCCGGCCAGGTCGGTTGGCTGGCGAAGGAACGCTGGGGCGTGCCGCTGGTGCATTCGATGCACACGATGGCGCGGGTGAAGAACACCGCGCTCGCCGACGGCGACACGCCCGAGCCCAACGCCCGCGCGATCGGCGAAGCGCAGGTCGTCGCCGAGGCCGATCGGCTGCTCGCGTCGACCGCCGACGAAGCGGAAGCACTGGTGCGGTTGTACGACGCCGATCCGGGCAAGGTCGCCACCGTCGCGCCGGGCGTCGATCTCGGCGTGTTCGCGCCCGGCAATCGCGCGGGCGCGCGCGCCCGGCTCGGTTTCGACCGCGACGCGGTCGTGTTGTTGTTCGTCGGCCGGATCCAGCCGCTCAAGGCGCCCGACGTGTTGCTCCGCGCGGCGGCCCAGATGGTCGCCCGCGATCCCGACCTGCGCGACCGGCTGCGCGTCGTCGTCGTCGGCGGCCCGAGTGGCAGCGGCCTCGCCGAACCCGAGCACCAGCAGAAGCTCGCCGGCGCTCTCGGCATCGCGGACGTGACGCAGTTCGAGCGGCCGGTGCACCAGGAACGCCTCGCCGACTTCTACCGCGCCGCCGACGTCACCGTCGTCCCGTCGTACACCGAGTCGTTCGGTCTCGTGGCGGTCGAGTCGCAGGCCTGCGGTACGCCGGTCGTCGCCGCGAGTGTCGGCGGGTTGCGGACCGCCGTCGCCGACGGCACGTCGGGCGTGCTCGTCGACGGGCACGACCCGGGCGACTACGCCGTCGCGATCGCCGGGCTGCTCGGCAACCCCGACCGGCACGCGGCGCTCGCTCGCGGCGCGGTCCGGCACGCCTCCCGATTCGGTTGGGAAGTCACGGCCGATCGCGTGCTCGAGGTGTACGCCGACGCGGTCGACAGTTTCTCGCTCACCGCGACGGTCGCATGACCGACCTCGCATCGGTCGTGCGCGACGTCCTCGTCGACCACGAGCTCCAGTTCGAGGAATCACCGCCCGGCGCGTTCCTCGTCAAGCTGCCCGGATCGCACAAGCTCGCGACGATGACGTGGCTCGTCGTCGGCGACCACTCGCTGCACATCGAGGCGTTCTTCGTGCGCAAGCCCGACGAGAACGCCGAGGTGTTCTACAAGTGGCTGCTCGAGCGCAACGCACGGATGTTCGTCGTCTCCTTCGCGGTCGACAACGTCGGCGACGTCTACCTCGTCGGCCGGCTGCCGCTGTCCGCCGTCGACGCGGACACGATCGACCGCGTCCTCGGATCGGTGCTGACGTACGCCGACGAGTGGTTCGACCAGGCGCTGAAGCTCGGTTTCCGCACCAGCATCGAACGCGAGTGGGACTGGCGGGTGAAGCGCGGCGAGTCGCTCGCGAACCTGCGGGCCTTCGCGTCGTTCGCGGACCCCGCCCGTAGGTTGTCGGGATGACCGGCACCCTCGTGCTGCTCCGCCACGGCGAGAGCGACTGGAACGCGAAGAACCTGTTCACCGGCTGGGTCGACGTGGACCTGTCGGCGAAGGGCGCGGACGAAGCCCTCGCGGGTGGCCGGTTGCTCGCCGAGCAGCGCCTCCTTCCCGACGTCGTACACACGTCTTTGCTGCGCCGGGCGATCAGCACCGCGACGATCGCGCTGAACGCCTGCGACCGGCACTGGATCCCGGTCCGGCGGTCGTGGCGGCTCAACGAGCGGCACTACGGAGCGTTGCAGGGCAAGGACAAGAAGCAGACGCTCGACGAGTTCGGCGAAGAGCAGTTCATGATCTGGCGCCGTTCCTACGACACCCCGCCGCCGCCGCTGGCCGACGACGACGAGTGGTCGCAGGTCGGCGACCCGCGCTACGACGAGCTCGCCCCGGAGATCGTGCCGCGCACCGAGTGCCTCAAAGACGTCGTCACCCGGTTGCTGCCGTACTGGTACGACGCGATCGTGCCCGACTTGCGGGCCGGGCGGACCGTGCTCGTCGCGGCGCACGGCAACTCGTTGCGCGCGATGGTGAAGCATCTCGACGGCATCGACGACGAGACGATCGTCGGGCTGAACATCCCGACCGGGATACCGCTGGCCTACGAGCTCGACGACGCGCTACGGCCGCGCGAACGCGGTGGTCGCTACCTCGACCCGGCCGCGGCGGCCGCCGCGATCGAAGCGGTCAAGAACCAGGGGCGCTGAGGACCGGGGCCTGCAGCACGACCTCGCCGGCGTTCTGGAAAGCGAGGGTGACCTTGACCGTCGTACCCGGGACCAGCGGCGCGGCCAGTCCGCTGATCGACAGGTCGTTGGCCGGCGCGGTCGACCCCGGCTGAGCGCCGGCACCGAAGATCAGCGACTCGCCCGGCTGGACGGTGCCCGAGGCCTCGGGATCGGTCGGCGCGACGCTGCCGCCGTCGCCGACCTGGATGCCGGTGATGCTGTCGGGGGACGTGCCGCGGTTGACGATGACCAGGGTCAGCGAGCCTTGCGTCTCACCGGTGTCGCCGACCGGACTCGGCGTAGCCGCGGGCGCCGTCGTCGGAGCACCCGCGATGACCACGACGTCGCGAATCTTCAGGTCGCCGACGGTCGCGCCGGCGACGTACGGCGTCGACCGCTCGCTGCTGGTCTCGTCGTGCAGGCCCGCGGCGCATCCGGCGAGCGATCCGGCGGCGACGGCGGCGGCGACGAAGGTTCGGATCGGGCCCACTGCGTGCCTCACCCCTTGACGAGCACCAACAGATCGGCGGCGATGTCGGCCGGTACGACGCCCGACGGATAGAGCGTCGCGAGCCGGTCGTCACGACCGTAGACGATCACGGCCGCGAAGTGGCTCACAGAGTACTGACCGGGCTGCTGCCCCTTCGTCCGGGCCTCGCGGGACGAGATGGGCATGCCCATCGCCGTCTCGGCGCCAGCGATCTGCGCCTGGGTGCCGGTCAGGCCGACGAACGGTGTCGGCGGCCGGAACCGATCCAGCCAGCGGCGGAGCACCTTCGCGTTGTCCCGCCACGGGTCGGTCGTCGCGAACACGACGGTCACCTGCGACGACACCGCGGGCCCGACCGACCGCAGAGCCTGCGCGACGTCGGCCATCGACGTCGGGCACTCGTCCGGGCAGTGCGTGTAACCGAAGTAGAGCAGCGTCACCTTTCCGCGGGTGCGTGGCCGGAACTCGTAGCTGTGCCCGCCGGTGTCGACCAAAGTGAAGTCCGGTCGCGGCTGCGACGTCGCGGGCTTGGCGCCGTGCAACACGACGTTCTCGGCGGCCGGCGACGACTTCGGGTGCGAGCTGCCCCCGCTGCACGCCGTCGTGGCCGCGACGAGCAGCGCGGCGGCGACGGCAAGAGCCGGGGGCACGTCCGTATCCTCGCAAGCCCGCCGGCGGCGGTTCAGCGCACCAGGCGGTCGCCGCCCGACACGACGAAGGCGGCGACGAGCCCGGCGACCGCGAGCAGCAAGGCGCGGAACGCGAGCCGCCGCGACTGCACCCGGGTCGCGACCACAGCGACGACCGTGGCGCCGGCGACGGCGGTCGCGGTGGCGGCGAGCGCCGGGATCGCGGCGCCGGTCACCGCCACCAGGCACCCGGCGGCGCCGGCGACGAGGACCGCCGCGAGCACGAGCGAGCCGCCCGGACCGACGCGCTGGGGCAGCCCGCGAACGCCGGTCCGCGCGTCGTCCGCCGTGTCGCCGACGGTGTTGGCGAAGTGCGCGGCCAGCCCCATCAACGCCCCCGCCGCGACGATCAACAGCCGTGGCCGCGGCTCGCCCGGCAAGGAGCCGGCGATCACCACGGGCAGCAGCCCGAACGAGACGGCGTACGGGACCGCGCTGGCGACCGTCGGCTTCAGCAGCGTGTCGTACAGCCACGCGCTGCCGACGGCCGCGAGGTGCGCCGCGCCCGGGCGGCTGCCGAGGGCGAGCGACAGCGGTACGTCGGCCAGCAACGCGACGCCCGCCGCCGTACCGACGGCGCCGTCCGGCAGCGCCCGGCGGGCCAGCGGCTTGTCCGGCCGGCCGACCGCGCGGTCGCGGCTCGCGTCGACGTAGTCGTTGGCCCAGCCGATCGACAACTGGCCGACGAAGATCGCCGCGGCCAGCAACAGCGCGCGACCGGCGCCGAGTCCCGCGGCTGCCCCGGTGGCCGCCGCGAACGCGGTGACCGCGACGCTCGGCAGCGGGTGGGTGGCGAGCAGCAGCGCAGCCGGCCGCGACCACATCCCGGCGACGAGCTCAGCCGGCGTCGTCGGCGTACGGCGGGAGCAGCAGCATGTTCTGGACCGGCAGGCTCCGGGCGCGGTCGGTCGTCATGTCGCGCTCGATCACCGACACGACGCCGTCCGGGTCGACCACGAGAACCGTCACGCCGTGCGCGTCGAACGCGGCCGCGAGCGCGCCGGTCGCGTCGTACCAGGTCTTGACGCCGCTGACCTGTCCCGGCAGGGCGGACACTTCGGCGTCGCGGCCGGCGGGCGCGACGACGGCAAGGCTGACACCGACGCCGCGGGCCTGCGCAGCGAGCGTCGCGACGACGTCCGCGCAGCGGCACCGCAGCGGCACCAGTGCCACCACCGACGGACGCAACATAAGCGCCGACTGCGTCGTACCGCCGCCGCCTTCGGGCGCCGACGACAGCAGCGTGTCGGGCAGCAGCCCGCCACGTTCGCCCGGCAGGTACGTCGGGGTCGCGAGCGGTGTCGCCGGCAACCGGGTCGGCCGGCCGGGCGAGCTCTCGAACGCCAGCAGCACGAACATCAGCGCGGCCAGCGTCAGCGCGCCGGCCACCATCCCCAGCGGGAAGCTCCACCGCTGCCAGGCCGGCGAGCCGGTCAGCCAGCCCCACCGGCGGGCGCGCCGGGCGGCCCGCTGCTCGCGGTGGTAGGCGTCGACGTCGGGGGCCAACTCACTCGCGTCGTCGGGCACGACGACGTGGTCGGCCCACGCGGCGTCGTCCGGCATGGGTTCAGTATGCGCGCCGGCGCAGCCGGCTGCACAGGCACGTTCGGGTACCGTTTGTCAAGAGCCGATGGGGGCCGGATTAGGCCGTTGACCTGCGGTTTTGTTCTCCGAACCGGTCGCGGGTCGGCAAGATCACGTGCTAACCTGAATGCAGCGGAAGGGGAACACGCGCATGACGTTCGAGGTCGGCGAGACTGTCGTCTACCCCCATCACGGGGCTGCACTGATTGAAGCCATCGAGACCCGCACGATCAAGGGCGAGGAAAAGATGTACCTCGTTCTCAAGGTCGCGCAAGGCGATCTCACGGTGCGGGTGCCGGCCGACAACGCCGAGTACGTCGGGGTTCGCGACGTCGTGGGCCAGGACGGCCTGGAGCGGGTTTTCGAGATCCTCAAGGCCCCCCACACCGAAGAGCCGACCAACTGGTCGCGGCGTTACAAGGCCAACGTCGAGAAGATCGCGTCCGGCGACGTCAACAAGGTCGCCGAGGTCGTCCGCGACCTGTGGCGGCGCGACCGCGAGCGCGGGCTGTCCGCCGGCGAGAAGCGGATGCTTGCCAAGGCCCGCCAGATCCTCGTCAGCGAGCTCGCCCTCGCCGAAGGCACCAACGAAGACAAGGCCGAAGTGCTCCTCGACGAGGTCCTCTCCGCGTAGCGCGGCGGTCAGACCGTCGCTCGCTGCGTTCTCGGTCGCTTGCGGGCGGCCAGCCCGCGGCGCTCCCTGCGGCCTTGCGAGCGACGCCCTGACCACCGCGCCGGCACCGCCAGCCCCGCGCCTGACGGCACCGCTGGCACCGGAATGTGGTCGCGATCATGCAGTTGTTGGGGTTCTGTGCGGCGAATGAGCCCGACAAGTGCATGATCGGCAGCCGGTCGGGGGGCCTGACCTGGTTGGATGCTTTTCGTGACGGGTCGTAGCCGGACACCGGGCGGTCTCATCGAGATCCTCCGGCTGTTCACCGTCGTGTTCTTCGCAGGCCTCGGCTACGAGACGTCGCGGTTCTTCACCGACAACGGGCACGCCAACGTCCTCGGCCCGTTCAACGCGGTCGCCATCTGCATCGTCATCGGCTCGGCGATCGGTTTCGTCGTCGGCGGCATCTTCGGCCGCACCATCGCGGCCACCGCCGACCGCGCCGAGGTCGCGCTGCGCGAAGTCTCCGCGGACACCTTGCTCGCCGGAGCGCTCGGCCTCGTCTGCGGCGTGCTCACCGGCGGTGGCATCGCCTGGCCGTTGTTCTTCGTCCCGAACCCGCTCATCGCGATCCCGCTGTTCGGCTCGGTCGTCGCCGTCCTCGGGTACGTCGGGTTCCGTGTCGGCGCGGCGAAGCGCGACGACGTCCTCGCCATCTTCGGCAGCCGCACCGGCGTCGCGCCCCGCGACGAAGCCGTCGCGGCGATGCCGAGGGTCATCGACACGTCGGTCGCGATCGACGGCCGCATTCTCGACGTCGTCCGGGCCGGGTTCCTGCACGGTCGGATGGTCGTCACGCATCCGGTGCTCAACGAGCTGCAAGGGCTCGCCGACGCCGCCGACCCGCACCGCCGCGCGCGCGGCCGCCGCGGCCTCGAACTCTTGCAGGCGCTGCAACGCGAGCCGGTCATCGACATCGAGGTCTTCGACGACGACCACCCCGAGATCCCCGAGGTCGACGCGAAGCTCGTCCGCATCTGCCTCGACCGGCGCTATGCGTTGCTCACCCTCGACACCAACCTCGCGAAGTCGGCCGCGATCGCCGGCGTCCGGGTGCTCAACCTGCACGCGCTGTCGCTCGCGCTGCGCCCGCCGGTCGTCACCGGCGAAGACATCAGCGTCCAGCTCATCAAGCCCGGTCGCGAGCCCGGTCAAGCCGTCGGCTACCTCGACGACGGGACCATGGTCGTCGTCGACCAGGGCCGCCGGCTAGTCGGCCAAGAGGTCGCGGTCCGGATCACCAGCGTCGTCACCACCGCGAACGGGCGGCTCGTCTTCGCGCACCTGGTGGATTGATGCGGCCCCGCTGATGCGCATCGCCGCGATCGTGCCCGCGGCCGGCCGCGGCGAACGGCTCGGCCAACCGGTGCCGAAGGCGCTCGTCCAGATCGGCGGTCTGCCGCTCGTCGTCCATGCGGTCGCCGCACTGTTCCAGGCGCGCATCGACACCGTCGTCGTCGCCGCGCCGCTCGACGCGATCGACGACGTACGACGGATGGTGCCCCGGGCAGCCGTCGTACCCGGCGGCGCCGACCGTCGCGAATCCGTCCGCAACGCGCTCGCCGCCATCCCGCCCGACGTCGACGCCGTGCTCGTACACGACGCGGCGCGACCGTTCGTCCCGGACGACGTCGTCCGGCGAGTCCTCGACGCGTTGCAGGCCGGTGCAGCGGCGGTCGTCCCCGTGCTGCCGCTCGCCGACACGGTGAAGCGAGTCGGCGGCGATGGCGTGGTCATCGAGACGATCGATCGGTCGACCCTGCGCGCCGTGCAGACACCGCAGGGATTCCGCCGCGACGTCCTCGCCGCTGCGCATGCCGCCAACGCGACGTACGACGTGACCGACGACGCGGCTCTCGTCGAGGCCGCGGGCGTGCCGGTGCAGACCGTGCCCGGTGACGCACGCGCGTTCAAGGTCACGACCCCGTGGGACCTCGCCGTCGCGGAGTCGTTGTGGAAAGGGGGACCGGCATGAGCGAGTCGGATCGTGACGTCGTACCGCTCCGGCAGGAGCTGCCGCTGTTGCCGCGGGTCGGCATCGGTGTCGACGTGCATCCGTTCGCCACCGACGGGCGCACGCTGATGCTGGGCTGCCTGCAGTGGGACGGCGAGATCGGCCTGTCCGGGCACTCCGACGGCGACGTCGCCGCGCACGCCGTCTGCGACGCGTTGCTGTCCGCGGCCGGGCTCGGCGACCTCGGCAGCGTGTTCGGCACCAGCGACCCGCGCTGGGCCAACGCCGAGGGCGCGCAACTGCTGGCCGAGACGGTGCGGTTGCTCGGCGGGGAAAGCTGGATGGTGGGCAACGTCGCCGTACAGATCGTCGGCGAACGGCCGCGCATCGCGAGCCGTCGAGGCGAAGCGGAAGCGGCGATGTCGGCCGCCGTCGGCGCACACGTCTCGGTGTCCGCGACCACGACCGAGGGTCTCGGGCTGACCGGTCGCGGCGAGGGGCTGGCGGCGATCGCGACCGCATTGGTACTCCGTCGCTGATCCGAACGACAATGGACGCATGACCGCGTATCTCGTTGGTGGCGTCCGGACCCCGATCGGGAAGTACGGCGGCGCGCTCGCGTCCGTCCGGCCCGACGACCTGGCCGCGCTCGTCGTCGCCGAGGCCGTCCGTCGCGCCGGCGTCGCGCCGGACGCGATCGACGAGGTGATCCTCGGCGCGGCCAACCAGGCGGGCGAGGACAACCGCAACGTCGCGCGTATGTCGGTGCTGCTCGGCGGGCTGCCCGACCACGTTCCCGGGTTCACGGTCAACCGGCTCTGCGCCTCCGGCCTGCAGGCGATCGCGTCGGCCGCGGCGGCGGTCAACTCCGGTCTCGCCGACGTCGTGGTGGCGGGCGGCGTCGAGTCGATGACCCGCGCGCCCTGGGTGATGGCGAAGCCGGGCACCCCCTGGGCCAAGCCCGGCGACGTCTACGACACCAGCCTCGGCTGGCGGTTCACCAACCCGAAGTTCGACGACCGGACGACGTTGCCGATGGGCGAGACCGCCGAAGAGCTCGCGGCGCTCGACGGCATCACCCGCGAACAGTCCGACGCGTTCGCGTTGCGGTCGCACGAACGCGCGGTGGCCGCCGCCAAGGACGGCCGGTTCGACGCCGAGATCCTGCCGGTCGAGACCGCGGCCGGAACCGTCTCGGCCGACGAAGGTCCGCGCGCCGACACGACGCTCGAGCGACTCGCGAAGCTGCGCACGGTCTTCCGCAGCGACGGCATCGTCACCGCCGGCTCGTCGTCGCCGCTGTCAGACGGCGCGGCCGCGATCGTCGTCGCCAGCGAAGACGCCGTACGCCGGCACGGCCTCACCCCGCGCGCGCGGATCGTGACCGCCGCCGCGGCCGGCGTACCGCCGCACATCATGGGCATCGGCCCGGTCCCCGCGACCGAGAAAGCGTTGCACCGCAGTGGTTGGACGGTCGGCGACCTGGATGCGGTCGAGATCAACGAGGCGTTCGCCGCGCAGTCGATCGCGTGCGTTCGCCGGCTCGGCCTCGACGAGGACGTCGTCAACGCCGACGGCGGCGCGATCGCGCTCGGCCACCCGCTCGGCGCGTCGGGGGCGCGGCTCACGGTGACGCTGCTCGGCCGGATGGAGCGCGAAGGCGCGCGGCGCGGCCTCGCGACGTTGTGCGTCGGCGTGGGTCAAGGTCTCGCGATGCTGATCGAGCGCGACTGATGGCACTCCGGTTGCACGACACGCTCTCCGGGGCGGAGCGCGAGTTCGTCCCGCTGCGCGCCGCCGAACGGGTCGTGACGATGTATGTCTGCGGACCGACCGTGCAGGCCGCGCCGCACGTCGGTCACGTCCGCAGCGCGATCGCGTTCGACATCTTGCGCAGGTGGCTGATCGCGTCCGGCTACGACGTGCAGTTCCTGCGCAACGTCACCGACATCGACGACAAGATCCTGCACGACGCCGCGCATGCCGGGGTGCCGTGGTGGGCGCACGCGACGCATCACCACCGGCTGTTCGTCGCGGCGTACGACGCGCTGAACGTCCTGCCGCCCACCGGCGAGCCGCGGGCGACCGGACACGTCACCGAGATGGTCGAACTCATGCAGCGGCTGATCGACCGCGGGCACGCCTACGCCGCCGGCGGCGACGTCTACTTCGACGTACGGTCCTTCCCCGACTACGGCGCCCTGTCGCGGCAGCAGCCCGACCAGATGCGCTCGGCGGAGGAGCCCGGTCTCAAGCGCGACCCGCTCGACTTCGCGCTCTGGAAGGCCGCCAAGCCGGGCGAGCCGACGTGGCCGACGCCGTGGGGATCCGGCCGGCCGGGCTGGCATCTCGAATGCTCGGCGATGGCCACCCGCTACCTCGGCGCCGAGTTCGACATCCACGGCGGCGGCCAGGATCTCGTGTTCCCGCACCACGAGAACGAGGTCGCGCAGTCGGTCGCCGCCGGCGACGGCTTCGCGAAGTTCTGGCTGCACCACGGGCTGGTCAACACCGGCGGCGAGAAGATGAGCAAGTCGCTCGGCAACTCGCTCGTCGTCGCCGACCTCCTGTCGCGGGTGCGGCCGCAAGCGGTGCGCTACCTGCTCGGCGCCGCGCACTACCGCAGCGACATCCAGTGGTCGGACGAAGGCCTTGCCGACGCCGACGCGTCGTACTCCCGCATCGAAGGGTTCCTGCAGCGGGCCGACGAGATCCTGTCGACCCGTCCCGACCGGCCGGTGCCGCAGGCGTTCGCCGACGCCCTCGACGACGACCTCGCCGTGCCGCGGGCGCTGGCCGCCCTGCACGAGAGCGTCCGGGCCGGCAACGCCGCGCTCGCCGACGGAGACAAGAGCGCGCTGGAGAACGCGGCCGGCGAAGTCTGGGCGATGACCGCGATCCTCGGCCTGTCACCGGACGACTTCCCGAGCGGCGGCGCGGACGGGGTGCTCCGGCCGGTCGTCGACGCGCTCGTCCCGGCGATGCTCGCGGCGCGCGACGAGGCTCGCGCGCGCAAGGACTACGCGGAGGCCGACCGGCTGCGCGACGCGCTCGCCGCGTCCGGTGTCGTCATCGAGGACACCCCCAACGGCCCGCGCTGGCGGGTCGGCTGATGGCGGGCAAGAAGGGTCCGAGCAAGGGCACCGGCGGTCACGGCCGGCGCAAGCTCGCCGGCCGCGGTCCCACCCCCAAGGCCGAGGAGCGGCCCGGGCATCCGGCACAGCGGCGCGCCAAGGCGGCTGCGAAGCGGGCGACGCCGGCGAGCACGCCACGCGCCGCGCGGGAGGCGTCCGGCCGCCGTACGGCGCGCGGCCCGCAGCCCGACGAGGTCGTCGTCGGCCGCAACCCCGTCGTCGAGGCACTGCGGGCCGGCATCCCGGCGGTGGCGCTCTATCTCGCGACCGCGCTCGAGCGCGACCAGCGCGTCGACGAGATCCGCAAGCTGGCCGGCGACGCGGAGATACCCGTCCTCGAGGCGAGCCGGGGCGAGCTCGACCGGCTCGCCGGGGGAGCGGTGCACCAGGGTGTCGCGCTCGCCGCCCGGCCGTTCGATTACCTGCACCCCGACGACCTGCTCCGCCGGGCGCAGGAGGCGTCGTCGGCTCCGTTGCTGATCGCGCTCGACGGCGTCACCGACCCGCACAACCTCGGCGCCATCGCCCGGTCGGCGGCGGCGTTCGGCGCGGACGGCCTGGTCGTGCCGGAACGGCGGTCGGTGGGCGTCACTGCCGCGGCGTGGAAGGCGAGCGCCGGCACGCTCGCCCGGCTGCCGGTGGCGAAGGCCGGCAACCTGGTCCGCACGCTCACGTCGTACGCCGAGGCGGGGCTCATGATCGCCGGGCTCGACGGGCGCGGGGAGATCGACCTCGACGGACTCGAGCTCGCGACCGGGCCGCTGGTGCTCGTCGTGGGCGCCGAGGGTCGCGGTCTGTCCCGGCTGGTCGGAGAGCGGTGCGACCTCACCGTGCGTATCCCGCTGGCCGGCTCGGTGGAGTCGCTGAACGCCTCGGTGGCGGCCGGCGTGGCGCTCGCGGAGATCGCCCGGCGACGCCGGAATTCGTGATCTAGCACAGTGACGGAAGTGAACTCTGGGTAGTTTTGTCCCGTTATTTCATCGGCCAAGCGGGTAAATTTGCGCGTCACTACAAGCTTCGCTGCTCGTTGTTGTGACGAAGCCCGATGTTCACCCGGCGGGCCATCCGTTACATTTCGGAGCAAGTCGTGCGCAGCGATGACATCCCAGCTCCACACGGAAGCCCCAAAGGAGGGCGCAGACCGGTGCGTTCTGCCCGCTTGCGGGCTGCCGCCCAGGCGGCAGCTCCGGCCCCCCGGATCGCCGACGCCGACGACGCGTTGGTGGCCGCGGCGCGCGACGGCGACGACCGGGCTCTGGCCGAGCTCCTGACGAAATACCGCGGCTTCGCCCGCTCGAAGGCACGGTCGTACTTCCTCGTCGGCGCCGACCGGGAAGACATCGTCCAGGAGGGCATGATCGGCCTCTACAAGGCCGTCCGCGACTACAACCCCGACCTGCAGACGTCGTTCCGCGCGTTCGCCGAGCTGTGCATCACCCGCCAGATCATCACGGCGATCAAGACCGCGACCCGGCAGAAGCACGGTCCCCTCAACAACTACGTCTCGTTCTCCCGGCCGGTGCTGTCCGACGACGAGGGCGAGCGCTGCCTCGGCGACCTGATCCCGACCCGGGCGATCTCGGACCCCGCCGACCTCGTCATCTCCGCCGAGCGGATCCGCGCGCTGCAGGCGCACTTCGACGACGTGCTCTCCGACCTCGAGGCCGAGGTGCTGCGGCTGTACGTCGACGGCAAGAGCTACCAAGAGATCGCCGAGATGCTGCAGCGGCACGTCAAGTCGATCGACAACGCCCTGCAGCGCATCAAGCGCAAGCTGGACAGCCACCTCCAAGCGCGCTCCATCGCCGACGCCAGCTGAACCTCCGGCGGCGTTCTCGTCGCCTTGCCGGCTGAGCCCGCGGCGGCTCCTGCGGCCTTGCCGGCTGAGCCTTACGATTTGCCTTGCCGCAGGCGCGCGGCGTTCGCCTCGTTAGCTCAGTGGTAGAGCACTCGCCTTGTAAGCGAGCGGTCGTCCGTTCAATCCGGACACGAGGCTCTCGAATCGGACTGTCGCTTCGACGCCTGGATTGTCGAGCAAGAGAAAAGCGGAGCCAGTGATCCACGTGCGTGGACTAGCTCCGCAGTGACAACTGTACCGGCCCCCCTTCGGAGGGGTCAATGCGTCATCCGCGCTGTGGACCCCCATGCACATCGAGGCTCGCGAGGTTCTCGTCGTACCAATCCGACGTAGCGGGCCGGGACCGCGTCAGCCGCTGGAACGCCAGGTGGGCCACCCAGTCGACCATCATGATCCACTGGTTCGTGTGTGAACCTTGCGGCCACGTATCTTCCACAACCCGCCGCGTTTGGAGCGGCAGCGATCGGTGGGCGTCCACATACGCGGGGTCGGTCCCGTCTCCGTCCACCATGATGAGGGCATAGTCGTCGGCGCGGACGAGGGCGCGTTCGAGATCTGCAAGCCCCGCCGCGTACGCCGCCTTTCGGTCCTGGCCATCGACGTAGCAGACGCGCCAACTCACCGGCAAGATCGAGAGTGTGCGCACGATGGTGCCGCCGGCTTCGAGCCGCGCCTCGCGGCGGCGATTCCATGATGCGGTCAGCGACGGATTTCCCCTTCCCGCCAGGAAGTCGACAGCGTGGAGCTCCTTGCGGACGGGGATCTGCCAGCGCTCCCGCAACTCCGCTCGCATCGCCAGCCAGCGCTGCAGCGCCGGCGACCAATTCGCCGGCTGCACCTCCAAGAACGCGTAGAGCGTGAGGTGCTGATTTCCCGAGTCGTCGACGTAGACCAAACGCACGGCGTCACGGTAGGGGCGGACTACGACATCGACGGTGGCCGTGGGGGCTACGCAACGGCTATTTCCGCCGTCCGGATGAACCCTTCCGTCGTACGCCGGACAGGCCCGTTGCCCCGTGTCATGATTTGTGATCATGGCCGGGCTCCCAGCGTGGCGGCGCGTCTTGCGGCCTGTCTCGGTCCTGGCGTTGCTGGTCATGCTCGCGATCACCGCGGCCGCGACCTGGCTGGTTCACGCGGCCGTCGCGGACCAGGAGCAGAGGCTGTTGAAGGAGCGGGCCGGCGAGGTCGCGCTGGTGCTGAACCAAGCCATCTCCGCGATTCCGGCCGGCCTCGCCGAGCAGGGCGCGGCGTTGCGTTACTCCAGCGGGTCGACGGTGGCGTACCGCCAGGTCGCGCAGGGCGCCGTCGACGCCACACAAGGCACCAAGCCGACATTCGCGTGGTTGCGCAAGGCGCCCGGTGGCCGCGGCTACGTCGTCGTCGCGGCCGTCGGCGACGGCCTGCACGAGGGGCAACTGATCTCCGACGAGCGCACCGCGACGTTCGACCGGGCCATGAACACCCAGCTGATCGTGCCGACCCGCATCATCGGCAGCGAACGCCGGCTCGGCTTCGCCCTCGGCCCGCCGGCCGCGCCGCCGGCGACCGTCCTCTACCGCGAGTCGGTCCTCGGGCCGGCGGTCAGCCCGCCGCGGCAGGCGTCGACGGCGCCGTTCGCCGAGTTGGAGGTCGCGATCTACGGCGGGCCCACCCCCGACCGCGCCGACGTCCTCACCGCGACGAGCCCCGACCTGCCGCTGTCCGGCGAGGTGCGCACCGAGTCGCTGCAAGCCGGCGCGGTGAAGTGGACGTTGCAGGTCCGCCCTCGCACGCCATTGGTCGGCAACCTCGCGGCGCACGGCTGGTGGGTGGCGCTCGGCGTCGGGTTGCTGGGCGCACTCCTCGTCGCCGTCGTCGTCGAGACCGCGGCTCGCCGCCGCGACGCGGCGCTCGCGCTGTACGACGCCGAGCACCAGGTCGCCGAGACGTTGCAGCGATCGCTGCTGCCCCAGTTGCCCTCCCTGCCCGGGCTCGATGTCGCCGCCCGCTATCTCGCCAGCGGCGTCGGCCAGCAAGTCGGCGGTGACTGGTTCGACGTGTTCCCGATCGCCGGTGGCCGGGTCGGTCTCGTCGTCGGCGACGTGATCGGGCACGACCTCGAAGCCGCGAGCGCGATGGCGCAGATCCGCGCGTCGCTGCGCGCCTATGCCATCGACGGCGCGGAGCCGGTGGAGGTCATTACCCGGCTCGATCGGCTCGTCGACGCGCTCGGGCTCACCCAGCTCGTCACGGTGGTGTACGGCGTCCTCGAACCGCCACGGTCCGACGGCGCCCGGCGGCTTCGCTACACCAACGCGGGCCACCTCGCCCCGTTGATGCGGCACCCCGACGGTCGGGTGGAGACGCTCGACGGCGGTGAGTCGGTCGTACTCGGCGCGCCCATCGCGGCCGACCACACGCAGGGCGAGACGGTCGTCGAGGACGGCGCGGTGGTCGTGATGTTCACCGACGGTCTCGTCGAGGTCCCCGGCGGCTCGCTGGACGAGCGGTTGCGCCGGCTCTCGGACACGATTGCTTCGCAACTGGACCCGGCCGCCGAAGCGCTGTGCGACCGCGTCCTCGCCGGAATGTCGCCGCAGACCTTGCGCGACGACATCGCGCTGCTCGCCGTACGGGTTGCGACGACGACCGGCGTGTCGGCGGACCGGGCGGCCGAGACCGACATGATGGGGACGTGACCCGGCCCGGTACCGAAGCTCCGGCCACCCCGAGACTGCTGACGGGCGTACCCACGGCGATCGCGCTGCTCACGATGGCGCTCGGCGTCGTCGACATCGTCAGCGCGCTCACCCCGGAGCGCGTCAGCCGGCTCAAGAACCTCACCGAGGTCGTCCCGCTCGAGTGGGCGCACGTCGCGAGCGCCGGTACCGCGGTCGCCGGGCTGCTGCTGGTGATGCTGGGCCACGGGCTGCGGCGGCGCAAGCGGCGGGCATGGCGCGGTGCGGTCGCGTTGCTGCTGCTGTCGGCCGGCTTGAACGTCGCCAAGGGCCTCGACGCCGAAGAGGCCGCGGTGGCGTTCGTGCTCGCTGTCGCGCTGATCGTGCTGAACCGCCAGTTCTACGCCGCCGGCGATCCGACGACGCGGCTGCGCGCGCCGGTGACGTTCGTCGCGATGGCGGTGTCGTCGGTCGTCCTCGGCCTCGGCCTGGTGTACGCCCGCAGCGGATCGGTGGTCGGGCACCCGTCGTTCCTCGACCGGCTCGACCATGTCCTGCTCGGTCTCGTCGGGGTGACCGGACCACTGCACTTCCGCACCGACCGGGCCGGCGATGTCGTCTACGACGTGCTGCTCGCCCTCGGCGCGGCGACGCTGCTCGTCTCCGTCTTCCTGGCGTTGCGGGCCCCCGAGCCGCCGGCCCGGCTGCGACCCGACGACGAGACCCGGGTCCGCGAATTGCTGGAACGGCACGGCACCCGCGACTCGCTCGGCTACTTCGCGTTGCGTCGGGACAAGGCGGTCGTCTTCTCCGAGACCGGCAAGTCGGCGGTGTCGTACCGGGTCGTGTCCGGAGTGATGCTCGCGTCGGGCGATCCGATCGGCGACCCCGAGGCGTGGCCCGGGGCGATCCGCGCGTTCCTGACCGAGGCGCGCCGGCACGCGTGGGTCCCGGCGGTGATGGGGTGCGGCGAGCTCGGCGGTGAAGTCTGGGTGCGCGAAGCCGGGCTGCGGGCACTGGAGCTCGGCGACGAAGCGATCGTCGAGGTCTGCGACTTCACCCTCGAAGGCCGGGCGATGCGCAACGTGCGGCAGATGGTGACCCGCGTCGAGCGCGCCGGCTACAAGACGCAGGTACGGCGGGTGCGCGACATGACGCCGTACGAGATCGCCGACATCCGGCGGCAAGCGGCGGCCTGGCGGGGCGCCGAAGTGGAACGCGGATTCTCGATGGCGCTCGGCCGGTTCGGGGATCCGAGCGACGGCGACTGTGTCGCCGTGACCGCGACGAAGGACGACGTGCTGGCCGCCGTGCTGCACTTCGTGCCGTGGGGTGCCGACGGCCTGTCGCTCGACCTGATGCGGCGCGACCGCGCGGCCGACCCCGGGCTGAACGAGCTGCTCATCGTCGCCGCGTTGCGGGCCGCCGGAGATCTCGGAGTCGCCCGGTTGTCGTTGAACTTCGCGGTCTTCCGGTCGGCGCTCGAACGCGGCGGCCGTCTCGGCGCCGGGCCGATCCTGCGGTTGTGGCGCGAGCTGTTGCTGCTCGCGTCGCGGTGGTTCCAGATCGAGTCGCTGTACCGGTTCAACGCGAAGTGGCGGCCGGTGTGGGAGCCCCGGTTCATCTGTTATCGCAACGCTCGCGAGATCCCGAGGGTCGCGATCGCCGCACTCGAGGCCGAGGCGTTCATCGTGTGGCCGAAGCAGTGGCTCGCGTCGCGGCGCGAACGGCGCGCGCCGGCGCCGTCGTTGACAGCCGGGCGGCCGTAGCGCAGCGTTGAGGCATGCCTTATTACCGCGCTGTCGGTGAGATCCCGCCGAAGCGGCACACGCAGTTCCGCCAGCCCGACGGCTCGCTGTACGCCGAGGAACTCATGGGCGTCGAAGGCTTCTCGTCGGACTCCGCGCTGCTTTACCACCGCAACCTGCCGACCGCGATCACCGACGCGACCGCGGTCGACGAGCCACCGGCGCGGCTCACCCCGAACCACCCGCTGAAGCCGCGGCACCTGCGGACGCACAAGCTCGACGTCGCGTCGGCCGACGCGGTCACCGGCCGGCAGTTGTTGCTCGGCAACGAGGAGGTGCGCATCTCCTACGTCGTCGCCGACCAGCCGTCACCGCTCTACCGCAACGCCGCGGGCGACGAGCTCGTCTTCGTCGAAGCCGGATCGGCGACCGTCGAGACCGTGTTCGGCACATTGCCGGTGCGCACCGGCGACTACGTCGTCATCCCGACCTCGACGACCCATCGCTGGGTGCCGAACGACTCGGATCCGGTGCGGTTGCTCACGATCGAAGCGCGCGGGCACGTCGGCCCGCCGCGGCGCTACCTGTCCGCGAAGGGCCAGTTCCTGGAGCACTCGCCGTACTGCGAGCGGGATCTGCGCGGACCCGACGGGCCGCTGCTGGTCGAGGCCGACGAGGTCGACGTGCTGGTCCGGCACCGCGCGGGATGCACCCGCTACACCTACGCGCACCACCCGTTCGACGTGGTCGGTTGGGACGGCTGCCTGTATCCGTATGCCTTCTCGATCTACGACTTCGAGCCGATCACCGGGCGGCTGCACCAGCCGCCGCCGGTGCACCAGACGTTCGAGGGCCCCGGTTTCGTCATCTGCTCGTTCGTTGCGCGCAAGTTCGACTACCACCCGCTCGCGATCCCGGCGCCGTACAACCACGCGAACGTCGACAGCGACGAGGTGCTGTTCTACGTCGAGGGCGACTTCATGTCGCGCAAGGGCGCCGGCATCGAGCCGGGGTCGATCTCGCTGCACCCCTCGGGATTCATCCACGGCCCGCAACCGGGCAGCGTCGAGGCGTCGATCGGCAAGGAGGCGACCGAGGAGTTCGCGGTGATGATCGACACGTTCCGGCCGCTGTCGATCGGCGAGGCGGCCACCGCGTGCGAGGACACGGGATACGCCTGGTCCTGGGCGTCGCCGTCCGGCCCGGCGAGCGGCGACAACGTCGCCGGCTGATCGGGTCTCCGGGGCGATCGGGTCGCGCTGGCTGACGCCGGGTGCTCATTCGCACGCCCCGCCACTTCGGAGACCTGGTGACCATCTTTGTCGACTCTTGTCGGCGTGCCGTGGTCACCAGCCCTCCGAAGTGCGGGTTCACGGATCGCTCGTCGACCGGGACGGGTGAAGTTGCTCCGTTCGGCCGAACACGACGCGTGTCCTATTGGTCACAATTAGTCACGTCGGCGCCAACCGGTGCCGATGGGACGCATTGATCCGGACAGCCCTCACCGGCCGCTTTCTCGAATGCGGCGCGGAGACAATCGGTCGCCTAGGCCGTCCGGGGAGCGAGTGGCGAGACCGCCCCTGCCCCTGAGGGCTGCCGCGGTCCGTACGACGAAACCGCGGGAGCCCGCTCGGACGGGAGTTCTCCTGTGGCAACAGCAGTTCTCGTACGCCGCCTCGGTGTCGTCGCCTCCACGACGGTGCTCGCGGTCGGCGCGTTCGGCGGCATCGCCGCCGCGGCGCCCGGCGGGGTCGCCGGAACCCACGGCACCGCAGGCACGGCCGGCACGTCCGGCGACGTGACGCAGCCGCAGCCGGTGTCGACGGCCGACGCCAACGATGGCGGCGCCAACGGCCAATGCCCCGGCGGGCCGTACTGCTCGACGCGCGACGGCAGCCCGTCGGGCAACGGCAACGGCGGCGGCAAGGCGACCGGCAAGCCGTGCGCGGGCTGTGTCGGCAAGGCCGACAACAAGAACCCGAAGGGCCAGCTGCCCGGCGGCAGCGACCACAACGCCGGCTACGAGTGCGACCGCAACCACGGCATCGGCCGCAGCAACCCGGCGCACACCGGCTGCACCACCCCGTCGTCGACGGCGGTGACCTGCCCGTCGGGCCAGGTGATGCTCGCCGGCACCTGCACCGCGCCGGACACCTCGTCGGGCACCGGCGTGCTGGGCTCGGGCGCGACGAACGGCGAGGGAACGGGTGCCACGGCCGGCGCCAACCTCGGTGCCGGGGCCGGCGCCCCGACCGGCTCGACGCCGGCGAAGCAAGGGACCGCGGCCGGCGTACCGACGTCCGTCCTGGGGGAACGGGTCGTCCGTACGCCGAGCGTCGCCGGGGCGGCGGCGTCGCTGCCGTTCACCGGCGCGCCGACGGGCGAGCTGCTCGTGCTCGCTGCCGCCGCGTTGACCGTCGGCGGTGCTCTCGCCGCGGCGGGCCGGCGGCTGAGCTAACAGCTCGCCGGCGCACGACCGAGGTGTGCGCGCCAGCGGTTGCCATCGCGACCGTCGGCGCGCACACTTCGCGCTTCTGCCGGCCGCCCGCGCAGTCGTGGCAGGATGCTCGGGTGGTCGCGCGGCAGTCGGCGTGGGAGTCGGCGCAGATCCAGCTCGCCGAGGCGGTGAAGCACCTCGGCCTCGACGACGGCACCCACCAGCTGCTCGCCACCCCGCGGCGCGAGATGACCGTGTCGATCCCGCTGCGCCGCGACGACGGTCACGTCGAGGTTCTCCGCGGCTACCGGGTGCAGCACAACCTCTCCCGCGGCCCGGCGAAGGGCGGCATCCGCTACCACCCGTCGACGGACATCGACGAGGTGCGCGCGCTCGCGATGTGGATGACGTGGAAGTGCGCGCTGATCGGCATCCCGTACGGCGGGGCCAAGGGCGGGGTCACGATCGACCCGCGCCTTTACAGCCGCAACGAGCTGGAGCGGGTGACCCGGCGCTACGCGAGCGAGATCGGCCCGATCGTCGGCCCCGAGAAGGACATCCCGGCGCCCGACGTCGGCACCGACGACCAGACGATGGCCTGGTTCATGGACACCTACTCGGTGAACAAGGGCTACACCGTCACCGGCGTCGTCACCGGCAAGCCGGTCAGCGTCGGCGGCTCGCAGGGCCGCGGCGGCGCGACCAGCCGGGGCGTCATGTACTCCGCCTTCGCCGCGCTGCGCGAGGCCGGCGTCGCCCCGCGCGAGGTGTCGGTCGCCGTACAGGGCTTCGGCAAGGTCGGCGGGCTGGCCGCGCAGTACCTCCACGACGCGGGCTGCAAGGTCGTCGCGGTCTCCGACGTCAAGGGCGGCGCGTACAACTCGATGGGGCTCAACCCGGCGGCGATGCTGCGGGCGATCCGCGACGCCGGCATGGAGTCGGTCGCCGGCTACCCCGGCACCGACCCGATCACCAACGAGGAACTGATCGAGCTCGACGTCGACATCCTCGTGCCGGCCGCGCTCGAAGGTGTCATCCACGACGGCAACGCCGACGCGGTCAAGGCGCGGTTCATCGTCGAGGGCGCCAACGGGCCGACCACGCCGGACGCCGACGCGATCCTCGAAGCCCGCGGCGCGGTCGTCGTACCGGACATCCTGGCCAACTCCGGCGGCGTCGCCGTGTCCTACTTCGAGTGGGTGCAGGACCTGCAGGCGTACTGGTGGACCGAGGACGAGGTCAACGACCGGTTGCGGGCCATCATGGACAAGGCGTACGACGAGGTCTCGACGCTCGCCCGCGAGCAGGGCGTCTCGCTGCGGACCGCCGCTCAGATGATCGGCGTCGGCCGGGTCGCGGAGGCGCACCGCACCCGCGGCCTGTACCCGTAAGTCCTACCTCGCGGCAAGCCGTGGTCGCGTCTTGCCACGGACTGTCGCCGTGGCGTGCCAGAATGACAGCGGTGTAAGTTGGCGGCATGCGGGAGACGGCTATGGAGCATCTAGCGGCACTGCCGGGCGGGCAGCCGGTCGCCGGTGAGCTGAGCGAGCGCGACCGCGAGATCCTTGCGTTCGAGCGCCAGTGGTGGAAGTACGCCGGCGCCAAGGAGCAGTCCATCCGCGAGCAGTTCGACATGTCCGCCACCCGCTACTACCAGGTGCTCAACGCGCTGCTCGACCGGCCGGAGGCACTCGCGGCCGACCCGATGCTGGTCAAGCGGCTGCGCCGGCTGCGGACCGCACGCCAGCGGGCCCGTTCGGCCCGCCGCCTCGGCATCGAAGTGTGACCTCTCCGCCGTCGCCGGAAGGCGGCGCTCGCCCACGAAGCCACCGTGCGGGCGAGCCGGCCGCGGTGACGGTACGTCGGTTGCTGCCGCCGCTCGGCGCCGTCGCGTCGGTGGTGGTCGTCATCGTGCTGCTGCTGTTCCTGAACAGCCGGTCGTCGTCGCCCGGGCCGGCCCCGGGAGCGGTCGAAGCGCCACCCTCGTCCACGCCGGCCACCGCGCCCGCGCCGTCGACCTCGCCATCCGCGTCGGCCTCCGCCTCGCCCACCCCGGTGCAGTCGCCGAGCCCGCCGCCGGTCAGCGAGCCGCCGGCGACGACGTCTCCGGTGGTCGCCAAGGCGCCGGTCACGGTGCTGAACAACTCGCGGCGCAGCGGACTGGCCAGCGACGTCGCGGCGCAGTTGCGCGCCAAGGGCTGGCCGATCGCGAAGGTCGGCAACTATCGCGGCCGGATTGCGGTCACGACCGTCTACTACGCCGCCGGGCAGCTGCCGCAGGCGCGCGAGCTCGCTCGCGAGTTCCCGCAGATCCAGCGCGTCGAGCCGCGCTTCGAAGGGCTGCCGGGCCAGGGCCTCACCCTCGTCGTCACCCGCGACTGGCACTGATCGCCGTGCTGCCGGATCCACGCACCGCCGCCGGTCGGCTCGGCCTGGCTGCGGTCATCGCGGATCCGGCCCGCGCGGTCGTCGCGGTCGACTACGACGGGACCCTCGCTCCGATCGTCGAGCGTCCGGAGGACGCGCGCCCCGAGCCGGGCGCGATCGAAGCGCTCGCGGCGTTGACGGCCGCGGTCGGTCGGTGCGCCGTCGTCAGCGGTCGGTCCGCGAAGGACGTCGTCGCCGTCGGCGGGTTGGACACAGTGCGCGGGCTGCTCGTCGTCGGGCACTACGGGCTGGAGTCCTGGCACGACGGGCAGCTCGACTCGCCGCCGCCGGACCCCGCCGTCGATGCCGCCCGGCCGCGGGTGGCCGAAGTGCTCGACGCGGCGGCCATCGCCGGCGCGCACATCGAGGACAAGGGTCACTCGCTCGTCGTACACACCCGTCCGGCCGCCGACCCCGCCGCGGCGCTCGACACCCTCGCCGAGCCGTTGGGCGTGGTCGCCCGCGGCTGCGGGCTCGAGGTGGTGTCCGGCCGGATGGTCCTCGAGCTCCGGCCGCCCGGCGTCGACAAGGGTCTCGCCGTCCGGCGGCTCGCCGAAGGGTGGGGCGCGGTCGGTTATCTCGGCGACGACCTCGGCGACCTGCCGGCGTACGACGCGGTGGAGCAGTTGCGCGCGGAGGGCGTGCCCGGCTTCACGGCCGCCAGCGTGTCCGGCGACGACGCGCCGCGCGAACTGGCCGAGCGGGCCGACATCGTATTGGCGGGGCCGGCAGCGGTGGTCGCGTTGCTGCGTTTCCTCGCCGAGGCGATCGGCGCCTAGTCTCGGCCGCCTAGGGTTGTCGCGTGGGGAAGCTCTTCGACGGCATCGACGAGACACTCGCGGCCTGGATCGCGAAGCAGCCGGTGTGGTTCGTCGCGACCGCGCCGCTCGCCGCCGACGGCCGGGTGAACGTCTCGCCGCGTGGCCACGACACGTTGTCGATCCTCGGGACGCATCGGGTCGCGTGGGTCGACTTCACCGGCAGCGGGGTGGAGACGATCGCGCACCTGCGCGAGAACGGCCGGATCTGCCTGATGTTCTGCAGCTTCGACAGCCGGCCGCGCATCGTCCGCCTGCACGGCACCGGCCACGTCGCGTTGCCGGGCGAGCCGGAGTACGACGACGTCGTCGCGCGGCACCCGGCGCATCCGAGCACCCGCGCGGTCGTCGTCGTCGACGTCACTCGGGTGAGCGACTCGTGCGGTTACGGCGTACCGGTGATGGAGATGGTCGGCGAGCGCGATCTGTTGCGACTCGGCGCGGAGAAGAAAGGGCCGGAGGGCATGGCGGCCTATCGCGCGACCAACAACGCGGAAAGCATCGACGGCCTGCCCGGCCTGCCGGCGTAGGCAATCGCGCGCTGGTTCGCCTAGAAGCGAACGTGCGCGCGATTGATTGCTTCGCTAGTCGAGGGCGGCGAGTTGGGCGGCGAACCACTTGTCCGGCGGCAGCGCCGTCGCGGCGGCGGCCAGCCGGTCGCTGCGCGCCCGCCGCTCGGCCGGATCCATCACCAGCGCCTCGTGCATCGCCCGCGCCGTACCGGAGACGTCGAACGGATTGACCGTGAGCGCGTCGGCACCGAACTCGTCCGCCGCACCAGCTTCGCGCGACAACACCACGGCGACGCCGGTCTCGGAGAGCACCGGCCCTTCCTTCGCGACCAGATTCATCCCGTCCCGCAACGGATTCACGACCAACACCTCGGCCAGCTGCAACGCCGCGAGCGAACGCGCATAGTCGTCGTTGACCTCGAGCAGCAGCGGCGACCAGCCGTTGCCGGCGAACTCGTCGTCGATCTCGCGCGCGAGCCGTTGCACCTCCGCGGTGTAGGCGCGATAGTCCGGCAGGTCGTGCCGCGACGGGTAGGCGAACACCACGTGGATCACCTTGCCGCGGTGCTCCGGACGGGTGCGCAGCAACTCGCGGTACGCCGCCAGGCCGCGGGCGATGTTCTTCGACAGCTCGGTCCGGTCGACGCGCACGATGACGCGCCGGTCGCCGATCCGCCGGCGTAACGCGTCCCGCCTAATCGCCACGTCCGGTCGCGACGCGCGTTCCCGCAGCTCGTCGGCATCGACGCCGAGCGGATGCACGCGCACCGACGTCGAGCGATCACCGAAGTGCACACTGCCGCCGCCGGCGTCCGCGCCGAGCAGCCGCACGCAACACCGGACGAACGCTTCGGCCCATCGCGGCGACAGGAAACCCACGCTGTTAGCGCCGAGCATCCCGGTGAGCATCGCCGCCGCGATGTCGTCCGGGAGCAACGCGAAGTACGACGGCTCCGCCCACGGCGTGTGGGTGAAGTGGCCGAGCCGCAGATCCGGGCGCAGCTCGCGCACCATCCGCGGCACCAGCATCAGGTGGTAGTCCTGCACGAGCACCTTCGCGCCCTCGGCCGCCTCCTCGGCGAGGGCGGCCGCGAACGCCGCGTTGTAGTCGACGTACGCCTGCCAGTAGCGCGACCATCGCGCGTCGAAGACGGGAGTGCGCGGGGTGTCGAACAGCGTGTGGTTGACGTACCAGATCGTCGAGTTGGCGACCGCGTTGTACGCGCGCCGGAACGTCGTCTCGTCGATCGGCAACATCCGGACCGCCGCGCCACCCGTGTCATGACCGGCGAGGTCGAGCCGGCCGCCGGGAGCCGTGGTCGCGGCGAGCCGGTCGGCGTCGGACAAGGCCGCGCAGACCCACACCGACGAGCCGTCGCGAGCCGCGGTGGAAACGCCGGAGACGAGCCCGCCGCCGCCGCGCGACAGGTTCAGCGCGCCGTCGTCGCCGAGCCGGAAGCTGACCGGCCCGCGGTTCGAGGCGACGAGGACGTCGGCGCGCGGCACGCCGGGAGCGTACCGGCGCGAGTCGTACGGCAGAGTGATCCTCGTGGCGGACGACGCGAGCCCGGCACCGTCGGCCGGCGGCAACGAGGACAGCACGGTGACCGTGCTCGTCGCGATCTTCGCCAACCTGGGCATCGCCATCGCGAAGGGCGTCGCCGGGGCGCTGTCCGGTTCGGCGGCGATGATCTCGGAGGCCGCCCACTCCGTCGCCGACACGATGAACGAGGTGCTGCTGCTCGTTGCGGTACGGCGCAGCGACAGGCCGGCCGACGAACGGCACCCCTTCGGCTACGGGCGCGAACGCTACTTCTGGACGCTGCTCGCGGCGGTCGGCATCTTCGCCGGCGGCGGGGTGTTCTCGGTCATCCAGGGCGTCAACGAGCTGCGCGACCCCGGCGGCGAGGGCGGCCACTTCCGGTTGACCTACATCGTGCTGGCGGTGTCGTTCGCGCTCGAGATGGTGTCGTGGCTGCAAGCCCGCTCGCACCTGCGAGCCGATGCCGCGAAAGTCGGCCGGACCATGCGGGACCAGTTGTGGGACACCACGGACCCCGCGGCGACGACGGTGTTCTTCGAGGACACCGCCGCGCTGGCCGGACTGGTCATCGCCGGCGCGGGCGTGGCGCTGCACGAGATCACGCACGACGCGCTCTGGGACGGTCTCGCGTCGATCGCGATCGGACTCTTGCTCGTCGTCGTCGCGCTCGCCCTCGGCAAGGAGAACCGCAGCCTCATCGTCGGTGAGGCCGCCGACCCGCGGCTGCGCGACGGTGTCCGCGACCTGATCGCGGCGCATCCGGAAGTCGACGCGGTCGACGAGCTGCTGACGATGGTCATCGGCCGCGCCGAGGTACTGGTCGCCGCCCGCATCGACCTCGACGACGACATCACCGCCGGTCAGGTCGAGGCGTTGGCCCGCCGGATGGAACGCGAGATCATCGCGGCGCACCCGTTCGTCAAGCACTTCTTCCTCGACGTCACCGCGGACTCGGGTACCCCTCGACCGTGACCATCGGCGGCCGTTCGTGCTCGGTCATGTCGGTCGTCACGAGGCGGTAGCCGGAGCCGTCGCGCACGAACTGCGTGATCTCGACCGGCGCCGGCACCGGTCGACCGAGCCGGGCTTGCGCGACCTGCAGGATCTCGACGGCCATCTGACCGAGCTTGTGCAGGTCGGAGTTGCGGTGCTTGCGCCGGGAGAGATCCACCTGCGCCATCGCGTCGAGGCCGGCGAGGGCGAACGTGTCGACGAGCAGGCCGAACTCCACGCCGTACCCGCAGGCGAACGGGAGCCGTTCGAGCAGTGAGCGGCGGGCGGCGTATTCGCCACCGAGCGGTTGCACGAAGCCCGACAACGCCGGCCAGTGCAGCGCGAGCAACGGCCGGGCGACAAGTTCGGTGACTCGTCCACCACCCGTCGGCAACTCGAGCTCGCCGCTGCGCAGCGCGCGGTCGTACGTCGCCTTGACGAACTGCACGCCCGTGTCGGTGAGCAGCGGCCCGAGCAGGCCGGTGACGAAGCTCGGCGAGAAGTCCCGCAGGTCGCTGTCGACGAAACAGATCACGTCGCCGGACGTCGCGGCGAGCGACCGCCACAGCACTTCGCCCTTGCCAGGGCGCGGCGCGAACTGCGGCAGCACGTCCTCGCGCCGGACGACCCGCGCACCGGCGGCGGCCGCGACCGCGACCGTGTCGTCGGTGGATCCGGAGTCCATGACGACGACTTCGTCGACGACGGGGAGCGGGAGGATGCGGGACACGATCCGGCCGACCGTCGCGGCTTCGTTCAGGGCCGGCAGCACGACGCTGACCGTCGTCTCACCCTTCGCGGCGAGCAGCCGGGCGAGCGGCCAGTCCTGCGCGCGCGAGGTGCGGTTCGAAAACCACGTGTGCGCCGACGCATCCACATGTGCGACACTCGCATACGCACCATGCACTACCTCATCAAGAGGGGCAGAGGGACCGGCCCGTTGAAGCCCCGGCAACCATCTTGTTGCACTCCGCCCATCTCGGGCAGCACAGGACAGGTGCCAACTCCGGCCCGTGGGCGACCGCCCGCGGGAAAGATGAGCGAGAAAGGCATTTCGCTGTGACGACCCTGCTCGACCGCCCGACGTTCGGGGCGGCCGCCAACCTGACCTGCCGCGAGTGCGGAGCGTCGTACGACCTCGGCCCCGGCAACGCCTGCGAGCAGTGCTTCGGACCGCTCGAGATCGGCTACGACGACGCGCTGCTCGCCCGGGTGACCCGCGCGTCGATCGAGGCTGGGCCGCGCACGATGTGGCGCTACGGCGGCCTGCTGCCGGTCACTCCCGTCGTCGACCTGCAGGTCGGCGGCACCCGGCTGGTCAAGGCCGACAACCTCGCCCGCGAGCTCGGCATGAAGTCGCTCTGGGTCAAGGACGACAGCGGCAACCCGACGCACTCGTTCAAGGATCGGGTCGTCGCCGTCGCCGCGTCGGCCGCGCGCTCGCTCGGCTTCAGCGTCCTGTCGTGCGCCTCGACCGGCAACCTCGCCAACGCCGTCGCCGCGGCGGCCGCGCGGGCCGGGATGCGATCCATCGTGTTCATCCCGCACGACCTCGAAGCCGGCAAGGTCGTCACGACCGCGGTCTACGGCGGAACCCTCGTCGCGATCGAGGGCAACTACGACGACGTCAACCGGTTGTGCGCGGAGGTCTCCGGCGAGCAGGAGGACTGGGCGTTCGTCAACGTCAATGTGCGGCCGTTCTACGCCGAGGGCTCGAAGACGGTCGGCTACGAGATCGCCGAGCAGCTCGGCTGGCGGCTTCCCGAGCAGGTCGTCGTACCGATCGCGTCCGGCGCGCTGCTGACGAAGGTCGACAAGGCGTGGCGCGAGTTCGGATCGCTCGGGCTCGTCGAGCCGACGCCGTACCGCGTGTTCGGCGCGCAGGCGACCGGCTGCTCGCCGGTGTCGGCCGCATTCAAGGCCGGCCACGACGTGGTCGCGCCGGTCCGGCCGTCGACGATCGCGAAGTCGCTCGCGATCGGCAATCCCGCCGACGGCATCTACGCGCTCGACGTGGTCCGCCGCACCGGCGGTGCGATCGCCGACGTGAGCGACGACGAGGTCGTCGAGGGCATCCGGCTGCTGGCCCGGACCGAGGGCATCTTCGGGGAGACCGCCGGCGGCGTCACGGTCGCGGTGCTCCGGTCGCTCCTCGCGTCCGGCCAGCTGGACCCGGCCGCCGAGACCGTGATCCTCAACACCGGCGACGGGTTGAAGACGCTCGACGCGGTGGCGCCGGTGGCGAAGCCGACCGTGACGATCCCGCCGTCGCTGGCGGCGTTCCGGGCCTCGGGGGTGCTGCAGTGAGTGTCACCGTGCGGGTGCCGACGATCCTCCGCTCCTACACCGGTGGCGAGTCCGAGGTGTCCGTCGACGGGGCCGCGACGCTGAGCGAGCTGCTCGACAAGCTCGAGGCGAACCACCCCGGCATCCGGGCCCGGGTGCTCGGCGACGACGGCAAGCTGCGGCGGTTCGTCAACCTCTACGTCGGCGACGACGACGTGCGGTTCGTCGACGGCCTGGCGACCCCAACGCCGGACGGCGTGACGGTCTCGATCATCCCGGCGGTCGCGGGCGGCTGAGCGCCGCCGACCCCGGCTTGCACTCGGGCCGGTCGAGTGCTAACAATGTGCTTAGCACTCGGCACAGTCGAGTGACAGATCCGGTACGACGAGGTACCGAGTCGCGGCCAGACGTGATGGCCGCTGACCGCGGGCCGGCCGTCGCGGGCGTCGTACGCCGGATCAGTCAGTCACCGTTACGCGGGAGGGATTCCACCGCATGGCAAAGATCATCGCGTTTGACGAAGAGGCGCGGCGCGCGCTCGAGCGAGGCATGAATCAGCTCGCCGACGCCGTCAAGGTCACGCTCGGCCCGAAGGGCCGCAACGTCGTCCTCGACAAGAAGTGGGGCGCCCCCACGATTACCAACGACGGCGTCTCGATCGCCAAGGAAATCGAGCTCGAGGACCCCTACGAGCGGATCGGCGCCGAGCTGGTCAAGGAGGTCGCGAAGAAGACCGACGACGTCGCCGGTGACGGTACGACGACCGCGACCGTCCTCGCCCAGGCACTGGTCCGCGAGGGCCTCCGCAACGTCGCCGCCGGCGCCAACCCGATGGGCCTCAAGCGGGGCATCGAGGCGGCCGTCGAGCGGGTCAGCGAGGAGCTCGGCAAGCAGGCGAAGGAGATCGAGACCAAGGAGCAGATCGCTTCGACCGCCTCGATTTCGGCCGGTGACCCGAGCGTCGGCGAGATCATCGCCGAGGCGATGGACAAGGTCGGCAAGGAAGGCGTCATCACCGTCGAGGAGAGCAACACCTTCGGCCTCGAGCTCGAGCTCGTCGAGGGCATGCGCTTCGACAAGGGCTACATCTCGCCGTACTTCGTGACCGACCCGGAGCGCATGGAGGCGGTTCTGGACGAGCCGTACATCCTGTTCGCGAACTCCAAGATCGGCTCGGTCAAGGACCTGCTCCCGATCCTCGAGAAGATCATGCAGGGCGGCAAGCCGCTGGTCATCATCGCCGAGGACGTCGAGGGCGAGGCGCTCGCGACGCTGGTCGTGAACAAGATCCGCGGCACGTTCAAGAGCGTCGCGGTCAAGGCGCCGGGCTTCGGTGACCGCCGCAAGGCGATGCTGCAGGACATGGCCATCCTCACCGGCGGCCAGGTCATCAGCGAAGAGGTCGGCCTCAAGCTCGAGAACACCACGATCGACCTGCTCGGCAAGGCCCGCAAGGTCGTCGTCACCAAGGACGAGACGACGATCGTCGAGGGCGCCGGCGACACCGACCAGATCGCCGGTCGGGTCAACCAGATCAAGGCCGAGATCGAGAAGAGCGACAGCGACTACGACCGCGAGAAGCTGCAGGAGCGCCTGGCCAAGCTGGCCGGCGGTGTTGCGGTCATCAAGGTCGGCGCGGCCACCGAGGTGGAGCTCAAGGAGCGCAAGCACCGCATCGAAGACGCGGTCCGCAACGCGAAGGCCGCGGTCGAGGAGGGTGTCCTCCCCGGTGGTGGCGTCGCGCTGCTCGCGGCGGCGAAGACCGCGTTCGACAAGCTCGACCTCGAAGGCGACGAGCTGACCGGTGCCCGCATCGTGCAGATCGCGCTCGAGGCGCCGATCAAGCAGATCTCCTTCAACGCCGGCCTCGAGGGCGGCGTCGTGGTGGAGAAGGTGCGGTCGCTCGAGACCGGTTGGGGCCTCAACGCCGCGACCGGCGAGTACGTCGACATGGTCAAGGAGGGCATCATCGAGCCCGCCAAGGTGACCCGCTCGGCGCTGCAGAACGCCGCGTCGATCGCCGCGCTGTTCCTCACCACCGAGGCCGTCATCGCCGACAAGCCGGAGAAGGCTCCGGCCGGCGGCATGCCGGGCGGCGGCGACATGGGCGGCATGGACTTCTAAGTCCTGCTCTACTCCGTACG